>Ga0075021_10000195_pt1 | contig 33827 bp, 19 predicted proteins | sample ColStrG_CSR_2012_FD_72749 | JGI IMG/M metagenome (GOLD analysis project Ga0075021, IMG submission 72749) | Freshwater sediment microbial communities in response to fracking from Pennsylvania, USA - Cold Stream Run_MetaG_CSR_2012 | ecosystem: Environmental > Aquatic > Freshwater > Creek >...
GCTACACGCGATGGCTCCGCGCCAAAAGGGCGATCCGCCAACCTTCAGGCCGATCTCTTCCAGTTCCTTGGCCAGCGGTTCGGCATTCTGCTTGGGAATATTCACGAGCAGCAGATTCTGCATGATCGTTGCGCGCAATTCCCCACTGCCGTACCGCTCTGACAAATCGGCCGTCGCATGCATTTGCTCGGGTGTGATGCGTCCGCGCAGCACCGAGGCCCCGACATAGCAATAGCCTTCCTGCTTTTGCGGGCGAATTCCAACGTGGTCGCGGAAGACATCATCGGGAGCCGTCTCCTCGGCCGCAGGATCGAGGCGGAACTTGATTCTCTGCTCAAGCTCGCTGAGGAAACTGTCCGCCGTCCAACCCTGCTTCAGAAACAGATATTTCAGTCGCGCGCGGTCGCGGCTCTCGCGAAGAACGTCGGTGTCGCGGAATATTTCCGCCACCCCGCGCATCACCGGAATCGCCTGGTTCCATTGCACGAACGCATTCAACTTGGTGGCCAGATGCGGCTCGGTCGATAATCCGCCTCCAACCCGCAGGGCGAAACCAACTTCGGATTGACCACGCAGCTTGCGCTCCACCGCAGTGAGCCCAATGTCGTTGATCTCTGGATAGGCACACCAGACCTTGCATCCCGTGACGCAAATCTTGAACTTGCGCGGCAGGTTGTAAAACTCGTTGTTCCCGGCGAATAGCTGTGCGCTCTGGTACACGAGCGGAGATGCGTCGCAAATCTCTTCCGCGTCCACGCCAGCTAGCGGGCATCCTGTAACGTTGCGAACCACGTCGCCGCATGCACCCAGCGAGTTGAGACCGACCTTCCAAAGGCGCTCTAATATGTCGGGAAGCGACTCGACCGCGATCCAGTGCAGCTGGATATTCTGTCGCACGGTGATATCCGCTACGCCGCGCGCGTATTGCTGGGCAATCGTCGCAATCGTGCGCAGTTGGTGCGCGTGCAGAATTCCGTTCGGAATCCTGATGCGGAGCATGAAATATGGAACGGCCTTGCCTTCGCCGCCCTTGCCGCCAAGCACTCCGGCTCCGTCACCTTGCGTATAGAGGCCCCACCAACGGAAATACGTGTTGAGCCATTCCGGGGGGATGGCGTCGAATCCTTCACGGGCAAAACGGCGGATTTCGGCTAGACCTTCCCATGGATTCAGCTCTTTCTTAAGGCGTTCCGCGCGCTGTGCTTTTGTTTCTTTGATTGGTTCGGTCATATGTGAGTTCGGTAAAAACGGGATCCGCGCCACAAACAAAAACCGCCGCAAGTCTTAGATTGGGCGGTAGGTCGTCACGATGCCTTTTTTCAGGAAGTAGTCAGCCGCTCAAACACGCCAGGGTGCGACTCGCTCGAAGTTGTGTCTAAAAACAACAACCAAGCGAAATCAAGGCGTAAATGCGATGCAACCGCATCTCCAGATACTAGAAGCGGCCTTGGACACTGTCAATTCTTCGACAGAGGAGAGCGATCACAAATTCGAATGCGCGGCATCGCAAATACCGCGTTCCTCCAGACCATTGTCATCCTGAGCGGAGGAATGCCTTCACGAAGTAAAAGCACTCCGAAGTCCGAAGGACCCTTTGTGGAACGCTCTGGTACCCGGACTGGGCAGAGTCATGTATTAAGGAAGGCTGCTCCACTACCGGAGTTTTGCGGAAATCTGGGCCAATCTCCGGTTATCCGACGATGGGGACAGTACCCGGGCAAAGCGTTTCTGTGGAATTATGCGCTGATCTCGCTGTTCAGTCCGTACTCGGCTGCGCTGCGTGGCGGCCGACAAACGCGAATATTAAGAGGATCGCTGCCGTGAGCCAAGCCCCGAGGCAGAGCGGCGTTGGCAGGTACATGCCAATCACGACACCACTGGTGACCAGAATTGCGCACAGGCTGGCAAACTGCCACATGCCGTACAAGAATACAAACGGCAGGTAATGAGCTCCCAAAGTGATCATGAATGCTGGATAGAACCAGGCTGGTCGAAGTGCTGCAATGCCGATCACCACGGGTAGCGTGAGCGGCAAACTGAAGGCAACCTGGATACCGAGCGCGTTCATCGGATGTCCTTTCGGAAGCGCATAAGCATTCCCCATGCCTCGCAACAGCAGTTGTGTCATAGGGAAGATGAGAAAACCGCCTACCAGGAGGATCAACTCGCCCGAATAAAGGGAGTGCCACGTGCACGCCGCAGCCGACACACCCCACAGTACAGCCGAGACAAGCTGACCGGCGAACCCTCCGAGGAAAGTCCTGCGAACATCTTTCTGCGCTTGAGCAATTTCCATGATGCGTAGATTATTACGGCATGAGCGATGAATATGTTTCCGGAAGCCGACCGTCAATTCCCCCTGCATAACACGCAATCAGAAGGGTTGCGGCCCGCTGGACAAAAACCTCCCTAGCGGCGTGCTCACTCGTGATCAGCGACCCGACTCTCGAATGGCCTCATTTTCTCAAGTACCGTCTTCGGGAACTGTAGCAGTCGTTTTTCGGGTTGCATGAGAATGAGGATAAGGGAGAATAGCAGATTGCACCAGGTGCAGATACCTCACGGCCAACGGCGCAGGCATTCGCGAAGGAGTACTGCCCTTCGCATCGTACCAACGCATTGCACAAACGACCCCCACGTTCAATGAAAAGCCAACGTTAAGAGATCCGCCGACACCCGGCTAATACTTCTCTTGCATCACCGGCAACCCGTGATAACGACGGAAACCCGCCAATCCTGTCTTTCCCATATAGCGCTCGAGGGATGCCGGCTCCGTCTGCCGCAAATCCATCACCACCAGCCCGTCGAGCACATGGGAGAACTTCGGATCGACATTGAATCCCAGCAAACGTCCGCCTAAGCGGCTGTAATGTTTCAGCAAAATCGGGATGCCTTTGCCGTCAGACTCCATGTCGGCGATGGGATCGGAAAGTTGGTCGAGCTCTTGCAGAGCATGGTCGATGGAGCGGCAATCCCAGGCCCGAATGCGTCCTGGACGAAAGGGACGGCGCGGCCGCACAAGTTGCCCGAGTTCATCACCAGTGCTGCGCGACTCAAAGAAGCGGACGATTAGATCGCGGGAAGCTCTCGTGTAACGTCCGCTAATACTGACTGCGCCAAACAGAACTGGGGTCTCGGGGTGCATGGCAACGTAGCGCGCAATTCCCTTCCACAGCAAAAGCAGCGGCGCGTATTGGCGCTGATATTCGGGGCGCACAAAAGAGCGGCCAAGTTCCAATGCCGGACCAATCTTTTCGAAGAAGCGGTCATCATACTGGAACAACGAACTCGTGTAGAGTCCGGGCACGCCCCGTTGCGGCAAGACTTCCTGCGTGTTCCCCAAACGGTACGCGCCGACAACTTCCTGCCTTTGCTTGTGCCACAGGATTACATGGTGGTAGTAGCTGTCGAATGAATCTATGTCCGTGCTGCGGCCGGTCCCTTCACCGGCATCACGAAAAGTGACTTCGCGCAAACGCCCCAGCTCCGGCAAAATATTGGGAATTTCGTTTTCGCGAGCGGCGAAGACCATGAATTCGCGGCCGTCGTCCAGAATCTGCTCACCACGCAAGTTCTCGATGTCGTTGAGCAACGCTTCCCCAGCTACGGGACGCGTGAGGCGCTCCTGCCGCTTCTTGGGCAGCACGGGGCGCAACACCGCGGGAATCCCTTGCCCCTCGGATCCGCGCTGAGCCAGCAGATGCGTCCGCCAACGAAAGTACTCCGTAGCCTTTTCGTCGCTCTTCATCTCGGAGACAACCGCAGCCGGCACCGCGCGCCCAATGCACATCTCGACCGTGCGACCTTTCTGCGAGAGAAACTCGTTCAGCAAAAGCGCAGATCGAAGGCTCGGGTGCACCAGTCCCAGAGCCTGAAATGCGTTGCTGTTCCTTCCTCGGAAATAGACGGGTAAAATCGAGGCGCTCGCTACGCGTGCCAGCCGTGCCGCTGCCGGGCTCCAGGCTGGATCGGCCACTGTAGGGCGCGGCAACTGCAGGTGCGAAACCTCTCCGGCGGGAAACATCACGAGCATGCCACCTTGACGCAACCACCGCGCGCATTGCAGCAGCGCCGCTGCGTTCCCTGTCACGGCATCCTTGCTGCCGAAAGGGTCCACGAAGATGCAATGCTCCTGCAGCTCTTCTATCTCGCGCAGCAGGACATTCGTGACGATCTTTACATCGGGCCGCGCGCGGCTCATCACAGCGCCCAGCACGGCGCCATCCAGAATGCCAAAGGGATGGTTAGATACCACCAGCACCGGACCAGAGGCGGGAATCCGGGCCATTTCCGCCTCGTCTAGCCCACAATGGATCCGCATCTCCAGCAGCACGTTTTCCAGCAGACTTTCCCCGCCTTCGGGCCGTGCCCGTCGGTAGAGGTCCTGAATCTGCCCCAGCGGCAGGAGCTTTTCGATAAGGGTTCTGCCAGCCAGTATGTCGCGCACACCGACCAGCGGCTGAGCACTGTGCTCGCGTCTGAAAAGCCCTAGATTCGGCATGACTTAGGACTAATTCACACACTTTGCTGCTGAGTGACAAACGTGTTAAAACTTTGTCACAAGTTGTAAACCTTGGTTCACGGGCTTCAGTTTGATTTGCTCAAACCAGGCCGGGCCAAGCGGCCGTAAACTCTTGAATTTAAGAGCACTCGCGGGCCATCCGGCTTACAAATCTCGCTTCGCACCAGCTATCTCCCTGGTTAACAGGCGGCTCGATTTTTTGACTCACGGACAAACTGACCGCTCGGTCTCGTCCGAGGTGGACAAGTTGTCCAATTTGTCCAATTCCTCCTGCTGTCGCGTTAGCTAAGCCCTTTACCTTCAACAACCTCAGGCCTACCGCCACTGGAGGGCCAGGTGCATCAGAAGAAGGTGCTAACTCCTAATCTTCCCAGAGGTCCAAGTCAATGAAGTCCGGGATCGTAACAAACTTCTTGCTGCTGGCATCGGTGACTGCCAGCGCTTTCGCTGGCGACTTGAAGCTGGCTCCTGAGCTAGTCGGGCAGCAGCCCGGCAATACAGTGAACGTCATTGTGCAGTACAAGGTCCACCCTGGAGCCAAGCACCAGAGCAACATTAACAAGCATGGCGGCAATTCCGGCGCTAGCCTGGATGGCATAAACGGTCTGGCAGCGTCCATACCTGCCAACCAGTTAAAGGACTTGGCGACCGATCCAGACGTTGCCTACATTTCTCCAGACCGGCCTGTGCAGCGCTACTTGAGCAACACCGCCCCTGCCGTGAACGCTGGGTATTCCTGGGCCCTCGGCTTTGACGGCACGGGAATCGGCGTGGCCGTGATCGACAGCGGCATTCAGGATACGGTCTCGATCCCGAATGGACATCTGAAGAAACTCTCGGCTTCACAACAGTCGATCGCTGTTGCTCCCTCCGTCGCCGATCTTCACCAGTGGGGTTCCGCTACCTCCCGCATCGTTTACAGCCGGTCTTGGATCAATGACGGGCTCACCACCCTGGATGGGGACGGGCATGGAACGCACGTTGCTGGAATCATCGCTGGCAACGGATATAGCTCCACCGGTACCCAATACAACCAAACCTTCAAGGGAATTGCGCCGAACGCGAATTTGGTCAACCTGCGAGTCCTGGATTCAACGGGAGCCGGTACAGTCAGTAACGTGATTGCGGCCATTCAGACCGCCGTGCAACTCAAGAGCAAGTACAACATTCGCGTGATCAACCTTTCGCTCGGCACGCCAGTCGTCGAGAGCTACCAGCTTGATCCGCTTTGCCAAGCTGTGGAAGCCGCTTGGAAGGCGGGAATCGTGGTGGTTGTTTCGGCCGGCAACGAAGGCCGCAACAATACAGCAGGTACTAACGGATATGGAACGATTTCTTCTCCCGGAAACGATCCGTACGTAATTACCGTGGGTGCTATGAAGACGATGGGCACGCCAGCGCGCGCTGACGACTTGATCGCCAGCTATAGCTCGAAGGGGCCGACTTCGGTCGATCACATCGTCAAGCCCGATCTGGTTGCGCCGGGCAACCGGACGATATCTGCCCTCGGTGGAGCAGACTACTTCTCCACGGCATATCCGCAGAACGCTGTCCCGCTGTCGTTCTATGAGCCGAACGCTCCTTCTGCCTCCTTGACGGCGGCGACTCCGGCTGGCACCTTGGCTGTTTCCGCAGCACTGACTTCGAACACCTACTACACGCTAAGTGGAACCAGCATGGCGGCAGCAGTAGTGAGTGGCGCGGCGGCCGATCTGATTCAGTCTCATCCGACTCTCACTCCCGACCAGGTTAAAGCCCGGTTGATGAAGACCGCGAACAAAGTGTTCCCGCAATACAGCAGTTACACAGAGCCCACCACGGGCGTGACCTACAACGACCAGTACGACATCTTCACGGTGGGCGCGGGGTATTTAGACATTCAAGCTGCGCTCGGCAGCACGGACCTAGCGGCCTTATCAGCTAAATCGCCCGTGGCGCGGTTCGATCCCACGACACAACAGGTCTATCTGGTCAGCGATTCTTCCGCCGTATGGGGAGGAAGCGCAGTCTGGGGTGGATCCGCGGTGTGGGGCGGTAGCGTATTCACTGGAACGCAGTCTGCGGTATGGGGCGGTTCGGCAGTCTGGGGTGGATCCGCGGTATGGGGCGGTTCGGCCGTTTGGGGTGGAAACTCCACCCAGGGCGGCTCGGCGGTCTGGGGTGGGAGCGCCGTCTGGGGCGGCAGCACACCAGGAGCCGGTAGCGCAGTCTGGGGTGGCCAGAGCAACGCTGTCGATATAGCTGTACACGGCGACAACTAGCTCAAGAAAACAGCAAACGGGGCGGACCTTCGGTCCGCCCCGTTTCTATTTGACGGCGGCCTCTTGGCGGCGACCTCCAGGGCACTTCTGGCAGCATTTCCGACCAGCGCCGTGCCCGGCCGCCTACCTTCCCATGGCTGTCAAACTGAATCGATTTAGCGAGTGCAGCCTACCATTACTTGGGTAAGGTGCGGGGCGGCGGGATCGACCTTAAGCTAATGAAGGCTGTCGCAGCGGCCGATGGCAGGAGTATCCGCCCAAACAGCTAAGAAAGAATGCCTTTACGAGCCAGACTTTTTATAGGGACGACTGCGACGGTCGGCATCGCCATCGCGCTAATGGCGTTCGCCCACGGACACTGTGCTGAGCCGATCCGCTTCTTCTGCTATCTAGCCATCGCGCTATTCGCTTCCCGCCTAAAAGTCCGCCTGCCGGGCATCGACGGGACGATGTCGGTGAATTTCCTGTTCGTTCTGCTTGGCGTCCTGGAGCTTTCCCTGGCAGAAACCCTGATAATTGGTTGCGCTGCCGGGCTGGCGCAGTGCCTGTGGACCCCGAGCCAAGCCAACCGCTCCGCCAAGATTATCTTCAACGTTTTCAGCATGATGGCCAATTCGGTGGCCGCATCGTATTTTGCCTACCACTGGATCGGCGCGCGACTTGGCCATAACGTTCCGCTCTCTCTAGCGGTCGCCGCGTGCGCTTACTTTTTCGCGAATACTCTGCTGGTTACCTCAATCGTTGTTCTGACAGAACACAAGTCCTTCCGCACAATCTGGGCGGAGTGCTATTTCTGGTCGTTTCCGTACTATCAGGCGGGTGCCGCTGTGGTCGGGCTGGTGTTTTATGTCAACCGCACGTTCGGATGGCAGTTCTCGTTGCTGATGGCGCCGGTAGTGTACTGGATTTATCGCTCCTACCACCTTTACTTGGGCAAACTGACGGACGAAAAGCGCCGGGTGGAGTTGGAGAAGGGCCACGCGCAAGCGCTTTCCGCTCTGCATTTGCGCACAATTGAGGCGCTTGCCTTGGCGATTGATGCCAAGGATCACACGACACATAAGCACCTGAACCGCGTCCGCACGGCGGCGCTGGAGGTTGGCAAAGACCTTAAGCTCACTCGCGACGAGCTCGACGCGCTCCGGGCCGCGTCCCTGCTGCACGACATTGGCAAGCTTGGCGTGCCCGAGCACATCATCAGCAAACCGGGCCGACTGACCCCTGAAGAATTCGAGAAGATGAAGATTCATCCGGCCATTGGAGCTGAGATTCTGGAGCGGGTTAGCTTTCCTTATCCTGTGGCGCCGATTGTGCGCTCGCACCACGAAAAGTGGGACGGCACCGGCTATCCGGATGGCCTCAAGGGTGAAGGGATCCCCATCGGCGCGCGGATTCTGGCCGCTGTGGACTTCATGGACGCCATGACTTCCGACCGCCAATATCGCAAAGCCGTCCCTGCGGACGAAGCGCTACGGATGATGGTGGAGCAATCTGGAACCTCGTTTGATCCGCAAGTAGTGGATGTGTTGGAGCGTCGCTACTACGAATTCGAGGAAATGGCTGCACGCGAAGCTCCCGAAATGGAGCTGAATGGACTCTCCAAGAACCTCCCGCTCAAAGGCGGGCATCAACCGGCTGCCGGATTCGAACGTTCCGGAAATGGCACGCGGAACGACAACGATTTTCTGACATCGATTGCCGCTGCGCGGCAGGAAGCCCAGATGCTCTTCGAGTTGAGTCAGGACCTGGGAAAATCTCTAAGCCTGGATGAGACGCTCTCTGTGCTCTCCGTTATGCTGCGGAAGCTTATCCCCTGCGACTCGATCGTGACTTTCACGAAGAAAGGCGACCGCATTGAGCCAGCGCATGTGAGCGGAGATAATTTCCGTTTGTTTTCCTCGCTGAGTGTGCCGATTGGCGAAGGCCTTTGCGGCTGGGTGGCGGAGAATCATAAGGCAATCGTGAACGGCAACCCCGCCGTTGAGCCCGGCTACCAGGGCGAGGAAGGACGCTTCTCCACCCTGCGGTCCGCGCTGGCGGTGCCACTTGAAGGCGTGAGTGGGCTGGTTGGAGTGCTCGCGCTTTACAACGTGGAACAGGATGCCTTCACGGCCGACCACTTGCGTATCTTGCAAGCCATCAGTTCGAAAGTGGCGCTTTCCATCGAAAACGCGCTGAAGTACCAGCAGGCTGAAGACTCTGCCACAACCGACTACCTGACCGGATTGCCCAATGCACGCTCGCTGTTCCTCCATCTCGACCAAGAAATTTCGCGCAGCGCACGCACCAAGGAAGATCTTGCGATCATGGTCTGCGATCTGAACGGCTTCAAGCAAGTTAACGACAGCTTCGGCCATCTCGAAGGAGACCGGTTGCTCCGGCTGTTCGCTCAGCGAATCAGGGAAGTATGCCGCGAGTACGACTACGTGGCGCGCATGGGAGGGGATGAGTTTGTGATTGTTATGCCCGGTATCTCGCGCGATATCGCCCGCGAAAAAACGGTGTTGCTGAACGCGATCGCCGTGCAAGCCGGGCAGGTGGTGTGTGGGCGCGAACAGATATCCGTGAGCGTTGGAATCGCCTTGTTCCCGGAGGATGGCTCCGACGCCGAGCAACTTTTGGCGCAGGCCGATCGCAAAATGTACACCGTCAAACGCGCGCACTATGAACAATCCGCCGCGCTGGCCAGTATGCCGGCCGCTCGTTCAGCAGCCGTGAATTAACTCTCGCCCTGTGGTTTTTTCGATAGACTGCATCAACTTTTTGCGTTTTTCTCCGGTGGCACATCCCCGTAAGATTGACCCATCTTAGAAAATTGGGAGGGATTGTGTCATGACCGAACGCGAAGAAAGCCTCTCCAGGTTATTGGATGAACATCAGCACGAGAGCGGGTTGCACATGATTGGCGGCCGGAAACGGCTGATGGAACGCCTCCTGGCGTTCGTTGAACAGGAGTGCAAGGCCGAGAAGCGCGAAGCGACCGCAGCCTAAGACACTCGACGATTTTTGATCGACAGCAACTTTGATCGACAGCAACACGGACGAAAAGGCCCGCAACCAAAACGCATTGGCAGCGGGCCTTTTTGTGTTTGGCAGCGAGCTTAGACCGGCGAGTTAAGATGGAACGCACGCACAATCGAAGAGACGGCGACGAGACAAAACTGCATGGCTGAGACTCTGCTCTGGAGCACGGAAAACCAAGTCGAGCGATTGGCGGAACTGACGGCGGATACCGGCGATTCGACTAAGGACCTACCCTTGCGTCGCGATGTGCGATCGCTGGGAATGCTGTTGGGGCGCGTGCTGGTGGAGCAGGAAGGCGAGCGCCTGTTCGGCGTGGTTGAGCAGTTGCGAAAGCTGCTGATTCAGCACCGGGAGACCTCCAGTACGGAAGGCGGATCGCGAGGCCCCGACGCAGCAGGTGCTGGATCGCAAAACGCAGCGCGCTTCAGCGAGGCTCGCTCGATCATTGCCAATCTGAGCGTGGAGGACGCCTACCGCGTTACAAAGGCTTTTGCCATTTACTTTGAGTTGACCAATCTGGCGGAGACGAATCACCGCAAACGCCGGCGACGGGCCGCGGAATCTCACTCCAAAGCAGCGCCGCTGGCGGGATCTTTTCGCGGAACTCTGCAACGGCTGCGCGCTGCGGGCCTGGGACTCGAAGAGCTGCAGAACGCGCTGGGTCATGTCCAGGTAATCCCGGTGTTTACGGCGCATCCCACGGAAGTTACGCGGCGTACGGTCCTGACCAAACGACGCGGCATTGCACGGTGCCTCGCGCTGTTAGACAATCTGCCGCTCTCGCAAGCCGATGCGTCGGAATATGAAGCCCAGATCACGGCTGAGATCACAGCACTTTGGCAAACGGACGAGGTGCGTTTGAAACGCCCCTCGGTGAATGACGAGATCCACATGGGCTTGGACTACTTTCCCATGGTTTTATTTGAGACTGTGCCAAAGCTTTATTCTGGGCTGGAAGAGTCCATACGACAGGTTTATGCCTTGCCTCCGAACGGAGCACACCTGCCGCAGCTATTGCAGTTTGGGTCGTGGATTGGCGGCGACCGCGACGGCAATCCCTTTGTAACATCCGGGAGTACACGTTTGGCTCTGCAACGCGCGCGGCACCTGATTCTGGATCACTACCTGGCTGCGATCGGCAAGTTGACCGAGCAGATGAGTTCTTCGGTCCGACGCGTGGGCGCTTCGGACGCATTGCGGGCGCGGCTGAAGGAGTATTCGGTCTCGCTGGGGACGGAGCATTCACGATGGCTGAAGATTTCCGATGCCGAGACCTACCGGTGCTTGCTGGATTTCTTGAGCGCCCGCCTGCGTTTGGCTCGAGAAAATCCTTCGCATGAGCATGCTTACCGTACGGAAAGTGAGTTTCTCGAGGACCTCGTGCTCATTCGCGAGAGCTTAGCTTGCAATCGTGGCGAGCGGCTGGCGGAAAGGTTGCTCGACCCATTGCTGCGCAAGGTTGGGACCTTTGGTTTCCACCTGCATTCGCTGGATATTCGGCAGCACTCCAAGGTCGATGCGGAGACCCTGCGTGATCTCGCGCTCATGGTTGGACCATTGGAAGGGGGATCGGGATTTCGAGAAGGACTGGCCGAGAAATCCGTCGAGTTGATCGATACCTTACGCACTGTGGCCGAACTGAAAAAGGCCTATTCTCCGGAAGCGATCCAGAACTTTGTGATTAGCGGCGCGGAAACCGAGGACGATATCTTCGCCGTCGTCCGCTTGGCATCGTTATGCCGTATTCACGTAGCTGCAAAGGATGGCGATCCGGGATTGAAACCTGTACCCCTGTTTGAATCGATTGGCGCGCTGCGCGCTTCCGGGAAGGTGATGGAGAGTGTCTGGAAATCGGCGGCGTATCAGCCACTCCTGGATTCCTGGGCGCGCTCGCAGGAAGTGATGCTTGGGTATTCCGATTCCAACAAAGACGGCGGCATGTTGACGAGCACATGGGAACTGTACAAAGCGCAGAGAGAGCTGCACCACGTTGCGCGGGAGTGCGGGGTGAAGCTGCGCCTGTTTCACGGGCGAGGCGGAACCGTGGGACGTGGCGGCGGTCCAACCCACGCCGCCATTCTCGACCAACCAACCGGCGATTTTAGCGGCGAGATTCGGATTACGGAACAAGGGGAAGTACTCAACTGGAAATACTCCGACCCTGTGTTGGCCGAATGGAACCTGGAATTGATGATCGCAGCTTGCGTGGAGGCTCTCACACGGAAGAACACCGTTGCTCCAGAAGTGGCGGAGCGCTGGCGGGTGGCCATGGATGCGATGTCGTCTGATGCTTTTGCGTTCTATCGCGAGCGAATTGCTGACAACGACGAGTTGCTCACATATTTCGAACAGGCCACGCCTGTGAACGAATTGGAGCACGCGCAAATGGGCTCGCGACCCGTGCGCCGGTCGGCCAGCCGGAGTCTGGATGACCTTCGAGCCATTCCCTGGGTGTTTGGCTGGATGCAGAGCCGCCATGCTGTCCCTGCGTGGTTTGGCGTGGGTCATGCCCTTGAGCGCTTCGCTGGCTCCGGAACCGAGAATGCCCAATTGCTGCGGGAAATGCTGCGCGACTTCCCCGTTTTCTCCAACATGATCAGCAACGTGGAACTAGCCATGGCGAAGGCAGACTTCACAATTGCGCGTTTGTACGCGGATTTGGTGACTGATTCTGGGATTCGGGAACGCGTTTTTGGAATGCTGCAAGATGAGTTCCTGCGCACTCGACGAGTGTTGCTTTCACTGACTGGGCAGAACGAACTGATCGAGAGGAATCCGGTGCTATTTCGGTCGATTCGGCTGAGGAATCCTTATGTGGATCCGATGAGTCTGGTGCAAGTCGATTTGCTGCGCAGGAAGCGCGGGGGATCGCTCGACGTTGGCTTGAACTATGCGCTGGGGGCTACGATCAACGGAATCGCAGCGGGTCTGCATAACACCGGGTGATCGCCAAGAACGGTGAACCACAGAGTCTCGCCCAGGAACCCCTGGAGCTATTCAGCGGGCGACAAGAAATGCTCGCCCAACACAGGACTTATTCCGTCAGGACTGCTTTTGCCAAATTTCTGGGGCTGTCTACGTTCGCGCCATTCAGGACCGCAAAGTGATACGAGAAGAGCTGAAGCGGGACGACCTCTAACAGCGGCAGCAATAGCTCGACGGCTGCTGGCACGGTAATAACGTGCTCCGTCAGGGCCGCGACTTCGCGGTCCCCTTCCGACGCAATCACTACCGGCTGGCCTCCACGGCTCTTGACGTATTCCAGAACTCCGAGCGTCTTTTTGTGGCGCAGAACCGAGTCCGGGTCGGTTGGATCGTGTGTGGCAAGCATCACCACGGGAAGTGTCTCGTCGACCAGCGCGCTGGGGCCGTGACGCATCTCGCCCGTGGGCATGCCTTCGGCGTGCACGTAGGAGACTTCCTTGAGCTTAAGAGCGCCCTCGCGGGCAATGGCGTAGTGAACACCGCGCCCCAGAAACATGAACGCTTTCGCACGCTGGTGCAGTTTGGCAAGAGCGAGGGTCTGGGATTCCCAAGTGGCCAGCGAATTGTTGATGATGGCCGGGATTTTCAGAAGCCGGTCGAGGTGGACCCGGGTTACCTCAGACGTCATCCGGCCCCGTTTCCGGGCCAGAAATAGGGCGAAGAGATAGAGCACGGTTAACTGTGTGGTGAAGCTCTTGGTCGCGGGCACCGCCTTCTCGACGCCTGCTTGCGTGTGCAGGGCCGCACTGGCTTCCCTGACGATCGTAGAAGCAGCGACGTTCGAAATAGCGACAGTCTTGGCGCCGCGGTTGGCCGCCTCACGTTGGGCGGCTATTGTGTCAGCGGTCTCGCCGGATTGCGTGATGACAAGAACGATCGGATCAGCTCCGGCGTGGGTAGAACGATAACAGTACTCGCTCGCGTACTCGACATCGACGGCGACGCCGGCGAGATCCTCCATCATGATTTCGCCGACTAGTCCGGCATGGCGGCTGGACCCGCTGGCGGCGATGATGATTTTCTTGAAGGCAAACAGAGCGTTTTCAATCGGATGAAGCATGTCCGGGAAAAGCGTGTCTCCGGAAACATTGCGATGGACGGTCTCCAGCATGGCGCTGGGTTGCTCGTAGATCTCGCGAAGCATGGCGTGGGGGAAAACGCGGGCTGGTTGGGTCACGAGCGAATCGGTCATGAGGGATGTGCGGCCTCCGCTTAGGAGTTTACGTGGGTGGAGGGTCTCACGCAATGGCTTTATTGAAACGATTCAATACACAAAGAAAGTGGCTGACAGAACAACGTTCTCTTGTCACCCTTCGCAGCCGACGGGAACCCGCGGTGCACCGCCGGTGTCTCTTCCAGAGGAAGGGCACGATAGCTCTCCTCAAAGCAACTCGCGCGTGACTTCGACTATCTTAAAGATATGCGCCCGCCTTCCCTGCCCGATTCCGCCGTGAGATTGCGAATGTTGTTGTCGGTCATTCTGGCGACGTTCGTTCTGGCGTCACTCTGCGCTGAAAAGCTTGTTGGGCAGAGTGGATTCCCGCTACAAGGCACGGTAACAAATTCCGTCACGGGTGAGGCCATTCGTCGGGCGAGTGTGCAAGCTCTGGGGCCCAAGCCTCGGGCAGCGCTTACGGACGACGAGGGACATTTTCGCCTCGAGGGTCTGCCAGATGGCGAAGTCCCGATCATAGTGACGAAGCCCGGATATTTGCCGGAGCAGGCGGCGAACCCTGCTGAGCGCGCGCCCACCGTCGCGCGGACCGGTCCAGATGCGCCGGCTCTTGCCTTGAAGCTGATGCCGCAAGGCGTCATCTTTGGACGCATCACTTCAGCGGATGGCGACCCGCTGGAGGGCATGCCTGTCATGGTGATCAGGCAACTGATTGTCAGCGGACGGAAGGTCTTGAGCGAACAGAGTTCAGTGAGTACAAACGACGATGGCGAATTTCGCGCCGGCAACCTGGCTGCGGGCACGTATTACGTGATGGTAGGACCGGGGCCGCGCCTGTTCCCCGGCGTAAAGGGAGTGGCAAATCCGCGAGAAGCCGCCTACCCCGCAACCTACTACCCCGGGGCTCCTTCGGTCGATGCTGCCGGATTGGTTAGCGTGCCAGCTGGGCAAGAGACGGAAGCCAACCTTGAGTTGAAGGCCGAGCCCGTCTTTCACGTAAACGGTGTGGCGACCGGATTTCCACCGGGCACCGTGGGCGAAATGATCTTTGCTCGCGTGGCACGGGACGGCGCCGACGTGAGCATTCCGATCGATTCAGACAGCGGTAAGTTTGACGTGAAACTCCGGGCTGGGATCTACCGCGTTCGAGGAGTCGGCGGACGCGGAAATTGGGGAGCGGTGGGAGATGCCCCCCTCACCCTGAACGCCGACGCAAAGGACCTTCATATAGCAATGGCTCGATTGCCAGCGATTTCTGCGAGTTCGAGGCTCGAGTCAGCGCAAGCTGCGCCAGTCGGGCGGGATGCGGTCAAAGTCTGGCTGCACGATCCGAGCATTGGAATCGCGTTAATGTCGCACCACAACATGACAGGTCAGGCCGACTATGAAGGCAGAATTCTGCCTAGCAAGCCACTCGCGTTGGCCGATCTAGAACCGGAGACATACCGGGTAACCATAACCCCAACAGATGGGCAGTGGGTTCAGACAGCCGAGTGCGGAGGTGTGGATCTGCTCAACTCGGATTTAACGATTGCTCCCGGGGCGCATCCTGCTCCTTTGCAAATTGTTGTGCGGGATGATGTCGCTAACTTGAGCGGCACTGTTTCGGCTGCGGACGGCATTAAGGGAGCAATCGTGCTGTTATTGCCTCCAGCCGACTCGCGGCTCGAAGTGAAAACAACGGCTGTGTCACCGCAAGGCACGTTTGAATTCACCGGAGTTCCGCCGGGAACCTACATCGTTCTTGCATTGGATCACACGGAAGGCTTGGAGTATACGAAGCGCGAAGCGCTGGAGGGATACCTTAGCAAAGCCGTTGAGACCGTCCTGTCCCCTGGCGGGTCCGGCACAGTCCAGCTCGAACTGGCAAGGGTGGAGCGATGAAGGCTCGCAAACAGGTGTTCTTGACTCTTGGCTTGCTTCTCGGAGTTCTTGGCTTCCCCGCCGCGCGTGCTTTCGACCAGCCACGCGGGACCGTCGCTGCGGCTAACAGTCTCAAGATCGCAGGAACGATTGTCAACGCTGTTGGCGGGCAACCTTTGGGCGGCGCTGAGGTGACGATTTATGTGGCTGGCACGAATCAGCTGGCACAGCGTTTCGTTACGGATTCCGACGGCCGTTTTATATTCGGGAACGTGAAGCCGGGGAAATACTTGCTGATGGCGACGAAGGGCGGATATCCGCAGCAGCCCTACCAAGGCCACGGGCAATACTCGACGGCGGTGGCGGCCGGCCCCGGATTGATCTCGGAAGGCCTGATATTTCCTATGCACGCGGGTGCTTCCATCAAAGGCACACTGGTAGACGACCAAAACGAGCCGATCCGCGACGCCGAAGTACGCTTGTTCCGGAGCGAACCAGAGACGGGCGTGCCACTGACTGCCTTCGTCGAGAACGCGACGCCTGATGACCGCGGGCAATACCGATTCAGCCAACTGCCGCCCGGACGATATTTTGTGGCAGTCTCCGCGAAACCCTGGTACGCCGCTGCCCAAGGCTCTCTCTCGATCGGAACGGGCCCGCGCTCTCCGCTCGATATGGCCTACCCGGTGACTTACTTCGGCGGGAGCACCGAAGCGAGTGCGGCGACACCCATTGTCTTGAAGGACGGAGATCATGCGACCGCGGATATCGCGCTGTTTCCGGTGCCAGCGATTCGCCTCCGCGTTCGAACCCTCGGAGACTCGGGCAATCTCCAACTGCGTCAGCAGGTGTTTTCGACCCTCGTTGATCCTCTTATAGAGATGAGCAAAGTCAAGGGTGCGTTTGACCTCCACGGACTGGCTCCGGGGCGCTACCAAATCTTCCAAACCGGTCTCGGACTTCAGGACGGATTCGAGCGCGTCCTGGACCTGACTAGCGACCTCGAGATCGATGGAGCGGGATCGCCTATTCAGTCGCAGGTTCGCGGCGTCGTTACGGTCCGAGGCGGATCGGAGCGCGTTCCAGGCAGGACTGCGATCCGGTTGTCCAACTTGCAATCCGGACTGGCACTCGACGCGCGTATTTCGCGGAAAAATGATTTCCAATTCGAAGGTAACCTGGCGCCGGGTGTCTATTCGGTTTCGTTCGTCGGAGCTCCAAGAGTCGTAGTTGGCTCGGTCGTAGCGACAGGAGCCACCGTGACTGGACACACCGTGGAAATTCACGAAAATAGCCCTGTGCAACTGGCCGTCGCTCTCGAACGGGGAATACAAATCGACGGCATCGCACAGCGAAACGGCAAGCCGGCCTCAGCGGCGATGATTCTGCTGGCGCCGAGCGACCCGGCCCACAACCTGGTGCTTTTTCGGCGCGACCAAAGCGACAGCGACGGTACATTTTCGCTCTACAACGTTCCGCCGGGAACCTACACTTTGCTGGCATTGGAGAATGCCTGGGACTTGGAGTGGGCAAGTCCTACGGCATTGGCGCGGTACTTGAAAGCTGGGAAAGTGGTGCAGGTGGCGGCGGGCGGCGGCGGGGCGAAGGTCACGGTCGAAACGCAGTAGAAGTTTCACCAGTGACGGGCCCATCTCACAGACAATGGCTTCCGCCCGGTACCGGCGCGCCAAGTTTCTTGCACCTTTCGATCGCCTCTTAGAATCCTACTAAGGTGGAAAGCAAAACAGATCCCGCTGCGGTGCCCCGCATAGTCATCGTGGGGGGCGGATTTGGTGGCCTCTATGCTGCCCGCGAACTCAGGAATGCGCGCGTCGCGATCACTCTGATCGACCGAAAAAATCACCACACCTTCCAACCGCTTCTTTATCAGGTGGCGACCGCCGGTTTGTCTCCAGGAGAAATCGCCGCCCCTATACGGTGGATTCTTCGTTATCAGGACAATGCCGAAGTGTTGCTAGGCGAAGTCACGGGCTTTGATCTGGACCGCAAAGTCGTCAAACTCGCCGACGATAGAATTCCCTACGATTGCCTGATTGTGGCGGCGGGCGTTACGCACGGTTATTTTGGACATCCTGAGTGGGAAGCTCTCGCGCCAGGACTGAAAACAATTGAAGACTCGCTCGAAATTCGGCGCCGGATATTCCTTGCGTTTGAATTGGCGGAGCGCGACGCTGCGCGCACGGGAGGCGGGGAAGACCTGAACTTCGTGGTGGTAGGCGGCGGACCGACCGGCGTCGAGCTAGCGGGGACTTTAGCCGAGATTGCGCGGCATGTTTTGGCGAACGAGTTCCATACGATTGACCCAAAGCGGACGAAGATCCTACTGGTAGAAGGCGGTCCGCGAATCTTGCCCAGCTATTCCGAAGCGCTCTCGAAGAGCGCGGAGCGACAGTTGGCAAAATTGGGCGTTGAAGTGAAGACTTCGACCGTCGTAACGGGTTTAGAACCTGGCATCGTGCGCTTTGGGGACACAGTCATGCCTGCCGCGGTCACGCTTTGGGCGGCTGGAGTCGCCGCTTCTCCGCTTGGGAAGCTTTTGGGCGCCTCGACCGACCGGGCAGGCCGGGTGCAAGTTCATGCCGACCTTTCGCTTCCCTCGCACAAAGAAGTTTTCGTGATTGGCGATTTGGCGGCGCTGGCGGATGCGGACGGCGCGCCGCTACCGGGAGTTGCGCCTGTCGCAATTCAGCAGGGTGGCGCAGCGGCCAAGAACATCATTCGCCTCCTTGCGGGTCAGCCTACGCAGCCCTTCCAGTATCACGACAAAGGTAGTATGGCGACGATTGGGCGCGCGTCTGCGATCGCTCATATTGGCAAGCTGGAGCTTTCCGGATTCCCCGCCTGGCTGGCATGGTTGTTTGTTCACATTCTGTTCTTGATCGGATTCCGGAACAGGTTGATGGTAATGATTCAGTGGGCCTGGTCCTACATAACATTTGAGCGGGGAGCGAGACTGATCACGGGTGATACAGAGTTAACGGGCTGGCATACAAAGAAATGACACCCCTTCAGAGAGCCGCCCAGGGGACAAAGCAGCGTTCCTGCATGTCTCCCGCTATAATCAAGGTGTCGTGAAATTCCTGTGCAATGTTTTCCTCGTCTTGCTGTGGAATTCTACAGCTTCTTTTTCGCAGAGCCCGCCTGCATTCTCCCAAGACAATCCCGCGCAAGTTCCGAAGACGATTCTCATCGCACCTTTCGAGAATGTTTCCAAAGCCCCGGGCATTGAGTGGATTGGAGAATCGTTTCCGGAAGTGATGGGACAACGACTAGGCTCCAATTCCTGGCAGTTATTGCGACGCGGAGAGCGCCTGAATGCTTTTGATCGTGCGGGCATACCTTCGGGACGGCATCCGTCGCGCGCAACTATTTTCCGGATTGCGGAGCAGTTGGACGTAGACTTCGTGGTACTTGGAAGCTACAACTTCGATGGCCGCACGTTTACCGCAACCTGCCAGTGGCTGGACGTGAAGCGTGTGCACCTGTCGAAGGAGATGACGGAATCTGGACCGCTGCCGCAATTGATTGACTTGCAAACCGCTCTCGCGTGGGATTTGCTCCGGTTGAACGACCCGGCGCTCATCATCAGTCGCGACGCGTTTGTGGCCACTGCCCCGCCCGTTCGTTTGGATGCTCTCGAAAACTACACGCGCGGCGTATTGGCGTCGTCCTCCGCAGATAAGATCAAGTATTTCCGCGAGGCGGTGAGGATTAACTCTTCTTATACCGAGGCCCAACTGGGACTCGGGCAGGCCTATTTTGAAGCCAAGCAATATGAGCCAGCCGCTGCAGCATTGGCCAAGGTTTCGCCCACCCAGGCGGTTGGGGGGCAGGCACAGTTTTTGCTGGGACTTTGCCAGTTCTATCTGGGACAGTTCGATAAGGCGGAGTCGGCGTTTGCGGAACTGGCGTCGCGCGTCCCATTACCGGAGGTTTACAACAATTTGGGCGTAATGCAGGCTCGACGTGGCCGGCCGACGGCTGCGGATCAGTTTCAGAGGGCAAACGAAACAGACCCCGGAGATTCGGACTACAGCTTCAATCTGGCAGTTGCGTTGTATCGTAAGAACGACTCGGCGGGCGCCACACGAGCTTTGCGCGAAACTCTAGCGGCCAATCCGGGGGATGCCGAAGCACACAGCCTGATGGAATCGCTGGTGGCAGCGAGCGACCCGAAATTTGCCGCCAACGCTCAGCCCGTCAAAATGCCGTTAGAGCGAATCAAGCGAAACTACGACGAAGACGCCTTCCGGCAGATTGCGGCGCAACTCCAGAGAACGCTTGCAGCCAAGCTAGCGGAGAAAGCGCCGCGGCTGCCCAAGCCATGAATGCCTTATTCTGCAGGTCGCGACTGTTTCTCGTTTGCTTCTTGAGACGGCTGTCTCCGTTCTTAGCATTGCTTCTACTTGTCGGGCCCGCCTCCGCCGAAGTGTTAAAGATTGTTATTAACGATACGATCCATCCCATTACAAATGAATATGTTGGGCGAGCTATCGCGCAGGCACAACAGGACGACGCGAAAGCGGTTTTGATTGAGATCAACACCCCAGGAGGGATGCTGGAATCGACACGGCAAATCGTCGAACGGATACTCGCTTCGCCAATCCCCGTGATCGTTTACGTTACGCCGAGCGGCAGTCGGGCGGGTTCCGCCGGGATGTTCATCGTTGAAGCAGGAGACGTTGCAGCGATGACTCCGGGCTCGAATGCCGGAGCCGCGCACCCTGTTGGCCCGACAGGTGAAAAGCTCAACGACGTGATGAACCAAAAAGTGGAGAACGACGCTGCCGCATTGATGCGGTCGGTGGTTTCGAAACGCGGCCGCAACATCGAATTGGCCGAAAGCACGGTGCGCGAGTCGAAATCCTTTACCGAACAAGAAGCTCTGTCGAAGAATTTGGTCGACTATGTGGCGTCGAGTGAGCAGGACTTATTCCAGCAAATGCGCGGCAGACCGATCAAGCGCTTTGATGGCAAAACCTTCACTCTGGACCTGGTGGGAGAGCCGGTGCGGCAGCTCGATATGACCCTGAAGCTACGTATTTTGGCCTTGTTGATGAATCCGAGCATTTCCTTCGCGCTGCTGGGCATCGGGATCTTCGCGATCTACGCAGAGATCAACAATCCGGGCACGGTGCTCCCGGGCACCGTTGGCTTGATCTGCATCGTACTTGCCGGATTCGCCTTGAACCTATTGCCGATCAGCTATGCGGCAGTCGCTTTAATTCTTACGGCATTCGTGCTTTTCGCCCTGGAAGCGAAGATTGCGTCGCACGGCGTATTGGGCATTGGAGGCGTGGTGGCTCTGACCCTGGGCGGATTATTCCTGGTAGACGGCCCGATTCCGGAAATGCGCGTGCATCTTTCAACCGCGCTCGCGATCAGTCTTCCGCTAGGCGCGATTAGTGTCTTTCTGATGACAATAGCTTTGAAAGCTCGAGCGGGAAAACACATCAGCGGCGCTGACGGCCTAATCGGCGAGATCGGCACCGCGCAAAGCGCTTTGTCCCCGAGTGGCAAAGTGTTCGTACACGGTGAGATTTGGGACGCGCTGGCGTCGTCAACTGTGCCGGAAGGCACGCCGATCGTAGTAAAGCGCGTGAAAGGGTTGCGGCTGGAAGTAGATGGCTTGAAGAACTCTTGAACCGGAGAACCATGCTCGGCACGATTCTGTGTCCCTAAACACACGAGAGTGGAGCTAAGTGCTGTAGAATCCAGCCTGTAAGCAGTTTCAGCAGGAGGACACCGTGTTCGCATTGATTATCCTCATCGTAGTCGGGATTTATTTTCTCAGCTCCATCAAGATATTGGCCGAATACGAACGCGCCGTAATTTTTCGTCTGGGCCACCTGCTGCCGCAGCCGAAAGGTCCTGGATTGATCTTTGTCTTTGCTCCGCTTGATCGCATGGTGCGGGTTTCGTTGCGCCAGGAAGCTCTGGAAGTGCCTCCCCAAGACATCATCACCCGTGACAACGTCACGCTGAAGGTGAACGCCGTAATTTTCTTGCGCGCAATTGAGCCGCGCAAGGCGATTAACGAAGTCTCCAACTACATCTACCAAACATCACAGTTCGCGCAGACAACACTGCGATCGGTTCTCGGCGAAGTCGAACTCGATGAACTGCTGGCGCACAGGGAAAAAATCAATCTGCGCCTGCAGAGCATTCTGGATCAACACACGGCACCGTGGGGAGTAAAAGTTTCCAACGTCGAGGTCAAGCAGGTCGACATGCCGGAGACCATGCTGCGCGCGATGGCAAAACAGGCCGAGGCGGAACGCGAGAGACGGTCGAAAATTATTCACGCGGAAGGCGAATTCTCCGCTGCCCAACGTCTGGTGGATGCCGCACATTTGCTGGCCACTGAGCCAGTCAGCGTGCAGTTGCGCTATCTGCAAACGTTGACGGAGATTGGCGTCGAAAAGAACACAACTGTGATCTTTCCTGTACCGATGGATTTGTTCTCCGGCATGCAAAAAATGCTGGCGCACGCGGCGGGAAGCCAAGCAGTGAGCACGAAAGATGCCGCGCCTTCCGGCGATTAATGAAAATCAGCGGAGACTGATGAGTTTATGGCAAATGATCCAGAAATAACTGTTAGCACGGGGAAAATGGTTGGGCTTTTCGTGGCTCTGGTTGTTGTATGCGCCTTGTTTTTTGGCTTTGGGTACTCCATGGGCAAGGGCGCTGCAGTGAGTGCCAGTGTGCGTCCGGCGCCCGCCATCGTTGTGACGGGACAGCGTGCCGCCGGGGCTCCGGTGCCCGCAAGCGCCGCATCCAGTGCCACTACGGCGTCTTCTGCGCCCCAAGATACCCCCTCAGCCGCCGCGAACGGAACCTACTTCTTGCAGATTGCAGCCGTCACGCGACAAGAAGATGCCGAGGCTCTGGTCGCAGCCCTGCGAAAGAAAGAATATGCCGTCTTTGCGGTGAACAATGTGCCTTCCGACAAGCTGTTCCACGTACAAATTGGGCCGTTCGGCAATCCCAAAGACGCCGAATCGCTGCGCGTCAAGCTGGTTGGGGATGGATACAATCCGATCGTGAAGAAGCAGGGCTAGGCGATTTTCCCTCTGCCCCAAGCAGATTCCGATGGGCTGCTCCTTCAGGATGGCAACACTTTGTGACTCCCAGCGTTTTAGGCTGACGCAGCGTGGGCTTTTTGTAGTAGGCTTCGCGTCTGGACGATCAAATCCGCAATCTCGAAGGGCTTCACCAATGACGGAACGTTATTCTTTTCCAGAAAATCGCGTGCTTCGCCGTCGGCAACGTGCGTGAATGTGAAGAGGATTTTGCGTTCCAGTCCCGGCTTGGTTTGCGCCAGCCATGCATACATCTCGGCGACCGTCATGCCTCCGGACATCGGTCCGCTCATGATCACGGCGTCAAACGACTCGGTTTCGATCCTGCGTTTCGCATCTTCGACGCTGTTGACCGGGACCACGTCCGCCCCGGCTCCAACCAGCACATCTCGTGCAAATTCAAGAACGGCTTCCTCGTCTTCCACCAGCAGCAACCGGCCTGCTACGACTCCGGAGTGACGCGGCGGGCTTGAAACCGTAGTCTCCACGGCCGTGCGTCCCACCGCTGGCAGGCGTAGCTGGATGACTGCACCGCCGTCTGGGGCGTTGCTGGCTGCGATGTCCCCGCCGTGCTCTTTCACAATGCCGTAGCAGATACTCAGTCCGAGGCCAGTTCCCTTGCCCACGGCTTTGGTGGTATAGAACGGATCGAAGATTCGCTTGGGATCCTGAATACCTTGCCCGCTGTCGCAAAACTCCACCCACACCTGCCCATCGCTGGAGAAAGCACGGACCTTGAGAATACCTTTGTTCTCGGTTTCCAGCATGGCGTCGAGGGCGTTGTTAATAACGTTGAGGAATACCTGTTCCAGTTGATGCGGATCCGCGATCACGGCGGGGAGGCTCGGATCGATCTCGCGTTCTACGCGGATATTGTTGACCTTGAAGTCATAGTCGCGCAGAGCAAGACTCTCGTCCAGCACCCGACGAACATCGACTTCCGTCTTCTGCGGCTTGCGTTGTCGCGCGAACGAAAGCAGGTTCTGCACCACCCGATGAGTGCGCTGGGCCTGCTTGAAGAGCTTGCTGACAAAATCCTGCGCTCGCTCGTTCAAGCCTTCGCTTTCGAGCAATTGCGCATAACCTAAGATCGCCGTGAGCGGATTGTTCAGTTCATGGGCCACGCCGGAGATGAGCTGGCCAACTGCCGACATTTTCTCACTCTGCAGGAGCTGCTCTTGCGTAGTGCGCAAGTTTTCATACGCGCGGCAGCTTTCTTCGTAGAGCCGAACTTTTTCCAGCGTCGCTGCCAGTTGGCGAGCAATGGCTACCAGCAGGCTTTCGTCTGCCGTGGTGAATTCCCTTTCCTCGCGAGATCCGACGCCCAGCATTCCGGCAGGCCCGTCTTTGCCCCATAGGATGACCCACACCCAAGAACGCAGTCCGTCCGCTTTAACGAAATCTGCGACGAGCGGTGGAACGTGCGGCAGATATTCGGGCGTGATCACTTCTGTACGCGAACGCATGATGAGGTCGCCAAAGCCATCGGGCAGGCGAAGCTCGGAGAAACGCGCTCGACTTTCGCTGCGTGACCCCCACCCGGCGCGGCGTCGAAGCAACTGGCCGCCCGGATCGGAGAGGTAGATCGACCCAGTCTCAGCAGAAAACAGACTGACGACTTGACGCAACGTAAGGTTCAGAATTTCGTCGAGGTCGAAAGACTGCGTGGATATTGTCGCAATCGCATTCAGTGCATTCAGCTCGCGGTTGCGGCGCCGTATCTCTTCGTCGGCGCGACGTTTCTCGGAGGTGTCGAGCAAAAAGCCCTGATAGCGCTCGATGTTTCCCGCGCCATCCCGCGTCGCAAAGCTGCTTTCCACGGCATTCAGAACCGAGCCGTCTTTGCGGCGAAGGGCAACTTCAAAGTTCCGGACAAAACTCTTGGCCTCGAGTTCGCGGCGTAACGATTCGCGCTGGTCTGCGGAAGTATACAGGCCATGCACCAGATCGATGGACATGATCTCGTCTCGGCCCGAGTAGCCCAGCATGCGAACAAAGGCGTCGTTGCAATCGAGTAACTTACCTTCCGGGTTTGCGACGAACACCCCTTCTTGCGCCTGCTCGAACAACATGCGGTATTTTTCTTCAGCAGCGCGTCGGGCCGATGTGTCGCGGAGGACGTGGATCGTTCCCTGGCGCTCCCGCCCGTGCTCCACGTAGGACGATGTAGAAACGAGGGTGTAGCCGCCAAGGCAGGGATCGGCATTCTCGGCGAGTTTCGATTCTTCCTGCAAGCAGTAGGGGCAATCTTTCCAGGTAGAATGCTGCGGCAATACCTCCTCACAGCTTCGCCCGACCATCTCAGACGGCCGCAGCTTCAGGCGGCGCATCAAAGCACGATTCACTTTCAGAATTTTGAAGTTTTCATCGTGCAACAGAATCATGTCGTCAATCGAGTCGAAGGTATGAACCCATTGACGCTGCGAACGCACAATACGCTCACGCAGACGCAAGTTCTCCGCGGCAATCCCGAGTTGATTGGCACTGGTGGAAAGGAAATCGAGTTCTTCGTGACTGTAAGCCCGCGGCCGGCGACTCGCGAGCGACAGCGTCCCTAGAATCGCTTTCTTTCCCCGAATCGGAACAAGAAGAATATGGTGAAAGCGCTCCGCCGCGGCTGGACTCTTGAGGCTCTGGTGAAGGCTGCTGACCTTTTGGACGACAGGGCGGCCCGCGTGAAGTATTTTTTCAGTGGCTTCGTCCAGCGTGATGATTTGGCTGCTCTTCACGAAATCGTCGGACACTCCAATATGTTGGACCAGGCGCAGCTCACCGCTTTCCAAGAGACGGAACCATCCGCCCTTGGCGTCCATCAGACGGCAAAGCTCCTCAAGCGCCGATGTGAGCATGGCTCCGGGCTGCTGGGCGCGAGCAATCGAAGTGGTCAGTGCGGTCACGGCCGATAGTCGACGGGTGCGATCCTGGTATTGATCCAGAACGACCATGAGCATGCTGAGGCCGAACAGAAGATCAATGAACAGATCCGCCCCGGGTGCTGAATGGTGCGCCAAAGGACCCCAGTCCAAGTGGAGGGCCATCAAAGAACACGCGAGAACGATAGGACCGAAACGCAGCTTCCCCCGCAATGACGTCAGCAGGTACCCGGCAGCGCCAAAGGTGATGACGCGGTACAAAACCTCCAGCGAAGCGCGGACAATGACTTGGCCCGGCCAGAATACCGCTTGCAGACCAGCGGCAGCCGCAGCCAGCGATCCGAGGAGCAACACCGCCAGCAAAACACGCCGGGCGTTGACCAGGATAAGGACGGAAGCGGCAAATATCGAGACGGCGATTACAAACCCCGTCTCCCCAAGGACTTGAGCCGCTCTAACGGAAAGGCCTGAAATCGACCCGGAAGCGGCCGTGCGAGATGCCAGGTACACGAACCATCCGAAAATCCAAACCAGAAGGTACCGTTCTCGAAACGTGCGATAGACCAGCAGGCTCGCGGCCAGCACAATGAGGGCGGCAAACTCCGACGGCGTGAACCGTGGGACCATGAGTTCCAGGCCTGTAAGCCAGGCACGCAATTGTGCTTCGGGCATGGGCTTTCTATTCTGTTGCTGTCTTGATTGCTACGGCGGGGGAGGGGCTAAATGTTGTATATCACGAATCGGTCGAAACCCGACCGTCTACCGGCCAAAGGGAAGTTACCTTCGGGTGGGCCGAGTGGTGGACCTCTAGGATAGAATGGGGGACGTTCTTAAACTGATGCCTGCCGAACGCATATTAGTGGTGGACGACGAAGAAGCGATCCGCGAGATCGTGTCTTCCATGCTGCACTCTCAAGGCTATGAGTGCCGGCAAGCCGGTTCCGGCCTGGATGCGCTGGTGCTCCTGAAGTCCGGCGAACGCTTCGATTTGGTGCTGTCGGACCTGATGATGGCCGACATGGACGGGATCGGGCTTCTGGAACGTACCAAAGAAAAATACCCTGAAATGCCGGTCGTGATGGTAACGGCGGTCCATGATATTTCAGTGGCCCTCGCCGCCATCCGCAACGGCGCCTACGACTATCTCCTGAAGCCGTTTGAGCGGGAACAATTGCTGGCGACGGTACGAAGAGCGCTGGAAAACCGTCGTCTGAAACTGGAAAACCGCACCTACCAGACAAATCTCGAAAGCCTCGTCGCCGCCCGCACCGAGCAGCTTCGAGCAGCGATCGTCGGACTTGAGCGTTCGTACGACATCACGCTGGAAGCCTTGGGCGATGCACTCGACTTGAAAGATGCGGAAACCGAAGGACATTCCAAACGAGTAACAGCTTTTACGATCGCGATGGCTCGAGCCATGCACCTCCCCGACGATCAGATTCGCGTGATCGCGCGCGGCGCATTCCTGCACGACATTGGAAAAATGGCGATCCCCGACGCAATTTTGCGTAAGCCCGGCGCGCTTACGCCCGATGAAGTTCTCATCATGCGGGAGCATTGCTACCACGGGTACCAGATGCTGAAGAAGATTCCGTTTCTGTCGGAGGCTTCCGATATTGTGTATTCGCATCAGGAGAAGTGGGATGGCTCTGGGTACCCACGCGGCCTTAGGGCCGAAGAGATTCCCTTGGGCTCGCGCATATTTTCCGTCGCGGATACCCTCGATGCGATCACATCCGACCGTCCGTATCGCCCGGCGCAGACTCTACAAGCCGCCAAGACTGAGATTCAGAAATACGCAGGCCGCCAGTTCGATCCGGTCGTCGTCGAACTCTTTCTCTCCATGCCCGACCAGATCTGGGACGATTTGCGCAGGGAGATCGACGACCAAGGCTACAAATTCGCGAGCCTGAGCACTTAGCGCACAGCGCTTACGCGCTGTCTCCCCACTCTCAGGCAGCGTTTTTCCCTTACTTGCCATCCAATGAAGCGAGCCGAAGACCAGCGCTCGCGAGGTGGTTGGTGCCGAATTTTCGCTTTGCTTCTCTTTGTATAGCTACATTGGCTTTTGGCGCGGTGTCGATGACAGCCGAAACGCCCTCGACTCCCACGAACCCCTATGCGATTCCTGAAGGAACGACTATGTTGGTCCGCCTGGGGCAGCGACTCGATACCGGCACAGCACGGCAAGGAAACCGCTTTAAGGCATCCTTGGCCGAGGATGTAATCGCTCCGAATGGTTCCAGACTGGAGCGTGGCTGCCGGATTCGCGGCCACATCAGCCGCGCCGGTCAAGGCATGCATCCGCGACTCCTTCTGAGCTTTGATGATATTGAAACGACACGAGGACGGGTGCCGCTCATTGCGTCGGTGTCCAACGTGCCGGGCGAACACGGAGTGGGCCAGCCGGATGCGGACGGGAGCATTGAGGCAGCCTCCCGCCAAACTTCCTCGAGCGACGAGCCGCGATCGCCGTTGTCGCGGCTCGGCTCTATCGCGGGATTCTTCGCCGACCACAGCGTGCGCCTGGAGAAAGGCACAGTCTTGGAACTGCGGCTAGACCGGGCGCTGCAGATTCCCCGATGATTCTTGTATTTGCAACACGATCTATGACGACAAAACGGCCTCGCTGGCAGATACCAGCGAGGCCGAGTATTCAAATTACTGCACCTGATAGCTGGGAGCTTTCGGGTCGCTCGAACGCTCAACAGCTTTGGGATGTTTCAACGAGGCCCGCGCCAAGGCATTCGCGTTGCCGATCAGGGTCGTGGTCATAGCGGCATCGTTCACGAACGTGCTCGCATCATTCGCATTGCTTCGGCAGACAAGCTGGAGAGCATCGCCGGCGCCCAGAAAGAAATAGTCGCTGATGCTCGCCGTTTGATAGAAGCCCACCGCGCTGGAACCGCCATAGTGTCCATCTTCGGCCCCCCCGGAACTGGCTGGTGTAATGAAGCAATAAGCGGCAAAGTCCGCACTATCGATCTTCAGCAGCGCGGACGCGTTGACGTAGTAGGTGCCAGTATTGCTGACTGGATTCGTTTGAAGGATCACAGTTTGGGCACCCAAAGGCACTGACGTTCGAGTGAATGCGCCGTTTCCGAACGCGACTCCTGCCGGACCTTGAGGCCCAGCAATCCCCTGAATCCCTTGCGGTCCGGTTGCGCCGGTCGCTCCTTTTGGCCCTGTCGCTCCTGTCAATCCTTTGGGTCCTGCTGGTCCTTGTGGACCGGTCTGGTTCCAATTGATCTTGGTGAAGCCAGCCTTACACACGGTGGTTTTGCTAACGATCGTGATCGCGCCTGTGGAATTGCTGACGCAACCGTAATACGTGACGACGGCCGCCGAGGCTGGCATCGATGCCAGAATCATGGCGGAGCAGGTGAACAGCAAGGCAAACATTGAAACGATTCGCGTGCGTGACATAAAAGTTCTCTCCTGGTGAGTAAAGGTTGAGCCATACACGCCACTACCACGCGACGCGTAGTTTGCAAGAATGATGACCACGTTACGGGAGCGGCCTCGTTCTTTCCTTGAGAATGCACATCACTGGCCAAACACCACGACCGTCGCAACTCGCGGCATACACTTGTGCTCCAAGACACTCGGACTTCCAAATGTGCAGCTGTGACCCGCATGAAAGAATGCTGCCGAGCCGCATGGAGACTGCATTTTTCAACGTCTAGAACGTCCGGGGCCTTCTTGGCTTCTCTCGAGTGTGGTCTGTCTCAGTTCTTCAGCACAGCGACATTGCACCCCTAAAATCGACGAGACAATTCACGCAGCGACTATCCGATTGAATAGGACCAAACCATCTAGATAGGAAAACGCCGACCCGTCAATTGACTCTCACCTTGGCAGAACTACCGCCGCTCATCGATAATCGTTCTTCGCCACTTGATTCTGGAGGGACGCAGCAATGCCCAGCTCCACCGCTGAACAACTCCGCCTGTTAGAAGCGCGCGACTCCAAAGCTCCCTGGAAGAAGTGGGGCCCGTACCTCAGCGAACGGCAGTGGGGGACCGTCCGGGAGGACTACAGCGCGGACGGTGCCGCTTGGGATTACTTTCCTCATGATCACGCCCGATCGAGAGCTTACCGCTGGGGTGAGGATGGCCTAGCCGGATTTTCCGACGAGAAACAGCGGCTCTGTTTCGCACTTGCACTCTGGAACGGCAAAGATCCAATTCTGAAAGAACGGCTGTTTGGATTGACCAACAGCGAAGGCAATCATGGCGAGGACGTAAAGGAATATTGCTTTTACCTCGATTCGACTCCGACGCATTCGTACATGAAGTATCTGTACAAGTACCCGCAAGCAGCTTATCCCTACAGCGATCTGGTTAAAACTAACCACGACCGCGCGAGAACACAGCCGGAATACGAGTTGCTCGATACGGGCGTCTTTAACGACGACCGCTACTTTGACGTGTTTGTGGAGTATGCAAAGCAGGACGCCGAAGACATCTTGATTCGAATTACGGTTTTCAATCGTGGCCCCGAAGCCGCGGAACTTCAGGTTTTGCCACATCTCTGGTTTAGGAACACGTGGTCGCGGTCAAATCGCCCCGCAGTCCCGTCGATTACCGCCATGCACGGACCTGCCGGAGTGACCCTGACGGAAGCAAGCCACCGCGAATTGGGGGACTGGTTGCTCTCCTGCGACGGCGAAGTACCTCTGCTTTTCACAAATAACGAAACGAATCAGTCCCGCTTGTTTGGCGCCCCGAACTCTTCCCTTTACGTGAAGGACGCGTTTCATCGTTACATTGTGGACGGCGAGCAGGGAGCGATTAATCCCTCGGCAACGGGAACCAAGATGACGGCTCAGTACAAGTTGACGCTGCCTGCCCGCGACAAGCGCGTCATCCGTCTGCGCTTGACGCGCGAAAGTCTTGCGAATCAGGCGAGAGCGCCTTTCTCCAGTAACTACGACGCCGTGTTTTCACTCCGACTGAACGAAGCCGATGAGTTTTACCAGTCCATCACACCAGCCGGCGCGACCGACGATGAGCGGAACGTTTATCGGCAAGCACTCTCCGGCATGCTGTGGAGCAAGCAGTATTACTATTTCGATCTGGAAACATGGCTCGCTGAGCACGGACACGATCCAGTTCGCGGACTGCGGAACCCCAGCACGCGTAACGCCAACTGGTTCCATATGCTGAACGACGACGTGATCTCCATTCCGGATAAGTGGGAGTACCCCTGGTACGCGGCGTGGGATCTTGCATTCCATACCATCGCCTTGCACGAGGTGGATCCAGACTTCGCCAAGACCCAGTTGCTGATGATGTTGCGAGAAGTCTACCTCCATCCGAACGGTCAAATCCCCGCGTATGAGTGGAACTTTAGCGACGTAAATCCTCCGGTGCAGGCCTTTGCGGCGCTGGCTATGTACGGGAATGAGAAACTGAAGTTCGGCACCGGCGACAAGGCATTCCTAAAGACGGTGTTCCAGAAGTTGCTGCTGAATTTCTCCTGGTGGGCGAATCGGAAGGATCCCGAAGGCCGCAATCTGTTTGAAGGCGGATTTCTTGGCCTGGATAACATTGGCGTCTTTGACCGCAGCCGCCCACTTCCGACCGGCGGCCATCTGGAGCAGGCGGACGGCACAGCCTGGATGGCGCTGTTCTGCCAGAACATGCTGGAGATTGCGCTGGAACTCGCCTCCGACGACGCTACCTATGAACCCATGGCGCTCAAGTTCATGGAGCATTTCCTATGGATTGCCGGCAGCATGGACCGCATCGGAGAGAATCAGGACGAACTTTGGGACGAAGAAGATGGGTTCTTCTACGACCTACTTTACCTTCCTGATGGAACCGCGGGACGCCTGAAGGTAAAGTCGATGGTTGGGCTGCTCCCGCTTTGCGCTACATCCCTCATCTCGCGCGACTTGATCGAGAAGTTTCCACGCTTGCGGCAAAAGGTCGCCCAGTTTGTACAAAAGCATCAGGATCTCGTCGCGAACATCTTCCCTGCCGACCGGCCCGGCCGCAATGGGCAATATTTGCTCTCCATACTGAATGAAGGCAAGCTCCGACGCCTACTTCGGCACATGCTCGACGAATCGGAGTTCCTCAGCCCGTACGGGGTCCGTTCCCTATCGCGCTATCACCTGGAGAAACCCTACAAATTCGACGTCCATGGCGAAGACTACGTCGTCCAGTACCAGCCGGCGGAATCGCAAACAGGCCTCTTCGGCGGCAACTCAAACTGGCGTGGTCCGGTATGGTTCCCGATCAACATGCTCATTGTTCGGGCACTCTTGCAGTTCTACCGCTACTTCGGTGATGACTTTCAGGTCGAGTGCCCAGCTGGATCGGGGCGCACTCTTACCCTGTATGAAGTCGCCATGGAATTGAGCCGTCGACTGATAAGGATATTCCTGAAAGATACGAATGGGCGGCGTCCGGTTTATGGAACGACAGAGAAGCTCCAGCGCGACCCCCTCTGGCGAGACCAAATATTGTTTTTCGAGTATTTCCACGGAGACAACGGAGCCGGACTCGGCGCCAACCATCAGACGGGATGGACTGGAATTGTCGCCCGGTTGCTGTATTTGTCGTCGGTGAAACCAGAAGAGTTTCTAGCGAATGGAAAAGGAAGCCCCGCGGTTTAAACTGCGGCGGAGAGCCTGCCTGCCAGCTGAAGTCGCCTTAGTCCAAATGCTGCTGTAGCACGGCGTGTCGAGGGGGAGGCATTTTCGCGTCACCTTTACGATCACGCCAAAGGATCGCATTGAGCACGGCTGGGTCCGCCGCATCCGCATGTGAGAAATCAAGGCGGGCGGATTCCTTCGCTGCGGGTGTATTAGGCGCGTTCGCTCGGTAAATCAGCCCGTTCTTTTGATTTCGATAATCCGCAACAAACGGAGCCTGAACACCCTTGCCGGAAAATAGATCGGTCATCATCGGCGAGTACCCGTCGTTCACGTTCATCGGCGGCAGGCCTAACAGTGATTCCATCGTGTGGATCAAGCTCACCGTCGTATGGAAGTCATGGTGTACAACAGGATTCTGCAGCGAACCCGGAGCGTACTTGCTAATCACATAGGCCGTGCTGCGATGCGCATCGACATGATCGGCGCCATCCTGAGCGTCGTCTTCGACAATAAAGATCGCCGTGTCCTCCCAATACGGGCTATTCGATACCGCTTCCACGACGCGGCCCACAGCCAAATCATTATCGGCGACCGATGCGGAGGGTGTCGGAGCGTTGGCTCGCTTGCCCGCAGTGTGATCGTTCGGCAACCGGACGAAAACATAGTTTGGTAATTCCTGATTTTTCTTCCCTTCCTTGCGGGCAGACACGAAGCCGTCAAACTCCTTCAGAAATTCGTCGGCTCGAAGTTGGTCCGGGTAGTGGGTCTCGAAGTCCGCGAAATCCGGATCGAAGTGGCCCCGCAACTCGGCCTTCGTAGCGACATTCCGGTGAATAATGGGGATCGGCCAGGGATATGGACTGGGCGAACCTTTCGGCTGGCCGAGGTAGTTCGGCAGTCGCTCTCCGAATGCGATTGAGTTTTTCGGACAGGCGGTCCCAGGCGGTGGTGGTGTTCCTGTTTTGGGCGAGGCTTGCCCGCGCTTCGGCTTCTCGCACCACTCCGTCGCAACGAACTCGCCATAGTGCCGGTAGGTCAGTCGATGTCGAGCGACGTTTGTAAACAAGTATTTCGTCTGTGGCTCGTTCACGTCTGGAATTTCGTGCTCGAGAGGATACTCATCGGCAACGAGGCCCTCGAAGTCATACGTGCGCTCGTTGCTGCGGTAGCTGATCTGCCACGTTTTCTCGTTGTAGTCCGAGGTCGTCGCCGCCATCGACCACATATGGCCATCGCCGGAAACCTCGCCCGAGTCGTAAAAGTTATCCAGAACGCCAAACTGAAGCGCGAGCTTATGCTGATTCGGGGTGATGTCTTCGCCGTAGAGCGTAAGCGAAGGGTCACCGTCTCCGACCTTGAGGTCACCCAGAATCTGGTCGTAGGTGCGATTCTCTTTCACAATGTAAATCACATGC
>Ga0075021_10000197_pt1 | contig 33674 bp, 30 predicted proteins | sample ColStrG_CSR_2012_FD_72749 | JGI IMG/M metagenome (GOLD analysis project Ga0075021, IMG submission 72749) | Freshwater sediment microbial communities in response to fracking from Pennsylvania, USA - Cold Stream Run_MetaG_CSR_2012 | ecosystem: Environmental > Aquatic > Freshwater > Creek >...
GCCATGTGGCGCTCAACCGATGCGATGTTCTCGATCTCGTCGGGATGTTCGGCGCGGATGTTGAGAGTATGCTTGCGGCGGCCCAGCGGAAGCAGAGGTAGGGACGGCGGCGGCGCGCAGGCTTCGATGGCTCGGCGCAGCGCGGCCTCATCGGCGCCTTGCAGCCGCGCGGCTTCGGCGGCGGCGATGGCCGTCTTGAACCAGGGACCGGGCGCGTAACCCATGTCCTTCAACGTCTGTCCAGTGATGGTCACCTGAAATGCTCTCTGCCTTGGCAGCGCTCCCTCGATGTGCACCCTGGCCGGGTGCGGGAGCGCGAGCCGGCAGGTAGATCAAGTTCCGGGGCGGGTATTCAGAACCGTCACGACGCGGCGGTTTTGCGACCAGCAGCTGATGTCGTTGCAGACCGCGACGGGCCGCTCCTTGCCGTAGGAGATGGTGCGCATCCTGGCCGCGCCGACGCCTTGGCTGGCCAGGAACGTGCGCACGACTTCCGAGCGTTTGGCGCCGAGGGCGAGATTGTATTCGCGGGTACCGCGCTCGTCGGCGTGGCCTTCCAGCGTGATCGTGTATTGCGGATATTTGCTCAGCCAACCGGCTTGCGAGCGAAGGGTGTTCTGCGCATCGGGCGTCAGATCGGTCGAGTCGGTGGTGAAGTAGACGATGTTGCCGACATTGACCGAGAAATCGCGAGCCGAGCCGGGTAGGACGGGTCCGTTGGCATCGCCCGAGCCGGTGAGGTTGGACGCCGGGTCGGGCACCTGGTTGGCGCAGCCAGCGAGCGACAGGCTCAGCAGTGCCGCGATCACCACTGGCGCAAAACGACCGGCCAGTTTTGCCAAGTTCATCCTCGTTCCCCTCTCAAAGTCAGGCACAGCAATACTATGGCACCCGAACCCAAATCAGCGCGCAAATAACCCAGCGTGATTCCATGCAGCGATTCGGTCCATCCAGAATATCCGCGATCACGCTTAGCCCAGCCGTCGCGCGAAACTATGGCCAGCCGGTGACTAAACTACGATGGGACCAGCAGCGTTAAGCAACTCTTAAGGCAGGGAACGCGATGTTATGCACTAGCCGCGCACAAGCAATCGCTGTTGCGATCGACGCTCCAAAATGACCAAAAGCCGCCCATGAGACCGAAGTCTCGATGGCGCGGCTTCCAGTAAAGTCGACAGCGAGATTGCCGATTGAGGCGCCCCCCGCGATAGACTTGAGTTCCAAATCGCCTTAGCGCGCGACCTGGTCCATCATGACGATGGCGCCGAGCTTCATCGGCGTATGCTCTTCACGGCGGCAAGCGCCGATCGTGGCGGCAACAGCAATGATGCTCGCGACAAGAATGATGCCCTTCATAGCCTTCTCTCCTCTGCTTCAACGGCAATCGCCATATCCCGAATACCGGCGCCGCCTCACCAGTTCAAGCGAAGGAGCCGGTTCAGGGCCCCTTTTCGACCTAATTGGTGCGCAAATGCAACGCCAGTGCTTCACTCCCAACACAGGTTGTGAAACCTAATGGGCGGGCGGCGACAAGTGCTTCCGAGGCACAAACGGAAACCAACACGCCCTGGGGGGATAGAGAAGCCGAGTCGGGTTAATGGTCAATTAATACGTGGTGACCAAGCCGGATCGGAACCAAAATGCGGTGTCGGGATTTGGCGCTCATTGTAACCCGTAAGATCGATTGTGAAGAGCTTCGGTCCTCCACTTTCACCCTGGGATTCCCTGAAAAACATGAGCACCCGGCCGTTTGGCGCCCAAGTTGGCCCTTCATTGTGGAAGCCACCGGTGAGAATGCGTTCGCCCGTGCCATCAGGCCGCATGACACCAATCAGAAACCGGCCGTCCAACATCTTGGTGAAGGCGATGAGATCGCCACGCGGCGACCAGACCGGTGTTGAATATCGACCGTCGCCGTGACTGAGACGCTGCTGGCCGGAACCATCGGCATTCATCACGAACAGCTGCTGGGTGCCATCGCGATCGGACTCGAAGGCGATTTGGCGCTGATCCGGCGCGTAGCTGGGGCCCGTGTCTATGGCGTTGGTCGAGGTGATCTGCCGGCTGCGCTGCGAGGCGAGATCATATTCGTAGATCCCGGATGTAGCGCCTTGCTGCAGGCTGAAGAGCACACGGCCGCCATCGGGGGAAAAACGCGGCGCGAATGTCATGGCATCGAAATTTCCGAGCATCTGGCGCTGTCCGCTGACGAGGTCCTGCAAGTAGACATGCGGGTTGCCCCGGTCGTAGGCGGTGTAGACAACTTGTTGATTTGCCGGACTGAATCGCGGAGTCAGGATCAACTCGTGGCCTTGCGTCAACACTTTAAGATTGGCCCCATCCTGATCCATGACGGCCAGGCGCTTGACCCGGTTGTCCTTGGCGCCAGTCTCGTCGATGAACACGACCCGCGTGTCGAAGTAGCCCTTGTCGCCGGTCATCCGCTCGTAGATGGCATCGGCGATGATGTGGCCGAGTCGGCGCCAGCTATCGGCGCGCACGGCAAATTGCTGGCCAGCCAGCTGCTTGGACGTGAACGGATCCCAAAGCCGGAATTCGGCCTTGACCCGGCCATCGGGCAAAGTCTCGGCACGGCCGGCGACCAGCGCCTGGGCGTTGATGGCCTGCCAGTCCGCAAAGCGGGGTGAGCGGTTGACATCATCGATGTGCTCGATGAACGAGGCCGGATCGAGCGGCGCGAACAGCCCGGAGCGCTCAAGATCAGCAGCGACAATGCCCGCGACTCCCGAGGCCAGTTGGCCGTCAGGCGGGCCAGCTGGCACGAAAGCTGGGATGGCGATGCGCAGCGGGTTGATGTTGCCTTCGGTGACCGTGCCTTTGACTTGGGCAAACCCGCCGCCAACACCGAACAACAGTTGTGCCAGGATCAATCCGCCAATCCAGGACCGCAGCAGACCGACCGGCAAAATTCCGTAGCCCATCGCCAACGCCCCGCGAATCACTTGCACTCGGCAGCCGAATCGTTAGCCACCAGCTGCCACCGTGGCAAGGGAGACACACACGGACTTCGCGGTGTTTTTGTGGTGAGGCTTGGCCAGTGCAGCGTGACCGCTATCCCCCGAACATCGCGCGCGGATCGAAGTCGATGTCCCAATGCTGCCATTTGGCGTAGTCGCCAGGCGGCAGAGCATAAGGCGCGCACTGGCGAATGGCGCGGACGACGTTTTCGGCCGCGAGCCCGAATGAGGCTGACGGACCCGCACTGGTCACCACCGGATCGGACTTGAGGCTACCATCGGGAGCCAGATCAAAGGACACCGGCACCACCAGGTCGCGGCCATCGGCAGCACCCGCGAGCACCGTCCAGCAGCCCTGGACCTTGTGGCTGAAGATCGACAGATACATCTGCTGCTCGGTAACCGAAAGTTGGGTGCCTGTGGGATGCGCCACACCCACCGCTGGTGCCTTGGTTTTGGCGGTGACGTCTGGTGTCTGGTCGGAGCCGGCCTCGGGCGCGGCGTTCGGCAGGTTGTCGATCTGGGCCTGCAACTTTGAAATATCGAAAGCCTTCGGCTTCTTGGGTGGTTTGGTGACCGGCTCGGGCGGCACCGGGTCTTCCTTTGCCGCGACCTTCTTGGGCGGGTCCTTTTTGGGCGGCGGATCGACAGGTGTTTTGGCCAGCACCTCGGCAATCGGGTCGGCGGGCTTGGCGACAGCGGGCGTCTTGGCTGGCGATGGAAATGGTTCAGCCTTTCCCAACTGCTGTGCGATCAAATCGGGCTTTATCACCGGGGGGACGGGATCGGGTGTAGCCTCCACCTTGGGAGCGGGCGGCACTGGAGCGGGCTTGGGCTCGACCTTGGGGGCGGAGGGCAATGGATCAGCTTTGACCTCGACTTTTGGCTCTGGCGGAGCTGGATCGGCGGCGGGTGGAGGAGTGGCAATCCGCTTCGCCTTGACGGGCGGAGCCTCCACGGGATCGGCGTCCTTGAGCGGCGCGGCCGTGGTCTTGGTCTTCGCAGTGTCGCTGCCCTTACGCAGGTTTGCGAGATCGGCGGTGGTCAGTAGCGAAACCTCCACCGGCACTTCGTCTGGCACGACGGGGGGCCGGGCGGAGCTGAACGAAACCGCCGCCCAGAGAAGGATCGCCAAGTGCAGCGCGATCGATATGGCTAGGCCAAGCCGCATGATCCCATTCGGTTTGCCGAGGGTGATCGCTTCATGTCGCACAGGATCGAGGGCGGCCGTCAATGCCACGATCAGGATTTCTCCTCAACCTCGGTCACCAGCGACACTTTGTGGAAGCCGGCGGCGCTGAGACGGCCCATCACCTTCATCACCGTGCCATAGTCAATATCCTTGGCGCCACGGATGAACACGGGTTCATCGACGCCTCCTTTGCCTCGGGCACTGGCGATGGCGGTGAGCTTTGCCGTGAGGTCTCCGAGCTTCACGTCCTCGCTCTTGTCCTGGCTCGCCCCGAGATGGATGCGGCCTTCCTTGTCGACGGTGACAGTCAACGGAAAGTCCTTGGACTGGCTGAGCTGCTTGGCGTCGGTCTTTGGCAATTCAACCGGAACGCCAACCGTCAGCAATGGTGCCGTCACCATGAAGATGATCAGAAGAACCAGCATCACATCGACCATTGGCGTGACGTTGATCTCGGCCATCGGTCGGCGGCGCTTGCGTCCGCGCCCGCGCTTCTTGCGCGTCGCCGTTCCGTCATCGCCTATGTCTATCGAACCTGCCATCGGGGCTACATCTTGGTGTCGACTTGGCGCGACACGATGGCGGCGAACTCATCGGCAAAGCCGCCAAGCCGCTGTTCGATCCGCGAGGCCTCGGAGGAGAACTTGTTGTAGAAGATCACCGAGGGGATGGCCGCGACCAGGCCGAGGGCGGTCGCAAACAACGCCTCCGAAATTCCGGGCGCGACCGCTGCGAGATTGGTATTCTTGCTGAGCGCGATGGCCTGGAAACTGGTCATGATACCCCAAACCGTGCCAAATAGGCCAACAAAGGGCGCCGTCGAACCAACTGTTGCCAGAAACAGCAGCCGGTTCTCCAGCCGTTCCAATTCGCGGGTGATGGTGACGTCCATCACCTTCTCGACCCGCAGCAAGATACCGCGCAGAGTCTTGGGATTGCCGTCGACGCTGCGCTTCCATTCGCGCATGGCGGCCACGAACAGCGCGCTCATGGCATGGGTGCGCTGGCGCGACATCGCGCCATAAAGGTCTTCAAGCGACTGCCCCGACCAGAACTGCTGCTCAAACGAGTTGCTCTCCCGCCGAGCCCGGCTGAAGGAGAACAGCTTTTCGACGATGATCGCCCAGGACCAGATCGAGGCCAGCAGCAAGCCGACCATGACAATCTGGACTGTCAAGCTGGCTTGCCGGAACAGGGCGATGATGGAGACCCCGTCGGTCGGCGCGGTGGCCTGGGTGATGACGTCAGTGATTGACGTTGCCGCCTGGGCCGAAAGCAGTTGCACATCGACAGCGGCGAAAACGGTGTTGAGCAAGGGGAGGAGGGTCATGGGTCCTTGGCGCTTGCGGCGGTCATTGGCAGCGAAAGCCGGGTATGGCGAACAAGCCCGCGAAACTCAGCGCCCGATCCCGGCCTTCCAAATTGCCCGCGCGGCCAGGGTCACCCTGCTTCTATCAGCCCGCATAGTGTGGTCCAATGTGACTAAACTAGGGCTCCTGTGCGGGTGGCGGATGCAACCGCGAGCGTTTGGTGTCCTGGTCGACCGTGCTGGCCGGCGCCCCAACGGTCACCACGACCAGCCGGTCGAGCCACGGAATGCGCTTGGCAAGCTCACGGACTTCGGCGGCTGAAAGTTCGGCCAGGCGCCCAGCGTACGTTTCTATGACGTCGGGCCGCTGGCCCTGTGACATCCGCAAAGTCAACTCATTGGCCATGTCGGCCTGCCGAATCAATCCGCGCAGGTACTGGCCGGCGAGCGCTGCCTTGGCCTCGTCGATCTCGGCGTCGGTTGGCGGCCGGGTGGCCAGGGCCGCGAACTCCTGCCGCACCAGCCCGATCGCCTCTTCGACGGTTGCCGGGGCCGCGTCGAAGGACCCAGACAGTTCCGCCATGAAGCTGTAGCTGTCGAGACTTGTGCCGATGGAATAGGCGAGCCCGCGTTTCTCGCGCACTTCGTGGTAGAGCCTCGACGTGAATGCACTTCCACCAAGCGTATAGTTTATGAGTTCGGCGGCCAGCCGTTCGCGCTCGCTGAGCCCAGGCAACGCCAGGCCGAACACCACCTCGGCTTGATTGGAAGCAAGCATCAGGTCGCTCCGCTTGGCGCTCGTCGAAGCGGGGTCAATCGGGGAGGCGGTCTGGCCGTGCGCGGGCAGCGCGGCGAAGACACGGTCGACCAGGCCAGCAAGCTCGGCCGGGGTGATGTCGCCAACAGCCGCGAGGGACAGCCTGTCGCGCACCATCACATGACGGCGATATTGGACGATGTCGGCCGCCTGGATGGCGGCGATCCCCGACCGGGTTCCCACCACGGGACGCGCGCGGGGATGCCCAGCGTAGGCCAATTGATCATACGCACGATAGGCGCGCGATTCCGGATCGGTGGCGTCACGGTCGATCTCCGCCCGGATCTGCTCGCGGATTTGTTTGAGCGATCCCTCATCGAAGCGCGGGGCGTGGATGGCAAGAGCCAGAAGCTCCATGGCCTTGTCACGATCGGGCGTCAATACGCGCACCGAACCGCGGATCGATTCCATCCGCGCCTCGATGTTGATCTCGGTACCGATCTCGCTCCAATGCTGGAGATAGTCGTCGGCTCCAAGATCGCCCCCGCCCTGAAAGAACATTTCGGCCGTCGTTTGGGCGAGACCGTCCTTGCCGATCGGGTCCTCGGCCGAGCCACCGGCAAAGCGGAAACCAAGCGTCAGCACGGGCGACCGGTGATCTTCGACCAGCCAAACCCGGAAGCCGCTTGAACTGACCACCTCAACGGTGGCGGCATGGCCGCTTGTCGCCATCGCGAGCAGGCAGAACAACAGTAGCAGGAGCAATTGTGCAGCAGTGCCTTTGTACGAACGCCTCGTCATGGTTCTAATGCACCGTATTCGTTGGGTGCGTCGGAACAGGCGCCGAATCCCCGACAGGCGCCCCCGTGGCCTCCAGCAACGCGCTCACAGCGCAACGCTCGCCCAGGAACCTGCCAATTGCGGCGTTGACGTCGCTTAACGTGACGGCGGCAATGGCTTGCGGTTCGCCTTCGATTTGGTTGAGCGTTCGCCCAAGTGCCAGCTGCTCGCCGTAGCGGGTCGCCTGGCCGAGCTGGTCGTCGGCACTCAACAACCGCCCGGCAAGCCAGCGGCGTTTTGCGCCGGCCAGCGCGACGGCATTGACGCCGGTGCGGCGAAGCCGGTTGAGCGAGGTAAGCAAGGCGATTTCGAGCTGCTTGGCCTCAATGCCGGCCTCGGCCTGCGCGCCGATCGAAAATTCGCCCGAGGCCAGCCGCATATCGTACCCGGCCGACACGTCGCTCGCGATGCCTGCGCGCGCCACCAGGTCCTGCCACAATGGGCTCCCGGACTCATCCTGCAGGATATCGGCCAACAGCTGGAGCGCGGCGGCCGTTTTGGCGTCGAGTCTCTTGGCTCCGGGAGTGACGAAATAGAGGCTGAGTTTGTCACGCGGCACCCGTTCGTGGCGCTCCTCGATGCGTCCGTTGGCGCAGGTCGCGGGCGCCGCCGACCACGCTCTCGTCGGCAGTGCCGGGCCAGTGGCCAACCGACCGTAGGTCGACTGAGCCAATCTGAGCACGGCCTCCGGTTCCACATCGCCGGCAACGATCACGATGGCGTTCCCCGGAACATAGAAGCGATCGTGGAAGCCGAGCGCCGCTGACAAAGTCAACGCAGCCGTTTCGGCCGCCTCACCCAGCACCGGGTGGCCATATGGCCCCGCCCCGTAGAGAGCCCGGCCAACCTTCTCGGCCAGCACGCTCTCGGGGTCGTTGTCGTAGCTCCGGCGCTCCTCGATCACCACTTTCAACTCGTGTTGAGCCTCGATGGGGGCGAAAGCGAGCCTGGCCATGCGGTCGGCATTTAGGTCCATGATCCGGCCCAGGCCATCCTTGAGGAACTGCTCGTAGTAATAGGTCTTGTCGTTGGAGGTGAAGGCGTTGTTGGTGCCGCCCGTACGGGTGACGATAAGATCGTACTGCCCGGTGGGAAAGCGCTTGGTGCCCTTGAACATGAGATGTTCGAGGAAATGCGCGATTCCGGTCTGGCCGGCCGGGTCGTCTGCGCTGCCGGCCCGGAAGTAGACAACGTGGGTGACTACGGGCAGCCGGTGATCGGGTAGGACGACGACTTGCAAGCCGTTGGGAAGTGTGAATGAGGCTGTGGCCTCTGTTGCGTGCCCGGGCACGATGGCGGCGGTCGTGAGCAAAAAACCAGCGATCAAGCGCCTGAACAGCATAGCCGTCAGAATGAGGCTGTTCGGCGGGTGACGCAAGGGTGGATAGCCGATCTAGGGCTTGCGCATGACTTCGCGCATGGCCTCGGTAACGAAACCGGGCATATGCTTGCGAAGCCCGGCGACACCGGCCTCGATGCGGTCCAGCCGCTCGGTGTGGCTGTCTTGCACGGCCTTCATTCCACCGAGTGTTCCCGCCAGCCATGTGATGGTCTCGGTATCGTTGACGCTGGCGCGCTCAAGCCGCGTCACGCGGGTTTTGAGGTCGTTGAAGTCGGCGTCAGTGACGAGCATGGCTCTCTCCTGACGGCAGTATGCGCCGGAACTGGGGCAGGCGCAATCAGAGCCCCGATTTGCGCCCGCCAAGCCTCATGTTATGCACAATTCTCACATCGAGGTTGGGGCACGGCCATGAAAGACATCATCGAGGAACTTGAACGCCGGCGCGTCGTCGCGCGAGCCGGCGGCGGCGAGAAGCGCATCTCCGCTCAGCACGGCAAGGGCAAACTGACAGCGCGCGAGCGCATCGAGCTGCTGATGGACGATGAGTCGTTCGAAGAGTTCGACATGTTCGTTGAACACCGTTCGACCGACTTCGGCATGGAAAAGACCAAAGTGCCGGGCGACGGCGTGATCACCGGGTGGGGCACCGTCAATGGCCGCGTGGTCTACGTGTTTGCCAAGGATTTCACGGTGTTCGGCGGTTCGTTATCGGAAACGCACGCCAAGAAGATCACCAAGATCCAGGACATGGCGGTGCAGAACCGGGCGCCGCTGGTCGGCTTGTTCGATGCCGGTGGCGCGCGCATCCAGGAGGGCGTGGCGGCGCTGGGCGGCTATGGCGAGGTGTTCTTGCGCAATGTGCTGGCGTCCGGCGTCATCCCGCAGATTTCGGTCATCATGGGTCCGTGCGCGGGGGGCGATGTGTATTCGCCGGCCATGACCGACTTCATCTTCATGGTGCGCGATACATCTTATATGTTCGTGACCGGGCCTGATGTGGTCAAAACCGTCACCAACGAAACGGTGACGGCGGAGGAACTGGGCGGGGCGATCATCCACACGACCAAATCGTCCGTTGCCGACAAATCCTACGAAAACGACGTCGAGGCGCTGTTGCAGATGCGGCGTCTGATGGATTTTCTCCCCTCGTCCAATCTCTCCGGCGTGCCTGAGCTGCCGACCCGCGATGGGGCGGGTCGGATCGAGCCTTCACTTGATACCCTGGTGCCGGACAATCCGAACAAGCCCTATGACATCAAGGAACTGATCGGCAAGGTCGCCGACGAGGGCGATTTCTTCGAGATCCAGGAGATGTTCGCGCGCAACATCGTGGTCGGCTTCGCGCGCATGGAGGGCCGGACGGTCGGTGTGGTTGCCAACCAGCCGCTGGTGCTGGCCGGCGTGCTGGATGCCGACGCCTCGCGCAAGGCGGCAAGGTTCGTCCGGTTCTGCGATTGCTTTTCCATTCCGCTCGTTACTTTTGTTGACGTGCCGGGCTTCTTGCCGGGGACAGCGCAGGAATATGGCGGGCTGATCAAGCACGGCGCGAAACTGCTGTTCGCTTTTGCCGAAGCCACGGTGCCCAAGGTGACCGTGATCACGCGAAAAGCCTATGGCGGGGCCTATGACGTGATGAGCTCCAAGCACATCCGCGGCGACGTGAACTACGCTTGGCCGAGCGCGGAGATCGCGGTGATGGGTGCGAAAGGGGCGGTAGAGATTCTGTACCGGGACGAGTTGGGCGATCCGGCCAAGATCGCGGCGCGGGTGGCCGAATACAAGGCCCGCTTCGCCAACCCGTTCATCGCCGCCGAGCGCGGCTACATCGACGAAGTGATCCGCCCGCGCGACACCAGGATGCGGCTAGCCCGCGCGCTCAACATGCTGCGCGGCAAGACGGTCGAGAACCCGTGGAAGAAGCACGATAATATTCCGCTGTGATGGCGTGCAGATGACAATTGCGGTCCGTCGTGATATAGAGGGCTCATGACACGTTCCGACGCTATCGCCCTGATCAACGCCAAGCTCGCGTCCCTTGATGACGAGCGCTTGCGGGCCATTGCCGACGCGGTTGCTAGCATGGATGAGCAGGCCTCAAACCCTTCGCGCGAGTTGACAGCACGCGAGCTTGCGCTGCTTGAGCAGTCGAAAGACGATTTCCGCAATGGTCGCACCTATTCGATCGCCGAGGCGCGTGCAGAGTCGGATGCCTTCATCGCCAGCTTGCGTCAGAAATACCCGTCCGCCCCATGAGGCGTGTCCGCGTCTCCAAAACTTTCGTTAACCAGCTCAATGCCTTGCTCGGACACGGCTTTCCACGCTTTGGTGCCCGCGTGATAACAGATAAGCGCGAGCGTGTGTTTGACGTCATCAACAATCGTCTTGCTCACTTCCCCAAAATTCCGGCTGACCCCGCGCTTGGATTGTGCGTCTATCCGGTGGCGAAGACGCCGTTCAAGCTGATCTACGATTTCGACGATGACGAGCTGCGCGTGCATTTTGTGTTTCACGTCGGAGCCAGTCTCGACGATCTTGATCCGCAGTCGGCGGAATGGTAATTCGCCCATACATCCAGGATCCCCAACCCATGCCCAAGCGCATCGTCTTTACTGGCGGCAGCGGCAAAGCAGGCAAGCATGTCGTGCCAGTGCTGCTCGCCCACGGCCACCAGGTCCTCAACATCGACCTCGTGCCGCTCGATTGCCCAGGCGTCTTCACCTTGAAGGCCGACCTGACCCATGCCGGCCAGGCCTTCAACGCACTGACCACCCATTTCGGCTATGGCGGCTACGACCTCGGCGCGCCGCCTTCGCCACCCGATGCCGTGGTCCACTTCGCCGCCATCCCCGCCATCCTGCGCGAGGCCGACAACGCCACCTATCAGGCCAATGTGATGAGCACCTACAATGTGCTCGAAGCGGCCATGAAGCTCGGCGTCAAGAAAGTCATCATCGCCTCCAGCGAGACAACCTACGGCGTCTGCTTTGCCGAGGGCGACAAGGACTTCCACTCGTTCCCGCTGGAAGAGGACTACGATATCGACCCGCAGGACAGCTACGGGCTGTCGAAACTGGTCAACGAGAAAACGGCCCGTGCCTTTGCCATGCGCTACAAGCGCGACGTGTACGCCCTGCGCATCGGCAACGTCATCGAACCCAACGAATACGACCGCTTCCCCGGCTTCATCGCTGCCCCGATGAGCCGCAAGCGCAACGCCTGGACCTATATCGACGCCCGCGACCTCGGCGAGATCGTGCATCTTTGCGTGGAGAAAGACGGCCTCGGCTTCCAGGTGTTCAATGCCGTCAACGACACGATCACGCTGAACACGCCGACGGAAGCGTTCCTGAAGGCCAACTGCCCCAGAACGCCGATCAGCCGGTCGATGGGAGAATTCGAGGGCCCGCTGTCAAACCGCAAGATTCGCGAAGTGCTCGGCTTCAAGGAAAAGCACAACTGGCGAAAGTATGTGAAATAAAGACGCTACCGCATCTTGCGTTAAAGCATCAGATGCGGTAGCGTCATCGCATCATGAGAACGACACTCGATATCGACGACGACGTGCTGGAAGCCGTCAAGGAGCGCGCGGCGCGGGAGAAGAAGTCCGCTGGTACCGTGCTGTCAGAGCTGGCGCGGCTGGCCATCCTCGGGCCGGAGCCGGTTGAGGGCACATCCGGCGGGTTTGGCGAGGAGGCGCAAAAACCGCTCGCACCCGGCGATTGGCCGACGTTTCCGCGCCGCCCCGGCCCACGGCCTATCATCACCAACGCTCACGTCCAGCGCGTCCAGGACGAGATCGACCGCGAGGAAGTTGAAAAGTACAACCGCTTCCATCGCGGCGAGCGCGAGTGACGATGAGGGCGCTGCTCGACGTGAGCGTCCTGTTGGCGGTGATCGACGCCGAGCACCAATTTCACCCCAAGTGCCGGGATTGGTGGTCGCGGAACAAGGCGCACGGATGGGCGAGTTGCCCGCTGACACAGAACGGTTTTGTGCGGGTGATTTCCCAGTCGTCATATGCAAGGCCAGCGCCGCTGCTTGAGGCCATGCGCACTCTCCGGGCCTCGATAGCAGTGGCGCTGCACGAATTCTGGCTGGACGATCTGTCGATCCTCGATAGCGATCTGATCGATCATTCCCGGTTGCTCAGCCATCGGCATATCACCGATGTCTACCTGCTGGCCTTGGCCGTCAAGCACGGCGGGCGGTTCGTAACGTTGGATCGCGGCGTGCCGGTAAGTGCCGTTCGAGGGGCGGGAACGGAGCATTGCGTGGTGGTGTGAGGCGCGTGCAAGCTGCGATGCCAAATCACTTCCCGGTCAAATTTATCAGATTGCCATCGGGATCCTTGAACCAGGCGATCTTGGTGCCATCGGGGGACGTCCAGATGCACGAAGCGGACAGTTTGAGAAATCCAGGACGCTCGAAAATCACGCCACGTTTGGTAAGCTCACTGACCGTTGCGTCGACGGATTCAACGGTCCAGCCAAGCCCGCCGCGTGGGCTGAGTCTTTCGACTTTCTGGATGGTCAACGGGATGCCATTGGCATCGAAGACCAGGGCAAATTGATCCTCTGACACGCAACGCAAACCAAGCGTGCCTTCATAGAAACGCCGCGCCTTGGTCAGGTCCCACGTGGCCAGGAACGTGGTAAGTTTGGCTGCGCCAAGCATCAGGTCCTCCTTGTCCAACCGGAGCGTTGTAGTTCGGGACACCGCCTGCGGCAACGCTCCTGTGGGCCGCGTACCTTGCAGGTAAGCTCCGGGCTTGGCGGCGGCGGCGTCGCGGGCTAGCCATGAGGGGCACACTATCGACCCGCTGAGTCGCCCTACCGATGGCCGAAGCCGCCCGCAAGCTGCCCGCGACCTTCCCGGCCCTCGACCGCGCCGAGGCGCTGCTCGGCTCGGTTTTCGGCTATTCGTCCTTCCGTCTGCATCAGGCCGCCATCGTCGAGGCGCTGATCGAGGGCCAGGACGTGCTCGCCCTGATGCCGACGGGCGGCGGCAAGTCGCTGTGCTACCAGATCCCCGCGCTCGCTCGGCCTGGCACCGGCATCGTGGTCTCCCCGCTGATCGCGCTGATGCAGGACCAGGTTGACGCGCTGCGCGAACTTGGCGTGCGCGCGGCCTTCGTCAATTCCTCGCAAGGCTCCGAGGAGCAGCGGTCGGTCGAGCGGCAACTGGCGAACGGCGAACTCGACCTGCTCTACATCGCGCCCGAGCGGCTGCTGACCGACCGCGCGTTGACGCTACTGCGCGGTGCCGACCTCTCGCTTTTCGCCATCGACGAGGCTCATTGCGTGTCCCAATGGGGCCACGACTTCCGGCCCGAATACCGGCAGCTTTCGCGCTTGCACGATCTGTTCCCGCATGTCCCGCGCATCGCGCTGACCGCCACCGCTGACGAGCGCACGCGGGCCGAGATCGTCGAGCAGCTGGGGCTGGAGAACGCGCAGAAATTCATTTCCAGCTTCGACCGCCCGAACATCCGCTATCTGATCGAACCGGGCGGCGCCGGGTCGGGCCGCGAGCGGCTGTCCGCGTTCATCCGCGACAATCACAAGGACTCCGCCGGCATCGTTTATTGCCTCAGCCGCAAGCAGGTTGAGGAAACCGCCGCCTTCCTCAAGGCCAAGGGCCGCGAGGCGCTGCCCTATCATGCCGGGCTCGATGCAACCGTGCGTCGCGCCAACCAACAGCGCTTCCTGCGCGAGGACGGCATCGTCATGGTCGCCACCATCGCCTTCGGCATGGGCATCGACAAGCCGGACGTGCGGTTCGTGGGGCATCTGAGCCTGCCCAAGTCGGTCGAGGCCTACTACCAGGAGACCGGCCGCGCTGGCCGCGATGGCGAGCCCGCGGATGCCTGGATGTCCTACGGAATGCAGGACGTTGTGATGCTGCGCCAGTGGATCGCGCAGGGCGATGCAGGCGAAGAGCGCAAGCGGGTCGAGACGCAGAAGTTGGACGCACTCCTCGGCCTCACCGAGCTGAGCTCCTGCCGCCGCCGCGCATTGCTGGGCTATTTCGGTGAGGCGCTCAACCAGCCTTGCGGCAATTGCGACAATTGCCTCAACCCGCCCGCCACCGTCGATGGCACCGAGGCCGCGCGCAAGGCCCTGTCGGCGATCTATCGCACCGGCGAGCGTTTCGGCGCGGGCTATCTGATCGATATCCTGCGCGGTTCGGTCACCGACGAACGGATCGCCCGCAACGGTCACGACAAACTGACCACCTTCGGCGTCGGCAAGGACCTCAGCGAGGCGGACTGGCGCGGGCTGATGCGGCAAATGACCGTGCAAGGACTGATCGAGGTCGACCTCGAGCGCCACGGCGCCATCCGCCTCACCGAGGCTTGTCGACCGCTACTGCGGGGCCAGGCCCAGTTCGCCCTGCGCAAGGATGCACGGCCAGCGGCCGAGCGCCGGTCTTCCAAGGAGCCCCGCAAGGAAACACGAGGGGGCGCGCGCGGCGGCAAGGCGGGGGCTAGTTCGCGAGTGGCGTCGGGTGATGAAGCTCTAGTCAAGGCGCTCCGCGCACTGCGCCTGAGACTGGCCGCCGAGGGCAACGTACCGCCCTATGTCATCTTCCATGACCGGACCATGCTGGAGCTGGCCGCCGTCAGGCCATTGTCGGCTGGCGCGCTGCATGGCATCAGCGGCATGGGCGAGGTGAAAATCGCGCGCTATGGCAGCGCCATCATCGAGGTGATGCTGGAGGTTGCGGGTTCATCGCCGCCTGCCTGAGCGCCGCTGGGGAACTATTGCGTCAGCCGCGTGGATTCCATGGATTTGAAGATAGTTGTGAAGCCGCTGACTATGGCCGCCGTGTTGTCGGCGAGGACATAGCGCGTGCCCGCACACGCCTGGAGCACAGGAGCGATGTCGTCGGCCCGGGTCGCGGGGCCGCCGATCTGGCTGGGCTGACCAAGCGTGGCGTTGTAGCCCCAGTCCCAGGTCATCGGCAGATAGGGCGTATGAATAATGCCGACCAGCACGCCGTCGAACTGCATGGGACCGCAGAAGGACATATCGAATGGTGCGACTGCGGCGCGGGCCGGTATGTTGGACACCCAGTAACGGCCCGGGTCCTCGGCGCCATCGGTGGCGATGATGAGCAATTTGATCGCGTTCGCGGGCGAGGAGCCGTCGCCGCCATGGCCAATGTCGCTGACCACCTGCCCGATCATCTCGTTGAAATGGGTCGCTCCCGCCGTCGTGCCCGAGGTTGCGGGCGCTGCCGGCAGATTGCTCCGGGCGCTGCTGGTATTGTTGGTGAGCGCACTATCGACATTCAGGGTGTTGTTGAAATCATAGACCGCGGTGCTGACGAACTGGTGGCCCGGATCGATGGTGTCAATCTCATTGAGAAGGGCCAAGATGCCATTGTTCACGGCAGTGTAACGCAGTGTTAGTCCACTGCCCAACGCATAGGCATAGGCATCGGGATAGCCATGCACGGGGTTGCCGTCGTGACAGGCAAAAGCACAGTTGTTGTTGGCGATCAGGAAGTTCTGGTCGTTGGCCGAGGCACCAAGCGCCATCGAACCGGAGGTATCGACCAGGAGATAGACGTTGATATAGGGCGGCAGTCCGGATTCGGCCAATGAGGAGACAGAAAGCGCGACGCTGCGTGGACTGAGCAGACCGCCAAAGATGGACGACCTGTTCATGCGGTAGCTGACGATCGCCGAGATCCTCGAGCCGTTGAACTGCAGGGTCACATGGGGGCTTCCGCCGCCAGTGGCCGCCCCAAGCTGGTTGGCCGAGAAATATTTCGCGGCACTCGATTCTGCCTGGGCCTTGGCGGAGTCCATCACCGAAGCCGATTGCGAGCTCTGCGAGGCGATGTAGTTCTTGGCGTTCGTCACCGCGTCAATCGCGGCGGCGTCGGCCGCTGTCTGCAACCGCGACATCATCATCACTTCATCGCCGTAGTCGACCGCAAAGCCGACGACGCCCACCACCACAACCAGGATGAACGCGAAGATGATCGGGATATTGCCGCCCCGATCGGTGCCAAAATTCGCGAGGGCGTGTTGCAGCATGGGAATTGCCTGGCAAACGAGTGGCATAAGGAACGACGGACGCGAACAGTCGGCCGCGCGGACGTGGGCACGGCGTATGCATCTCAAAACTATCGCAAATTCATCAAAAATCCGTGCCGGTCCTGTGCGTGCACAAGTGTCCCGAATTGATCCCAAGGTTAGGAATTTGTTATGCCGGCGTTGGCCATTGGCCCTGGCGCCACAGAACCCGAGTGCGCTATCGCACCGCCCCAAGCGCTGCAACCTCCAGCTGCAGTTCTCGCAGCAGCTTTTGCTGGAACGCCGGGGCAAAATCTGAGACCGCCTTGATCTGCATGATAAAGGCGCCAGGACCGTCGGCCACGTAATCCTGATACCAGTCAAAAAGATCGGACCGGTCCTTGATGATGGCCAGGCCATTGACGGTGACATGGGCCTGCTCGGCCATCGCCCGGGCTTCCGGCATCATGATGATACGCTCGGTCAGCAACGGCAGCGGCTCGGGGCCATCGCCCGAGACGTCGATGACCCGGCGATCGCAAACGAATGGTGCCGCCTCGATGAGCCGCACGGCCGCACCGATACCCGCGCCCATGCCGGTGCCCCCGCCGACCCGGCGCGGCCAAGTCTCGATTTCCTGGGCAAAGGCCTCGGCGGTGGCTTTGCCCTCGATCAAATGCCAACCGGTGGCATCGGGCCGCCGTGTGGCTTCGGCCCAGACCAATAGAGCGACCGCGATCCTGCGGTGAGGCAGAGAGGCGATCACCTCTTGCACCGGCTTGGCGCGGAAGGCGGCGGCGATCCCGGCCATCTCCAGCCGCCATTCCCAGTCCTCCATGCTGTCGGAGGCATCGACCGCAAACACAAGCTCGGCATCGACTGTGGGCTGCTCCCGGGCATCGGCGATCGGCGCTGCGATAAGGGCAGCAAACAGTACCGCGACGGTTCGCCAAGATGCGAGCGGGTTGGAATTTGAACGGACACAATCCCACATTGCATCGCCTCAAGAGTTTTGGGGCCCGACGCAAGGTTGTCCCCAAGGACCGCGACACGCAAGCTCCATACCGTGTCGCCGCCCAGATACCGCCCAACTCCTGCCGCATAGGCCAACCTCAGTGCGGCGGAACGGGCGCCAAGGGGACTGGCGGGAGCATGGCTCAGCGGGACGCGAACCGATTGCAGCGCGTATCAATTTTTAGCGCGCCCGCAGCGTTGATGCGGTTTATCGGCGACCTGATCGGCCGGTTTGGCCGGCACTGGTTCATGATTGGCCTGCTCTTTGGCGGCATTTGTCTGGCCATTCGCGGCTCGATCCTGCTCGACTATGGAATTGCCTTTCTGTTTCGCGAGGACCGGCCCCTTGAGGGCCTGGGTATCGCCAGCCTCATCCGCAGCCAGGCATTCTTCACCGAGTTGATGGCCATGATGCTGGCTGGCGCGGTCTGGACCTTCGCCGTGGATCTCGATGCCTCCTCGGCCCGCCGGATCGAGAGGATGCGGTTCCATCGCCAGCTTCTCAGCCTCGGCTCGCGAATTGTTCTCTTGGGCGTGCTTCCCCTACTGGCGCTGAGATATCCGGCCTCGATGGCTGTCCAGGCCCTGGGGCCGGGCGAATGGCAACGGGCGCTTGTCGGCTGGGGGGCTGGCTTGGTCGTCACCATGAGCGTGCTGTCGGTGGCCTGGCTGATCGAGGAGGCGCTGCTGCGCCTGGCGATCAATCATCTGGGCGTCCGGGGCTGGATTGAGCGGCGCCTGCCGCACCTTGCCCGATCGGTCGATTGGGAGAATGTCGAGTGGCGGGTGGTGATCCTGTGGGGGATGTTCCTCATCACCTGGGTCGCGATCATTGTCGGAGCCCTCAATCTACCAGTGGTGGCGATCTTTGCGCTCGTTGGCGTCCTGCTGGCCGGATACGTGCTGATGAACTTCTTTGTCGAGCGCGTGCGCTTCTTTGTCTTCCTGGCCCTGCTGGCGCTGCCTGTGTTGACCCATGGAAGCACCGTGTATCCGTACACGTTCCCCGGCTTTGAGGATCAATACGCCCTGTGCGACCGGCTCCTGGCGCAGAATGGCAAGGCAGCCAATGCCGAGGCCCGCGCGCCGGTGCTCTGCGCCAAGGCCGCACCCGAGGCCGCTAACGCGGCCAAAGCCAACGATTTCCGACAGGTGCCGCGCTCGGCCTCGCTCAACGCGCTGAAGACGCTGCATCTGCCGCCCCGCGTGGGTGGTGGGCAAAGATTGCCGCGCCTTGTGGTGGTCGCGGTGTCTGGAGGAGCCTACCGGGCGGCGTTCTGGGGTGCGCTGGTGCTCGACCGGCTGCGTGAGGAGAGCGCGCCGGGCCGGCATCTTGAAGGCTTGGCCCAGAGCATCCGGCTGCTCACCGGCGCGTCAGGCGGAATGGTGCCGGCGGCCTATTTCGCGACCCTGCCAGAGCGCGTCCTGGCAGATCCCAAAAGCGGCGCGGGCAACGATTCGACCAGCCTTGAACACCTGATCGCTGCCGACATTGGCGCGGCCAATGGAACCCGCGGTCAGGAGGTCAGCTATGACAGCCTCTCGCTGGTGGCCCGGCAATTGGTGCGCGACGATTTGTTCAACTCGATGCTGCCCTGGCGGCGCAACAGCGATCGGGGGCGGGCGCTCGAGGAACAGTGGTCGCGCCTCGACCGGACCTTCGCCGAGCTGCGCGCTGACGAGACGGCCGGCCGTGCGCCGTCGCTTATATTCTCGCCAATGATTGCCGAGACGGGGCAGCCGCTGCTGATCAGCAATCTCGATCTCACCGGCATCACCGATCCTGACGTGCGCCAAACCTTCGATCTGTTCAAGGAGATGCCGGACGCGGCCCGGCGCCTGAAACTGCGCACCGCGGTGCGCATGTCGGCGACATTCCCGCTTGTGTCCCCATCCGTGAGCCTGCCTACGATCCCGCCGTTGCATGTCCTCGATGCCGGCTATTTCGACGACTATGGCATGAGCATCGCGCTCGGCTACCTCAAGCAGCCCGACGTCATCGACTGGCTATCGAACAACACGTCTGGCGTCATCTTGATCCAGATCAACGCCTTTCCAGTGCGCACGCTGGAAAGCGAAATCCGTGATCCGGAGTGCCGTGAACAGGTGCCGGGATCGGTGGACCGCTGGATCGGCCGGGTGCTCTCGCCCATCACCAGCCCGCTCGACGGACTGTTCTCGGCCCGTGGCGCCAGCATGGTGTTTCGCAATGACCAGGAGTTCGACGGCCTGCGCCAATTGATGGCCAAGGTGGTGACCAAGGAGGGCGAGCCGCTGCGCTTTGATCGCGTCAACTTCGAGAACGCCGCCAGGGCCAGCTTCTCGTGGTATCTGCCCAAGGGCGATCTCAACTGTATGCGGCTGCAACTGGCCGAGCCGCACAACCAGAAGGCGTTCGACCGGCTGGTGAGCCTGTGGAACGACTGGACGCCGACGGTTGCCGCGCCCGATGCGCTGTTGGCGCCACCCGAGCCCGCGACCCCGCCTGAACCTGCGACGCCGCCCGAGCCGGTAAGGGCCGTGCAATAGTCTGATCGCACTTTGCGGTTGCGCCGGTCGGCTTGGACCGTACAGATCGCGCGATGCGCACAGACGCTTTCGATTTTGACCTTCCCGATGCCAGCATTGGCCTCCACCCAGCGAGCCCGCGCGACGCCGCGCGGCTGCTCGACGTGCGCCCCGGGTCATCGCCCGAGCTGATTGACCGGATCGTGCGCGATCTGCCCGGTCTCTTGCGGCCGGGTGACGCGCTGGTGCTCAACGACACGCGCGTACTCCACGCGGAACTCTCTGGCACCCGCCATCGGGGCGATACTGCCGCAAAAATCGCCGTGACGCTGATCAAGCGGCTGGACGCGAGCCGCTGGCAAGCGCTCGCCCGGCCGGCCAAGCGGTTGCAGCCGGGCGACAGACTCCGATTTGGCGGGGCGGGTGAGGTTTGCCTTCTGGACAGTCTTTACGCGAGCATCGAGGCGCGAGGCGAGAGCGGCGAAGTAACGGTCGCGTTCGATCTCGCTGGGCCTGATCTCGATTTGGCAATCGCCGCCCACGGCAGGCTGCCTCTGCCGCCCTATATTTCGGGCCGTCGCGGTTTCGATCCGGCGGACGCACGTGACTACCAAACCGTGTTCGCGGCGCGCGATGGCGCGGTGGCGGCGCCGACGGCCGGGCTGCATTTCACGCCGGAACTGTTGGCGGCACTCGCCGTGCGGGGCATCTCGCGCCATTTCGTGACGTTGCACGTCGGCGCGGGCACCTTTCTGCCGGTGAAGGCCGAGGACACCGGCGACCACAAAATGCACGCCGAATGGGGCGAGGTGAGCGCGGAAACGGCGCGAGCCCTCAATGCGACGCGAGCCGCTGGCGGCCGCATCGTGGCGGTCGGCACGACGTCGCTGCGGCTCCTGGAGAGCGCCGCGACCGAGACGGGCGGCCTACAACCTTTCTGCGACGATACGGCGATCTTCATCACTCCGGGTTACCGTTTCCGGGTCGTCGACCTCTTGCTCACCAATTTCCACCTTCCGCGCTCGACACTGTTCATGCTGGTCTCGGCCTTCAGTGGCCTTGCCACCATGCGTGCTGCCTATACTCACGCCATCAATTCTGGCTATCGCTTCTATTCCTACGGCGATGCCTGCCTGCTGCGTCCGGCGCCACCTCCCGAATGACCACGACCTTTGCCTTCAACCTCAAGGCCACCGATGGCCAGGCCCGCCTTGGCGAGGTGGTGACGCCCCACGGCATCGTCCGAACACCTGCCTTCATGCCGGTGGGCACCGCCGGAACGGTCAAGGCGATGTTCACGGAGCAAGTTCGGGCCGCGGGCGCCGACATTTTGCTTGGCAATACCTATCACCTGATGCTTCGGCCGGGGGCCGAGCGGGTGGCGCGGCTCGGCGGGTTGCACAAATTCATGAATTGGGACGGACCGATCCTCACCGATTCCGGAGGGTTCCAGGTGATGTCGCTCTCCAAGCTCAGGACCATGACCGAGCAAGGGGTGGTGTTCCAATCCCACATCGACGGTTCTCGGCATGAGATGAGTCCGGAGCGTTCCATCGAGATCCAGTGCCTGCTGGGTTCCGACATTCAGATGCAGCTCGATGAGTGCGTGGCGCTGCCTGCCAGCCGCGATGAAACACAGCGGGCCATGGAACTGTCGCTGCGCTGGGCCGAGCGGTCGCGGATTGCCTTCAAGCGGCTGGCTGGGGCTGGCCAGGCGATGTTCGGCATTGTCCAAGGCGGGGCGGAGCCTGACCTGCGGATCCGTTCGGCTGAGGCTTTGGCGGCAATGGATTGCGAGGGCTACTCGATCGGCGGTTTGGCCGTGGGTGAGCCGCAAGCTGTGATGCTAGAGACGATTTCCGCGACCGTCCCCGCGCTGCCGAGCGCCAAGCCGCGCTATTTGATGGGTGTCGGCACCCCCCAGGATATTCTGCACTCGGTTGAGCGCGGCATCGATATGTTCGATTGCGTCATGCCCACCCGGGCTGGCCGGCATGGGCTCGCCTACACCTGGGAGGGCAAGCTCAACCTCAAGAATGCCGCCCACGCCGATGATCCGCGTCCGCTCGATCCTGCGTTGGATGCAGCGCCCGCGCGCGACTATTCGCGGGCCTATCTGCATCACCTGGTCCGCTCGGGTGAGTACCTCGCCGGAATGCTCCTCACCTGGAACAACGTCGCCTTTTATCAGGCGCTGATGGCCGGCATTCGCGCGTCGATTGCCGAGGGGCGGTTTCAGCAATTCAAGGCGGAGACGATTGCCAGGTTCGAGCGCAACGGCACCAGCCAAGCCAGCCCGTAAACGCCTCGTTAACCAGACTCGGGACACCCTTGCGGGGTTGTGTATCGCGCATCCCACGGCAACCGCGGCGGTTTCATGACACATCTCTCGTTCGCCGCCGACAGCGCGCCAGGCCACCAGGGCGCGCGCGGCTTCCGCGTCATCATGATCGTCACCAATACCGGCGTCGGCGACGCGATGGTGTTGCGGCAGGCGATGAGCCTGGTCGCTGGCGGCCATGCCGTGACGGTGCTGTGCCGTTCGGCGCCCGGCCTGGCGGAGGATGAGTGGATCGCCGGCGTGCGTTATATGCGCCCAAGGCATTGGCATCGCAGTATGTTGGCGACCGCGAACGTCGCGAAGCTGGCGGCAGACTTGCGACCCGACATCCTGCACGCCCATGGCCCTACGGCATTGCCAGCCGCGGTGCGGGCAGCCAAGCTATGCGATGCGCGCGTTGTCTATGAAATCCGCGCCGCCGATCAAAGTTGGCTGCCCACCCCATTGCGAACCTGGCTGGAGCGGCGTGCCCTGCGTCGTGTTGCCGCGACTGTCGCCCTGTGCCCCCGGATCGCGAGCGTGAAGGCGCGTGACTTTGGCATTCCGTTGCCCACCTTGGTGCCCGGCAGCGCCGGACCGGGTGGATGGTCTCAACACGCCGACCTGATTGTCGAGGTCTACGCTGCGGTGGCCGGTGGCCCTCGTGGGTTACCGGCGGCGATGGCCCGGCGAGCGCTGGCGACTTTGACATTGTCCCGCGCTTCAAGCGCCTGGCGCCCCTCCAGAGCGTTGGTTGCAGGCTGACGGTGCCCTCGAGCCCAAGTTGACAGCCGCCATGTCGCCTTGCTCAGGGCGCTCGCCGCGTTCATTGTGCTGCGAATCAGTTTTGCGGCCGCAACGCGGGAGAGATGGCATGAAGGCTTCCCTGGGCGATCTGCTCGCCCGCCTGCCCGGCGCCAGAACCGAAAAATGGCCTGACGGCGAGCCGTTCGTGCCTGCCTTTGGGCACGGTACCATGTCGGTGGAGGTGTTCGCGCCGCGCGGCACCGACCACCAGCAACCCCATACCCAGGATGAACTGTATTTCGTGGTGTCGGGCCGCGCCGAATTCGTGCGCGAGGGGCGGCGCTCGAGCGTATCGGCTGGCGATGCGCTGTTCGTGCCCGCCAAGGAACGCCACCATTTCGAGGGCATGAGCAGGGATTTCATCACCTGGGTCGTGTTCTGGGGGCCAGGGGGCGGGGAGCGGTGAACGGGCGCGGCCTTTATACTGGGGCTGTGGCTGGCTTTGTCCCGCCGCTGTTGAGTGGCAGCCGGTTCCAGATGGGCGGGCATTTTTGTCGATCTGACCACGGACATCGCGGTCGACCTTGTGCTCGCCGCGTTCCTTTTCTTGCATCACATTGCCGAGACTGTCTCGGTCAGCGGCCTTGCGGGCGAAGATGAAGCCGATGCAACTGACCCCGATCGCGTGCGCTATGAGCCGGCAACGCGCGACGGGGATGTGATGGTGTGTCAGCTCGGCGGGGCATTCTTCTTCGGCGCAACGGCCGAGGTCGGGGCGGCCCTCAACCGGGTCGGCCAGCATCCGCGCGCGTTCGTCCTGGATTTCAGCGAGGTGCCCTTCGCCGATACCTCGGCGGCCAAGATGCTGGCAGTATTCGTGGGTAGACTGGCCAAATCGGGGACCCGGGTCTACTTCTATGCCGCCAATACAACCGTTCGCCGTGCCTTGCTCAACGCTGGCTTGCGCGAGCCGGCCATCCGGTACGTCTCGGATGCGGCCGCGGCTCGACATGAGGCGCACGCGCGGGCCTGAGCAACAAGAGGGGAAATCAGCTACAATGACCCCAAACCCGGAGGAGCCACCGTCATGCCTTCCCCCGACGCCCGCCCGACCCACGAAGTCAGCAATCAATCGCGCCCGTTCCGCGACGTCAACCTGTTCACCTCCGATCGAATATTGCGTGAGGTGGTGACACGCGAGGGCGGCGGGGCGGCAATTCCGCAGCTGATGACGTTTGGCGCCAAGACCGGCAGCGCGGAGGCCTTTGAGCGCGGCAGGCTGGCCAACGACAATCCGCCCCGGCTGCGCGCGTTTGACGAGAAGGGGCGGCGGCTCGACGTAATTGAGTTCCACCCCGCCTATCACGAATGCATGGCGCTGAGCATGGAGCAGGGCCTGCATTGCGGCTCGTTCGAGCATCTGACGGGCAGCCCAAGACCTGGCGCCAATGTCATCCGCGCTGCTGGCAGTTACATGGCCGCGCAGATGGAGGCCGGGCACTGTTGCCCGATGACCATGACAAATGCCGCGATCGCCACTCTGCTCACCCAGCCCGAACTCGCCAAGGCCTGGCTGCCAAAGATGTTTGCCCGGACCTATGACCGCTCCTTGCGTCCCTCTGCCGACAAGGCATCGGTGACGTTTGGCATGGGCATGACCGAGAAGCAGGGCGGCACCGACGTGCGTGCCAATACGAGCCGGGCCGAGCCTGCCGGAGGAGACGGCGAATACCTGCTTACCGGCCACAAGTGGTTCCTGTCCGCGCCGATGTCGGATGCCTTTCTCATGCTGGCCCAGGCACCGGGCGGGCTCTCTTGCTTCCTGGTGCCGCGCTTCCTGCCAGACGACAGTGTCAACCCGCTGCAATTCCAGCGTCTCAAGGACAAGCTCGGCAATCGTTCCAATGCCTCGTCCGAAGTCGAGTTTGCCGGCGCACATGGCTGGCTGGTCGGCGCGGAAGGGCGCGGGGTCAGCGCGATTATCGAGATGGTGACCCACACGCGGCTTGATTGTGTGGTTTCCTCGGCGGCGCTGATGCGGCTGGGTCTGGCGACCGCCATCCAGCATTGCCAGGAGCGTAAGGTCTTTGGTACCGTGCTGACCGAGCAACCGCTGATGTTGTCGGTGCTAGCCGATCTGGCGCTCGACAGCGAAGCGGCCACCCAGCTCGCCTTCCGCCTCGCTGGTGCCTTCGACCGGCCCGATACCGGCGAGGATCGCGCCTGGCGCCGGGTGATGACGCCGGTCGCCAAATACTGGGTCTGCAAGATAGCGCCCAATTTCGCCTATGAGGCGATGGAGTGCCTGGGCGGAAATGGCTATGTGGAGGAGAACGGCCTCGCCCGCATCTACCGCGAGGCCCCGGTCAATGCGATCTGGGAGGGCAGTGGCAATGTCATGGGGTTGGATGTGCTGCGCATCCTGATGAACGAACCGGAGGCAGCCGCTACGGTGCTCGACAAGCTGGCCGATCAGTCCAGAGGCGAAAGGCGTTTGTCCAGCCATATCGAAAAGGTGCGCGAGTTGCTGCACCGTCCGCGCGAGTTGGAGGCCAACGCTCGCACCTTCATGGAAGGCGTGGCAATGGCGGCGGCCGCCTGCCTGTTGCGGCTCAACGCGCCGGCATTCGTTGCCGATGCCTTCGTCGCCAGCCGGCTCGACGGCCCGCGCCACCGGACCTACGGCACCGGGCTGGGACGTGCCGACAGCGCTGCCATCGTCGCCCGCGCCACTCCGAGCCTGGCGCGGGTTTGAGTGCCGGTAACATTGTAGCTGACCCCGTTCATCGGCGATTCAGCCGCCCGGACATACTCTCCCAATCGTGACCACTGCGGCGGCTCCCGCGCCCACAGTGTGCGTCCCGAAATGTCGCTGGGGCAAATTCAATTCAAGGAGTTTCAGCATGTCGCGCATCGTCATCTTGGCCGCCGACGTACTCGCGGTATTGGCCACTACGGGCAACGCCAACGCCGCCAGTTTCAATTGCAACGCCCATCTGAGTTATACGGAAAAGACCATCTGCGACAATCCTGGTCTCAGCAGCGCCGATGAAACCATGGCGTCGATCTATTTCAATGTCTTGAACAGTGCCCCCCATGGTGCGCGCTACGCCATTCAACGCCAACAGGTGCGTTGGCTCGGCGCGCGCAATGAATGCGGCGCCAATGTTCGTTGCCTGCGGACGGCGTATGACCGCCGCATCCAGCTTTTGGGTGAGGCCGGTTACTGAGCGTCAAACAGGCTCAGGCAGCGCTCGCTGCCTGGGCCTTCAATTGCAATCTGGCGGCCGGGTTGGCCGAGTTTCCCCTCTGTGACTGCGCAGACCTGCCTTTCCGCCCTCTCTCAGGTGCGGATCCGAGTTCTTGGTGCGTAGGTCCAGCCATTCGCCAGCCTGTCCCGGCGGCGGTTTTCCGAAATCTCCCACTTGTAGCTGAGCGGCCGCTCTGATTATTCGACGGCGGCGGCTGGGTCGGCTAGTGTGGTGCCGAAATAGCCTTGGCCTGTTCGCCACGCAGCGGCGTCGGGCTGGTTCGGAGAGATTTCGCATGGATTGGCTTATTCTCGTCGCCGTCATTGTCGCCATCTTCGCGCTGGCGATGCGGCGCGCGCGGCTGGTGGTCTGGGGCAGTGTGACGGCCATTCTGGCCGCCGTATTTTGGCTGTTGGGCGCGGGTCACGAGTTTACACTTTTGCCTGCTCTGCTGCTGTTCGTGCCCGGCGCCGCCTTTTTCGCCCTCAATGTCGATCGCTTTCGTCAGGCCGTGATCGGTCCCGTGTTCGCGGTGGTGCAGAAGAGCCTGCCGCCGGTCTCCGATACCGAGAGCGAGGCGCTGGAAGCTGGCACGGTCGGCTGGGATGCCGAGTTGTTTTCAGGCACACCCGATTGGCGCAAGCTGAAGGAAATCCCGCCCATACAACTGACGGCGGAGGAGCGGGCGCTACTCGATGGCCCCACCAACGACCTTTGCAAGATGCTGGACGATTGGGAAATCCGGCACACCGAGCACGAGATTCCCGACCGGATTTGGAAGTTCGTGTCCGAGCATGGGTATCTCGGGATGCTCATCTCCAAGGAGCATGGCGGCCTCGGCTTCTCGGCTCAGGCGCAGTCGCTGATCCTTGGCAAGATTTCCTCGCGCAGCCCCGATGCGGCGACCGTGGTGATGGTGCCCAATTCGCTCGGGCCGGGGGAGCTGATCGAGAAATACGGCACCCTGGAGCAGAAGGACCACTATCTGCCGCGGTTGGCCAAGGGCTTGGATATTCCCTGCTTTGGCCTCACCGGTCCAACCTCGGGCTCGGATGCCGCCAACATGCGCGATGTCGGCGTGGTGACCAAAGGCACGTTCGAGGGCAACGAGGTGCTGGGCATCAAGCTCAATTGGGACAAGCGGTACATCACACTCGGCCCAAGGGCGACACTGCTCGGTCTCGCGTTCCATCTTTTCGATCCCGACAAGCTGATCGGCCAGAACGAGGAAATTGGCATCACACTCGCGCTCATCCCCTCCACCCATCCCGGCGTGCGCATTGGCCGCCGCCATCTGCCGTCAGGGGCGGCGTTCCCCAATGGGCCAAATTGGGGCGAGGACGTGTTCGTGCCCATGGATTTTGTCATCGGTGGCCAGGAGATGGTGGGCCACGGCTGGCGGATGCTGATGGAATGCCTGTCGGCCGGACGCTCGATTTCGCTTCCCTCCTCGTCGGCCGCCGGCGCCAAGACCATGCTGCGCGTCACGACGGCGTATGCCCGCATCCGCCGCCAGTTCGGCATACCGGTTGGAAAGATGGAGGGCATCGAGGAGCAGATCGCCAAGATCGCCGAGCACGCCTATGTGCTGGAAGCGGCCCGCGCCGTCACCGCCGCCATGGTGTCGCGCGGCGAGAAGCCGAGCGTGATCGGCGGCCTGCTGAAGTACCAGTCCACCGAGCGGATGCGCGAATGCGTCAATGCGGCGATGGACGTGCATGGCGGGCGCGGCATCTGCGACGGCCCGGCCAATTATCTGCAATCGGCGTATCAGATGGTGCCGGTCGCCATCACAGTCGAAGGCGCCAACATCCTCACCCGCTCACTGATCACCTTCGCGCAAGGCGCACTGAGGGCGCATCCCTATCTCTACAAGGAAATCCAGGCGGCACAGGACAAGGACAAGGCCAAGGGGCTCGCCAGTTTCGAGCACCTGTTGATGGATCATGTCGCCTACTCGGCCTCCAACCTGTTTGGCGCGTTGTTCCACAACCTCACGTTCGGGGCCTTTGCCGAGACTCCGATGGACGCTGGGCGGATCGGCGCCTGGTATCGCCAGCTTGGCCGGGCAACCCGCACGTTCGCGTTCGTGTCGGACCTGACGGTTGCCATTCTGGGTGGCGGGCTCAAGACCAAGCAGCGTATCACCGGCCGGATGGCCGATGCGCTCTCGGAGCTCTATCTGTTGTCCTGCACGCTCAAGCGCTACGAGGACGACGGACGGCTGATCGCCGACATGCCCTTCGTGGAGCTGGCCGCCCGCAATGGCTTGCACCGGTTCCAGGTGGCGATTGCCGGTGCCATCGACAATTTCCCGGTGCCACCCGTGCGCTGGCTGATGCGGCTGGTCGCCTTCCCGCTCGGCGCCAGGATGCGGCCCGCGAGCGACCGGCTCGCCAAGCAGGTTGTCGGGCTGGTGCTGGAGCCGGGAGACGCTCGTGACCGGCTGACGCGCGAGATATTCGTCAGCAACGATCCCAATGATCCGGTCGGCCTCCTGGAATTCACGCTGCCCAAGGTGGTCGCGGCGGAAGATGCCCAACGCAAGTTGGAACGGGCTGTGCGCAAGGGGGACGTCAAGCGCTACCATGGCCGCGATTGGTTCGGCGAGGCAGCGGCCAAAGGTATCGTGACCTCGACCGAAGCCGCGCAGCTCAAGGAGGCCGAGGAGCTGACGGCCCGTGTTATCGCCGTCGATCATTTCGACCCCGAAGAAGTCAAGCCCCACTACCGGGTGCTGTCCAATACGACCCGGACCATGCCCGGGCAGCGGGCGGCGGAGTAGCAAGGAACGTCATCCTCGATCCGTGTGCGCATCTATGCGCATCGCGGCATCGGGGATCCAGCACGAGAAGCCGCCGTCAGCGTCATCGGAATCTTGATGCCTTCGGCCGGCTCTTGTGCTGGATCCCCGAGAAGGCTACAGGCCCTTCAGGCCCTCGCCGCTCGAGGACAACGAAGAGAAACGTCGTCCAGAGCAGTCAAGCATCAAGGTCCCTTTTTATGGCAGCTGACATCACCGCACTAAAGGACTGGCGCTATTCCACCGACCAGGAGGGCATCGCGTGGGCGGTGTTCGATCGGGAGGGCGAGCGGGTCAACACGCTGTCACGCCGTGCCATCGAGGAGCTGGGCGCCATCATCATCGATGCCGAAGGCAAGGCCGCCGCGAGCGCGATCAAGGGCCTGGTTTTCATCTCGGGAAAGGAGGGGGGCTATATCTACGGTGCCGACATCCGCGAGTTCGACAACTTCCGCTCCGAGGACGAGGTGCGCGCCTCGATCAGCCAGGTCACGGAAATGCTCGATCGGCTGGAGAAGCTGACCGTCCCGACAGTCGCCGCCATCAATGGTCTGTGTCTTGGAGGTGGGCTGGAACTGGCGCTTGCCTGCCACTGGCGGCTGGCCACCCGCGACGACAACACCAAGGTCGGCTTTCCCGAAATCAAGCTTGGCATTTTCCCCGGCTTCAACGGCACCTTCCGCTCGATCCGGCAGGCTGGTGCAACCAACGCCATGACCGCCATGCTCCAAGGCAACATGATCCGGGCAAGTTCCGCCAAGAGCATGGGCCTCATCGACGAACTGGTGGCATCGCCCGCCAATGTGCGCTGGGCCGCCCGCAAGGCCGTGCTGAGCAACAAACGGTCTGTGGGCGCTGGAGTGTTCGCGCGCCTGATGCGGCAGTGGCCCGCGCGCGGGTTCCTGGCCGAGCAGATGCGCAAGAAAACCCGCGAGAAGGTGCGGGAGGAACACTACCCCGCCCCGTTCCGCCTCATCGATTTGTTCGACCGGGCGGGTGGCGACGACAAGGCCATGGCGGCGGGCGAAACCCGCGCCTTCGCACCCCTGATGGTGTCCGACACCTCGCGCAATCTTCGCCGGGTGTTCCGGCTGTCCGAGGCCATGAAGGCACAGGCCCCCAAGGGCGACTTCAGGCCCAGGCGCGCGCATGTGATCGGCGCCGGTACCATGGGTGCCGACATCGCCGCGGTCTGCGTGCTGGCGGGCCTGGAGGTCAGCCTCCAGGACATCAATCCCGATCAGCTCAAAAAGGCCGCCGACCAGGCCAAGGCCTTGTTCCGCAAGCGCCTCAAGACCCGCACCGAGGTCGATGCCGCCGTGGCGCGGCTGCTGCTCGATGGCAATGGCGATCATCTGCCCCGCGCCGATGTGGTGATCGAGGCGGTGGTCGAGCGGCTGGATGTCAAGCAGAAGATCTTCCAGGGCATCGAGGCGCGGATGAAGCCTGGCGCGGTGATGGCAACCAACACCTCGTCCATCATGATCGAGAAGGTCGCCGAGCCGTTGGCCGACAAAGGCCGGCTGATCGGCCTGCACTTCTTCAACCCCGTTCCGGCGCTGCCGCTGGTCGAGGTGGTGCGCGGCACCGACAGCCGGCCCGAGGAGATCGCCAAGGGTTGCGCGGTGGTGACCGCAATCGGCAAGTATCCGCTGGTGGTCAAGTCCGTGCCCGGCTTCCTGGTCAACCGCGTGCTGTTTCCCTACATGGCCGCAGCCATGGCCAAGCTCGAGGGCGGCACCGAGCGCGAGAAGATCGACGAGGCCGCCAAGACCTTCGGAATGCCTGTCGGCCCCTTGGAACTGGCCGATCAGGTGGGCCTGGATGTGTGCAAGCATGTCGCCGACATTCTTGGCGTCGCGCAAGACAAAATGGGCGGCTCCAAGCTTGCCGAGCTGGTCACCGCCGGCAAGCTCGGCAAGAAGTCGGGCGAGGGCTTTTACGTCTGGAAGGATGGCAGGCCCGAGCCCAAGACCATGGAGCCCGCCTATAACGCGGTCGAGCTTCACCTTCTGGGCGAGGAACTTGTGAAGCCGATGATCGATGAATGCGAGAAATGTCGCGACGAGAAGGTGGTGGACGGCGCCGACATGGTGGACGCTGGCGTCATCTTCGGCACCGGCTTCGCGCCGTTCCGCGGCGGTCCCCTGAACTACCGGGCGAGCCAGAGCGGGTTGGTCAAGCAGAGCGCGGCGGCGTGAGCCACAAACGGGGACACACTGTTCATCTTCGGTGCTTGCCGCCAAGGGCTTGCTTGTAGCTGTCGCCGAAGATGAACAGTGTGTCCCCGTTGGCTGAGCCGATCCGGATGGAGCTTCAAACGGGGATTGAAATGACACAACAAACCTTGCGGCGGATCGCGGTCATCGGGGGTTCGCGCATCCCGTTCTGCCGGTCCAACACGCTGTACGCGGATCAGACCAACCTCAAGATGCTCTCGACCGCACTTACCGGGCTGGTCGACAAATACAACCTCAGGGGGGTCGCGGTTGGCGAGGTTGTCGGCGGCGCCGTCGTCAGCCATTCGCGCGACTGGAACCTCGCGCGCGAGGCTATCATCGACACCAAGCTCGCCCCGACCACGCCCGGCATCACCATGCAGCAGGCCTGCGGAACGAGCCTGCAAGCGGCGCTCGACATCGGCGCCAAGATCGCCGTCGGCCAGATCGAGAGCGGAATTGCCTGCGGCTCCGACACGACTTCGGACGCGCCCATCGTGTTCAGCCGCAAATTCGCCCAGCGGCTGGTGGCGCTGCAACGCTCGCGCACGGTGATGGAGCGGCTCGCCGCCTTCAAGGGCTTCATGCCGTCGGAGCTCACGCCCCAGCCGCCCAACACCGGCGAACCCCGCACCGGCCTGTCGATGGGCCAGCACACGGAGCTGATGGCGCAAACGTGGAAGATCAAGCGCGAGGACCAGGACAAACTGGCGTTCGACAGTCACAAAAATGCGACCAAGGCCTATGCCGATGGCTTCCACGACGACCTGGTGGTGCCCTGCGCGGGCGTGTTCCGCGACAACAATATCCGCGAGGACATCGATCTTGCCAAGCTGGCCACCCTGAAGACCGTGTTCGACAAGACCGACAAGGCGACGCTGACAGCGGCCAACTCGACGCCGCTGACCGACGGGGCGTCAAGCGTGCTGCTGGCGTCGGAGGATTGGGCGGCCAAGCGCGGTCTGCAGCCACAAGCGTTCCTCACTTTTGGCGACACCGCCGCGGTCGATTTCGTCGCTGGCGCCGGGCTGTTGATGGCGCCGACCGTGGCGGTGGCCCGGATGCTCGACCGGGCGGGGCTGACATTGCAGGACTTCGACTTCTACGAAATCCACGAAGCTTTCGCAGCGCAGGTGCTCTGCACGCTGAAGGCCTGGGAGGATCCGGCCTATTGCAAGGACGTACTGGGCAAGGACAAGCCGCTGGGCTCAATCGACCGGGCCAAGCTCAACGTCAAGGGCTCCAGCCTCGCTTACGGCCACCCGTTCGCGGCAACCGGTGGGCGGATCTTGGGGCTGGCGGCCAAACTGCTCGGCCAGGAGGGCGGCCGGGCGCTGATATCCGTCTGCACCGCCGGTGGCATGGGCGTGACCGCGATTTTGGAGGGCGCGAAGGGGAAAGGGGTTGGTTAGGAGTCAAACACCGTGATCGTCCTCTGGCGGACTCGCGCTACCCACCAACCTCATCCTGAGGAGCGAGCAAGGCGAGCGTCTCGAAGGAGGCGTTGGGTTATGCCATCCGTCCCCCAGGCATCCTTCGAGACGCGCCAGGTGGGCGCTCCTCAGGATGAGGGTGGTGATCGCGATCAGAATGGCAGGTAACGCAAGAGGATTGCAACAATGGCGACCGCTTCTGCTCCTCGCGGACAATCCGAAACCGGCGATCCGCTGTTGCTGACGCCGGGGCCGCTCACCACCTCGCGCGTCGTCAAGGCGGCGATGCTGCACGACTGGGGCTCGCGCGATGCGGCCTTCCTCAAACTCAACCGCGAGGTGCTGGACTGGCTGCCCGAGATCGTCAACGCCGACGGCGAGCATGTCGCCGTGCCGATGCAGGGCTCGGGCACCTTCGCGGTCGAGGCGATGCTGACAACCCTTGTACCGCCGACGGGTAAATGCCTGGTGCTGATCAATGGCGCCTATGGGCTGCGGGCCAAGAAGATCCTCGATATCGCGGGGCGTGCCGCCGTGGTGCATCAGACGCCCGAGGACACGCCGCCTGATTTGGCCGAAGTCGACCGAATGCTGATCGCGGATGAGACGATCACCCACGTCTTTGCCGTCCATTGCGAGACCACCAGTGGCATCCTCAATCCGATCGTTGAGATTGGCGCGCTCGCGCGCAAACACGGCAAGAGCCTGTTGGTCGATTCCATGTCGGCGTTCGGCGCGCTGCCGCTCGACCTGAAGCAGGTCGGCTTCGACGCGGTCGCGGCCTCGTCCAACAAATGCATCGAAGGGCTGCCGGGGCTCGGCTTCGTCATCTGCAACCCAGCCGCATTGGGCAGTTGCGCGGGCAACGCCACGACTCTGGTGCTCGACCTCCACGACCAATGGCAGAATTTCACCAAGACCGGGCAATACCGCTT
>Ga0075021_10000199_pt1 | contig 33501 bp, 28 predicted proteins | sample ColStrG_CSR_2012_FD_72749 | JGI IMG/M metagenome (GOLD analysis project Ga0075021, IMG submission 72749) | Freshwater sediment microbial communities in response to fracking from Pennsylvania, USA - Cold Stream Run_MetaG_CSR_2012 | ecosystem: Environmental > Aquatic > Freshwater > Creek >...
GCTGATCTATCACCGCGTCGGACGGCGCAGCGCCATCGAGGTCGACCTCCCGCGGGCCGCGTTCGCGGACCAGATGGCCTTTCTAGCCGCCGAGACCACCGTGGTGACGTTGTCGGAGGGCCTGTCCCGGTTGGCCGATCCCGCGGCCGTTCGGGAACGTCTCGTCGCCGTCACCTTCGACGACGGCACCGCCGACTTCGCCGACGAAGCAGTGCCCGTGCTCATGGAACACGGGGTGCCCACCACCTTGTACGTCGCCACCGACTTCGTCGACCACGGGCGCTCGTTCCCCGACGACGGGGTGCCCCTGTCGTGGGCCGCGCTCGCCGACGCCACGTCGACCGGCGTGGTCGACGTCGGCTCGCACACCCACACGCACGCGCTGCTCGACCGACTGAACCCGGGCGACATCGCCGGTGAGCTCGACCGCTCGATCGACCTGATCACCGAACACGTGGGCCGCGCGCCTGAGCACTTCGCCTACCCCAAGGCGGTCATGGGCTCACCCGCCGCCGACGCGGCGATCCGCGACCGGTTCGCATCCGCGGCCATCGCTGGCACCCGCGTCAACGGGTACGGGCACACCGATCCCTTCCGGCTCGCCCGTTCCCCCATCCAGGTGAGCGACGGCACGCGCTGGTTCGAGGCCAAGGCCGGCGGGGGCATGGCCTTCGAGGACATCCTCCGCCGAGCGGTCAACAAAGCTCGTTACCGGGGCGCCACCACCTGAACCTTCACGACCCGGAACCGCGCTGGATCTCTCAGGGGCCCCAGAGCCAGAGCAGGAGCAACACAGCCACGATGATGCCCACGACACTCAGGACCAGCTCGACGAGCGTCGTCCATTCGACCTTGGGACGATCGACGACCTGCTCGGGAAGGGGTTCGCTCCTGGGCGTATCGGGCGCACGCAGGCTGATGCCATCGGCCAAGAGCCACTCGAGATCGATGCGCTCGGTCTTCGGCTCGGGCTGACAAACCCAGAACACCTCCTCCCAATAGTCGCGCCCGTCGACGACCCCGTCTTTGCCGACTCCCGTGGTCGGGTCGGGTGCAGCCGCCGCCGTCGGTGATGAGGCCGTCAGTGCTGGGAACGACGTGGGGGTCGCCGGGGTCGGAGGTACGGGTTCCCAAGGAGGTGAAGGCGCGGGTGGGATTGTGGCCGGGGTCGCGACGAGTGCGTCCGCAGCATCGGAACTTGTCGACGTCCCACCCGAAATTCCGCCGAGCATTCGGTCGGCCTCGCTGGTTGCGTCGGTGAGAATTCGTCGTGCATCGTCCTCGGCGTCTTCGAGGCGAGCACGCGCTCGCTCACTCGCCGTCAGGTTCGCGGCACGGAGGAGGCGCTCGGCGTCTTCGTGCGCCGCGTCGAGCACCGCCCGACGCTCTTCGTCGAATTCGGAGACCCAGCGAGCGAGCTCCTGCTCCGCCTCGGCATTCGTGACCGCGATTCGCTCAGCAGCACCCGCGAGCAACAGCGAGCTCTCCTGTCGCGCGTCGGCGACGATGCGACGCGCATCGCGTTCTGCGTTCGTCCGGATGTTGTCCGCCTCCGATTGCCCAGCCACCACGACGGTTCTCCACTGGTGCTCCAGACGATCGAGGAGTGGCCTGTAGTCGCGCTCGCGCATTTCGGGTGCCGCGGCGTCGACGAGGCGGACTGGGTCGGCCGCGGCAGTGAGGCCGAGGTGCGTGGCGCTGCCGGGTCCGGGGGCCTGGTCCTCTTCGGATGCCACCGGTGGAGCGACCGCGAGCCTTGTGGGCGCGTGGCTCGAGCGCGCGGGGCTCGGCGGCGCAGCCGCCTGGGGAGCAGGCTCGTTGCCGTCTGCGATGTCGTCCCCCGGCTCGTCGGCGCTGGGGAACCCGGATGCCATGGCTTCAGGCTACCGGCCGGGTTCGATCGGGTCCACTAGCTGCGGTTGTCGCAGCTTGCGCGCACGTGCTGAGGCGGCGCCAGCGCGGGCCGAGGCCTGCGTGTCAATACTGCGCCCTTCCGAAGCGGCGCCGACGGCGACGTTCGCGACGCGATTCGGACGGTTCGTCTCCCGCGGCTGCCTCGCTCAAGACGCTTGCCGGGTCGGGGACGTCGGACTCGGTGGGAAGGAGTGCCGCAAACGGCGTTGCGCCGGGCGCGCCCGGCGCGGAGCTGACCCCCGAACTGTCGCCGGTGCCGCGCAGAAGCGCTACGAGCTGATCGGACGAGAGCGAGTCGCCTCCTGCGCCGAGTGCGGTCGCTGCCGGGGGGCGGGTGGATCCGTTCGCGTGGGAGTCGACGACCGTGGAACGATCCCCAGGTGGGGAACTCGACGGCGATGGCGCTGTCGACTCCGGTTCACTGGAGGAGTGGGCTGAGAGGTCAGCTTCCGGTTCGTCGACCAGAGGTTCCGGCGCGGCGGGCTCCGAGACCGCCTCAGCGGAAGACGACTCGACCTCGAACGCGGAAGACTCCGGCGTCCATTCAACAGTGGGGGCCGCGGAGGTCGGCTCGGGCGGGAGGGCCTCGGGAGCCGGCCGGCTTCTCTCGATGTCGAGTCGACGCGTCGCTTCGGCACGCGCATCGGCGACGATTCTCGCGGCCTCGCTCTCGGCCAACTGCAGTCTGGCCTGGGCCCGCATCTCGGCCTCGTTCACCGCGGCACGCAGCCTCCGATCGGCTTCGTCGTGAGCTGCGTCCAGCACCGACTGACGTTCCTGCTCGAGTTCCTCGAGCCAACGCTGAATTTCCGATTCGGCTTCTTGGTACATCAGTGCCTGCTTCGAGGTGGAAGCCCGCAGGAGAGCCGATCGCTCTCGGTGCGCGTCGGAGACGACCCGGCGCGCTTCATCCTCGGCCTTCGAGCGCACCATCTCAGCTTCGGTCTCCGCGGCCGAGATCACCCGGCGGCATTCGGCCTCGAGGCGAGCGATCAGCGGTTGATAGTCGTGTTCGATCAGCTCGGGCTTGTCCGAAGCGATTCGGCTCGGTAGCTCACCGACGTCGGTCGCCGCGGCGTCTGCGCCGATGCGTTCGGACAGAGGCGGCGTGCCGACCGGGAGCAGCCCGTTGCACGGGTCGGGCGTGAGCGCAGCGCCGTCTGGCGGGAACGACCAACTTGGCGCGCCGTTCGCGGAGCGGGCCGCAACCGTCGGTTCGGGGTGCACGCTGTCCGACGGCGGCGTCGCTGACGGCTCAGAGAGTTCCAGTTCGCCCGCCGCGTCCATCGGATCTGGCATCGCGCTGTCCATCGCGTGAGGGTAGCCGTCTGACCACTCTGCGTGCGAGGGCAGTCCGACGTGTCGATCGTCCGTGCCGTCAGAGCTGCACAGTAGGCTCCGGACTCTATGTTGGAACCCGGGGCGCCCTGGAGCGTCACGACCATCGAGTCCTCGACCGATCCCCATTCCCGGACGCGGTCCGGTCGGGAATGACTTGACGGCGCGGCATTCCCGCGACGCACTGCAGCCGGGAAGCTCAGGACCTTCCACCGTGCGCATCGCTGGCACCGAAATCAGTCCGCTCAGGCGCGACGAGGCGGTGGCTGCGGTCCTCGGACTCGTGGGCCGAGGTTCGGCTCAACTGGTCGTGACCCCCAACGTCGACCACGTCGTGGTGCTCGAGCGCGACTCCGAATTCGCGGAGGCCTACGAGTCGGCAGCGTTGCAGTTCGCCGATGGAGCCCCGATCATCGCGTTGTCGCGGCTACTGCGGACGCCAGTGCCCGAGCGAGTCACGGGAGTCGACCTGACGATCGCGCTCCTCGGCGAGTGCGAACGACAACACCGGTCCGTCTACTTCCTCGGTGGGGAACCTGCAATCCTCGAGCAGGCGGTCGCACGGATTCGTGCCGACCATCCGGATCTCCAGATCGTCGGATTCGCTGCTCCGGACGTGGACCTCGATCACCCAACCCTCGAGGAACAGCAAGCACTCGAGTCATGCCGTGCAGCCTCGCCGGATCTCTTGTTCGTCTTCCTCGGCACGCCGAAGCAGGAGAAATGGTTTCTGCGACGGGCGCCGCAGTTGCCCCCCGCAGTCGTTCTCGCCGTCGGTGCCACCGTCGACTTCCTCGCAGGCGCCAAGCGCCGCGCTCCCAAGTGGGTGCAGTCCTTCGGGCTCGAGTGGCTGTGGCGCCTCGGACTGGAACCGGGTCGGCTGTTCAGGCGATACGTAGTGCAGGATTCGCGGTTCTTGGTGATCGCGGCGCGGGCGATTGCTCGCCGTTACGTCCGCACGGCTTCGTCAGGCTCGGCGCCCGACACCGACGTCTAGGTCTGCTCGATCGAGGCGGTCCGAGCCATCGGGCCGGCACGTGGAGCGCCAGGATCGGTCGGTCCCGGTCGGATCACGGAAGGCGAGCGCTGGTGCACCGTCTCCTGGATTCGCAGCTCCGCCGTGGAATGCCCCATGAGGACGTTGTCGATGGCGTCCGGGTCACAATCCATGGCCGTCGCGAGGAAGGCCGCGTCGCTCCGGCGCACGACAATCACCGAAGAATCCGACCCCTTGCGCAGGGTCTTGATCGCATTGCCGAAGTCCATCACGGCACTCGCGCGCGCGTCGAACTTTGTGCGAAACCTCGACAAGTCGATGACAATGCCTCCGCGACGTTCGTATTCAACGAGGTCGATCTCACGCTCCGGTTCCCGCGGCAGTAGCGACTGGACATCGACGCCGTAGACCACGGCAAGGCGCTGGAGACGTTCGTAGGTGATCGCGCGGTCACCGCGTTCGTATGCACCGAGCGATGAGACCTTGAACTCGTTGCCCGACCGGCGTGCGACATCGAAGAGCGTCAGCCGTTGTCGAAGTCGGAAGGCTCTCAGCGCTTCGCCGACTGTGTTGCGCATTGGTTTCGGAACTCCAGGAATCGAGGGGCTCGCGCGCGGGCCGACGCGAGCGGGTCTCTTCCGGCACGTCGGTCTTCGACGGCCGGCGCAGCGGGATTCCGTAAATCATGTGCTGTGGAGAGCTCCAATTGGTGGATCCCGTCCGTCGCGGACCTCTGTGAAGCCAGGAAGAGCCCGGTTTGCTGCAGCGCCTCAGCCCGTCCGGGGCGCGAGCCACCGGCACTGACATCACGGAGAGTGAGTTCGTCTCGCGTTTCGTGAGTCTTGGAAGCGGGAACCACCCCGCGCTCGCAGGAAAGCATCCCTGCGGTCGCGCGTCCCGGCCCCTACGCTCGGCACTACAGCGGCGATCGAGGCGGACGACGTCGTCGCTGCTGACGAGATTCAACGGATATAGGCGGATTTGTACGCTCACTCAACGTGGTCGAGCCCCAGAAATTGGACACATTCCACGCGCGTTCCGTTGCATTCGAGTGGCAAAAGCGGCACTATCAGTGGTGAAACGTTGGGGCGTGGTCTTCGGACCTAGGGAAGAAGTGGGTGATTGTGGCGCTTCGAACTGAGGGGCAGTCGACGTCGCAGCGGCATTTCGAGCGACGACGTCCGGCAAGACCGAGTCCGCGCTCCGCGGAAACCCGCTCGAGCGTTGCTGCGGAGAGCGTCGAGCCCTCGAAGCGTGGGGTCGAGAAGGGCTCTCGGTGGCGTCCTCGTGGGGGTCGGCTCCGTTTCGTGCTGCTGAGCACGGATGTCGCCTCCGTGGCCTGTGCATGGATGTTCGTGCTGCTCTTCGATGGCGCCCTCTCCAGCTCCCCGCTCCGGTCGGTGGGAGTCACGGCGTGCGTCACCGTCGTCGGCGTCGGGTTCGCCACCCACTGGGGTCTGTATCTGGCCCGGGTGAACACCGTCAGATCCGCTGAGCTCGCAGCGCTGTGGCGAATCGCCGTCGTGACCGCCGTGTTCGGCTGGTTGATCACCCGCGGCATGGGTGCGGAACTCTCCTGGGCGCCCACGGTTGCGGCCGGCATCCTCACTTTCCTGCTGCTGGCCGCGAGCCGGAACAGCTTCGACGCATGGATCAAGGGCCGTCGTCGAGCAGGCGGGTATTGCCGACAGATCCTGCTCGTCGGGCGCGACGAAGCCGCCGTTGAACTGCTGGAGCTGGTCGAGGACCAGCCGGAGCTCGGCTACCGCGTCATCGGATTCGTCGGTCCTCGGTTCGAGACAGACATCGAGTTCCCGGTGCGATGGGTCGCGGAGTACGGCGACCTCGAGCGCGCGGTGGAGGAGCAGAACGCGAACGGCGTGATCGTGGCCGCGAGCGCCCTGGGGAATCGGACGCTTCGCACAGCACTGTGTGACCTCGTCGAGGACGGCGTTCACGTGCAGGTCTCGACCGGCCTCCAGGGACTGGATCATCGTCGACTGCGTGCTTCAACCGTCGGCTACGAGCCGGTGCTGTACCTGGAGCCACGCGCCAGCACCTCCTGGGAGCGTTACGCGAAGCGTTCGATGGATCTGGTCGTGTCGAGCGTTGCGCTCCTGTTTGCGCTACCGATCCTCGCAGTGGCGGCGGTGGCGATCAAACTCCACGATCGCGGTCCGGTCTTCTTCCGTCAGGAACGGATCGGTCGAGGTGGCCAGTGCTTCCAGCTGTTGAAGTTGCGCACGATGGAAATCGACGCGGAGAGCAAGCTGGCCGCGCTGCTCGGGGAGAACCAGCGGACGGGACCGCTGTTCAAGCTCGGGCGCGACCCACGGGTCACGCCGCCCGGACGGATCCTGCGGGCGAGCAGTCTCGACGAGCTGCCCCAGCTGATCAACGTCCTCCGGGGCGAGATGAGCCTGGTCGGCCCCCGTCCCCCGCTGCCGAGCGAGTTCGCCTTGTTCGACGAAGAGCTACAGCAGCGTCAGCAGCTTACGCCCGGCATCACCGGACTCTGGCAACTCGAGGCCCGCGACAACCCTTCGTTCCGGACTTACCGTCGACTCGACCTCTTCTACCTCAGGAACTGGTCGATCTCGCTGGACCTCATGATCCTCTTGATGACGGCCTCCAGCGTGCTCATCAGAGCGGTGACGAGCGCACCGTCAGCTCCTACCGAAGGCGATGCCGCGTCCGCTACGCGTGCCGGCGACGGTCCGCTCACGGAGCAGGCGGCGGCTACCGCCGGTTGATCTCCCCGCTCGACCCCGTCTCCCGCCCGGCTGCCAGGGAGCTCGGAGCGCTCCTACACTTGGGCGGACGGGGGTAGGTCATGTCCGGCTCAACCAGCTCTTGGAGACGGCGGCACGCGCTTGCCGTGTCGGCACGAGTCATCGGCAACTGCGGTGCGGCCGTTCTGGCTGTGTGCGGGGCCTATGGGTTGGGCCGCGTGTTGGGCCACCCGGGCCAACTCGGTGAATTCATCAGGTGGGTTGCGATCGCCGCAGTTGCGGGCCTGATCTTCCTCGGCATTCAGCCCCTCGCCCACCGGCTGCTCGTCCTGTCGGGTCTCCTCGCGGTCAGCCTCGAGTTCCCCGCCCCGGCTCCATCACGGGTTGCGGTGGCCTGGAGGTTCTCAGACCCCATCGATGTGCGGCGGAGGCTCGAAGACGCGAACCGTGGCGAGTGGACGCCGGAGAACCAGACCAATCGTGCCCTCCTCGCGGCCACCCTCGGAGTATTGGAGCAGCGAAGCCGACAGTCAATGGTGGTGTTCCGGGTGGGCGACAAAGAGGTCTCTGCGAAGGTCGTCGAGAGCGACATCCCCGGATTCCTGCAGCTGGCCAAGATGGGTACCAACAGCAGACGGAGGCGGATGCTGACGGTCGCTGCCGGTACAGGCGCGGCCGCCTTGCTGGCCACAGCGGCGCTCGCGCGCGGCCCGTCGGGGCCGGGCGACCTGCCGAGCGCAACCCCGGGCGCGTCCACGCCGCCTACCCTCGGACTTCGTCCGACCTCTCCACAGCCGAGCGCCGCGCCGACCGCTCGTTCCGACGACGGGCGTGCCCTCGGTGCCGAACCGGGCACAGCGCGCTCGGGCACGCCGACTGGGCCCGACACGGGTTCCGCACGCGCAGGCGAGCCCAGCCTCAACGATCCGACGGCTCCCGACACCCGGCCTGCGACCGGCCTTGCAGCGTCGGCGTCGCCGAACGGCTCGATTGCTCGCTCTTCACTTCCCCCGATGGCCGGACCGCTGCTCGCTGCCTCGGAGGTGGGCGCCACACCGACCGCCACCACACCGATCTCCACCACACCGATCGCCACAACACCGATCGCCGCTGCAGCCGCGCCCACGCTCGCCGCTGCGGTCGCCGTCGAACCCGCTCCTCTGAGCGCAACCTCCCCAGGCGCTGGCGGATCGGCCCCATCGACGAGTGCCCCGGCTCCGGTTGCCCTTACGCAGGCTGCGTTCCAAGCGCAACTCAGTCTCACCGCGGCTGCCGCAGGGGAACCCGCTGTCGCGGAGGCTGAAGCATCCGGGGGCCCTGCGCCCCAAGTCTGGACGTCCCGCGAGGGCGATACGGTCGCGATCCCCGATGCGGCTCTTCCGGTCCAGGTTGACCTGCACTGCCATTCTGGCGGCTCTCCAGACACCGAGGGAGAGCGACAGGCGGGACCCTGACGAGGGAGATCCGACGAACGGCGGTTGACGGGACCCAAGGTCCATTCAGAAGCTCTGGCCTCATTCTTGCGCCGGGATTGAGCGTGCGATGAGAACGTGGTCACGTCCCGATGACCCCAGAGTGGGATACTGATCACCTTGCCCGCGCGACGACCCTCGAGAGTCCTGTTCGAACACCACGAAGGATTTGCATGCATCCCTCGTGGTTGGCGACGCGGATCGGTGGCACGATGACGGCGATCGCTGTCCTGATGGCCGTCTGGGCGCTCGCGATCGCGCTGTTCGTGCTCGTGGGCGCCGAGATCAAGCGCGTCGACGCCGCCGCCGAGGTGGCCGCTCGGCGTCATACCAGTTGGTGTGGCTCGGCCTCTCTCGCAAGTCCTGAGCGGCGCGTGGCTGAGGGAGCGAGAACTCGCTCGAAGTCCGCCTGCCGTCACTTCTCCTGAGGGGAGCCGCGACGTCGGGCGTCAGCCGGTGAAGCGGGGTGCGAGGACGACCGCCGGCGCGATCGCCGGCGAGGCTTGGACCTCGACCGCACCGATGTCGCACCCGGTGCCGCTGGGGCGCCCAATCGCACGCTGGTCGACCAGAGGATTGATGGTCGACGCTCCGTCGGCGGAGCAGGCCGACATGGCGACACCGTCGATCAGCGGGCTCCCCGCTTGCGGGAGCCGCGTCAGCGTGGGACCACCGTTGTCCGCGAGCAGACCGAGGAGAGGATTGCCGCCGTTGTTGGTGTCGGTCGAGTCCGTGAAGCCACAGGTGTTGTCGTCACTGAAGTTGTAGCCGTGCGAGACCGTCGTAGTGACACTGCAGTTCGGGGCATGCAGGGCCACGACCGACGAGAACGATTCGAGGGTTAGCGCACTGACGTTGAACCCGCAGTTCACCGTGCCGTTGTCGACGACGGTCGCGTACACGAGGGTGACCTTGCCGTCCGGCGAGTATGCACCGCAGCCGCCATTGCCGGTGATGGTCGAGTTCACGATGACCACCTGGTCGGGAGCCCTCACGCCGAAGTGACCACCTCCGGTGACCGTGGAGCTGGTGATGCTCGCGTTTCCGTTCACGGCGAGCACCCCTCCGCTCGGACCACCCTGGATCTCGGCGCGGAGCGCAGTTGCACCCGCGTTGGCCACGATCGCCAACGAGGCGCCGGTGATCCAGGAGTCGGTGACCGTCACGGTGCCGAAGAGGGAGAGCACCCCGATTCCCCCGGCACTGGTGACCGTGGACCCGGTGACCGTGACGTTGAGGCCCGCCTGGATGCCCCCGGCCTGGCCCGCCACGGTCGATCCCGAGACCGTCGCGGAGCCGCCGGATCCTGCGAGTACGCCGATGCCGGTCGCGCTCGTCACGCTCGAGTCGGTAATCGTCGCGTTGGTACCGCCGCTGGCACCGCCGCCCACACCTGACACGGTCGACCCGGCGACGGCGACATTGCCGGCACTGGCCAGCGCGCCGACGCCGGCCGAACTCGTCAGTGTGGAGCTCGAGACGGTGACGTCCTGCGTAGCGAAGACGGCGTCTTCCGAGGAGGTGATGGTGGACGAGTCGATGGTCGCGCTCGTGCCGCCACCGAAACTCACCACACCGTGGCCGTTGGTCGTCGTGAGGGAGGTGCCGGAGACCGACACGGGTCCAGCGGCGTCGAGGGCGTTGGTGCCGCCGGAGGTCACGAGGCCGTTGACGGTCAACGGCCCGTTCGTGAACAGCACCTCATTCGCCGTGGTCTGGGTGACGGTGTTGCCGTTCCCCGTCAGCGTGAGTGCCCCGGTGCTCGCGTGGTTGAGCCCGCCGTGGGTCAGCGAGATCGGGCCCACGGACACGCTGACGGTGTCGGCCCCGGGGTTTGCGTCTGCTGCGGCGATTGCGTCACGCAGCGTGCACGTCCCCGCGGGCACGGCGGGGCAGTTTGCCGGGTTCGCCACCGCAGGATCACCGGTGTTGTCGACCGTGATCACGGCCGCTGCGGCCGGATCCGCGGCGAGCACCGCGACGCCAAGCGGCGCGCACACGAGCGCCACCGCCACGAACGTGGCCCGTGCGCTTCGCTTGAGAGCATTCATCGTGCCCTACCCCTGTTCCGTGCCTTCTCGGACGCCAGCTTCGGACGGGAGCGTCCGATTCACGCCGACTGTCCAGTCGGCCGGGCGAATCTACCAGTTCTTCGGCTCGCGCCCGACCTCGCTGAATGGTGCAATCGGTCAAGGCACGAAACGCACGCAAAGCACCCTTCTTCCCGCATCGAGGAATGCTTGCGTGACCGCTGGGCAGTGCGCGGCCTGGTCGGCCTCCGCGACGATCTGGGCGTCGTGTGGTTCGGTGCATGGCACCGCTCTGACGGCGTTCATGCCCACGATGCAAGCGCCCGGAGCGAGACCGTTCCCCGGCGGAACAGGCGAAGAGTCACCGACGCGTGCGCCGAGCCAGATACACGCAACGACGGCGAGTAACAGTGGGAGCACCCAGAATCCGGCGCGGAACGCCACAGGGTTTCCCGGGGGCATGGGCACGGCAAGACGGCCCGTGACACCGGAGACACGAGTCGGCTCCTCGATCCGCTGCGCGCTCCGCAGGGCCCGCGCGTTTCGGAACACGACGCCCAGGTTGGTGACGAAGAGCGTCGGTCCCCACCAGCCCGTGCGGAGCGTGTGGTCCTGGTGCGACCGACCGACCGCCCGTCCGCAGTCGCGACAGAGCGTCGCGGGCATCGACACCCTCTTGCGCGAGAAGAGCAAGCCCACTTGATAAGTGAAGGACAACGGCTCGGCAGGCGCGTGACCACACACGCTGCACTCGTTCGGGCCGGGTTCGCTGCCGCCGCGCGGTCTCCTTATTCGGGCGTGTGGCCGTCGTTCGCTTGGCGAGGCGAGCGACCGATAGGCGTCGTTCACGAGGGCCATCGAGCACTCGTACCCCGCTCGCTCCTCGGGTGAGCACCGGGGATGGGCGTCGGGGTGCAGCGCGCGCGCGAGCTGCCGGTAGGCCCTCGTGACCTCCTCGGCTGTCGCGTCGGGCGCGACTCCCAACGTGTTGTGCGCGTCCATCGCCCGCCTTCCGTTCCGCGAGGCTGACGTTACAGCTCGTGTTGTTGCATGAGTGGCATTGCTACGCGTGGCGCAAGGATCGCTCGAAGTCGGCGCGGATCACAGGCCACGAGAACTTCTCGTTGACGAGCGCGAACGCGTTGTCGACCACGCGCTGTCGCAGGGGCCCCGGGTCGAGGAGCCGCACGCAGGCCGAGGCGAATTCGTCCGTGGTATCGGCAATCAGCAGGTCGCGTCCCGAGACCGTGTCGAGACCCTCGGCCCCGACCGAGGTCGACGCCACCGGGATCCGGTGGGAGAACGCCTCGAGGATCTTGATCCGGGTCCCTCCTCCGAGTCGGAGCGGCGCCACGACGAGATCAGCTTGCGCCAACGCGTCCTCGATCCTCGGGATGAACCCCAGCACCTCGACGCCTTCGAACGCGGCCAACTCTGCCCGGAAGTCGTCCTCGATCGCGCCGACCACCAGGAATCTCGTCTCGCCCCGTGTCGCGCGGATCCGCGGGAGGATGTCGCGCGCGAAGTACCGCACCGCGTCGATGTTCGGCGCGTACCGCATGGCGCCTTGCGCAAGGATCGTCGGAACCTCTCCGGGGACCGCGCGCCCTACGGGGGGGCCTTTTCGTTCATAGCCGTTCGGGACGACGAGCACGTGGTCGCCGCTCCCCAGATGCGACCGATCGGCCTCGCTGCAGGTGAGCAAGTCGACACTCCGATGTCGCAGGTCGCGCTGGAGCCGGCGGTACCGGTGCAGGTTCAACGCGCCGCGACCGAGGCGGTACGCATTCCTCGGGTGGATCACGCCGAGCCCCGCCGCGTGTGCTTCGAAGCGCAGCTCCCGGGCGAACGTTCGATCGGGGACATCGCCCAGGTCGACGACCTGCCGCCCCGCTGCATGACGACCGAGTACCTCGAAGCACATTGCGTCGGCCGACAACACCACGTCGTATCTGGGCATGCGCCATGCGGCGAAACGAGCGCGAACTTCGTCGACGTCGAACTCGGGCCATCGCGGGAGACGAGACCAGAACAGCCATGCGGCGTCCGATCGGGGGCTCCATTCGGGGATGACGGGACGGTCGGCATGCACCCGGCCTCCGCCGAGCTCGGTCTGCAGCAATTTGCCACGTGCGGAGTCGGGTTCGTGCATGAGCCACACGTCGACCTCGCCCAGCTCGCGGAGCGCGAGGAGCAGGTTCCAGTACCGGATCGATCCCCCGGTCTCGAGCGGGAGCGGCGAGCCCGGGTAGATAACGAACAGTGAGCGCACGCGGGTCCAATCCTTACGACGTGGGAGCGCGGAATCTTGCTCTCGGTGTCATCATGGCCGGTGTGACCTTCTGAACGATCGGTTCAGTCGTGCGCGACCGGGGAGGCCGTGCATCCAGAGTGGCGGCCTTCCTCCCCGTTGTATTCCACCTTGCACCCAAAGGAGCCAACCCTGCTGGCACGACGCAGTCTCCCAGAGGAATACAAGAAGTGGAACCAGCGCTGGGCCGCCCCTTTCGGATACTCGAATCGCGCCGCACGTCTCGCCTGTTCGCGCGTGCCCGGACTCCGGAACCGCTTTCCGCAACTCGGCGGACCGTTCGCCTTCCAGGAGAACAACGAGACACGGGTCTTCGAGTTTCCGTGGGCCTTCTTCGCCGCTCCCGTCGAACGCGGCATGCATGCCGTCGAGATCGGGGGGAGCCTCTCGGGCTTCCAGTTCGTCCTGGCCAAATCGGGCGTACGGGTGATCAATGTCGATCCAGGAGAGTCTGCTTCAGGAGTCGGCTGGCCCTGCACGCCCGCGAGCATCGGTCGCCTCAACCGCGCGTTCGGAACTGACGTGCAGCTGAAGAACTCCACGCTCCAGGAGGCGCACCTCGCGGAGGCCAGCGTCGATCGCGTGTTTTCGATCTCCACCATCGAGCACATCCCGGAAGCCGAGCTGCCCGCGCTCGCGGACGACATTCGCAGGATCCTGAAGCCCGGCGGACGAGTCGTGCTGACGATCGACTTGTTCCTCGATCTCGCACCGTTCACCAGCCGCACCGAGAATCGTTACGGCTGGAACATCGACGTCAAGGCATTCGTGGACCGTCTGGGCATGGAAATGGTCGTCGGCGACGAGCGAGAACTCAACGGTTACCCCAGCTTCGACCCCGACTACGTGCTGTCGGAACTGAGCGAGATTCTTTACGGGAGCTACCCGGCGTGTGCTCAGCTCCTGGTGCTCCGCAAGGACAAGTGAACGATCGGGTCCGTACAGAGGCCTGACTCAGGACGTTCTGATCGCGGGGAACTGACGGAGGCATTCTTCGAAGAGGGCTTCCGCCGAATCCTGGCGGATGTGCACGGTTCCGTCGGAGACCTCCTCCAAGAGCACCCCGGCGCTGTTCGCATATCGCTCGTAGGTGTCGACGAAGACGAGCCCGAATCTCTGGCACGCCGCAGCGAACTCCTGGTTCATCAGGCGAGTCCACAGCACGCGTTGCTCCGGACTCCCTCGAGTGGGAAGGTCCGGGTCATCGAGGAGATCGACCGGCGGGGTGACGCTGGCGATCCCCACGAGGGCCCCGGTGCGCGATCCCAGGTCCCGCGCCTCTGCGGCGAGCCGCTGGGCCAGAAAGCGTGCCGTCTCTTCCGCCGACCCGTACTCCGTAAGGCGCTGAGCGAAGTGAGCCCGCACGTCGATCTCACCGAAGAAGAGGAGTACAGCATCTCGGGGTCGGATCATCACCCTGATGATGATCGGCGAAGCCCAACGCGGTGAAGCTCGGAAGAGCTGGCCGACGAGGAGGCGGACCAGTTCACCGCGACGGCCGGCCCGGTACGCGGTCACCGGCCCGAGGTGGACGATCTTGACGCGCGGGCGACGCGAGAGCGTATCGGAGTGGCTGTCGCCCACCGCGAACAACCGACTGCGGCGATCGCGTAGGAGGTATGAGAGCCTCGAGCGAATGGCCGTCTTCAATCCACCCAGGGAATCCGCCACCCCCGGATATTGGGTGCTGTGCGGTGAGATCACAAGTTCGGATCAGTGGCGTTCGTGGGCCCCGTCACGATGGTGGTCCGGGCATGAGTGTTGCTCGAGGTAGTTGCCCGCTGGCTGAGTCGCAGCACGCCCACGACCAGCAGCACCAGGCCGAGCGCGCCCGTCCGCATGAGGCCACCGCCGTCCAGTTCGCGGTCCGCTTCGAGGAACCGGAGGTCGACCAGTGCCGAGAGGTCGACGAGGAAGAAGAGGACGGTCAGCAGCCCCAACGACCAGAGCGCCGCAAGTCTGCGCCGGCCGAGCGTGATCGTGAGCAGCGCAGCCAGCAACGTGGGGCCTACGACCGAGCCGGCGGGCCCATCCGTGGCGTCGATCAGGAGGCCGATGCCGAGCACGCCCAACACGACGGCGAGCGGTACGCCGAAGGTCTCATCCGCGCTACCCGGCTCGAGCAGCGCGAGCGCCACGACGGTCAGGCCGGCAGCGGTGAGGGCCGCGGGCACGACCCCGATGTGCGGGACGGTCCCGGACAGATCCAGTTCCCGGAACACTTGCACCAGCACCATGCCGCTGCCCCCCGCGAGCAGCCCGATGGCCATGGGGTCCCACCCAGTCTGCTTCACGGCATTCTGAGTGCGGATCGTCCAGCGGTGACACCTACTTCCGCGCAGCAAAAAAAACGCGGCCAGTGCCAACGGCACCGCCACCACGTCGCCCAGGTCCAGGCCATGGCTCCCGGCAAGTGAGAGCAGCACCGGTCCGTGGAACGGTTCGATGACGAAGACTACGAGGACACCGACGAGCGCGACGAGACCAGCGAGCGTCCTGAGCAAGTCTCCGGGATGACCCTCTGTCGTCGACGTCACGCGTTGCTCGCCTCCGGATGGCGCTCCGGCGGATCGTTCGCCGAGTCCGGACGGAAGGAGCGGAGCGGGCGGCGAAGGCGCGCGTAGAGCCTGGGTGCGGTCACGATCGCGATCGCGCGCAGGGAGATCGAAGCCTGACCCGTGAGCGCTCTGGCCGCGTAGCGACGCGCGCCCCCGAAGTCACCCGTGTCGAGGCGGACCGACGCCCGGCTGAACGCGACCAGAGCGCTCGAGTCGCGAATCGCGGAACGCAAACCCTTGCTCAGCGGCCGATGGTCGCGGGCCACGCGTTGGTGGACACGAAGACAGGCATCGCCGATCCGGTCGACCTGGAGCGAGAGGTTGCTCTCGTGCTGGCGGTAGAGGAAGGTCCGCGTCTCAGTCCGGTGCATGGGACAACCGGCTTCGGCGATGCGGATCCAGAGATCCCAGTCCTCGACTCCCTCCATCGTCGGGTCGAAGCCGCCGACCTGCTCGAAGATCGACCGCGGCATCACGGCGTGCATGCCGAAGGTGTGGTGACGGATGAGCCACTCGAGCGCGCCGTCGGCCGGAGGGCTCGCGTCGCCGTCCTCGCCCTGCCCGGGAATGATGCCGCGCTGCTCGTGCCAGCGGAGACCCCGACCCGAAACCACGCCTCCGGTCCGCGCCTGTAACTCGAGGCAGGTGGTGAGGTGGTTGGGAAACCAGACGTCGTCGGCGTCGAGGAAGGCGATCATGGGCGCCGACGTGTTGCGCACGCCCTCGTTGCGCGCCTGTCCCGGTCCGCCGTTCGTGGGCATCTCCACGACTCGTACCGGGAGCATCGCCGTCCACCGCTGCGCGATTGCGATGGTCTCGTCGTGCGAGCCGTCGTCGACGACGATCACCTCGGCGGGTTGCACGCGTTGGCCCGCGATCGACGCCAACGCGGCGGCAAGCGTCTCCGCTGCGTTGAACGCCGGGATCACCACGGCGACATCGGGCACCGCGGCGCTCACGCTCGGCTCACCCTGTCGCGCACCGCGATCAGGCCCTGTCGGACGACCGGCTTGAAGCCGATGACTCCGAATTCCGGATACATGACCTGTCGCTTGAGCTCGAACGCCGAAGTGTGCGACGAGTTCCAGCCCGGGATCGTGGTCACCCCGCACCGGAAACCGGCGGCTCTCGCCGCCTCGATCGTGTCGTCGCCGAAGTCTGCCGGCGTTCCGTTCGGGTACGCCAAGAGGTCGATGCCGCCATCCAGGCCGGACTCGAGCGCGCGGCGCGCCGCCGCGAGGTTGCGGCGCTGACTGTCGGCCGATTCATTCGCGAGGATGGCATGGTCACGGCTGTGGGCCCCGACCGTTGCCCCCCGCTGGGCCAATTCGCGCGCGCCGTCCCAGTCGAGGAACATGGGTCGCACGGCGGCGTCGCCCGGCGGACCGAGCCGGTCGACGATCTCGTCGACCGCGGCGAGACGCTCGGCCTGCCGCAACTGCTTCAAGCGAGCCGCCACCCGGTCGTGGGACCCTCGGCGCTCGGCGCCCGAGAGCGACCATGCGGTGCCGTCCCAGTCCAGGGAATCCCTCCGGGTCGTCGTGAACGCATGACCCAATGTCTCCCACCATGGTGTGATCTCGCCGTCGAGCACCCCTGGGACGAGGAAGAACGTCGCAGGGAGACCGAGGTCCTGCAGCATCGGAAGCGCGACGTCGAGGTTGTCCCGGTAGCCGTCGTCGAATGTGAGCGCGACCGCCCGTGGTGGGAGTGGGCGACCCGACGCAAGGTCATCGAGCGCGGCGTCGAGCGCGACGACCGTGGCCACTCGGCGCAGCAGGCTGAGCTGCTTGTGCAGACCCCGCGTGCCAGACCCGGACTCTGCTGGGAACGCCCATGTGCCTTCCACGTTGTGCCAGCCGAGGATGAGCAAATGATGGTCCATGCAGTCGTTGCTTCGTTCACCGGGTAGGACGCAGCGTAGCCGCGCCCCTGCAGGTGCCCGTCCGGGCGATCAGCAAGCGAGGAGCCGCTCGAGAATGGGAGCTGCGATGGGGGTCGCCTGCCAGGGGTCCCTCACGACGAAGTGGTGATGGAGTCCGGGTGTGCTGTTGACCTCGAGGATGACACCGCCGCTCGAGGCGAGCGACCTCGTGGGATCGGGTGTCACCACATCGACACCCGCGAGCCGCAACCGCGTGGCGCGGACTGCGGCAGCAGCCTCCTCGAGAATTTCAGCAGAGAAGTCGCGCACCGTTCGGTTCTCCGCAGCCGCGTTGTCGCTGACCCCCGTCTTCACTGGCAGTTCGATCCCGAACTCGAGCACGGAGCCCAGCGATCTGCCTGTTCTGCTCAGCGTGAGTTCCAAGTCGAGATCGACGCGCAACGGGCGCGCCGTCTCCGCGGTGCCCGCTTCGACGCGTCGCTCGTTCTCGGTGTCGACGAGTTGGCTGATGGTGCTGCGGCCGTCACCGGTGAGGACGGGACGGGAACGCTGCACGACGTCGAGCGGCTCGCCGTCGAGGAAGAGCAGGCGGTACTCGTTGCCGAATGCCGAGTGTTCGACGAGCAGTGGCGAACGCCAACGACTCGCGTGGAGGCACGCGCGGCGCATCTCGTCGGGTGTCTCGAGACCGCAGGTGACACCGTCTCCCGCACCTGTGTTGCGCGCAGGTTTGACGACGCAGGGACCGCCGGTGTCGGCCAGGAACTCGACCGCGGCTTCCCAGTCGCCGGATTCGATCTGTTGATACCAGGTGATCGGCAGCCCGGCCTCTGCGAGGAGGCGATGAACCAAGGGCTTGTCACCGGCGAGTTCCAGGGTTGCCGGATGGTCGAGCATCACCAACGCGCGCTGCACGATGGTCGAGGTCGCACCGCGCGAGATCAGCAGAAAATCCCGTCCGAGGTCTTCCACCTCGGCCCCGACCGTCGCGGCTGCGCCCGTCCACAGCTCTCGGTATTGGACGCTGCGGGTGGCGGCGAACGCGGCGGCGGCGTCCCGCCGCCCGCGCCCGGACTGCCGGGCGACCGTCACCGCTCCTTGGCCTCGAACCAGGTCGAGGCGGTACGCGAGCTCGGCTCCGATCCGGCCGCGGGTGCTCAACCGGTGCATCGCGCGGGTGACGGACGGCCGCGGAGTCACTGCGGTCCCCTGGTGCGGCACTGACGGCGGGTTGGTGCATGCATGAGAGGCGTTGACCCTACCCGGCTCGTGGAAGTGCTCAGAACAGCCGGTAACCTCTTGCCATCCCCGCCGCAGCTCGTAGTCCCGCCCTCCGGCACGCCGAGGACATGTCTCAAGTCATGCCCCCCACAGATCGATAGGCCAAGTCGTGACCGTGAGCAGGCGAGACACCACCACCAGCAAGTTCCACGCCGTCGATCGTGGGCGCACCTTGTCCTCCGGATCCCGTCGCGTCCGATGATCACCTTCTTCAAGCGCCTCTTCCCACTTCTCGACGGGGCGACGAAGCGACGGCTGGTGATCGCCTCCATAGCGATGTTGTTCCTCGCGGTGCTGGAGGCCGTGGCGTTCGTGGCCCTGATCCCGTTGATGCAGCTCCTCACGGCGCCCAACATGGAGACCAACACCAGCAGCGTCACCGCGGTGAGCAACTTCTTCGGCAATCCCTCACCCACGCAGCTGGCGACCACGCTCGCGATCATCACGGTGGGCGTCTACATCGTAAAGAGCATCGCGGCGATCTTCGTCCTCCGATGGGCGACCACGTTCGCGATGGCCGAGGAAACGAAGATGCTCCACCGCCTGATGGGTACCTACCTCAGCGCGCCATACACCGAGCACCTCACCCACAACAGCAACGAGTTCAAGCGGACGCTCGAGATCTCGTTGCCGATGATCTTCCGCATCGCCCTGGTGCAGGCCTTCAACGCCGTTGGCGACATCTTCTCGGTGCTGTTCGTCGGCGTGATCCTCGCAGTCTCGAACCTCGCGATCGCGATTGCTGCCGCCTTGTACTTCGGCATCGTCACGCTCGGTTATCAGAAGATCGCTCAGCGCTACATCGCGCGGGCGTCCAGCGCCATCCACGACAAGCAGGCCGTCGAGCTCCAGTCGATGCAGCAGTCACTCGCGGCGGTCAAGGACGTCAAGGTCCGCGGCGCGGAGAAGTACTTCGCGGATGATCTGTACGAGGTGCGCAAGGGCCTCATCCCGGCCTACCGCACGATCACCCTCTCGGGAGTGACCCCCCGCTACGTGCTCGAACTCGCCATGATGGGCGCTGCCGGAGTGATCGCGTTCGTCGCGTTCTCGACCGAGTCGGTCAGCGCAGCCACGGCGACGGTCGGCGTCTTTCTCGCTGGCGGCTTCCGGATGCTCGCCCCCCTGAACAAGATCATCTTCGGCGTCGCCCAGGCACGAGCTGCCCTGCCTTCGGTCGATCAGCTCACGGGCGACCTCGAGTTGGCGGACCAGGAGGCCGTCGCCGAGGCGATGGAGCGCAAGCAGCAGGTACAGGTCGAGGTGCTGCGACCCAGGCTCTCGCTGCGGGACGTCAGCTTTTCCTACGTCCCGGGAGTGCGCGTGCTCGACAACATCAGCTTCGACATCGAAGAAGGCGAGGCGATCGGACTGGTCGGCGGTTCGGGCGCCGGAAAGAGCACACTCGTCGACATTCTCCTCGGGGTGCTGGATCCCGAGAGCGGGGAGGTCGTCGTCGACGGCTGGCCCATCGACACCGTGCGGCGTCAGTGGCAGAGCACGATCGGCTACGTGCCGCAGAACGTCGTGCTCTTCGACGCGACGGTCAGCGCGAATGTGGCGTTCGGTGTTCCCGACACCGAGATCGACGAGGCCCAGGTCTGGAAGGCGCTCGAGCTTGCGCAACTCGCCGACGTGGTGCGGGAACTACCCGACGGCCTCAACGACGTGATCGGTGAGTCAGGAGTGCAGCTCTCCGGCGGGCAACGCCAACGGCTCGGCGTCGCCCGGGCGCTGTACCACGACCCGCAGATCCTCATGTTCGACGAGGCGACGTCGGCGCTCGACAACGAGACCGAGTTCAAGTTGACCGAGGTGCTCGAGACCTTCCGCGGCCAACTGACGATGATCACGATCGCCCACCGTCTGAGCACAGTGCGTCGCTGTGATCGCCTCCTCTACCTCGAGCAGGGCAAGCTCGTGGCGGACGGTCCGTTCGAGGAACTCGACAACGCCATCCCGGGATTCACGAGAATGGTCGAACTCGCCAGTCTGCACTCGTGATGCCTGTGCCTCCGGACCGCGATGAACTCGGCGGGCACCCGCTCGTCCCGATCTCCGTCGTGATTCCCGCCCACAACGAGGAATCGGTGATCGGCAGGTGCCTGGCCACGCTGAGGGATGGCGCCGCGGACGGCGAGCTCGAGATCGTCGTCGTCTGCAACGGCTGCGACGATCGGACTGCAGCGCTCGCCCGCGCCGACGCCCCCGAAGCGACGGTCATCGAGCTCGCGGTCGCGTCCAAGTCGGCCGCGCTCAACGCCGGGGACGATCACGCGAGTCACTTTCCCCGGATCTACCTCGACGCCGACATCCAACTCCCGATCGACGCGCTACGGGCAACCGCTCGTTCCCTCACCCGCCCGGGCACCCTCTGCGCCGCGCCAGCCCCGGTGTTCGCACTGAACGGCCGCCCACTCGTCGTGCGCAAGTACTACGAGGTCTGGCGGCAACTGCCCTACATGACCGAGGACATGGTGGGTACCGGCGTGTACGGGCTCTCCCAGGAGGGCAGAGCGCGATTCGATCGATTCCCCGCAATCACGGCCGACGACCAGTTCGTTCTCCAGCAGTTCGATCGGCGCGAGCGATTCACGGTGCGAGACCAGCACTTCGTCGTCTACCCTCCGACAACTCTTCGAGGACTGCTCGCCATCCGGCGGCGTGCCTACCGTGGCGTCGCCGAGCTCGAGGCCTCCGGCCTCGCGCGGCACGAGGCGGCGACCGGGTCGGGACGCCGGCTCGGCGAACTCGCTCGTTCACCACGTCAGTGGTTCGCGGTCACCACCTATGTGGGGATCAGCCTGTACGCCAAGGCGTCCGCGCGCTGGCGGAACTCCTCGCGTTGGGAACGCGACGATTCAGCGCGGCGCTCGGCAGCTGGAGAGGACATCTGATGAAGCCCGACCTCCAGGGGACCTCGGGTGCTCGGCACTCGCCGACTGCCTACGTCGTGAGCCACTACCCCGCCTTGTCGCACACGTTCATCCAGCGCGAGATCGTGTCGCTCCGTGCGCTGGGAACGCCGGTCGATGTGTACTCCATTCATCGCACGGTGCCCGACGTCATGTCGAGTACCGATGCCGCGGAGCTCGCGTCCACGTTCGCGGTGTTGCCGATCTCACCCGGGAAGCTCCTCGGAACCCACGCGCGGGCCTTCCTCCGCTCGCCCCGCGCGTACGTGCGGACGCTCCGGTACGCGTTCGACGCTGCCCCACGCGGCGCGCGTGCACTGCTCTGGCAGTTCTTCTACTTCGTCGAGGCGATCGTCGTGTGGAATCGCTGTCGCGATCGCGGGGTAAGGCACCTCCATGCTCACTTCGCGAACGTGGGTTCCGACGTTGCATGGCTGGCCTGTCAGTTCGGTCGCTTCGTCGACGGCGACGACGCGTGGCAATGGAGCTTCACCATGCACGGTTGCATGGAGTTCTGGGACGTCGAGCGATTCAACCTCGCCCGGAAGGTGAGGGCAGCCGATCTGGTCATCGCGATCAGCGACTTCACGCGCGCCCAGCTCATGGGGTTCGTCGAGCCCGAGCACTGGGACAAGATCGAGGTAGTGCATTGCGGAGTCGATCTGGACCGCTACCCCGTCGCACAGCGAGAGGGACACGGGAACCGTCCGGTCGAGATTCTCTGCGTGGGCCGTCTCTCCCCGGAGAAGGGCCAGGCACTCGTCCTGCGAGCGATTGCCGACCTCAGGCGCGACGGGAGATCCGTGTGCCTGACGCTCGTGGGCGACGGCCCGCTCCGGAGCCAACTCGAGGATGAAGCCCGCCGACTCGGGATCGCGGAGCACGTGACCTTCGCCGGCGCGGTCGACCAGGACGCGATTCCTGCTTTCTACGAACGCGCCGACGTCTTCTGCCAGCCCAGCTTCATGGAGGGCATCCCGGTCGTCCTCATGGAAGCGATGGCCACCGGGCTCCCCGTCGTGAGCAGTGGCGTTGCGGGTATCCCGGAACTGGTGGTGGAGAACCGCTCCGGACTCCTGATCCCGCCGGGCCGGCCGACGCTGCTGGCCGCCGCGCTCGGCAGACTGGTGGACTCGCCTGAGTCGCGGCGATCGTTCGGCGAGACCGGCCGAACGATCGTGGAGCAGGAGTTCGATGCCTCCGAGTGCGCTGCCGCCGTCGCGGGTTTGTTCGATCGCCTCGCCCAGGGGGCCGATCGTGAGCGCTCCCGGCGCCGCTGACACCCGATCTCCGAGCCCCGCGAACCCGCACTAACCTTGCGCGCCTACGTGCCGATAGGGATGACGGGCTGGAGTTCGATCATTTCGGAACCGAGACCAGCCGTAGACATCCATCGCGAGAGGAAGCACGAGGAGCTTGACGTGGCGAAGGACCTGAACGACCCGCCGGTCGAAACCACAGACTCCGCCAACGTCGTTGTCCGCAACGGCTCGAGCGGCCTCGAGGACTTCGAGTACGGAGTTCCCGAGGCCACGCTGACCGACACGAGGCCGGCGCACACGTTCTTCCTCCATCGTGCCCATCCCTACGTCTCTCCGGGTCGTTCCGCCCGCAATCACTGGCAACTGATCGTGGTGTTCACCATGCTCGGCGTTCTCCTCGGTGCGGCGTTCGGCTTCGTGCGCAAACCCACGTACACGGCGGAATCGCGCCTCGTCGTCGGGAAGACGGCCCAGCTCAGCAATCTGGCGTCCATCCCGGGTCTCGACGCGGCCGGTCAGAGTCTGGCGGCCTCGTACAGCCGGCTCGTCACCACCGACGCGGTCCTCAACGACGCGGCCAAGCGCCTCGGCGGCTCGATCGACGGCAGCCTGTCGGCGTCGCCGATTCCTCTCTCACCCGTAGTGCTCGTCGAAGCCTCGGCCAAGAGCAGGGACCAGGCCGTCGCGTTGGCGAAGGCGGGCTCAGCCGCGCTCGTCGATGCTGTCGACACACTGAACCAGCAGCAGAGCAAGGCGACGGACGATCTCCTCAAGCAGTATCAGGATGCCGACCGAACGCTGATCGCTGCCCAGATCAATGTCAACAGCCTTCGGGGGCAGTACGCCGCACAGCTCAACGCCGGTGCGGGTGCTACGACACTCGACGATCTCCAGACGAAGGTGAACGTCGCCCAGACCGAGGTCGACGCGGCCCAGGTGAAGAAGGATGCCCTGGCCGCGACCTATAGCGGCGTGTTCAGCCCGACCGCCCTCAATTCGCAGGTTCTCCAGAGGGTGGGCACGGCCGCGGCGACCGGGAACAACCGGAAATCGACCCTCGAGATCGGTGTCCTCATCGGACTCGTGGTCGGTGGTCTCCTCGGGTTGGGTCTGGCAGTCTGGATCGATCTGCGAGCGCGCTCCCGCACATGACAACTGCGTCCACGCCCGCTGAGGGCGATCTCGAGCAAACGCTCGCCTCCGGTGACGAGGGCCACAGCCACGCTCGGGTCCCGGCCGCGACTGTGCTGCTCTCCTTCGCGTTGGCGGCCGAGATCTTCTCGGGGAACTGGGGCAACTTCGGTATGCCCGGTGCTCTCGATCGTGTGCTCCTCGTGCTCGGCCTCGTCGCTCTCGTCCTCGGCGGAGTCCGCTCGGTCTCGGATCGCAGCCTGCGCCTACGACCGATTCACATGGTGCTGCTGGCTTCGGCCACCTACGTCACGGCATCGTCGATCGCCGCACAGACCTTCGGCGTCTCCAAAGCCCGGTTCGCAATCCTGGACCGATTCGGGCTGATCCCGTTCCTGATGTTCTGCCTGGCTCCCCTGGTGTTCGGTCGCGACCGCCAGCGGCGGTTCCTGCTCGGGGTGCTGATCGCGGTCGGGGCGTACATCGGCATCGTCAACTTCCTCGAGGGCGTGGGGCTCAAGGGCCTCGTCTTCCCCACCTACATCACAGACCCAGCCATCGGCCTGCACTTCGGGAGAGCCCGGGGACCGTTCGTGGAGAGCGTGGCCGACGGGCTGTCCCTCTACATGTGTGCGGTCGCGGCGGCGATCGGGCTCACCGTCTGGCGCCAACGCTGGGTCCGCGTCGTGTGTGCCGCGGTCATCGTCCTCGCTGCGCTCGGGCTCCTGTTCACCGTCACACGGGCGGTGTGGATCGGTGCAATCGCCGGCACACTCGTCGCGATGCTGGCGATGCCGCGCGCGCGTCGCTACATCCCGCTGGCGCTGGCCGTCGGGGCCGTCGGGGTGTTCGCCGCACTCGTACTCGTCCCGGGCCTCGCGACCAAGGCCGACACGAGATTGCAGGACCAATCTCCCGTCTGGGACCGCTACAACACCAACAGCGCCGCGGTACGGATGGTCGAAGCCCGACCCCTCTTCGGCTTCGGATGGCAGACCTTCCCGACGGCCGGTCCCGACTACATGCGCCAGGCGGACACCTACCCGCTCACGGGCGCGGGCCTCGAGGTACACAACGTCTTCTTGTCCCACGCCGCCGAGCTCGGGCTGGTGGGTGCAGCACTCTGGACCGTTGCGCTCTTCGGCGCCGTAGGTGGCGCGATCGTGCGCCGCGGCCCGCCCGAATTGCAGGCGTGGCGGATCGGACTGGTCGCGATCTTCGTCGCGTTCCTCGTGGTCGCGAACTTCGGACCGCTGAGCTATCCGTTCCCCAATCTCCTGCTGTGGACGTGGGCTGGCATCGCGGGTGCCGAGTTCTTCCTCGCGCCGAAGGATCCGACGCGCGATCCTTCCCGAGAGCTCGAGACACCTGACGCGGCCGACGGACCTCCCGTCTACTGGAAGGCGACCGGCGTCGATGAGCGCTTCGACGCCTGAGCCTCCTTCGCTCGACCTCAGGCGCCTCCTCGTCGTGTCACCTCACCTCGACGACGCCGTGCTGAGCTGCAGTCACTTGTTCGCGCACGCCGAGCAAGCCCTCTCGGTCACCGTCTTCGCCGGTACGCCGGCTCGATATCCCTCACCGCCCACCGCATGGGACCTCGCCTGCGGATTCCAGCCGGGCGACGACATCGTGGCGAGGCGGCGCGCAGAAGACGCGAGGGCACTCGAGATCCTCGGCGTCTCGTCCACAGGTCTCGACTTCCTCGACTTCCAGTATCGAAACGGCGAGAAGCCCGATTCGAAAGCGCTCGCGGCTGCGGTCGAAGAGGTGATCGACGGGTTCCGGCCGACGACCATCGCCGTCCCGCTCGCCATTCAGCACCCTGACCACCGCGCCTGTCTCTCGGCCGCACTCGCGATACGGAGGCGCGGGGATTCTCGAGACTGGGTGTGTTACGCGGAGTTCCCCTACGTCTGGCGGGGGCCGGACCTCGCCGCGCGGCGGCTCGCTGCCGTCCGCCGGCGTGGCTTCCGGCTCACCCCCATGCTCCTGGCCTCGTACCGGAGCGATTTGAAGGCCGAGGCGCTCCGCGCCTACGAGTCACAGATCCTCGGCCTCGAGCTCGGCGCCGACATCGACCGTGTGGCGGCGGCCCCGGAGCAGCACTGGCGGTTGACGGACCGGCCGCCGCTCCCCGTCCGAGCGGCGCGTCGTGCGGGTTACCGGCTCGGGATCCTCAAGTAGACGACGACCGATCACAAGCACCCCCTCAAGGGGACTCCCGCGCCGGACGACACTCGACACGACAGATCCGAACCGGGCACGGAGCAAGGGAGGCGACCGTGATGAACGCAATACCAGAAGACGCCGCTGCGGCCTACCTCCGCCGACTCGGTGTCGCCGAGGTCCCGCGGGCAACGGTCGCCTTCGATCCCGGCTACGACCCGGCGACCGTCGTCGCACATATCGAGCAGAGTGGCCGGTTCATGCCGATGCTCAAGCTCTCGATGGCCACGTGGCTCATCGCCGACGAATCCGCCGTGCAGCGCAAGATTGCAGCAGCGCGCGCTCACGACGTCCCCGTAGTCTGCGGAGGCGGCCCGTTCGAGATCGCGGCCGCGCAGCAGGTCCTCCCGGAGTACCTCGATCTCTGTGCTGCGGTCGGCATGACACGCATCGAGGCCGGCGAGGGCTTCACCGATCTCGTGCACGACCCGGGCACCGTCCTCGACCTCGCCTCCGCCCGCGGTCTGGAAGTGCAGTTCGAGCTGGGGCGCAAGCACGATGGCCCATTCGACGCCGCGGAGGCCGAGGAGCTCGTGGAGAAAGGGCGCCGTTGGCTCGGCGCCGGCGCTGCACAACTCGTCGTCGAAGCACGCGAGAGCGCGGCCGGCGTGGGCCTCTTCGGAACCGACGGATCGCTCGACGTGCACCTGGCGGACGTGTTCGCCGACGCGTTCGGTTTGGCGACGGTGGTCTTCGAGGCGCCGACGAAGGCGAGCCAGTTCGCGATGCTCGATCACTTCGGTCACGACGTCTGGCTCACGAACGTGCGGCTCGAGGAATTGCTCCGCGTGGAGATCTACCGTCGGGGGCTGCACTCGGACAGCTGGTCCAACGAACGACTTCGCCCTGCAGCGCCGGCGTCGCCGATCGATACCACCGACAGCGGTAGAGGCTGACGTCATGCGACACTCGTTCACCATCGACTACCTGCCCGAGTGCATGCATCGCTACGGGCCCGAGTATGCCGTGGTCGCGATCGATGTGTTCCGAGCGACGACGACGGCAGTCACCGCGGTCGCACTCGGGCGTCGCTGTTACCCGGTGCCCACGATCGAGGCGGCCGTCGAGCTGGCAGCAAAGTTCCCCGAGGCACTCCTCGCCGGTGAGCTCGGGGGCACCATCCCGTACGGATTCGATCTCGACAACAGCCCGGTACCGTTGTTGGAGCTTGCCGATACGGCTCGTCCGCTCATCCTGTTGTCGACGTCAGGGACACGTGTGATCTGTGGCGGCAGTCCCGGCCAGATCATGTACGCCGCGTCACTCCGCAATGTCTCGGCGCAGGTCGAGCGGCTCGCCACACACGACCCGCGCGTGGCATTGATCGGTGCCGGTGCTCGCGGCGAGTTCCGCAGCGAGGACGCACTGTGTTGCGCCCGGATAGGCGCGCAGCTGATGGAGCGGGGGTACGTTCCGGAAGACGAGGCCACCGAGGCGGTCATCGACAGGTGGTCCGGGGCCGCGACCGAAGTGATCGTCGACGGGCCGAGTGCCGACTACCTTCGCGACACTGGACGCGCCGACGACATCGGGTTCGTCCTGCAACACATCGACGACCTCGCCGCATCTGTGGAATTGGTCGACGGCGAGCTCGTCTACCGAGAATCCGGGGCTCGGGAGAGCAATCAGGGGTGAGCAATTCCATGGCGACAATCGACACCTCGGTCCCGGCCGTGATCCTCAAGTTCGTCGCGGATCCCTATGCCCACGGCCGACTCGGGGCGATCCGATCGTTGGGACGCCTGGGCGTTCCCGTCTACCACCTCGAAGAAGTCCCGCGGACGCCCGTCAGTCGGACTCGCTACGGCTCGCGGATCGCGTGGGACATGGAGTTGGACCCCGGACGCGGGACGTTCGAACGGCTCTGGCGGCTCGGCGACGAGCTGGGAAACCGACCGGTCTTGGTCACGACCGACGACCTCGGTGCGCTGTTCGTCGACGAGTACGCCGATGAGCTCGCCGAGGTCTTCCGCTTTCCTCGCCAACCTCGGGGACTCGCAACCCAACTCGCCGACAAGGCCGATCTGTTCCAACTCTGCCTCGACACCGGGATCCCGACGCCCCGCTGCACGATCCCCCGTTCCCGCTATGACGTGGAGCAGTACATCGACGAGAGCCTGGGATTCCCTGTCGTCATCAAGAGCGCCGACCCGCGCCTCCTCCGACAACGCCCTCAGGCCACCAGTGTCGTCATCGCCGACACCCCCGACGAGCTCCTCGACATCTACGACACGATGGAGGACTTCTCCGCGCCGAACCTCATGATGCAGGAGTTCATCCCCGGCGGTCCGGAAACGGTGTGGATGTTCAACGGCTACTTCGACGCCCAGTCCGAGTGCCTGTTCGCGTCATGTGGCCGCAAGCTTCGCCAGCGCCCTCCCGACACCGGGCCCACGACCCTCGGGAAGTGCGAAGCGAACGATGAGGTCGAACACGTCACCCGGCGGTTCATGAAGGAGCTGGGATACTCCGGCATCGTCGACATGGGCTATCGCTTCGATGCCCGCGACGGTACCTACAAGTTGCTCGACGTCAATCCACGTATGGGTGCGACCTTCCGTCTGTTCACCGATCGCGAAGGCATGGACGTCGTCCGGGCGATGTACCTGGACCTGACCGGTCAGGCGGTTCCGGCGGCAGATCCGGCGCTCGGCCGCAAGTGGCTCGTCGAGCCCCTCGATCTCTGGAGCGCGCGGAGCTCGATCGCTGCGGGACGACTCTCGTGGGGCGCATGGATCCGATCGCTGCGCGGCGTCGACGAGTGTGCCTGGCTCGCTCGTGACGACCTTCGTCCGTTCGGCGCGATGGCCGCGGCATTCCTCGCGGATTCCACTCGTTCGATTCGGCGGCGCTCCCCGCTCAGGCGCTCGGGTGACGACTCGTCGCCGACCTGACGTCCTGCGCGAGTCCGCGCATCCTTCGCCCGAGCCACGCTGGATGCCGGGCCAACAGCGCGGCCCGGTACGACCGGCCGCGGGCGGGTATCCGGCCGGCCGCCACCTCGTACCCGCTGTTCGCCACCCGCAGCTTGTAGTCGTGTTCGCCCATCCCGAGATCGATCAGGTCAATGCCGTGTTCTCCCGCTTCGGCGGCGAGGTCGAGGAGCAGCATGAGTCCGGGCGAGTACTTGGAGAACAGCCGGTCATAGACCGGGAACCACCAGTGGAGCAACGATCCACTCGTCAGACCGAAGTGCAACGCGATCGTGCGATCGCCGGCCCGCAAAGCTGACATGATCCCGGCGCACTCGCCCTCCTGCAACTCCGAGAAGTGCCTGACCGTGTCATGTGACCATGTCGCGCCGAAGAGGTTGTGCGCGCCAGTGCGCTCGTACTGGGCGGCCTTCATCGAGATCAGCAGGTCGAGGTCCTCCGGCCGCGCGCTCCGCCATTCGGTCGAGACTGGACCGACCTCCTTGGCGAGCTGTCGTCGCCGACGTGCAGCCTGCGACAACACCTTCGCCGAGTTCTGCCGGACGGCGAGCGCGTACGCGTCGTAACCGTCCGAGAGATCGATGACGGGCGACCGGTGGATCTCCCGGTGAAACGGCACGAACAGCTCTTGGTCTGGGAGCAGGTGGTCGAAGCGCCACTCCCGGACCCTGAGCTGGCGGACGAGGTCGGGGAGGTCGCACTCGAAGTCGGAGCTGGTGATGAGCGCCTGTACGTCGTTCGTCCCTCCACCGATCGGAAGGCCCACTCGCTCCGGACTGCACTCGTACGGCAGGAACCCGACGATGTCGGGACCGTCGAGGAGGATGGCGACGCGGCTTTCGGGGCGGTGCGCTGCGATCACGGTGGAGTAGGTGGGCGTCAGGAACGGGCTCCGGAAGCCGGACCGCCGGACGAACTGTCGCCAGAGCGCGACCTCGGTGGCTCCGAGCTCGGAAGGATGCACGACGGAGCACTGCACTCACGGTCTCCCGACGGTCGGGCTCGCAGCGGACATGCGATCCGGTCTTTTCGATCTGGTCTTGTGCGACAACGATGTCCCGCTTCCACCACCAGTGGTGCGCATCGAGCTGCGCGGAGTGTCGCCGCGGAGGAACCCGAGCGCGGAGCCTATAGCCTGAGCCGATCGGACGGTCCCCCTTCGATTGGCGACGGTGCGCACCTCCTCCAGAGAGTCTCGAGCGATCGATGGCGTGCCGACGTCTCCGCCGTCGGCAGCGCTCACGCGCCACCAGATCATTGTGCGACGGCATCATCGGCGGCGCTCCGCGGCGCTCGGGGTAGGCGCCCTGATCGTCGTCGTTCTCGTGCTCGTCCTGTTCACGAGGGCGGGCTCGGACTCGTCGAGCACGACGCGCACCACGGGTCCCAGCACGAAGCCGGTTCCCACCTCCACGTCGTTGCCGACCGCGGTGCAGCCCGGGACGGGTGGGATGCTCCCGTTCAGCGCGTCCAGCTTCTGGAACACCGCGCTTCCCGCCGACGCCCCTCTTGCTGCGAACTCGGGCGCGCTGGTGCGCTCGTTCAACAACCAGTGGCGAACCTTCTACGGAACCGTCGGTATCAACACCAACGACTACAGCATTCCCATCTACACGGTGCCGGCCAGTCAAGCTCCGGTCTCCGTCTCCATCGCCCGCGGCTGCAACCAGGATCCGGGGCTCCTCGACCAACTCAGCGCGGTTCCGATACCCGATGACGCACAACCCGCCAACGGCGGCGACCACTCGCTCGTGATCTGGCAGCCCGCGACCGACACCGAATGGGAGCTGTGGATCGCGCAGCACGCGTTCGACGGGTCGTGGTCAGCCTGCTGGGGCGGCCGCATCCAGAGTGTGAGCAAGGAACCGGGCGTGTTCCCGAACCCGTATGGCGTCGCTGCCTCCGGTCTCTCGTACCTCGCCGGCTCGATGAAGGTCTCCGAGTTCCAGGCCGGTGAGATGAAACACGCGCTCGCCGTCGTTGTCGTGCACACGACCGCAGGCACCCAGGTCGCGCCGGCAACCCGCAACGACGGCAACTCGACTGCTCCCGACGCGATCCCCGAGGGGACGCGGTTCCGACTCGATCCCAGCGTCGACGTGACGAAACTCGGCCTGAGCGACACCGGGATCACCATCGCCCGGGCGCTGCAGACCTACGGCATGTTCGTCACGGACACTTCGGGCGCCGTCGTCCTGATGGCCGAAGACGGCCAACCGTACGTCGCGGCTGGACTCGCCGACCCGTACGCGGCGATCTTCGGCCACCTGTTTTCGTACCAGGTCCTCGCAAACATCCCGTGGGATCGCCTCCAAGTGGTGCAACCCGGCAGCTAGCGCCCTGAACGAAACGCGCGCGACGCGGCCGGGGGAGTGGGCGGCTCTCTCCCGGTCGTAGTCCGCCGAAACGGGTCCCGCCGCGATCAGGATCTGCCGGAAGCGTTCTCGCCAGAGAAATGGTGCTGCGCTCGACCCACCACCTGCCATGGTCAGTGCACGAGGCGCGCCGCGGAGGTGCCGTCCACACGTCGGCTGCCCACGGATGTCACGTTTCGTCACCCGCCATGTCACTCAAGGCGGTCATCGTGCTCGCCGATCATCACCTTGAACCCGAGACGGGATTGAGGTGCACGAAATGCGCGGACACAGATTCGGACGAGTGTGCGTCGGCGGTGCCGGGGCACTTCTGTTGACGATGGCCGCAGCGGGGTGTTCGCCCACGACCAGTAGCACGGCGGCTTCGGCGGCTTCGGCGCCTCCGCCCGCCACCGTCCCGGCAGCTCCGTCGACGACCACGCCTCCGTCCCCGGTGCCATCCGGCATCGACCTGACGGTGACCGGCCTGTCGGTGAGCCCTGCAAGCCCGAAGGTTGGCGATGCAGTGACCTTCACGGTGACGGTGAAGAACGGCGGGAGCGTGGCAGTGGCTGCGGGCACCAACTTCGGCACCGGCATCTACCTCGATGGCGCTGCGGCACCCACGACCTGGGCCAACTACAACAGCGGCCTTGCGGCTGGTGCGTCGGTCACTCTCGATACGGTGAACTCGCTGTGGCCAGGCGGGACCTGGGCCGCCACCGCGGGCGCGCACTCAGCGGTGGCTTCCGTGGACGACCAGCATGTGCTGAACGAGACCAGCCATACCGGAACGCTCCTGTTCTCGGTGGCCATCGTGACGCCTCCACCCACGGCCACGCCGCCGACGACCACGCCGCCGACGACTACCTCGCCGCCTCCACCCACGGCCAAGGGGAACGCTACGTTCTTCTCGGCGACGAGCCCTTGGAACACGCCGCTCCCGGCGAACACCACGTGGCACGACAAGCCTGCACTGCGGGCCCAGGATTGGTGGGTCAACTACCAGAGTTACTCCAACCCGGTCTACATCTCCAAGACCAGCGACCCGGTGGTGACGGTGAACGCCACTGGCTCGTGGGGCTGGCCGACCGCCGCGCTGCGGGTGCATGTCCCGGCAGGCGCGGGCGCCTCGGCCGGAACCGACCAGTCCATTGTCATCATCGACGGGACGACCGCTTACGACTTCTGGATCTTCCAGCGGACCGGCACCAACACGGCCACCGCGGGCGCCTACGGCAAGAGCGACATCGTGACGGGCACCGGGTGGGGCACGCTGAGCCCCTGGTTGGGTGCCGGGATCCGGGCAGCCGGTAGTTCCGGCCTCGGTGGCGAGATCTACGGCTCCGAGCTGACGACCGGTATCAACCACGCGTTGGCCATCGCTGCACCGGGTGGCTTCTTCTGCTCCGACGCCGGGCCTGCGGGTTACGCAGCGCCGGCCATCTACAACGACGGCTCGTGTGAAGGTGTGCGCGTCGGCATCCCTGTTGGTGTCGCGATGCCGAGCGGTCTGAGCCCCCAGGGGCAGAACCTCTGGAAGGCACTCCAGACCTACGGCGCTTACAACGTGGACACCGCGGGTGGCGGCACGGTCATCCTCAACGCCGACCCCAACTCAGTGCCCAACGCTGATCTCTCCGCCATGTGGGGCGACCTCCACGTCATCGGCCAGTACGTGCGGGTGGTCAACTGACGTGACCTGCCTCCGTTCCTGATCGCAGAGACAACCTCGACAGTGGGATGGTGGGAGCCGCCGCGCAGACACGATCAGAGTCTTGCCCCTCATCCGATGAGTCGACAAGCCCGACGTACTGGTGCCGGTGCACCACTGCACGAACCGTTCCGCGAGCCGGACGGGTTCTCCTGCCGCACCGAGCTGGGCGTTCGCAAGCAGCGATTCCGGCGACTGAATCCTGCACACTGTTACAGTCGTCACGGTCGCCCCCTGGATCACCAAGTGATGGCAACGTCGAAGTGAACACGAAAACAGAAGGCTGGTGTTCGATCCGAAGTGGTGCCCTCCGACGGCGGCCGCGATGACCCGGGAGCTCCCGGAGCTCGGGTCACTTGCGAGGAAGGCGCTCGCGCTGGCGCGGGCGCGGGCATTGTTCGCAGCGCGCGGCGCTGTCGTCGGGCAGAGGCCTCAAGTCTACGGG
>Ga0075021_10000200_pt1 | contig 33490 bp, 30 predicted proteins | sample ColStrG_CSR_2012_FD_72749 | JGI IMG/M metagenome (GOLD analysis project Ga0075021, IMG submission 72749) | Freshwater sediment microbial communities in response to fracking from Pennsylvania, USA - Cold Stream Run_MetaG_CSR_2012 | ecosystem: Environmental > Aquatic > Freshwater > Creek >...
GTGTTCGGTCGGCACACAAGGCCCACCTTTACGCCGTGCTGAACCAAGCCCGGCAGGAGATCACGAAGAAATTCTTCCCCTCCGCCCCTGCCTCTAAAATTATTTACAAACAGTATTTTCATAGTTCACAAAACGTCAGACGGCCCCTTCTCCCAGCCCCTTGACCCTTGACCCTTGACTCTGATTTTATATTCCCATGCTTTGGCATATTTTGCAAAGACATACCATGCGTGGAAAAGGTTAAGTATCAACCCGTGTTTCCCATCAAGAAACCCGAGCCTGAAAAGATACTTATACAGAAACGTAAGCGCCGGCCGGAAGACAATGTTCACCCCGGTTGTTCTGAAGGCGCTGATACCGTTTTTACTCATGGCTTCCACGGCAAGAGATGAATATTTGTTGATCGTGGCCAGGTAGGAAGAAAGATCGGGATAGGCATAGTGCAGAATAGCGTTCTGTGTTTTGTCTACCGCCCCCTCGACCTTGACAGCCTCGTGCACGATACGTTCCTCGAACCGTCCCTTGTTTTTTCGAAACAGTCGCAGGTTGTAATCAGGATACCATCCGCCGTGCCTGATTAGTTTCTCCAGGAAAAATGTCTTTCTCGGAATACGATAGCCGTCGTACGATGGGGAGGAGGACAGGATATTTCGAATCTCCTCGGCGAGCGCCGGCTCTATCGGCTCGTCCGCATCAAGACTCAACACCCAATCTCCGCTACAGGTATCTATGGCAAGGTTCTTCTGGGACGCAAACCCGAGCCAGGGCTGATCAAAGACCTTATCCGTGTATTCACGGCATATCCGCACGGTCCGATCCGTACTGCCGGAGTCCACAATAACGATCTCATCCGCCCACTTCACGCTCTCGAGCGTTCGACGGATGTTCTCTTCTTCGTTATAGGTAATGATCGCTATTGACAGTTTTTGCGCCATGCAACTCCCCGGGCCTTTAGTACAAACGCCCCTCATTTCTTCGCTGCCGTCGACAGCCTTACGCATTCCTGGAAAACTTCTTCGACGGTTATTTCCTCCACGCACGCCGGCCTCATCCTCTCTGAAGGTTTGCATTCAGTAAAGAATTTCTGACGGCATGGCGAGCAGGGAAAGTTCTTATAGATGACCCTTGCCTTGCTGCTCCAGGGACCGAACTTGAGCGGAGACTGCGGTCCGAAGATGGCCACGAGAGGGACGCCCGTAGCCGCGGCCACATGCATGATCCCGCTGTCATTTCCTACGAAGAGAGATGCTTTTTTAAGAAGCGCTGCGGTCTCTCGAATCGTCAATGTTCCCACCAGGTCAATGCCCTGTTTCGGGAACAGGTGCGATACGTTCTGAAAACGATCCTTGTCCCCCGGCCCTCCGAGGATGACTGGGCGATAGCCCTTTTCAGCAAGCCTGGCAGCGAGTTCTGCAAAGTTCACGAGCGGCCATCCCCGTTCAACGACCGCTGAAAACGGATGAATAGCTACGATCCGCTCTGACGCTCCGATACCCGCTTCAGCGAGCACGCGTGCGACCTTTGCCTCTTCTCCAGGGCTTGTCCAGAGTTCCAGATGGTCGTCGACGACCGCAACTCCGTCTGCCTTCAGAACAGCGAGAAAATTTTCCACTTCATGCCGATCATGTCGATAGGGGACCCTGGTCGTCAACAGCAGTCCCCTGCCTTCGGTATCGAATCCTATCCGCTTCGGCGCGCCGGAGAGCCATGCCAGAAGACCGCTCGAAAGAGAGCGTTTGAGCACATAGACTTTGTCAAACCTTTGCGCACGCAGTTCTTTAATGAATGTAAGCTTTGCAGAAAGGGTGCGATGCGCGCCCCTGCTGTCCGCGTGGATCGTCACCGGGTCCCAGTAGATCAATTCATCTACATACGGAATGTCCTTTACCACATCGGACGATCCGGGCGCAACCATCCACGCAATGTGCGCCTCGGGCTCGGCCCTGCGCAGGTTGCGGAGAAACGGGATAGTGAGGATCGTGTCTCCGATAAACCGGTAACGCATTACCAATATTTTTTTTGTTTTCTGTATCATGACGAATTTGGCATAGTGCATGGCGCATGGAGCATCAGGTTTAGACTCTCTGCCCTATGCCCTATGCCCTATGCCCTATGCCCTATGCCCTATGCCCTATGCCCTATGCCCTATGCCCTCTGCGTCAATATCCACTCAACTGCCTCTGTAATATCGTGCGCGATAAAATCCGGTTCATGCACGTGCGAAGGCCTCACATTTCCCGGGTCATCGTGCGCAAAGCCTGTTTTGACAAGAAGGGTATGCGTTCCTGCGCGCTGGCCGAGTTCAATATCGCTCCATTTGTCCCCGACCATATATGACTTTTCGATATCGATATCCAAATCTCGCGCTGCCTTATCGATCAAACCGGTCCCGGGTTTTCTGCAGTCACATTCTTTCGTATAGTGTGAGGTTCCTTTTTCAGGATGATGGGGACAATAGTAGATGCCGTCCATTTGCGCGCCTTCGTTCCGAAGCATTGTTTCAAGAAGGGCGTGCGCTTCCTGAACAAATGATTCAGTAAAATATCCCCTGGCCACGCCCGATTGGTTTGTCACCAGCACAACTTTCAACCCCGCTTCGTTCAATTTTTTGATCGCAGCGCCTGCGCCGGGAATCAACTTGAGTTTGTTGAGGTCAGTAAGATACCCTACCTCTTCATTGATGGTGCCGTCTCTATCTAGAAATACCGCTCTGTTCATAATAGTTAGTTGCGCTAAGCGCATGGAGCATGGCGCAAAGTGTTTAAACCCTCTGCCCTATGCGCTCTGCGCCACAATCACCTTCTCCCACTCTTCACGCTCGTCCACCGTTAATTCTACACGGAGAGCATATATCCCTTCGGGCTTAAGATGCTTCAGCCGCACTGCGTCCTTTTCCGTGGTGATGATCATGTCAACCTTTGCATCAATTGCTTTTTTATAGACAGCTTCGAAATCAGACTTTTGAAAAGCATAGTGGTCCGGGTAAATATATTCTGCCGCAATACCGGCGCCAAGCGACTTCAACAGGGATGTAAAAGAGGCCGGCCGCGCAATACCGGAAAGAGCGATCACGCTGGCGCCTTGCAGGGAAGACAACGGACGGCTCGTGCCGCTGCAACAGTCAACAACGTCAAGAGGGACAAGGCGTGACGTAAATATCCGGGCGCGGGTTTTTTCACCGATGATTTTTTTCAGTCGTGCAGCGTCTTCCGGCAGTCCCGCCTTGGTGATTAACACAGCATGAGCGCGCTTGAGCGCGGTCAACGGTTCACGCAAAATGCCCGCCGGAAACAGTTTCCCGTTCCCAAAGGGATCCCCTGCGTCAACGAGCACTATATCGAGCGTTCTTTTTAACTGGATATGCTGGAATCCATCATCCAGAACCACGACATCCGAATGAAACCGATGCAGCGCGTCTTGTGCCGCCTGGAACCGTTTACTCCCGACTACGACCGGCACGCCGGGCAGTTTTGATCCGATCAGGACCGGCTCATCCCCGCCGTTTTGTGAGTCAACAAGCATTGATTGGCCGTCGGACACGACCAGCATCTCGGATTCATTTTCCCTGCCGTATCCTCTGCTCACCACAACGGGATGTTTTCCCTTGCGAAGCAGGAGACCGGCGATATGGATGACCGTTGGTGTCTTTCCGGTCCCGCCGAGCGTAAGATTTCCTACGGATATGACCGAGCAGGCCAATTCTTCACGTTTAATAAGATGTAGCGTGAACAGCATCCGTCGGATGCGGACCGCGGCTCCGTACACCCATGAGAGCGCGGACAGGGCAGGTCCCCAGAAGAAGGACTTCTTCCTGCCGTACATCAAATCTTCAAAATATGACTTAGTGAGCAATAATCAACCCATTGACTGCTTCAATTGTTTTTCGGGCAGCGCCGGAATTCGTCTCTATTACACTGAAGGCCCGTTCACCCATGCGCTTCGCACGTTCTTTGTCGGCCAAAAGGTTGGCGAACTGGAGATACAGCTCTGCCTTATCCTTTACCATAATACCACCGCCGGCGGAAATCAATGCCTCGGATATTTCTTTGAAGTTGAACATATAACGGCTGAAGATGACCGGCTTTTTCATTGCGGCCGGTTCGAGAAGGTTATGGCCTCCTACCTTTACGAGGCTTCCTCCGACAAAGGCGATGTCGCAGAGCGAGTAAAAAGACCTGAGTTCTCCGATCGTATCGAGCAACAACACCTCTTTGACCGGTCCCCTGAGCCGTGTTCTCCGCTGGCATTCGTATCCCGCCTTATGGATAAACCCCGCGACTTCATCGAACCGTTCGGGATGCCGCGGGGCAATGATCAGCAACAACTCCGGATATTTCTCTCTCAGCCGTGTAAAAACCTCGAGCAGCGCCTCTTCTTCTCCCCGGTGGGTGCTGCCTGCGGTAATGACCTTTTTCCCCGCCGGGATCATAACGGGAACGGATTGAGTCAACGGGATCCGCAGGTCGAATTTTAGGTTGCCGGTGACGATCACCTTTTCAGGAGCAGCGCCGATTTCTTTTATCCTGAGCGCGTCAGACTCGGACTGCATGCAGAAGAGGTCCACGTTGCTGAAAACAAGACTGAAGAATTTCTTGAACGTTAAATAGTTCTTGTGGGATTTGAGCGAAATCCTGCCGTTTATCAAGGCCGATGGGATCCCCGCCTTCTTCAACTCACGAAAGAAGTTCGGCCACAGTTCCGTCTCGGCAATAAGCACGATCTGCGGATTAATGCCGTGAATGACTCTGCGCACGATCCAGGGATAATCAAAGGGAAAGAAAAATACCGCGTCTGCCTCGGGCACCCGCCGCCGCGCCGTATAATATCCGGTGACCGTAACGGTCGAGAGAATCAGTTTCCGGTCCGGATATTTCTTTTTGAGTTCGCGAATCAGAGGATGCGCTGCCATGACCTCGCCCACGGAAACCGCGTGGACCCAGATCGGGCGGGTACCCCGGATGACCCTCATCACGCCCTTTCGCAACCGTCCGAGCTTCTGGGTAAGGCCTCCCCGGTACTTGGGCACCGTGATCAATTTGAAAAGGATGACCGGAAACAGCGCCACAGTCGTGATGATCAGAAACAGATTATAGATAATGTACATACACACTACCTCATGTAAGGATACCGCTTGTTATCGGGATTTAAAATATACATCAGCCTGCGCCATTAATCTGTTCAACCTTGCCTCTAATTCTTTTCGCTTGGTCTCGAGCTCTTCTGCTGATGTTCCCTGAACTATGAGCGGTTCGTCATACAGGATAACCCCTCGTGTGAACGGAACCGGCAGCAGATACTTGTCCCAAATTGTATCCAGGATCCAGTAACGTTTGGCGCTCGTAATCACGGGGACGATGGGCTTATCCAATTTCCCGGCGAGATAGGTCACTCCCTGTTTCACCTCATACACCGGGCCGCGCGGCCCATCCACGGCAAGGGCTATACTCTTGCCCCTTCTCAGCCCGTCGACCAGCCCGAGAAGCGCGCGTTCCCCTTTGCGCTTGCTCGAACCGCGGACCACATCAAACCCGAAGCGCTTTAAAATACCCGCCTGAATATCACCATCGCGGCTTTCACTCGCCGGGATAATAACGCCGGAATTGCGATGACTGTGAAACAGGAGAAGCTGCCTGCCGTGCCAAAAAGCATAAATAAAATTTTTCCCCTCCGACAGGAGCCGGTCCGGGACCTTTTTATTTACAAACTCCAACCGTATCGTCCTGCTCAGGAGCGAGAGCAAGACCCATCCGAGGAGCGATAACAACTTCGTCCTGAACGTCATGGAGTCCCTGCCTGGGGCTCGTCCCGGAATTGCTGCTCATACAGGTTCTTGTACTCTCCGTTGAGGGCGAGGAGGTCTTGGTGCCTGCCTTGCTCGACGATCCTGCCGTCCTTCAGCACGATAATGCGGTCCGCGTTCATGATGGTCGAAAGCCGGTGCGCGATCACGAAGCTCGTCCTGCCCTGCATGAGCGTATCGAGGGCTTTCTGCACTTCCCGTTCCGACTGCGTATCGAGCGAGGAGGTGGCCTCATCGAGAATGAGGATAGGGGCGTTCTTGAGTAACGCCCGTGCGATGGAGACACGCTGGCGCTGCCCGCCTGATAGCTTGACGCCGGCTTCGCCGATCACCGTTTCATATCCCCGAGGAAGCGTTTGGATAAAATCGTCGGCATACGCGGAGCGTGCGGCGCTAACCACTTCGTCAAAGGACTTGGTCGTATCGCCGTATGCAATGTTTTCCTTTATCGTGTCGTTGAACAAGATCGTCTGCTGGGTCACGATGGCCATAAGTGCTCGGAGCGACTCGATCGATACGTCTCGGATGTCCTGTCCGTCAATCAGAATCGATCCATTGCTGACGTCGTAGAACCGGGGAATAAGGTTCACGAGCGTGGTTTTGCCCCCGCCGCTTTTGCCGACGATTGCAACGGTCTCGCCGGTTTTGACCGTGAGATTGATGTCTTTGAGCACCAATTCATCTTCGTACTTGAAAGAAAGGTTTCTGAACTCGATAGTCTTGAATTCGCGCGATAGAGTGATCGCATTGTCGCGATTCTTGATCTCCGGTTCGGTGTCCAGGACTTCGTAGATTCGCTTGGCCGCCGCGACTCCGTCCTGCACCACGTTGTTCAGGTTGTTCAGGTCTTTAATAGGCTTGTACAGCAATAAGAGGGCCGTCATGAATGATAAGAACCCTCCCACCGTCATCCTGCCCTGGCCGATCCACAGGCCGCCCACAAAGATGACCAACGCAGTGCTGGTCATATTGATCAACTCCATCATCGGAGACGAGATGGCGCTGGTCTTGATGCCGCGCATGAGGGAATTAAAGAGCCCCCTGTTTCTCTGAGCAAATCTCTTATTTTCGTACTCCTCCATGCCGAAGGCCTTGACGATCCGCATCCCTGCAATGGTCTCATGAAGGTGCATGGTCAGCTCGCCGTACTGCTCCTGCATCTGCGTGCTCACGCGCCGGTATCGCTTACTGAACTTGGAGAACACAAAACCAAGCACCGGCAGGGCCAGCACCGAGAAGGCGGCAAGCCGCCAGTCCGTGTAAATAATATAGCCGGTCATGGCCACTAACGTAAATACTCCCTGCACAAGGCTGGAAGTCGCCCTGGTCAACACCCCCTGAACAAGGTTCACATCATTAATGATCCTGGAGATAAGAACACCGGTGGGCGTTCGATTATAATACGAAAAGGAAAGAGACGTCAGGTGCGAATACAACTGATCGCGGATATCGTTCACAATCCGTTGGCCGATATACCCCAGTAGATAATCCCGTGCATACGCAAAAGCCCCTTTCAAGGCGACAACGAGCACGATCGCGAAGGGCAGGATATACAGGAGCGTCATATGATTATGGATGTCCAAAAATACCTTATCAAAGATCGGCTTCACCAGATAGGCTTGGGCCGCGGTCATCGCGCTGGTAAGGACCATGAAAAACATGGACGAACCGAGCCGGGCCCGGTAGGGTTTGAGATAGGTCAACAGTCGTTTATAAATGTGCCATATCATACTCAATCGCTGCCTTTCAGAAATTCCAACACAATAGAAGCGACCCGGCGGCTTGCTCCGGCTTCGCCGAGGCGCGTTCGAAGACCGGCAAGTCCGGTCCGCAGTTTTTTATAATAACCGGGGTCGTCCAACATTTTTGTCATTGCTCCGGCGATGTTCCTGGCCGTGGCGTCGCGCTGCACCAGTTCGGGGACAAGGCGATGTCCGGCCACGATATTGACCAGTCCTATGTGCTCGACATTGATGAGCATTCTGCCGATGATATACGAGAGCGCGGAAACGCGATACACGATGACCATCGGCACTGCCATGAGCCCTGTCTCGAGCGTTGCCGTTCCCGAGGTTACGATGGCCGCGTCCGAAGCGCGAAGAACGTCATACACCCTGCCGTCGATCAATTTCACCGCGACATCGTTCGCGTCCGTGTACGTCCGAATAAAACTCTCTGAAAGCGTGGGGGCCATCGGCAACACAAACTGGAGGTCCTGGTATCGTTTTTTCAGGATGCCCGCTGCCGCCAGCATGTCCGGGAGGAGATTGGTAATTTCCTTTGTCCTGCTTCCCGGCAAAAGCGCTATGGTGCGCTTCCCCGCGTCAAGGCCGAGCTGTTTTCGGGCCTCCTGCTGATTATAGGATGAATGCACGACATCGGTCAGGGGATGCCCCACAAATCGGACGTCCAGACCGGCGTTTTTATAAATATCGACCTCAAAGGGAAAAACCACGATCATGGCCTTCACCAGATCAGAGATCGTTTTCACCCGTCCCTTGCGCCACGCCCATACCTGGGGGCTGATGTAATACAGGACCGGTATGCCGAGTTTCTTTGCTGCTTTGCCGAGCCGAATATTGAAGTCGGGAAAGTCTATCAGGACCAGCAGGTCCGGACGTTCCTGCTTTAAATAATTTTTAAGCTTGCTGAAGACCCGGTAGATAGCGCTGAAATGCGTCAATACTTCCGCAATCCCCACCACCGATATTTCGGATGCATCCGCCAGCAGATGAACGCCAGCCTCTCTCATCTTTTTGCTGCCCACGCCGGAGAGGAATATCGACGGGTCCTGTTTCCGGATCTCTTGTGCGAGGTTTGCGCCGTGCAGATCGCCGGATGCCTCGCCCGTCATGATCATGACCTTCTTCATGGTCTAATCCGAAATCCGCATTTAGAGCGCCTTCTTCACCGCTTCTGCCACGGTCTTGATCTGCTCCTCAGTGAGCTCGGGATACATGGGAAGCGACAAGACCTCCAGCGCGACCTGCTCAGTCTTCGGCATGCTGCCGGGCCTCATACCCAGGTCTTTGTAGGCGGTCTGGAGGTGAAGCGGAACCGGATAATAAATCATGGATGACGTAATTTTACCGTCATCAAGCTTTTTCTTTATTGCATCCCTGTTTTTGATTCTGATCGTGTATTGATGAAATACATGTTTGGTCCCATTCTGCTCTGAAGGCGTCTGAATGTCCGACCCGGCAAAATATTTATTATAGAGCAGGGCATTGTTTCTGCGCTTCGTGTTGTACTCGTCGATGTGTTTGAACTTGATACGGATTATCGCGGCCTGGATCTCGTCGAGCCTGCTGTTATATCCGATTTCATCATGAAAGTACCGCACATGGCTCCCATGGTTCCGCAGACTTAACAGGCGCTCTGCAAGCTTCGTGTCGTCGGTGATCACCATGCCGCCGTCGCCGTATCCTCCGAGATTCTTACTCGGGAAAAAGCTGAAGCAGCCGAACTCTCCGAACGTGCCGGTTTTCTTGCCGCGGTATTCGGCGCCGAACGACTGCGCGCAGTCCTCAATCATCTTCAGACCGTGTTTTTTCGCGATCTGCATGAGGCCGTCCATCTCAACCGGCTGCCCATACAAATGAACAGGCAGGATGGCTTTGGTCTTTTTCGTGATCGCTGCTTCGATCTTTGAAAGGTCCATGTTAAACGTTTTAGGGTCTATATCAACGAACACCGGCACGGCGCCGATGTAGGAAGCCGCCTCTGCCGTGGCAATGAACGTGAACGGCGTGGTGATCACCTCGTCCCCTCGCTTGATTCCTGCGGCAAGGAGCGCAAGGTGCAGGGCGTCCGTGCCCGAGGCCACGGCCACGGCATGCTTCACCCCGTGATAGGCCGCGACTTCTTCTTCGAGCGCCTTCCCTTGCGGGCCGAGAATGAAATGACTGCTCTGCAACACGCCGAGAACGGCATTGTTGATTTCTTCTTTGATCGCTTCGTACTGAATCTTTAAGTCAACCATGGGTACTGACATACTGGTAAAAACTCCTCTCTATCTATGGCGTTGGAACGAAACCAATAATACCTTTTTCTATATTCTCCGTGATAATCCGGGCAAGCGCCAGGGCTCTCCTGCCTTCAAGGCCGGATACCAGGGGCCGCGCCCCGGACTGAACGCTCCGCACAAAAGCGCGGATCTCTTCATTCAACGTATCACACCGATCTGTGGATATGTCTTGTGTTGTCAGTTCAGGAACAAGACCGTCTCCTTTACGAGAAAGCATGGTCTTCTGCGTCTGATAATCGGCGTTATACACGCTCTCGTTGTCGAACAAACGGAGCAGACGCTTTTTCTCATCCGACACCCTGCTCGCCGTGACATCCGCTATACAGCCGTTCTGAAAAACAATCCTCGCCGAGGCTATGTCGATCTCTTTGGTTATGATCGACGCGCCGACCGCGCTGACTTCCTTCGGCTCTGAACCGGCGAGGTCCGCGACGATGTCGAGGTCATGGATCATGAGGTCCAACACCACATTCACGTCCGTGCACCTGACCGTGAACGGCGCAGCGCGTTCGGCAGTCATATACCGAGGAGACTTGACCCTCGCTTTGATCGCGCTCACCGCGGGATTGAACCGTTCTATATGCCCGATCTGGAGGACCGCACCTTTGCGATTCGCAAGATCGATAAGCTCGTCGGCTTGCTCAACGGTAACGGTCATCGGTTTTTCGAGCAGAACATGGACGCCCTGTTCGAGAAATTGCCTTGCCAGGCCGTGATGAAGGATTGTGGGGACCACGATGCTCACCGCGTCTACCTGCCCAAACAACTGCGCTGGATCTGAAAAGGCCCGGGTATTCAACTTTTTTGCGATCTGGGCAACCCGGGCAGGATCGGAATCAACGACTCCTACGAGTTCGACATCCGAAATGCCCACGTATTTTTCAGCGTGGAACTGCCCCAGATATCCTACACCGATGACGCCTGTTTTTATTTTCTTCATGCCAATCCTATATACCCTGTATCGCTACGATCGTAATGCCGGCTGCGTCGGCGTCGCGCACCACGGTTTCTTGGTCAATAATGATGGTCTTCCGCGCCTCGATAGCAAGACAGGCGGCCTTCACCTGCTTCATGGTCCGGATCGTCTGCGTGCCGATAGCGGGAAGGTCGAACCTCAAATCCTGCTGCGGTTTGCATACTTTTACGACGACTGCGTCATGCCCGCACAGAAGGCCGCCGCGACGGATCGCTTCGTCCGTGCCCTCGATCGCCTCTACGGCAAGCACGGCCTGGTCTTTTACGACCACGGTCTGGCCGATGTCAAGTTTGCCGACCTCTTTCGCCATCTGCCAGCCGAAGTCAATATCCTTCTGCTCGTCTTTCGTGGGTTTTCGTTTCGTTAAAACACCCGGTAAGGCCAGGATGCTGTCAAGATAGAGCGTTGATTCACGTACGACAATTCCCTCGGATTCCAGCTCATTGGCTACGGCGCGCAGGATAGAGTCGTCTTTTTTATACACCATTTTTGCCAGGAGGGCCATGCCTCGCAGATCGGGCATACTGCCATCGAAGAGCCGGGTTTTCTTGATGCCGCCGGCCATCAAGACATCGGCAACACCCTGCTCTTTAAATATGGAAATGAGCTTACCGAGTTGACCGACTTTGATCCAGAAAATGCCGTCAACCCACTGAGCAAGTTCAGGAAGCGTTTCTCCTTCATGTGCCACCGCGATGACCTGCATCCCCTTCTGCTTGGCGGCGCGCGCAAAGGCGATGGGAAACGTGCCGTTGCCTGCTATGAGACCTATTTTTTGCATATTGAAAGAATGCCTATTTCGGATTGCAGCGTTTGCATTGATTCCGCAATCCGAATTGAAGCTCCTATCTCGTTATTCCGCGTTTTGAGTTCCGGATGAAATCCACAAGATGCTGTACTTCTGTTGAATCCGGCATTTCAGCCAGGGCTTGCTGCAAGGATATTTCCAACGTCAGACCTGAGCGAAAAATGATCTTATACGCTTTTTTCAGGCTCGTAATGACCTCGTCGCTGAATCCTTTGCGCTTGAGTCCGACCAGATTCAAGCCGTACAACTGCGCCCGGTTTCCCGCTGCGCTCACATACGGCGGAATGTCGAGAGACACCGCAGACTGCCCGCCGATAATGGCATAGGAGCCGATCTTCACGAACTGGTGCACTGCCACAATCCCGCCGAGAATCGCGTGGTCGCCGATGACGATATGTCCACCGAGAGCGACCGAGTTCGCCATAATGATATTGTTGCCGAGTTTGCAGTCGTGGGCCACGTGGGAATAGGCCATAAAAAAATTCTTATTGCCGATCATGGTCCGTCGATCCTGTTTTGTGGTGGCCCGGTGTATCGTGGCGCACTCCCGTATCACATTGTCATCGCCGATGATCAGGTAGGTCTCTTCGTCTTTATACCCGATATCCTGGGGCGGCGTGCCGATGCTCGAAAAGGAGTGGATATGATTTCGTTCGCCGATCGTGGTCCAGCCCTCGATCAGGACATGGGCCGCGATCTTCGTGCCTTTGCCTATGGTAACGTGTTCGCCGATAACCGCATAGGGGCCGATCTCGACTCCTTCCGCGATTTTTGCCTTCGGATGTACTATTGCCGTCGAATGTATATTCACTGCCTGCTCCTGTAATTCTTTTATTGTTTGTCCTTATCCACGATCATGGCCATCATTTCAGCTTCAGCAACCGTTGCTCCATCCACTTTTGCCACAGCCTGGAGACTCATGATATTGCCTCGTTGCCTGATAACATCGATCTCGAAGCGCACCTGATCGCCTGGCAATACAGGCTTGCGAAACTTGGCTTTGTCGATGCTCATAAAATAAATTACTTTTTTCTTTACCTCTTCCGCGGGTATTGATTTGAGAGCCAAAACCCCGCCGGTCTGCGCCATGGCTTCGAGAAGCAAGACCCCCGGCATGATCGGATGTCCGGGAAAGTGCCCCTGAAAAAAGGGCTCGTTGATCGTCACGTTCTTGAATCCGATGATCCGCTTACCCATCTCGATTTCCAAGATACGATCGACCAGAAGAAACGGATATCGGTGCGGAAGTACGTCCATGATCTGCGTAATGTCAAGCATATGGTTCCCCCTTCTCTCCTTGCTTATCCCTCTTTACTCAGTTTCTGCTCTTTGGCCTGCAATTCTTTTATTTGCCTGCCCTGTTCCGTTATGGTTTTTTTCAGCTCCGGTAGCTTCGGCAAGAGCACCTGCACCTTGAGCCAATCCCTGATCGGCATGGCATTGACTCCGGCGATGATTTGGCCCGGCTCGATGTTCATGGTGATCGCTGTACCGCCGCCTGCCATAACTCCATCTCCGATGGTCATATGGTCCGCTACGCCGACCCGGCCGCCGAAAACGACATAGTTCCCGAGCGTGGTGCTGCCCGCGATCCCTGCCTGCGCCGCGATCAGGCAATGCTCTCCTATCACCACGTTGTGCGCCACCTGCACCTGATTGTCGATTTTCGTGCCCTTTTTTATCAGGGTATTGCCGAGCGTTGCCCGGTCAATCGAACAGTTAGAGCCTATTTCAACATCGTCCTCAATGATCACGCCTCCGACCTGAGGTATCTTGTGATGTATCCCGTTGTCGGTCACGAACCCGAAGCCGTCGCTGCCGATCACGGTCCCTGCATGGATGATTGCGCGTTTGCCGATCCGCACGTTTTCCCGGATGCTGACGTTTTGATACACGATGGAGTCGTCATCGACGATCGATCCCTTGCCGATATAAACGCCCGAGTAGAGGGTCACCCGGTCTCCAATTTTCGCGTCATCGGCAACCACGACAAAAGGATGAATCGAAGGATCGAAACCGAGAACAACGTTCCGTCCGATCGCCGCCTGGTTGCTTACGCCGCTGGGTTGATAGGGCTTGACATAAAACAACTCGAGCGTCCGCGCAAACGCAAAACGGGGATTCTTTACCCGAAGCAGCGGCAGGCGCATGGACGGCGTGTCCAAAGGCACGAATACAGCTGAAGCGCGTGACTGTTCGAGGTGCTTTAAACTTTTTTTCCCTGCAACGAAAGTGATCTGACCTTCATGCGCCTCGTGTACGCCTGCCGCGCCGATGATCTCGATATCACCTGAACCTTCCAGTTCAGCGCCGAGTTTGTCCGCCAATTCCTTGAGCTTCATGGTGTTTCTCTTATTCCTTCTTGTCCAGCTCAACAACGACCTTATCAGTCATATCGAGATCATCGTCGGCATACAGGACCGAAGGGACCTCGGCTTTCGAAAGAACGTTGATGGTTTTATTCAACACCAGGGAGATTTTTTCCTTTTTCGCAAGGTCCTTGAGCACTGCCATCATTTTTTGATTGAATTCGTTTGATAATTCTTCGTTCTTTTTGCTGATCTCCGCGCTGAACTCCTCTCGCTTTTTCTGAAACTCATTGATCTTACGGTTTATGGTTTCCTCTTTTTCCTTCAGCGCCTTCTCGTTCAACAGCTTGGCCTGTTTCTGCTTATTGTATTCATCCTGCTGCTTTTGGATCTCACTGGCATCCATATCCAGGATCTTCTTGCGGCTTTCGTAATAGTCCCGCACCACGCCCTGATACTTTTTGCCCAGTTTGGTTTTATCGAAAACCGCCTGCGTATCGACATACCCCGTTTTCCCGCCTGCTGCCACTGCGCTCGCAGCAAACGCCATGACCAGTGCGCATACCAGCGCTATCTTCTTCATCACGCTACCTCCTTAAGAGTTATTGTCATATGGCGACCCGTTGTCTCTTTGCTCCATCCGAGGGGAGCAACATACACGGCCACGCCGGATTTGGAAATTGACGCAATTTAGAACAACGCACCGATTGAAAACTCAAACTGGCTTGGCTGGTCTGTCGGTCTCTGATGGATAATATAACCCCATTCAAACTTAAGCGGACCGATGGGCGAGAGCCACCAGAACCCCCATCCATAGGTACTACGCAGTTCGGAAAATTTCACGCTCGAGCGGTGATTGTCCGGCGCAAGTGGGTCAAAGACATCCGTTGAAAAGGCTTTGCCGATATCATAGAACAGAACTCCTTTCAAACGCGCAGCCGGGATGATCGGGAACGTATACTCAAAGTTAAAGATCACTTCTTTATTGCCGCCGATGCGGTTTTGATTACTGTCAATAGGCCCATCCGCGCCATACCGGAACCCGCGCACCGTACTTGGTCCGCCGACATAGAACCGCTCTGACAAGGGAACTGGCTTATCGATGAGAGATTCCACATACCCGAACCGGCCCCGGGCCAGAAATGCCGTGTCCCAGAACAATGGGAAATACCAGGCAGAATCGGTCACGGATTTGATAAAATTCGGGTCTCCGCCGAGCGGACCGCCAGCATATTGGATGAAGAAACTGTTCTTCGAACCGGTCTTCGGATCAAGATAGTAGTCTCTCGAGTCCCTGGCAATGCTCCAGGTGAGCGAACTGGTACGGATAAGATCCCCATAGTCGCTAAGCTGCGTCCGAATCGCAAATGGCGCCGTTACGGAGATTCCCGTGATCAGCGATTGGTCAAACCCGTATCGCAGCGAGGTCGAGACGTATTCACCAAAGCTCTTTCCTGTTGAGAGGCCGAACCCGTTCGACTTGACATTATACCCGTCATAGTCCTGAGTCTGGTTATAGACGTCAACCTTGCCCCAGACCGGCTTGTCGAAAAGGTAGGGTTCCATGAAGCTGAGAACATAGAGATTACGCGTGCCGGCCTGGCCCCACTGGAGCTTGAGTTTGAGGAGCTCGCCGCGACCGCCCAGATTGCCCTGCGTTATTTCAGCCATACCGACCACTTTGTCCACCGAGCTGTATCCACCCCCGACGGAAAGCGTACCGGTCATCTTTTCTTTCACCTTCACGTTGAGGTCCATGATCGCTTCCTGCTGCCTGCGATCCGGCACAATGTCCACGGTCTCGAAAAAGTTGAGGTTGGTGAGCCGTTCATAGCTTCTCTTGAGCGCCTTCTTGCTGTAGAGGTCTCCCTCTTCAAGGCGCATTTCGCGCCTGATGACCTTGTCCCGGCTCTTGTCGTTGCCCGTAATATCGATCCGGCCGATACGCACCTCACCGCCTTCGTGAATATCAATATTAATCGCAACCGTCCTCTTGTCCGGATCGATGTTGAACTGCGGTATAACGTCGGCAAAAGGCCGCGCGATGCTGTCATAGCGTTCTATGATCCTGGCCACGTCCTGCCGGAGCACCTCTCTGCTGAAGACATCTCCCTTTTTTAACTTTATTTCCTTTTCCAGCTCATCGTCCGCGATCAGCACATTCCCCTTATGCGTTATAGATCCGACACGGAACTGGTCGCCTTCTTTGATGTTGATACTCAGGATGAGTTCGCTTTTTCTGATAAATGTTTTTCGCGGCCCCCAAAAATAACATTCACGAAAGGTGTAGGTCTCTGGTTCGATGCGTGGTTCACCCACCTGGACCTGAATGTAGCCTTTGTTATAGTACAGGTTCTGTATCGTCTGCACGTCCTCTTTGAGCTCTTCCGTCCTGAGCGTTCCGCTGCGACCGAACAAAGAAAAGAACCAGCGTTCCTGGTTCTTGAGGGCCGCCTTGATCTCTTTTGACGAGATGGCTTTGTTGCCGGTAATAATGACGTCCTCTAACGCTACCTCTTTCCCCTCTTCTATATAAAAGGTAACTTTCCGGTCACCCGTACGGAGTTCGGTAACGACGGGCGCCACGACAGCCTCGTAGAACCCCTTGTCCTGATACTTGAGCCGGATACGCTCCGCGTTTTCATCGATAAGCTGGAGATTCAGCGCGGTCCTGGGCAGCAGGGTCATGCCTTCTTTCAGTTGTTCAATCGATAGTGCGTCGTTGCCCTCGAAGGTTATTTCCCGGATAAGCGGTTTTTCTCTTACGGAGAAAACAACCTTGATTCCATTTTCAAAGCCCTCGGTTTTTACCTGTACGTCTTCAAAATGCCCGAGTTGATACAGCGCCTTGATGTCCTGCTTAATCAGCGCCGGGGAAAAAACCCCGCCCTCTTTTGTTTTAATCTTCGCGAGGACCGTTGCCGTCTCTATTCTCTTGTTGCCCTGGACTTCGATCAGCGTAACTTTTGTATCCTGTGCCGCGCAGGGAACCGTAAAAATCGATACGATCAGCACGAGCCATGCTACGATAGCCGCAAGGTATTTATGCACGATTACAACGACCTCCATATTCCTCATTAAGAACGGAATACTATAGCATGGAGCAGCGCGGGTGTAAACAAAAATCTAAACACAAAGCCTTGTTATGGCTGCGTCCGACAGCAGAAAGCCGCGATCCGTAAGTTTCAGATGTACTTCCATTACCAGAAGCAGCCCGGCAGCTTCGAGGCTGCCAATATTCTTCTCCAGACGCTTCAGAAACTCCGTTCCGTGTTCTCGTTGAAAACGGGCAAGGTCCACACCCCGCGCGGTCCTGAGGCCGAGCAAGATCGTCTCTCGTGCCGCTGAATCACCTCCAACGGTTTCCTCGTTTTCGATTGCCGGCAATCCCCGTGACAGCCGTCGAACATATTCCGAGGTATCTGCGATATTGTCATATCGTTTTCCCGCAAGAAAAGAACTGGCCCCTGGTCCGAGCCCCAAATACTCTCCTCGATCCCAATAGTTTTGATTATGTCTGCACTCGAATCCAGGAAGTGAAAAATTTGAAACTTCATAACGCTGGTAACCCGCGCGGGACAGTATAGAGACGGCACGTTCATACATTTCAGCAGTCACTTCATCCTCGGGCAGCGCAAACTTCTTCATCTTTGCAAGCAGCATGAACTGAGAACCTTCATCAAGAGAGAGACTGTATGCTGATATATGCTCCGGCTTGAGCGCTATTGCGGCATCAACGGTTTCTTGCCACTGCGCTTTGGTCTGACCCGGTATACCGTAAATCAGATCAATGCTTATATTTTTGAACCCCGCGCTCCGTGCATGTCTGAAGGCGTCCTCTGCTTGTTCAACGGTGTGAAGCCTGCCAAGTGCCGAAAGCGCCTTGTCGGAGAACGATTGGATGCCGAGACTCAATCTGTTCACTCCCTGTTCGAGCAAGAAGGAGAGACCCTTCTCCGTAACGGTATTCGGATTTACTTCGACCGTGAATTCAGCGAGATCATCAAAGGGGAAATACAGCTTGATGATGTTGATGAGCCGCTCAAGCTGCACAAGCGACAGCACCGTCGGAGTACCGCCGCCGATGTAAATACTGTCGATATGCCTATTGGAGATATTCTTTTGACAAAGTCCAGCCTCAACGTTAAGGGCGGAAAGGAATTCGTCTGCGCCCTGCGGAGAATAAAGTGTTGAATAAAAACCACAGTACAGGCACTTTCCAACACAGTACGGGACATGAACATAGAGTGATAACATATTGTTTTATAGAATAATTAAATCATTAAAGCAAAACTTGTTCATTAATATGGTTAGAGAATGCAACTCGGATGCCAATAGCTAAAACTAATCCTCAAACCAGCGTTTGGTTATGTAATTTCCAGCGAGGATAGCATATAAATGAAGAATTGCTTACTGAAATCAATCAGTGCGTTGAAGGAATGGTGATGATGAGCGCAGATTCGTCGCAGTTAGGGAATTTGACGCAGTTCAGGCAATCAGTCCAAATCTTATGGGGCAGCTCTTTTTTGTCTATATCTTTAAAACCGAGCTTTCTGAAAAATTCGTCCTGATAGGTAAGGGCGAACACGCGGCCCATCTGAAGTTCTACGGCTTCCGCGAGACACTGCCGGACCAGTGCGGCGCCGATGCCGCGCTTCATTTTATCTTTCCGAACCGCGAGTGAACGAATCTCTGCAATTCCGTCCCAGCTCACATGAAGCGCGCACGCGCCCAAAAGCGCACCGTCCTCTTCGTACACATGAAAGTCGCGCAGGTGCTCATACAATTCATTGAGAGAACGCGGCAGCATCTGTCCCGTGTCCGCATACTGGTTGATCAACGCTTGCATGGCTTTTACATCGTTTAATTTCGCCTTCCGGATCATAAAAAAAAGTACTCTGTTGGAGGCATAAAGTCAACAAAAAACGTAACAGGATTCCCCTAATAAAAAATTGGAGATCCCTGCACGCAGGCCTTGTGCGATAGCCGCACACGGATGTGCCCATCAACGTGTCCTTCTTAGTATCAGGTTGATGATCAACGGATTATCAAAAGCCCTCTTGACTTTAACGTAGTGATTGGAGTATATTTTAAACAGAACAAACGAATCGCATCAGTGAAGGCGGTTACCTATCATGATGTTCGAAAAATTTACGGAACGAGGAAGAAAAGTAATTGTCTACGCCCGGGAAGAGGCAGAGCGGCTTCAGAACGATTACCTGGGCACGGAACACATTCTTTTGGGAACGCTCCGCGAAGAAGACGGCATCCCGGTTGCCGTGCTTCGTAAAATGGGCATCGACATCGACCAGATCCGCGTAGAAGTCGAACGGAACCTGCCCTCGGGCGGAAACACCCTCACCTTCGGCGACATCCCCTTCACTCCCCGCGCAAAAAAAGTTCTTGAATATGCAGTTGAAGAAGCCAGGCTGCTCGGCCACAATTACATCGGCAGCGAACATCTTCTCCTCGGTCTCATCCGCGAGGAAGAAGGCATCGGCGGCAAAATCCTCCGCAGCTTCGGCGTGAACCTACTCGGCTCTCGCCAGCTCGTCATCAATTATCTTCGTCGTGTCGCAACCCAGGTGAGTTCAAAGAAAAGCCCCACGCCGGCGCTGGATGAATTCAGCAGAGACCTTACGCAGTTGGCCAAGAGCGGCAAGCTTGACCCGGTCATCGGGCGTGATCAGGAGATTGACCGGGTGCTGCAGATCCTCTCCCGGCGGACGAAAAACAACCCCGTCATCATCGGCGAACCCGGCATCGGGAAGACGGCCATCGTCGAGGGACTTGCCCAAAGAATTATTAATAACGATGTGCCGGAAAACATACTGAACCGGCGCGTGGTCTCGCTTGATCTCGGGGCGCTCATCGCGGGCACCAAGTACCGAGGCCAATTCGAAGAACGGCTGAAGATCGTCATGAAGGAGATCGTCCAGGCGGATAATATCATCCTCTTTATCGACGAGCTGCATACGCTCGTCGGCGCCGGCGCCGCCGAAGGATCAATCGATGCTTCGAGCATGCTCAAGCCCGCGCTGGCCAGGGGCGAGGTACAGTGCATCGGCGCCACTACGCTCGACGAGTTCAGAAAGCACATTGAGAAAGACGGCGCGCTCAAACGCCGGTTTCAACCGATTTACGTTCAGCCGCCGAGCCTGGATGAAACCATCAATATCATTAAAGGACTGCGGCCGAAGTATGAGTCGCATCACAAGATCAAAATCACCGACGAGGCGGTCGTTGCGGCCTCGCGGCTTTCCGACCGCTATATCACGGACCGGTTCCTTCCCGACAAGGCCATTGATGTGATCGATGAGGCAGGGGCCAAGGCAAAGCTCAACCGGTACACCTACCCCGTAGAGATGAAGTCCATCGAGAAAAAGTTGAAGAAGCTCGAACAGGAAAAAAATCTGTTCTCACGCATCAAAGACTATGTCCGTGTCGAGTCCATTCATGAAGAAGAGGACCGTTTACGCGAAACGCTCGACGGGATTCATAAAGACTGGAAGGACACACAGGATAAAAATATCCCCGTGGTCGATGAAGAGGATGTTGCCGCGATCGTGTCACATATCACCGGCATTCCGCTCTCGCGGCTCGAGGAAAAAGAGGTGTCCCGCCTTCTCCGGATGGAGGACGAGCTTCACAAGAGGATCGTGGGTCAGAACACTGCCATTGATGCCGTGTCCCGGGCGATTCGCAGATCTCGGGTCGGTCTCAAGACTCGCAAGCAGCCTATCGGCTCATTCATATTCCTCGGACCGACCGGCGTCGGCAAGACGGAACTTGCGCGCACGCTCGCCACGTTCCTCTTTGACAGCGAAGATGCGCTGATCCGCGTCGATATGTCGGAGTACATGGAAAAATTCAGCTCGTCACGGCTCGTAGGCTCCCCTCCGGGATACGTAGGATACGACGACGGCGGTCAGTTGACGGAGAAGATCCGGAGAAGGCCGTACTCGGTCGTGCTGTTTGACGAAATTGAAAAGGCCCATCCGGACATCTTCAACATGCTGCTCCAGGTGCTCGACGACGGATACATGACCGACAGCTTCGGCAGAAAGGTGGATTTCCGTAACACCGTTATCATCATGACGTCCAACCTCGGCGCACGGATGATCGAAAAAGACACCACCCTCGGCTTCCAGCGAGATAACTCCGGAACACAGTATGATAAGATGAAGGAGAACGTCATCTCGGAGCTCAAGAAAGCCTTCAATCCCGAGTTTTTGAACAGAATCGACGAAGTGGTCGTGTTCCATCCGCTGACTCAGGAGCATCTCATCACAATCGTAAATATGCTCATTGCGGAGCTGAATACCCAGATGATGGTGGACCGAGGGATACAGCTCGATGTGACTCCCGAAGTTATGGAGTGGTTCATCCAGGAAAACTATCAACCAACGTACGGCGCCAGGCCCATGCGCCGCGCGGTGCAGAAATACATTTCTGACCCGCTTTCAGAGGACATCTTGAGAGGACGGTTCAAAGACGTCCACAAGGTGCTCGTAACGCTCAAGGACGGCGCTGTGGAGTTCCAGGAAGAGGAAGCCGCTCTGCTTGCCAAAGTCTGATGAATGTAAGGCATGCTGATGTAAATTTGTGCGTCTCGCCTGTAGACCTGATAATTATTAATGAAAAATACGGAGACAGGACTTATGAAGATTCTTAAACGCGGTATTTCGATTGCCGCGGTGCTTACACTATTTGCTATGATACTGGTGAGTTGCCTGAGTGGCGGGAAAATGATGTCTATTGCGGTTACTCCGGCCACATCGATCATTGCACAAGGGACAACGCAACAGTTTATTGCTACAGCAACGCTTTCAGACGGTACTACAATAAACTGGACGCAGGCAGTGAACTGGACTTCATTAGATCCCACGGTTGCGACAATCAGCAATACAGCACCATCAAATGGTCTTGCCACATCACCGACACCTACTTTAGGCGGCACAATTGGCACAACCACTATTACGGCAACCGACCCGTTAAATAACCTCTCCAGCCCTGCGCAGATCAAAGTCGAGCTCGTCTCATCCATTACGGTAACAACGACTACTCAAACCATTGCTCCTGGACAAAGCCAGCAATTTACTGCCACTGCGTTGTTGTCTGACGGCACTACGACGCAGGATTTGACAACATTTGTGACCTGGAATTCCTCAAACAACTCTGTCGCCACAATGAATACGACACCAGGTCTTGCCACAGCGACTACTACCACCGGGACAACCAATATTACGGCGACTGACCCGGTAACAGGCAAACAATCGCCAGTCGTGACACTAACTGTGCAGTAAATTACAGAGCCCGAGTTTCCGCATTTCGAGGATACTCGGGCTTTTCTTTTTAATCGTTGAAACCCGTGCCACTAACCTTGCCGGATCCCTTGTTTTCAGATCAAACCACTTTATCCACAAACCGCCGCACGTCTGATATCATCCGCAGCGGGGCTTCCTGCGCATCCTGAAGCACGAATACGTTCCTCTGCGAAGTTCGATTGAGTAGAGATGTCCCCTCTCGCCGGCGATAAGGCTTCATGCTTAAGTCAACGGGTACAACCGCGTGTCCGTCGCCGGATTTTGGCTCTTCTGAAAAAACCATAAAGTCATTCAAAAAAGGCATCAGTCCGTTGAGCTGCTCGATCAACACCTGTTTGTCCGCGTACATATTCTGTTGCTCCTCGAACGATACGGAAAGCGCCCTCATTCCCCTGGGCGCGACCGCATCATCTTCTTTCGCATTGAGTGAGAGTGCAACAAAATCCTGGGGTCTTGAATAGTCCGGTACAAATAACACGTCGTGAGACATGCCTACCGGGACAACATCCTCACGAAGACCGGCGAACAGCATGGATCTCCGCCGGTGCGGGAGGGCGTTCAGGAGAACCATGTCGGCCTCAGCCATGCCCTGCGCGGTTTTGATGTTGATGACGCCGGTGCCAGGGAAGGAGAACTCCGGTGAAGGTTCATTATAGCGCACTTCTCCTCCGTGCTGGAGCACAACGCCGTATAACTGGTCGCCGAATTTTCTGAACCCGCCGTGAATGCGGCGCGGCGGAGTATTACACAAGGTGATCAGCGTCGCAAGCGAGAGGTCCGCAGCCGGTCTCTGAAAGAAGTAAAAGGACTGGACATCGAAAAAGGCAGCCAATGCCCGGCTGAACCGATATTTGCCGATGAACCCTTTGGCAGACCTCCACTTCGTAAGAGCGGCGATGACACGGTTTTTCGCGATCTGCTTTGCCGTTTTATCGAGATCGTAATAGAACTTCGCAACGGTGTTTATCTCCTCGGGAAATTCCCGTCTGAGTTCCTCCAGCGTCTCGTCGTGTTCCGTGAAGACGGTTATCCTTCGGTCCGGAAGAGCCACCTGATAGCAGGGGGCAGGGACCGTCGTATTCTGACGGATGCCGAGACCTGCTGAAAACTCCTGAAGTGCTCCGCAATGCTCAAAACCATACGACAAGGACGGGCCGTTGGAAAAAATAAAGCCGTCCTTTTCAACGACCCCCAACGCGTCGCTTAATGACGCGCTCTGTTCAATAACAATCGTTTTTTTCTTCCTGCTGGATAAAAGTGCTGCCGCGGTAAGCCCTCCGAGACCAGCTCCGATTATGGCGACATCATATTTCGGCACGCTTCCTCCTTATAAAGAAAATTCTCATCATCGCGCAGAAAGTATATACTGCCAAAAACTACAATCCAGTGTAATCCGCGACCTTGTAGAGAATCGTTGTTTCTGGCTGGCCAGGATCAGGTTATAAATAAAAAAAGGAAATAGGATATTTTTTATCATCTCCTATTTCCTCAACCTCTTCGCATTTGGGTATTTGCCGTTTATACTATTTCGCTTTCTCTTTGTCACGCATGGCTTCTTTGTGGGACAAACGGATTTTCCCCTGGCGGTCGATCTCGAGTACCTTGACGAGAACCTCGTCGCCTTCCTTAAGCGCGTCAGTCACCTTTTCGAGCCTCTGGTCGGAGATTTGCGATATATGGAGAAGCCCGTCAGTACCGGGGAAGATCTCGACAAAGGCGCCGAAATCCATAATCTTGCGCACTTTGCCCATGTAGAGTTTACCGACCTCGGCATCCTGCACAATGCCACGGATGATCTCTTTCGCCTTGTTTGCCGCGGCCTCATCCGACGATGCAATGTTAATGGTGCCGTCATCTTCAATATCGATCTTGGCGCCGGTCTGCTCCACAATGCTGCGGATTACCTTGCCGCCGCTCCCGATCACGTCCTTGATCTTGTCCTGATTGATCTTCATGGTGATGATCCTGGGCGCGTAGGGGTTCAAGTTCTGCCGCGGGGCGGCAAGCGCCTCAAGCATTTTCCCGAGGATGTGCAGCCTGCCCTCTTTCGCCTGCTGGAGGGCCCTTCGCATAACATCGATCGTGATTCCCTCGATCTTCATATCCATCTGGAGCGCAGTGATGCCGTTGCTGGTGCCGGTGACCTTGAAGTCCATGTCCCCGAGATGGTCTTCAAGTCCGAGGATGTCGGAAAGTACGATCACCTTATCCCCTTCCTTGATGAGCCCCATGGCGATGCCGGCCACCGGGGCTTTGATCGGAGCACCTGCATCCATTAACGCAAGCGTGCCGCCACATACCGAAGCCATGGAAGATGAGCCATTCGACTCGAGAATATCCGAGACGATCCGGATGGTGTACGGAAATTGCTGTTTCGTAGGGATCACGGGTTTAAGCGCACGTTCTGCAAGCGCGCCGTGACCGACTTCTCTTCTGCCCGGTCCCCGGAGGGGCTTTGTCTCGCCTACGCTGAACGGCGGAAAATTATAGTGGAGCATGAAGGTCTTATAATATTCGCCTTCGAGCGAGTCGATCCGTTGTTCGTCATCCGAGGTGCCGAGCGTTACGACGACCAGCGCCTGCGTCTCGCCGCGGGTGAAAAGCGCGGAGCCGTGCGTCCGCGGGAGAAGTCCTACGGACGAACTGATCTGCCTGATCTCGTCCGGCTTCCTACCGTCGGCCCGTACGTTCTTTTCCAGAATGATCTTCCTGACCTCGTCTCGCTCAAGGTTGAGGAAGATCGTCGAAATCTGGACATTTCTCGTGGGGTCGTCTTCTTTTTTGAGCTTTTGCTTGATCTCATCAAGAAGGGCGTCCAGGGTCTTCTGCCGCTCCATCTTGTTCGGAATGACGATTGACGTCAGCAGGCGATCCATTGCAAGGGCCGACACTTGAACCGCGAGTTCCTTGTCTATCTCAACGGTCTTAACGGCCCTCTTCGGCTTGCCTACCTTTGCGACGAGATCATTCTGGAGCGCGACGATCTTTTTGATCTCTCGGTGAGCGGTCTCGAGTGCTTCGAGCATCTGGTCCTCGGTCAGTTCGTTCGCTCCGCCCTCGACCATCATGATGGCATCGGCGGTTCCCGCAACGACCAGGTTAAGGCTCGTTGTCGCGAGTTCTTTCTGACCGGGATTGATGATGATTTTTCCGTCTACCATCCCGACCCGCACGGCCCCAATAGGACCGTTGAACGGGATATCGGAAATCGCGATTGCGGCTGACGATGTAATCATCCCCAAAAGATCCATGGAGCTTTCGTCGCCGATCGAAAGCACGGACGCGATGATCTGCGTATCGTAGTAATATCCATCCGGAAACAACGGTCTGATCGGCCGGTCGATGAGCCGGGATGTCAGGACCTCTTTTTCGCTCTGCCTGCCTTCGCGTTTGAAAAATCCGCCGGGGATTCTTCCGGCAGCATAGGCCTTTTCCTGGTAGTCTACCGTTAACGGCAAGAAATCAATGTTGAGCCGTTCCAGCTTCGAGGCAACGGCCGTTGACAGGACTACGGTATCACCGTACCTGGCAACGACAGCGCCGCTTGCCTGTTTGGCCATAAGGCCTGTTTCCAGGATAAGACGTCTGCCGCCTATTTCTGTTTCAACTGTTGTTGCCATGCAGCCTCACTCTTCCCATTACGTTAACATTCGTAATGTTTATTTTCGTATACCGAGCTGGTCAATGACCTGACGGTAACGGTCCAGATCGTTTTTCTTTAAATAGTCCAGATGGCGACGACGCTGACCGACCATTTTCAGGAGACCTCTCCGCGAATGGTTGTCATGTTTGTGCGCCTGCAAGTGCTCCGTCAGATGGCTGATCCGACCGCTCAAGATCGCGATCTGTACTTCCGGGGAGCCCGTGTCTGAAGCATGCCTACGATAGGTCGTGATCAGACCCGTTTTCTGTTCTTTATCCATAACCGCACCCTCCTTTCTTAAGGTATTTCTAAAGCGACATAAAATATCATATTTACAGCATGTTGTAAAGCTTTTTATTCACGAACGTTAAGAAAAAACCAGCTCGGGCTTGATAACTCCTGCATCGACCCGCGCAATAGCGATGAGCCCGGCCATGGAATCGCGCAGCCTGACGCGGTCTTTGGCGCTGTTTGCCAATTCTTCAGGACAGGATATCTGGTTCCCGTTCCTCACCCGTTGAGACTCCTGCTCATTGAGCAGAATAGCCGGAAAGTCGGCAAGCGCTTCGTCGATCGAGATCAGTGCCTGGCCCAGACTGCCTGCCGCCGCGGTCTCGGCGAGTGCATCAAGCGTTAAGGCCCGTTCAAGGTTGAATCGGCCTGAGCACGTCCTCACGAGACCTGTTAGGTGCGCGCCCATACCAAGCGTTTCACCCATGTCCGCGCAGAGCGTACGCACATACACGCCTTTGGAGCATCGTACCGTAAAGCTCACGAGCGGATGTTCATACGACGTGAGCTCCATGGTAAATATCGTTACCTGACGGGATGCGAGCGGTCTTGCCTTCCCCTCCCGGGCCAGCTTGTATGACGGCACTCCCGACACCTTCACCGCGGAGTACACGGGCGGCTGCTGCATGATCGATCCGGTGAATTGCCGCATCACCTCGAATATTTTTTCTCGGTCCGGTGGAGTATGCGGCCGCGTCTCCAGAACACGTCCCTCAGCATCAAGCGTATCCGTGGTCACGCCGAGCCGCATGATTGCCCGGTATTCCTTTTCTCCGGCCTCAAGGTACTGGGCAATTCTTGTTGCCTTGCCCACGCAGAGAACGAGCACGCCCGTCGCAAGCGGATCAAGCGTCCCGGTATGGCCGATCCGTTTTTCCTTGAGTATCCTGCGCACGCGGAGGACGACGTCATGTGAGGTCATGCCCGGAGGTTTGTTGATATTAAGGACGCCGTCCATGGATTGTATCGTCACCGCCCCCAAGCTGTGCTGAAATGGCCTTATTGATTTCGCTCAACACCCGGTCCTTAACTTCTTCAATGGTCCCGTTCATCATGCCTCCGGCGGCGTTCTTATGCCCGCCCCCGCCGAAGGACTGCGACAGTCCCGAGAGGTCAACGCGCCCTTTGGAGCGGAGACTTATTTTGTACTGTGCCGCCCCGGTCTGCCGAAACAGGACCGCCACTTCCACGCCTTTTGTTGAACGTACGAAATTCACAAAATTGTCCGTATCCTCAGCCGTGGTGCCGGTCAACCGGTAAAGCTCATCGGTCACTACAACCCACGCAATCCTTCCGTCCTTGCTGCGTTCCATGCCCGACAATACGCTGCCGAGCAGCTTCAAACGCCGATAGGCAAATGACTCGTACACGTTCTCGGTCACGAGCCAGGGGTCGGCGCCGGCTTCGAGCAACGTTGCAGAAATTCTCATGCTCTCCGGGGTGGTATTGGAATATCGAAAAGAGCCGGTGTCGGTAAAAATGGCGGTGTACAAACAGAGCGCGATATCGCGGTCAATGGGAACGCCGAGCTGTTGAATAAGCTTGTAGACCATTTCACCGGTGGCGCAAGCAACAGGGTCGAGCCAGGTATGCGGCCAGGTGGACGAGTTGGTCACGTGGTGGTCAATATTGATAAGCGTGTCCGCAGGATACGACCCATCAAAGAGACCAGTCCGTGCAGGGTCGGAATCCAGCACAACGTGCGCGTCATACCTGCCGGTAACCGGACGCCCGGTTTTGATGGCCCCTGCATGAGGTAAAAACAGGTAAATTTCAGGCACCGGGTCGAGGTTGTGCACAATGACGGTTTTGTTCAACTTTTTGAGCGCAAGCATAAGCGCAAGCTGGGAACCGAGAGCGTCCCCATCCGGACTCACATGTACGGAGATCAGAAAGCTGTTACACCGCTTTATTTCAGCGATGATGCCGTTAAGGTCACTCATTCCCGGTGTCTTTCTTTTCCTTGTCTCCCTGCTCGATATCCCGCAGGAGCTCCATGATATGCGCTCCCTGCTCCACGGTGCTGTCGAAGCGAAACAGGATCTCCGGTACGACCCGGAGCCGCATCCGCCTTCCGAGTTCGGATCTGATAAACGGCGAAGCGCTTTTCAACCCCTTGAGCGAGGCGTCTTTGTCGCCGCCGTAGACGCTTACAAAAACCTTTGCATTCTTGAGGTCGTCCGTTATCTCGACATCGGTGATCGTGACGAACCCTATCCTTGGGTCCTTAATCTTGCGCATCAGGATATCCGCGATCTCCTGTTTCATCTGATCGCCGACACGTGCTGCTCTTTTAAACGTAGGTTTTGACATAATTACACCGCCACAGGGGGCCTGGTTCGCAGGGTTTTACGCTCTGCTCCCTGCCCTCTGTTCAAAATATCTCTATGTGATAATCCAGCAGGCTTATTTCCGGCACACTACGGACCATGTTCAGTACGTGGTCGAGTGTCTGGTTAAGGTGGGATTTATCATTACTCACGACTGCCACAGCCAGGGTTGCCTTCTGCCAGAGATCATTATCGTCGACCTCTGCCACCGAAACGTTAAACTTATTCCGAATGCGGTCTTTTAAGCTGCGGAGTGAATGCCTTTTTGCCTTGAGCGAGCCGCTGTCAGGGACATGTATTTCGATATGACAGACGCCGATGAACATAGTCACAAACAAACTGTTTTATCTGTTTACAACTTCGCCGCCACCTTATCAATTATGAAGGCTTCGATAACATCGCCGACCTTGATATCGTTGAAGTTCTCCACTCCGATGCCGCACTCGTAGCCTGCCTGCACCTCTCGCGCATCATCCTTGAACCGTTTCAATGAACTGAGTTTTCCTTCGAAGACAAGAACGTTGTCCCGGAGTACCCGCACGCCGTCCGACTGGCGTGTGATGGACCCGTCAAGCACGTACGACCCGGCAATGGTGCCGACCTTCGACACGTGGAAGGTCTCGCGCACTTGGGCGCGGCCGAGCACCCGTTCCTTGAGCGTGGGTTCGAGCAGACCCTCCATCGCGGCCTTGATGTCGTCGATAGCATTGTAGATGATGTTGTACAGCCGGACATCGACGCCTTCACGTTGCGCAAGCTCGGTGGCCTTCGGCTCGGGCCTGACGCTGAAGCCGATAATGATGGCATTCGATGCGGCCGCGAGCATCACGTCGGTCTCGGTGATAGCGCCCACGGAGCTGTGAATGACCTTGAGCTTTACTGCGGGCGTGGAAAGTTTTTCGAGCGAGTCTACGATGGCGCCCTCTGAACCCTGCACATCGGCTTTCAGCACAATGTTGAGTTCCTTTACCATGCCGTCCTGAATTTGCGTATGGAGATCTTCGAGCGTGACCTTCTTCATCGAGGCCATCTCGGTTGTCCGTTGTTTTGCCTGCCTGAGCTCGGCTATCTGCCTGGCCTTGCGTTCTTCTTCGAGAACGACAAAACGCTCCCCGGCGAGCGGCACTCCGGAAAAACCAATGACCTCTACCGGTACGGACGGACCTGCCTGGTCCACCCGCTCTCCCTTGTCATTGATAAGGCCGCGCACCCTGCCGGACTGAACGCCGGTCACGAAGATATCTCCCGCCTTCAGCGTGCCGGACTGGACCAGCACGGTCGCCACCGGACCTCTTCCCCGGTCCAGTTTGGATTCGATAATCGTACCGCGCGCCATTTTATCCGGATTTGCCTTAAGCTCTAGCACATCGGCTTGAATAAGAACCATCTCGAGCAAATGCTCGAGGCCGATCTTCTTCTTGGCCGAAACCTCGCAGAATATGGTCTGTCCGCCCCACTCCTCGGAGATCAGTTCGAACTCGGAAAGCTCCTGCCTGACCTTGTCTGCTTTTGCGTCCGGCTTGTCTATTTTGTTGATGGCGACAATGATCGGCACATTGGCCGCTTTAGCGTGATTGATCGCTTCGCGCGTCTGTGGCATCACCCCGTCGTCGGCGGCCACCACGAGGATCACGATGTCCGTGACCTGCGCTCCACGCGCACGCATGGCGGTAAAAGCCGCGTGACCGGGAGTGTCGAGGAACGTTATATCTCTTCCCTTGAGGCTCACCTGGTAAGCGCCGATATGCTGCGTTATGCCGCCCGCCTCGCGGGACACCACGTTCGTTTCACGGATGGCGTCCAGAAGGGAGGTCTTACCGTGGTCCACATGGCCCATGATCGTGACCACCGGCGGCCGCGCGACCTTGATCTCGCTCTCATCGGCCTTTTCCTCGAGAACGTCCTCGGCATGTTCAATGCTCGCGATTTCGGCCTTGACCCCGTACTCATCGGCCAGGAGCATGGCTGCATCCGTATCAAGAGCCTGGTTCTGCGTGGCCATAATGCCCATAACCATAAGCTTCTTGATTACGTCGCCGACTTTCTGACCCATGACCTCGGCAAATTCCTTAATAGTGCAGCCTTCCTGGATTTTGACAAGCTTCTTCCGGGGCTTGGTAATATCAGCGACATCCGTCTGAGGAACATGCCGGTCGTCTTTTTTATGAGGACGCTTGCCTGCCGGAAGCGTTTTGAGATCCGGAAGTTTCTTAAAAGAAGGCTTTTCGCGGAATTCGCGGTCGATCTTCTGCTCGTACTCGGACTTCTTCTGCCACTTCTTCTTTGAGGGTTTTCCGGCGGTCGGAATCATTGAAGGCGGCACCTGTGAAGGCACGAGCACCGGTGAACCGAAGGTCTTTTTTTCAAACGGCCGCGCAGGACGCATTGCTGCGCCGGACGGGCGTTGGGGCACTTGCTGTACATGCTGTGGACGGCCGGTCGAGACGCTCCGAGGCCGCGCAGTTTCAACCTGCGGGGTTTGCGGCGACGCCTGGACCACGGGAGCGGCCTTCACTTCCGCGGGTTTCTCCGGTTGCGGAGCTTTTGCGTGGGATACCGGTGGGATGACCGGCGGAGCAGGCAGCGTCGGCTTCGGCGGAATAGGAGCAGGCTTCGGTTTAGCTCCGGGTTTCTCCAGCGTTGATGAGAACTTGCCGATCAACGCAGCCGCCTTCCTCAACCGCTCCTCCTTCGCAAGAAGAGGATCAGCAGGATCTTTTTCCTTTTTAATTTTCTCTTTCTCTTTTTCCTTGCGCAGCGCCTTCAGCTTCTCGATCAGGGACTTGGCCTCTCTGTCATCAAGACCGCTCGATGGAGTTTTCTCCTTGATGCCCATTTTTTCGAGCACGGAGATAAGGTCCTTGCTTTCAACTCCCATTTTTTTGGCCAACTCATGAACCCTGATTACGGTCATAACGGTCATTTTCTCCCAGAAAGGTATGCTGAATGTAGCATTTTACTCTACTCATTGATATTTATCAAGTCTTTTAATCTTCCGGCCTCTCTCCAGAGCGCATCGGCAAGTCCCTTGTCTTCGATTGCGATAACGCCGACCAGTTCCCGGTTCAGGAGTCTGCCGAGTTCATCGCGCGTGAAGACCGTTGCCTGGCGCAGAGACGCGGTGAGCGAACTTGTCACTTTTCCCCTGGTCCCTTCGGAGATATCGTGAGCAAAGAGGAGCATTTCTACTCTCCTCTTCTCAAGGGCATCCTGCACTGCTGAATAGCCGGCCGCCAATTTGTTTGCCTTGGCCGACATGACAATAAGAGACTTTATTTTTTCCGTAATACCAGCGGCAAGCCAGGCAATAAACTCGTTCACGAGCGGCGTCTTGACCTTGAGGTGCAACGCCCTCGCCAAGCTGTCCTTGCCGAGCGCTTTCTGTATGCATTCTGTCCGGGGACAGACATACGCGGCGCGGCCCGACAACTTTTCTCGGTAGTCGATAACAATTCCGGCTGGTCCGCCTACAATTCGAACAAGCTCGTCTTTACGAAAGACGCCCCTACAGCCGATGCAGGTTCTTTCCGGTTGATGTTTCATAGAGGGTATCGAGTCTCGGATCTCACGTTCATCAGTCAGCGATGACGGCGAGACGTGAGACATTAGACTGTCTTGACGTTACTTTCCCAAAAGAGCGCGCGCGGACACGAGTATCTTTTGCGCGGTTTTCTCACCGATGCCGGGGACCGCTAAGATCTCCTCATCTGACATCGCAGCGATCTTTTCAACCGTATCATAGCCTGCCAGAATGAGCTGTTCAGCGGTCTTCGGCCCCACCCCTTCGATATTGGCCAGGCCCGTTCCTGCGGAAGCTTCAACCGATTCGGTCTCGGCTGCCTGCGCCTCCATGGTCTCCGCGGCCTCGGTCTCCACGGCCATTTTCCGCGTCTCCTCAACGATTGCAGCCTCGATCTCCTGCTCGCGCTCCTTTTGGCGTTCCTGATCATATTCAGATTCGCTCAGGATATCGATTTTCCAGCCCGTAAGCTTGGCTGCGAGCCGCACGTTCTGGCCTTTTTTCCCGATAGCAAGCGAAAGCTGGGAATCGGCCACCACGGCCAACGCAGAGCGGTCTTCCTCGGTCACGCCCACCTTCTCGACCACGGCGGGACTCAAGGCCTTGGCGATAAAAATGCGCGGGTCCTCGGACCAGGGAATGATGTCGATCTTTTCACCACGGAGTTCACGGACCACTGCCTGTACGCGCGAGCCTTTCATGCCCACGCAGGCGCCGACCGGGTCCACCTGGGAGTCCTTGGAGGCAACGGCGATCTTGGTGCGATCGCCTGCCTCGCGTACCACGCCTTTGACCTCAACGATGTTTTCGTAAATCTCCGGCACTTCCATCTCAAACAGCCTCGCAACGAAATCCGGATGCGCCCGGGAGAGTACGACCTGCGGGCCCTTGGATGTGTCACGTACTTCGAGCACATAGGCCCTGACGCGGTCTCCCCGCCTGTAGTTTTCGCGCTGTACCTGTTCGCGCGCGGGCAGCACCGCCTCGGTCTTGCCGAGATCGATGTAATACGCTCCCTTTTCATGCCGCAGGACGATGCCGTTCACCAGCTGTCCGATCTTGTCGTTGAACTCCTTCAAAATAACGTCACGTTCGGCCTCACGCACCTTTTGCACGATTACCTGGCGCGCGGTCTGCGCCGCGATCCTGCCGAATCCCTGGAACTCTACCTGGAGCGGAACCTCCCCGTCCATCTGCGCGTCGGGATAAAGCGCTTGTGCGTCTTCGAGGGTGATTTCCTCATCCGGGTTCACGATCTCGGGCACGACCTTCTTGTACGCGTACATGATAATGTCGCCCCGCTTGGGGTCAATCTGCACCGCGATCCGCTGCGTGCCGTACTTCTTCTTGGCAGCGCTCACGAGAGCGGATTCAACGGCCTCGACCACCATTTCTTTTGAGATTCCCTTTTCCTTGCTGATCTGGTCGATCACTTGGATTAACTCTTGACTCATAGGTC
>Ga0075021_10000201_pt1 | contig 33469 bp, 30 predicted proteins | sample ColStrG_CSR_2012_FD_72749 | JGI IMG/M metagenome (GOLD analysis project Ga0075021, IMG submission 72749) | Freshwater sediment microbial communities in response to fracking from Pennsylvania, USA - Cold Stream Run_MetaG_CSR_2012 | ecosystem: Environmental > Aquatic > Freshwater > Creek >...
CCGCACATTGGCCTCGACCGTCCGCCACGGATACAGAGCGGGCGCCTGGAACACGTAGCCGTATTGGCGCTTCAGCCGCGCCTCGTTCGGCGTGAGGCCGTTGACGGAAATCGACCCTCCGGTCGGCTGCTCCAGGTCGGCGATCAGCCGCAGCAACGTGGTCTTGCCGCAGCCGGACGGGCCGATCAGCGAGACGAATTCGCCGTCGCCGATGCTCAGGGAGACATCGGACAGCGCCTGCACCTCGCCGTCGCCGGTCGCGAACGTGAGTGACAGCTTGTCGATGGCGATGACGGATAGGGCGGGCGAAGAAGTGTCCAAGCAGGCGGCTCCGTCCTCGAAGCGAGTTGGTCGATCCGCACACTTGGGCCGAACCCCGATCGGCGGTCAAGACGGGGGACACGATGTTCATCTTCGGCCGATAGGTCGCAAGTCCATCGCCATGCCGGAGCCGGGTCGAAGATGAACATCGTGTCCCCGTTGGCACCGGCATCGCGATCTGATACCCGTGCGGAACACAACGTATCAGCGCGCGAGACTTAGGTCATGGCGGCAGGCGGCCACATCCTTGTCGGCGACATCGGCGGCACCAATTCGCGGCTGGCGGTGACGGCCTGCGAGCGCTTCAAGCTCACCAACATCCGCGTGTTCGAGGCCCGCGATTTTGCGACCTTCGAGGCGCTACTGGCGGCCTATCTGAAGGAGGAGAGGATCACCGGCCTCAAGGGCGCGTCGCTGGCCCCGGCCGGGCCCATCGAGGATGGGGCGTTCAAGGTCACCAACAATCATTGGCCGAAATCCACCAAGGCGTCGATCCGGGCGGCGCTCGGCATCGAGAACGTGCATCTGATCAACGATTTCGAGGCGGTCGCGCACTCGATCGCGCATCTGCCGGCCTCTGGCCTGGTGGCAATCGGCGGCGGCGCGGTGCAAAAGGGGCGGCCGGTGATGGCCATTGGCCCCGGCACAGGGCTCGGCATGGCCTATATCGTCACCGCGCCAGATGGGCGGACCATCGTCCAGACCGCCGAGCCGGGGCCGGGCTCGCTGCCGGTGCAGAACGCGCGCGAGCTGGCCATTGCCGCCCATGCGCGGGGCCAAGAGGCGCGGCTTTTCAACGAGGCGCTGGTATCGGGCAGCGGGCTGCTCGCGACCTACCGGGCCATCGCGGCGCTGGATGGTCTTCCCGCGCTTCTCGCCGAACCCGCGCTGGTCGCCCAGGCGGCGCTGGCGGGTAGCGATGCCGTTGCCGTCGCGGCACTCGACCAGTTCCTGGTCTGGCTTGGCCGCATCGCGGGTGATCTCGCGCTATTCCTGCGCGCCGAGGGTGGGGTGTACCTCGGTGGCGGTATCCCGCCCAAAATCCTGCCGCGGCTGCTGAACGGCCCGTTCCGCGCCGCCTTCGACGACAAGCCGCCGCTGGAGCGGCTGGCCAAGGCGATCGCCGTGTTCGTCATCATCGCGGACATGCCCGCGCTCACCGGCTGCGCGGGCGCCTTCGCGCAGTCGTATCCCCATCTGTTGCGGATGGGCTGAGGGCAAAAATAGGGGTCAGACCCCTATTTTTGAGCCGCCCCCACCAGCATCGGCGCCCGCTTCAGCGGCACATCGCTCATGCGGCCCGCGAACCGTTCCAGCCCGCGCGGCGCCGGCCCACCATAGGCCCAATCCAGAAGCTCGATGGTGTGGACAATGGGTTGGTCAATCGCCGGGGCCAACTGGGTGATGCAGCCGATATTGCCCGAGGCCACCACGTCGGCGCCAGCCCGCTCGATATTGGCGGCCTTGCGCTCGCGCAAAGCCGCCGAAAGCCCCGGCTGCAGCATATTGTAGGTCCCCGCCGACCCACAGCAGATGTGCGGCTCGGCCAGTCCCACCACCGAGAAACCGGCCTTGCGCAAGAGTTGCATCGGCGCCTCCGTCACCTGCTGGCCGTGCTGCAGTGAACACGCGCTCTGATAGGCGACCTTCAGCGACGACCAGCGCTGCGGCGCGCCGAGGCCGAGGCGCGTCAGATATTCCGACACGTCGGCCGCCATGGCGGCGATCCGCTTGGCCCGTTCGCTGAACCGTCCATCAGCGGCCAGCAGATGGCCGTAATCCTTGACGCTGGTACCGCAGCCCGAGGTGTTGATGATGATCGCATCCACCGGCCCGATCTCGATCGCCCGCTCCCACGCCGCGATATTGCGCCTTGCAGCCTCGCGCGCGTCCTCGTCGTGGCCCATGTGCTGCACCAGCGCCCCGCAGCAGCCCTCGCCCTGTGGGACCGCCACCTCGACGCCAACCCGCGTCAGCAGGCGGATGGTCGCGTCGTTGATGTCTGGCCGCAACACTCGCTGGGCGCAGCCGCCGAGCAGGATAACCCGCCGCTTGCGACCGCCAATCGCGGGAAACACGCCGGGCAGCGCGTGCTCCGAGCGCGGCATCAGGCCGAGCGGGGCCAGCCGCAGCATGGCGCCGATCTCGCGCAAGCCCCAGCGTTCCAGTGGTCCGGCCAGCGCCCGCCCGAACCGCGCTGCCCGGATGGACCAGCGGAAGCGGTTGGGCTGCGGCACGGTCGCGCGCAGCATCCAGCGGGCGAGACGGGCACCGAATGGACGAGCGTGGGTCGCATTGATTCGCACCCGCGCCTGGTCGACGAGGTGCATGTAGTCGACGCCGCTGGGGCAGGTGGTCATGCAGGAAAGACAGCCAAGGCAGCGGTCGACATGGGTGGCTACGGCCTGCGAGGCCGGTGCGTTCTGCTCCAGCATGTCCTTGATCAGATAAATGCGTCCACGCGGAGAATCGCGCTCGTCCCCCAGCAGCAGATAGGTTGGACACGTCGCAGTGCAAAAGCCGCAATGCACACAGCGGCGCAAAATGTCGTCGGCCTCCCTGAGCTTTGGGTCGGTAAGCTGCGTCGGCGTGAAATTGGTCTGCATCGGCGGCCCTTGGACTTCCTACTGGCCGGGATAAAGCCGGCCTGGGTTGAGGATGTGGAGCGGATCGAAAGCCTGCTTGATGCCCTCCGACAGCCGCTGCGCCGCCAATTCGAGCGGCGGAAACACCGCGACCGACCGGCGCACCTCCGGCGCGGCGCGTATCAGCGTCGCGTGGCCGCCGAGCGTGGCCACGACGCGGCGGATGTCGTCGGCACCGGCGTCCCCGGCATCAGGGATTTCGAGCCAGATGAGCCCTCCCGACCAATCATAGGCCGCGCGGCATTGGCGATAGCGGCGCACCGACTCGACGAGCCGTGGGCCCAGCTTCGGCTTGGTCGAGATGCGCCAAACCGGATCGGTACTGCCTTGCAGGAAGGAGAGTTGCCGAAGTTCCTCCCAGAACGCCAACGATTTGGGGTGATCGAGTTCGACCAGCTCGCCGTAGGGTCCGAACAGATCCTTCAACCTGGCGGCGCGATGGGCGATGGCAGGTGAGAAATTCTCGATTCGAAGCGCCGTCATGCTGGTGGCTACTGGCGAACGAAGCCGGGCCGCAAGGCTGGCATCCAGATGTACCGTGCCCGACACTTCGTAGGGCGTGGCCAGCGCCTGGCACATCGCCTCGGTGGCAATAGCGTCTGGCTGGCCGAGCAGGACCAGTGTGCGAGTCTCCTCGGCCTTGGGGATCGCGCGCAGCGTCAGCTCGGTGAAGACGCCCAGCGTGCCCCAGGAACCAGCCAGCGTGCGACACAGGTCGTATCCGGTGACATTCTTCATCACCCGGCCGCCCCATTTGAACAACTCGCCCCGGCCATTGACGCACCGCAAGCCGAGCAGCTGGTCGCGCACCGCACCGCGCTGAATGCGCCGGGCGCCCGACAAGTTGGTCGCCACCATGCCGCCGACGGTGGTGAGACCGGGCGCTTCGCCAAGCATCGGGCCAAGGTCGATGGGCTCGCAAGCAAGTTGCTGGTTGTTCTTGGCCAATTCAGTTTCGAGCGCGGTCAACAGGGTGCCGCTGCGCACCGAAATGACCTGCTCGGTTGGTTCGCTGAGGGTGATGCCGCGCAAGTTGCGAGTGGTGAGCACGCCTGAGACTTCCATCGGCCGGCCAGTGCGACGCTTGGAGCCGGAGCCCGCGACCTCAAGCATCCAGCGCGTGCGGGCGGCCTCGGCCACCAACTGTGCCAGCTCGCGTTCTTCTGTTGGCCGCTCGATGCCTTGCACGAATTGACCTTCCAAGTCGCTCGAACACTCAATTCAATAGCCATTCTGTCGTCCTGGGGCCTGTCCCGAGGATCCATGGCCCAGCACGGTCCAGAGCCTTCCGAGGGATGGATCCTCGGAACAAGCCCGAGGACGACAAAAAAGGGGCGCTACGGCGTGAACCAGAATCCTAGCTCACCAGCCGCCCATCAAGCGGAAATACCTTGGATGGGTTCAGAAGCCAATGCGGGTCGAACACGGACTTGAGCCGCATCTGCTGGGCAAGGTCAACGGGTGTGAATTGCAGGCGCATCAGCTCGCGCTTCTCGATTCCCACACCATGCTCGCCGGTAAGGCAGCCGCCGGCCTTGACGCAATAGTCCAGGATCGCGGCGCCACACGCCTCGACGCGCTCCAGTTCTCCGGGCGCGTTCGCATTGTATAGGATCAGTGGATGCAGATTGCCGTCGCCGGCGTGAAAGATGTTGGCGACCTTGAATCCCGCTTCGCCGCAGACCCGGGCGATTTCCGTCAGCGTCGCGGACAAACTTGAGAGCGGAATGGTGCCATCCATGCACACATAGTCCGAAATCCGTCCGACCGCGCCGAAAGCGGCCTTGCGGCCCTTCCAGATCGCAGCGCTTTCGGCTTCGGAACGGCTGACGCGGGTGACCGTCGGGTTATGCTTGCGGGCCAGAGCCTCGATCAGCGCGATCTGCGCCTCGATCTCGGCCTCGGCACCCTCGACCTCGATGATCAGCATGGCCTCGACATCGAGCGGATAGCCGGCCTTGGCGAAATCCTCGCAAACCTTGATCGCGGGCTTGTCCATGAACTCGATGGCCACCGGGGTGACACCGGCCGCGATGATCGCGGACACGCACGCGCCGGCGGCCTGGGCGGAGGCAAAGCCCATCAGGATCGGCCGTGCGCCCTCGGTCCTGCGCAGCAGGCGAACCGTCGCCTCGGTGACGACGCCAAGCTGGCCCTCCGAGCCGACCAGCAGCCCCAGCAGATCATAGCCTGGTGCATCGAGATGGCTGCCGCCCAGTTCGACGACCTCACCAGTCATCAACACCATGGTGGCACCCAGCAGGTTCTGGGTGGTGACGCCATAGCGCAGGCAGTGCGCGCCGCCGCTATTCATGGCGATGTTGCCGCCGATGGTGCAGGCTAGTTGGCTGGAGGGATCGGGGGCATAGAAATAATCCGGCCCCACTGCTTCCGAGATCGCCTGGTTGGTTATGCCGGCCTCGACCCGCGCGAAGCGGTTCTCCAGATCGATTTCCAGCACCCGTGACATGCGCGAAAGGCAGAGCACGACCGCATCCTCGGTCGGCAGCGCACCTCCCGCCAGCGAAGTCCCGGCCCCGCGAGGCACCACCTTGATCTCGTTGGCATTGCAATAGGCCAGCAGCCGGCCAACCTCATCGGTGCTGGTGGGGAGCAGCACCGCAAGCGGCAAGCATTTGTAGGCTGTGAGAGCGTCGGTCTCGAAGGCGCGGCGGGCATCAATCCCGCCCTGCACCGTGCCCGGTTGCGCGATCGCGGACAGCTCGCGCAGAATCATGTCGCGGTGCCGGAGCACGCTGGCATTGGGTTCGGGCTGGGTGATCAGCGCCATTGTGGGGGTTGCCTCGCCGATGAACGACCGCCGGACTGCCGGCGGCCAATCATGCGAGCAACGAGCGCTGGCCTCAAGGGGCTTTTATTTCCGGGGCGGGCTCAGCCGCCTTCTCGGCTCCCGGCACTCCCGGCCAGTTGAGTTCCTTGAGGAAGGCTGCCCGCTCGGGATCGGTCAAATGTTCCACAAACGTGCTACTGGACGCCAGATTGGCGGTTCGCGCCGATGCCTCGGTTTCGTAGAGGCGCTTCACGACAGCCTCGAGCCTGGCGCGGTCGAACGGGTTCGCGAGAATGGCCGCGGCGGCTTCGCGCCGCACCGGCAACATGCTTTTGTTGAATTCTGCGGTCGCGGTTTGGTGCAGGACAATGAACTCGCGTAGTTCAGCACGCCGCTCAGGAGACAACGTGGTTACAAACTTGCCGACTGGCCCCATCATCGCCATGGCCGGTCCGCCGCGCATCGACCCGGCCGGCTCGAACTTGTGACGGAAGACCCAGGTTCCGCCAAAAACCGCCCCGGCGATCAGGAGATTCACCGATACCGATACCACGAGCAGCAGTTGCAGCCACTTGGCAACACCATCAGATCGCGTGTTGCCAGAGAAGGAAGCCGTCGTCATAGCAACTCGCCCTCGGGAACCTCATCGGCCACGGTTTGGCCTGCTGGGGCAATGGTGGGGACTGCCTCCATCGACAAGCCGGCGACCTGTTGCAATGTGGGAGCAACAAGTTCCGAGGTGCCAGCATAAAAGCCAACAGCGAGCGATGCGGCCATGGCCGCGAAAACCGGCCAATAGCGCCGCGATTTTGGTGCCGAAGCGGGCACGGGGCCACCAAGCCGTTGTGGCAAGGGTACAATCTCGGCGGTCGTGCTGGACGCGGCAGCCCGGCTTACGATCCGTTCAGTCAGTCCGGCAATCTGGCTGGGGCTACCTGCTGGAGCCGCCGACAACACCCGGTCAAGCGCCCTGGCATCACCCAGCATCCGCTTGGCTCGCGGATCGGACTTGATCAATGTGACCAGACGCGAAACCTCGGCGACCGGCCATCGGGCCGGCTCGGCGCCAAACGTATCCAGCACCGTCTGCAATCGCTCCAGGTCGCGCCTGATGTCGCTCGTGTTCATGTTCATACCTCACCGTTGCCCTGGTCATCCGACGCCGGCAACAAAGATCGCCATTCATCCGCCAGCGCAGCCCTAAGAGCCCGCCGGCCACGCGCCAGAAGCGATTCGATCGCCTCGGCGGTGATACCCATGACTTTGCCGGCATCCAACATGCTCATGCCCTCATAGTGGCAAAGCACCAGTGCCATGCGCTGGCGCTCGGGCAGCGCCTGCAATTCCTTGTCCACCCGCGCGCCCAGATCGCGTTCCACCAGCAGGCGCTGCTGCTCCGGCGGCACGGTCATGTACTCCAGCGCATCCGGGCCATCGCTGCGCCTGCCTCGGATCTTGTCGAGGGCGAGATTGGTGGTGACCCGATAGAGCCACCCGCCCACGCCCGCCTCGCCCACTTCGATTCGCGCGGCATTGCGCCAGAGTCGCAGCGCGGCTTCTTGCGCTACGTCTTCGGCCTCGGCATCGCCGCCCAGTAGCCGGCGAGCTGTCGCCACCAGGCGTGGTAGATAGCGTCCCAGCAGCTGGCGAAAGGCCTCCTGGTCACCCTCGGACGCTCGCGCCAGCAAATATCCATCGGCGGGCTGCAATGGTGCAACCAGCCGCAAACTGCTTGGACGGCCGCGATCCCGATCGCCAGACGCCAACGCTCTCGCCTCCCGCGCCACGTCCCATCCATTGCACGCAACGGGCCTCACTACGAGCACCCCGCGCTTGATCCGAGTCTGAGTTCGGCGCAATCCACTTTATCACCGCCAAGACGGCTTTTGGAGACCAATCGTGGGGATTCGGACGCAATCAAGCTCCGGCCCATGAGCCTTCCCCCTTGTCGCCGGCACCCCACTGACGTCGACTTCGTTTCCCCAATTGAAAGAACGAGACGGTAGCGCAAATCCGTCGCATCAACTCAAGAGGTCAACAAACTGTTGCAACGCCTCCGCTTGCGTGTCGCGCAAAATCCCCTCCAGCCTGGCCAAATCCGGCGCATCGCCCGCCCGGCACAGCAGAGCTTCGAGGCCCTTGGAGGCATTGCCCGGCTCAAAGGGGCTGTCGAGACATAGCCGCAAAATCTGCGACAACGACTGGTAAAGTCGGGCGGCCGGGATCAAAGTTGCACCAGCATCCTTGGCCAGAAGCCCGGCCGCTGTCAGCTTCTCCAGCGCCGCGATGGTATTTTGATCAAGAATACCCGGATGATCGTGGCCGTGGCGCAGTTGCAGATATTGCGTCAGGAACTCGATATCGACCATGCCACCGCGCGCCAGCTTCAAGTCCCAGGGGCCACCTGTACCCTTTTCGGTCTCGATCCGTTTGCGCATGTCGCGCACATCGGACACCAGGTTGCCGGGATCACGTGGCGCCGTGAGCACGCCGGCGATTTCCGCCTCGAGCCGCGCGCGCAGAGTTGCGGGCCCGGTCAAGACGCGAGCGCGGGTCAACGCCATATGCTCCCAGGTCCAGGCCGAGTTGTGTTGATAGTCGATGAAGCCGTGGAGATGGCTGGCCACCGGCCCCTTGGCGCCCGACGGACGCAGCCGCATGTCCACGTCATAGAGCCTACCCTCGGCCGTCTGGGCAGCGAGGCTGGCGATCAGGCGTTGGGTGAAGCGCTGATAATATTGCTGGGCCGGTAGCGGCTTGGCGCCGTCCGATGGCGGCGCGCCGTCGCGATAGTCATAGACCACGATCAGATCGAGATCGGAATTGGCGGCCATTTCGCGCCCGCCAAGCTTGCCCATGGCGATGACGCTCACCGCGCCGGTGGCGACGTCGCCATGCTGGCGGTGCATCTCGGCGGCCACCTCCTCATGCAGCGCGCCAATCACCACTTCGGCCAACCGCGCATAGGCCCCGCCCGCGCGCTCGGAAGAAATGGTGCCCGTGAGGACTCGCACGCCAATGAGAAACGCCTGCTCGGTGCCCACCACGCGGGCGCGGTCAAGTTTCTCGGGGTAGTCGGAGGCGGCCGCCAATTCGTGGCGGATGCGTTGTCCGAGTTCCTGGGAGCCTGGCTCGCTACCAAAAAATCCTGGATCGATCACGGCATCGAGCACACGGGGACGTCGGCCAAGGATGTGAGCCAGGCGCGGTGCCGAGCCCAGGATATCGGCGAGCAGGCGCAGCAAACCTGGATTGGAATGCAGCAGCGAAAACAGCTGCACACCGGTCGGCAGCTCAGCGAGAAACCGGTCGAACGCAACGAGCGTTGCGTTGGGATCGGCGGTGGCGCCCAGCACTTCCAGCAGCACCGGTTGCAACTCGGTCAGCCGCTCGCGCGCGCGGGCACTGCGCATGGCGACGTAGCGGCCGAAATGCCAGTCCCGCACCACCTTCAGCGCGCCGGCCGGATCGCGGTAGCCCATCTCGCGCAGGGTTTCCACCGTCGCTGGATCTTCTTCCTTGCCGGCGAACACAAGGTTGCCCTTGCCAAGCGTCAGCTCCGGCTTGCTCTCAAACAGCTTGGCGTAGTGGCGTTGCACGGCCATCAACTCAACCCGCAACCGCTCGCCAAACGAGCCAATATCGGGAAAGCCGCTGAGGCAGGCGACGGCCAGCAGAGGTGCGTCCTCGCGCGGCAGGGTCTGGGTCTGCTCGTCCTCCAGCATCTGGAGGCGGTGCTCAACCATCCGCAGAAAGACATAGCAGCGTTGCAACTCGGCTGCGGCGGCGCTGGTGATCCAACCGCGCGCCGCCAAGGCATCGAGCGCCTCGACGGTCGAGCGGACCCGCAAATCGGGCTGCCTGCCGCCGGAAATCAACTGCTGGGTTTGAACAAAGAACTCGATCTCGCGAATGCCGCCACGCCCCAGCTTGATATTGTGGCCCGCGACACCGATTTCGCCAAAGCCCTTGAAGGCGTGGATCTGCCGCTTCATGGCGTGAATGTCGGCGATGGTCGCGAAATCGAGATACTTACGCCAAATGTAGGGGGCAAGCTCACCCAGCAGGTGGTTGCCGGCCTCGAAATCGCCGGCGACAACCCGGGCCTTGATCAAGGCCGCCCGCTCCCAATTCTGGCCGTAGGCCTCGTAATAGTGCAGGGCCGCCGCCGTCGACAGGGCGATTTGCGTCGCGCCGGGATCAGGGCGCAGCCGCAGATCGGTGCGGAACACATAGCCGTCGGCGGTGCGCTCCTGCATCAGCCGCACCAGATCGCGGGTCATGCGCACAAAGAACGGACCAGGCTCCAGGCCATCACGCAAGGCCATGCGATCACGGTCATAGAAGACAATAAGATCGACATCGCTGGAATAGTTGAGTTCGCGCGCGCCGTATTTTCCCATGCCGATGACTATGTAGCCGGAGGCGATGTCCGGCCGCGTATGGTCCGCTGGCAGCATGTCTCCGGCGGCGGCGGCGCGGCGCATGAGGAAACGGACGGCCCCGCCGATGGTCTCGTCAGCGGCGGTGGAGAGGGCGTCGGTCACCCGCATGACCGGCCAGACGCCGGCAAGATCGGCCAGCGCCACCAGCAGCGCGACCTCGTTCTTGAAGCGGCGCAGCGCGGACATGGCCTCGGGCATGGACGTGGCGATTTGCAATTTGGCCGAGAGCATCTCCACGGCGCGGTCCAGGCTTTCGTCTGGCGGGGTCGCGAGCAGGCGTTCAAGCCGTGCGGGATCAGCGAGCATCAGGCGGCTGAGAAAGGGTGCGGCGGCAACGGTCGCGGAGAGAAGGCCCGAGACAGCCGGCTCTGCGATCAGCGCGCGCAGGCCATCACCGCCGGCCACGGACAGGTCGGCCATCACAAGTTCGGCGCGCTCGGGCGCGCACACCGTCAGGCGCAGATCAATTCGCGCAGCGAGCGGGCGGTCGTCGTCTGATGGTTGATTTGCTTGCGGCATCCGTTGCCCTGACTGGCACATGATGTTCATCTTTGGCGACAACCTGCCTGAATATCCGCTCGGTCAAGCACAGCCGAAGATGAAGATCGTGTCCCCGTTTTTGAAGTCCAATTGTGCGAGGCAACATACACCAATCACACCGGCACAAACGGGGACACGATGTTCATCTTCGGCAATCGAGGGTGGACCGCGCCGCACTGGCCCAGCATTGTCGAAGTTGAACATCATGTCCCCCCAAGCGGCAGCGCAATCACCACTCGCAGGCCCGGCACGTTGTCTTCCAGCCGCAGCGTGCCGCCATGCAGGCGGGCAACCGCCGCCACCAGACTGAGGCCAAGTCCGCTGCCGGACTCGGATCGGCTGGCCTCGAGCCGCACAAAGCGCTTGAGCGCCCGCTCGCGATCGCCATCCGCGACACCCGGGCCGTGGTCCGTCACCACGATTTCGGCGGCGACGCCGTCGCGCCGCACCGCCACGTCGATCGCTGAGCCAGCACCGTATTTCAGCGCATTGTCGATCAGGTTGGTGACAGCTTGGCCAAGCAGTTGCCGGTCAGCTTCGACCATGACGCCCTCGGTGATCGCCGTCGTCAGATGGACACCCCGTTCCTCGGCGACCGGCTCATACAGTTCGGCCGCGTCGGTCACCAGCGACCCGAGATCGGTGACCGCCAGGGTTCCGGCCGCGCCAGCTTCCAGCCGTGCCAGGCTCAACATGGCGTTGAATGTCTTGATGAGGCCGTCGGTCTCCTCGATGGCACCGGCCACCGCCTCGCGAGCAACACCCCCGCCCTTGGCCTCGCGCAGCGCAGATTCCAGCCGTGTTCGCAACCGGCTGAGCGGCGTCCGCAAATCGTGCGCGATGTTGTCGGAGACCTCGCGCATTCCGGTCATCAGCTGCTCGATCCGCTCGAGCATTCCGTTCAAACTGCCGGCCAGCCGATCCAGCTCGTCGGCCGATCCGCTGACAGGCACGCGCCGCGAAAGGTCACCGGACATGATGGACTCGGCCGTGCCGCGCATCCCCTCGATGCGGGCGAGAATGCCGCGCCCCGCGACCAGCCCGCCGCCAAGCCCGAGCACGGCGAGCGCGCCAAGTCCCCCCAAAAGAATGCGCCTGACGGTTTCCGCGAAGTCGCGCTGATCGACGATGTCGCGGCCGACCACCAGCGTATAGCCTCCGGGCACGGCAATGGCCACCCCGACGGCCTCCCGGTCGGGGGTAGCCTTCGCGGCCGTCGACGCCCGCGCGTAATGGAATATGCCGCCGCCCGACTCACCCGGCAGCTCCGACGGAAAACCGCTGAGATTTCCCGCAAGCTTCGCGCCTTCGGCCGAACTCAGCAGGTAAAGCCCGCTGCCGGCGTTGAGGCTGCGCTCGGTGACAACGCGGGCCAGCAGCGGCACACCGCCAAGGTCAAATTGTTCGCGCAGACCCTTGACCTCGGCAGCGAGCGTCTGAACGACTTGCCGTGTCAGCAGATCGTTGGTCTGCCAATAGATGTAACCGACCACACCCGCCGCGGCGATGCCGAACACCGCGCAATAGGCGATCAGCCAGCGGACGGTCGAGGTGGACAGGAGTCTAGCGAGCGCCGTCACTGATCATGTATCCGGCACCACGGACCGTATGCAGCAGCGGCACCGTGAAGGACTTGTCGATCTTGGCGCGAAGCCGCGAGATGTGGACGTCGATGACATTGGTTTGCGGATCGAAGTGGTAGTCCCAGACGTGCTCGAGCAGCATGGTCCGCGTCACCACCTGGCCCGCGTGTTTCATGAGGAATTCGAGCAGCCGGAATTCGCGCGGCTGGAGCACGATGGATTCGCCCGCGCGCGTGACCCGGTGAGACAGCCTGTCAAGTACAAGATCGCCAACAGAGTAGCTGGTGACCGCCTCGCTCGACGACCCCCGGCGGGTCAGTGCCTCGATGCGGGCCAGCAGCTCACTATAGGAATAGGGCTTGGTCAGGTAATCGTCACTGCCAGCGCGCAGGCCCTTGACCCGGTCATCGACCTCGCCCAGCGCCGACAAGATCAGCACCGGCGTCCGGTCGCCCTGTTTGCGCAGAGATTCGATGACAGACAGGCCGTCGCGGCGCGGCAGCATCCGGTCGATGATCAGCACGTCAAAGCGGGCTTCTCCGGCCACTTCCAGCCCCGCCTCGCCATCGGAGGCGTGCTCGGCAAAGTGGCCGCTTTCCTTCAGTGCCTTGAGCAGGAATCCGGCAGCCTCACGGTCGTCCTCAATCACCAGCACGCGCATGGGGGTGGCCTGAATACCGTCTTCGTACCTGGTGAATTCACTTCGTCACTTGCCCAGCATTGTCATCCTGGGGCTTGTCCCAAGGATGACAATTCTGGCGTTGAGTTAGGCCTCGTTAGACCTCACCCCGCCGCCAGTTTCATCGGGATGAAGTGGTCGCCATCCTGACCGTGGACCCGCATCAGCACCGCCTTGCGGCCCTGCTTGCGCGCCTCGTCCACGCCCTTGACTACGTCGGACGGGCTGGACACGGACGTGCCGCCAATCTCGAGAATGATGTCGCCTTCCTTCATGCCCTTGCCGGCGGCTTCCGAACCTTCGGCCACCTTGGTCACCAGGACGCCCTCGGTGGTATCCTTGCCGAGCACGCTGGCAGGCGCCAGCGACAGACCGAACTCGCCGAGGTCCTTGGTCTCGGGAGGCGCGGCCGGCTTGGCGGGTGGCTCTTCCATCTTGGCCAGCTTCTTGTCGTCGGGGAATTGGCCGAGCTTGATCTTGACCTCGTGCTCCTTGCCATCGCGATACACGCTGAGATGGGCCTCGGCGCCCGGCGCCATGTCGGCGATCAGGCGAGCGAGATCGCGACTGTCGGCGACCTTGGTGCCGTCAACCGACATCACCGCGTCGCCGACCTTGAGCTCGGTGCCGTCGGCTGGGCCCTTCTCGGTGATCTTGGTGATGAGCGCTCCGTGGGCGTCCTTCAGCCCGAGGCTGCCGGCGATGTCCTCGCTGACATTCTGAATATGAACACCCAGCCAGCCGCGGCTGACAGAGCCACCATCCTTCAGACTGGCGACGATGTGCTTGGCCAGATCGGCGGGAATATCGAAGGCGATGCCGACGCTCCCGCCCGAGGGGCTGAAGATCGCCGAGTTGACGCCGATGACCTCGCCGTCGAGGTTGAAGGTCGGCCCGCCTGAATTGCCCTTGTTGATCGGCGCGTCGATCTGCAGAAAGTCGTAGGGGCCCGATTGGATGTCGCGGCCGCGTGCCGAGACGATGCCGGCTGTGACGGTGCCGCCGAGCCCGAACGGGTTGCCGATCGCGATCACCCAGTCGCCGACCCGGACCGGCTTGTCGGCAAACTTCACGGGTGCGAATTTCTTGTCGGATTTCAGTTTTATGAGGGCGAGATCGGTGCGCGGATCGGCGCCGATCAGCGTCGCCTGGATGCGCTCGTTCTCGTCGAACGAGACCTCGATCTTGGTCGCATCCTCGATGACGTGATTGTTGGTGACGATATAGCCGTCATCGCTGATGACGAAACCCGAGCCTTGCGCACGCAGATCGCCGTGTGGCGAGTCACCACCCTTGTCACCCTTGTCGCCCTTCTTGAATTTCTTGAAGAACTGGTTGAGCGGGTTGTCCTGGGGCAGATCAGGGAAGTTCTCGGGTGCATCACCGGCAGCGGCATCGGGGCCGCCCTTGCCGGTGATGTAGATGCTGACCACCGATCCCTTCACCTTGTCGACAATGTCGGCAAACGTGAGCGGCGCGCCGGCGACCGGGGCGCTGGCGGCTTGAGCTGCGATCGCGGGAAGGCCAAGCGTCGCGGCAAGCCCGAGCAGCGCGATGCCAATCTGTTTGCGTCCTAGAGCCATCGGTTCGACCTTGATCGTTGGACGCGGGGGGCCACATTGCTGGCGTGCCGTCGCGTTGTTGAATGTCTGTTGCAGGCTAAAGCGTTGAATGACCAGCATTGTGCCCCAGCGGCCGGGCACGTAGGGATTAAACTTTAGTAATATCGCGTTACGTCCGCGGCAGGCCGGGCCGGGCCGGCTAAAGCCGCGGCATTGTAGGCGCAACAGGCCGTCGCCCCAACGCAAGGGCGCGCGGCGGGCTGTTCAATTCCCCGCCGCTGTCTTGCCGTCGACGCCCCGCCAGACGCCCCTGTCTTTCAGCGCCTTGGCGACCTCGGGCGGCATGTATTTCTCATCGTGCTTGGCCAGCACGCTGTCGGCCACGAATTGGCCGTCGGTGCCCAGCACCCCCTCGGCGATGACGCCCTGGCCTTCGCGGAACAGGTCTGGCAGCACGCCCTGGTAGTTGACCTTCAGCGTCTTGACCGTATCGGTGACGGTGAAAGCGATGTGCGCGGCTTCGTCGCGCTTCAGACTGCCTTTTTCCACCAGACCGCCGATCCGAACGCGCCGGCCGGCCGCCACATGCTTGTCGATGAGATCGCTTGGTGAATAGAAAAACACAATTGTGTCCTGCAGCGCGAACAGCACCAGGGCGGTGGCGATGCCGAGGCCGCCGAGCAGCGCCCCAATCAGCACCGTGCGTTTCTGTTTGCGGGTCATGCGCGAGGTCCTTGTGGCGGGCCGGAAACGAAAAAAAGGCTGCGAGGCCTTGGCCCCGCAGCCCTGGTGTCTATCGGAAGTGTCGCGGCCGGATCAACCGACAGAGCGCCACGTCCCATCGCCGTTGCGGCAGGCGGTGCCACGCATGGTCTGGGGCTTGCCGTCGATATAGATAGTATGGGTGTAGTCGCGGCAGTCCTGCTCGGCGCGCTTGTAGGGCTTGCCGGGGACAACCATGCCGTAATGGCCCGAGTCAGGGTTGCGCCAGGGCTGGCCGACGCCGGATTGGCCGCGCTCAAGCGAGGCGAACTCGGCCTCTTGCGCCAGACGGCGGTCATTGTCGTCGAGCGATTTGCCGATTTCGCTGCCAACGATGCCGCCGACAACCGCGCCAAGCGCCGTCGCGAGCACCTTGCCGTCACCCTTGCCGAACTGGTTGCCGACCACGCCGCCGGCCAACGCACCGATGCCGATACCGGCATCCTGCTTGGTGAGCCCGCCCTGCCCGCAGCCGGAAAGCATGAGCGAAATCGAGGCGACACCGACAAACGCCAAAGCCTTATTCATCCAAAGCCCCCGTCTTGTTGCATTCGTCCTGGCGCCCTGGATGGCAGCCGGAGAAAAGTGGACACAGTCCCGCTACTGCGACCCTTCCAGCGCGATTCGGGCAAAAGTTCGACCCTGGAGCCAGCTTGCGGCGTTTGGCGGAGGGAGTGTGGCTTCCGCAGGCCTTCGACCTGAGTGGAAACGTCTTCCTCAAGCCGCCGGTAGCGTCAGCCGGGCCGTTAGACCCCCGCGGGGCGAGCGGTCCAGGTCGAGTTTGCCGCTGTAGAGGCCCGCGAGCTCGGCCACGATCGACAGGCCCAAACCCGAGCCCGGCTTGGTTTCGTCCAGCCGCTTGCCGCGTTGCCTGGCCTCTGCCCGCTCGGCATCGGTGAGACCCGAGCCGTCATCGGCAACTTCAATGGTGAGGCTTGCCGGCTCGCCACGCTTGCTGGCGGACCCCCGGACCGCCGTGATCTCAATCCGCGACTTGGCCCACTTGCAGGCGTTGTCCATGAGGTTGCCAAGCATTTCCTCGAGATCCTGTTTCTCGCCTTGGAACTTCAAGGTGTCGTCACAGCTCGCGGTGATCGCCAATCCCCTCTCACTGTGGATGCGGCCAAGCACACGGGCAAGCGCGTCGACCACCGGTTTGACCTCGGTGACGCCACCGAGCGTACCGGTGCGCGCCACCATCCGGGCGCGATCGAGGTGATGCTGCACCTGGTCGCGCATGATCGCCGTCTGCTCGGCGACCTTCCGGCCGAGCGGGCCCTTGTCCGCCGAGGCCTCGTTTGTCAGCACGCTGAGCGGCGTCTTGAGGGCGTGGGCGAGATTGCCGACATGGGTGCGGGCGCGCTCGATCACGTCCTGGTTGGATTTCAGCAGCGCATTGAGTTCGCGTTGCAAGGGCACGATCTCGCTCGGATAGTCGCCCTCCAGCCGCATCGCCTTGCCCGAGCGAATGTCGCCGAGGCCCTGCTCGATCGCGCGCAGAGGCCGGAGGCCATAGCGGACCTGGAATAGCGTGGCGGCGACCAGCCCCGCGCCCAGAAGCGTCAGCGCGAGGAAAAGCGTGCCGCGAAACCGCAGAAGCGTGATGTCCGTCTCAGTGAGGTTGCCGGAGACGATGTATCGGTAGCGCCGCGCCGCCTCGCCCTCGCCGAAAGTGAGGATCTTGGAGAACAAGCGGATGCGCTCGCCTTGCGGGCCGGTGCCATCAGCGATGTCGTACGAGTCGCCAGGCGCGCTTGTGACGCCGCTGGTGGGGAATGTGAGGTGCTCGCCTTGCAGCGAGGGCGAAATGAGTGGAGAGGCGACCGGATCAACGGATGCGATCTGCCAATACCAGCCGGAAAACCGCACATTGAACGATGGATCGCCGAAGGCAGTAGCGGCCGGCTCGCGCGGTGTCGTCTCGCCTGGGCTCACCGAAAGATTGACCAGCGCCCACCAGGCGGTGTCGAGCCTGAGATCGAACACCCGTTCGACCTCTTGGCGATAGATAGAATTGAGTACCCAGCCGGTGATGGGCAGTACGATCAGGGTCCACAGCGCGGAAGCCGCGAACAAGCGGAAGGCGAGAGAGTTAAACCTCATCCCCATCCTTCGACAGGCAATAGCCCAAGCCGCGGATGGTGCGGATTCTGTCGCCCGGAATCTTCTTGCGAAGCCGGCCGATGAAGACCTCGATGGTGTTGCTGTCACGATCGAAATCCTGGTCATACATATGCTCGACCAGCTCGGTGCGCGAAACGACCTTGTCCATGTGGACCATCAGATATTCGATCAGTTTGTATTCGTGCGAGGTCAGCTTGATCGCGGTGCCGCCGTGGGTCAGCCGTGCCATCTTGGTGTCGAGCCGCAACGGGCCGCAGGTCAGCTCGGAACTGGCGTGCCCCGCCGAGCGACGCAGCAGCGCGCGCAGCCGGGCCAACAGCTCTTCCATGTTGAACGGCTTGGTGAGGTAATCATCGGCGCCGGCGTCCATTCCCGCCACCTTCTCGCTCCAGCGGTCGCGGGCGGTCAGGATGATCACCGGCATCTTGCGCCCGTCGCGCCGCCACTGCACCAGCACGCTAATCCCGTCGCGCTTGGGTAGGCCGACATCCAGCACCACCGCGTCATAGGGCTCGGTGTCGCCCAGGAAGTGGCCTTCCTCGCCGTCACTGGCCGTGTCAATGGCATAGCCCGCTTCGCCCAGCGCCGTCTTGAGCTGGCGTTGCAGATCGGGATCGTCTTCGACCAGGAGCAGCCGCACCGTCGACCTCGTGCTGAATTTTCACACGGACTATAAGTCGGGGCCGATTGCGGCGCTACTGGGGAAACGGGTTCTTGGCGTCCACGGCGAGGTTGACGAGCTGGCCGGCGGCATCCAGGAACACCAACTTGTATTGGAAACCATAGGAGCCCTTGCAAAGGCTGACCTTGATCAGCTTGCCCGGAACCTTGGCGGCGGCGAGCTGCTGCAAATCCTTGGCTGGCGTCAGGCCATTGGCCGCCACCTGGCCCGACATGGCCGACCAGTTGTCGGTGCAATAGTCCGCCGCGCCAGCCGGGGCGGCCAGGGCGGTCAGAGCGGCGATGGCAAGCCAGTTGCGCATGGTTGGAAGATACCGAGCGCGGCCTGAACCTGGGATGAATGCCCTTTTTATGCCCCTCCGTTCCCCCACAACCCTCATCCTGAGGAGCGAGCATGGCGAGCGTCTCGAAGGAGGTGTTGGGTCAGGCGATTTCGCCTTCGTCGCCATCCGTCGAGACTCGCCCAGCTGGCGCTCCTCAGGATGAGGGTGGTCGATTGGGGAACGGGGAATAGAACGCAAAAAAAGCCCCCGCCTCCCGATGAACGGGGGGCGGGGGCTTGTCTGTCTCTGGACTGAATGGCGTAGGGGCGAACGCTGTTCGCCCCTACGCCATTCGCGATCCGCCTACAACCGGAAGGTGAACAGCGACTGTTGCAGCGGCGCCACCGCGCGGAACCGGCCGGCGATGGCCATCACGGTGCCGATGACGCCGCCAAGCGCCTGCAGAACATGCGTGATCTGATCGCCGAACTGGACGATCAACGCACCGCTCAGATTGATGCCGATAAACGGGCCGATGATCGGCAGCACGGTCGAGAGGCCGGTGATGATGGTGCCCCAGATGGTGAGCGACTGGCCCCACCATTTCGGTTCGTTAGTCATGGGAGTCTCCTGTGGTGGTTGAGAGGATTCGGGCCAAGTGACGATCACGCCGGCCATTGTCTTTGCTGCCGACAGCGTCTCATCAACCCGGGCAAGCCAGCCACGGCCGAAGCGGGGGAAGATGCCCAGGCGGCGGTAGGCGGCGCGGCGGATGTCGGCATAGCGGGCGATCAGCGCCAGCTCGCTGGCGGCGCGCACCGCCGCGATGGTGACGTGGCCGACCGCGCCGTCGATAGTGGTGCCGGCGGCCTCTTGCAGCATCCGCGCGGCGCGGCCGACACCGTGGTTGACCGCCGCGTCGAAATGCATGACGGCGGGCGCGCCGGGCAACAGATCGCAACGACCCTTCAGCCAATAGTCCTGATGGTATATACCGCGGACCGTCTCTGGGCTGATGTTACGCAATTCCGCTTCGAGACCTGGCGCCGTCCATTGATCAAGCGTGCTGCCGCGATGGCGGGCGTAATCGGCGATGGTGATGCCGTAGTTGGTGGCGCCGCCCGGGTCGGCCGGATCGTTCGACCAACCACCCTCCATCTTGAGGACGTGCTTCAGCGCAACGTCGAAGATCTCGCCCTCGACGCGCGCAAGGGCCATCAATGACGGGTCATTGGTCAAAGGGATGCTCCAGGTCGGATCGGGGATGGGGGTGTGGGGCGCCTCGATTGAGGCCGCTACTCGAAATACCCCTTCACGCCGACGCCGCCGCGGATGATCTGCGAGGCCGTCGCGGTGCCAACCGGCATCCTCAGGATGACGTGCAAAAAGGTGCCTGGCTCAACGATCAACGGTGCGGCGGAGAAATCGGTGCTCACCTTGTTGTCGGAGCGCGCGCCGATGGCTGACCCGATGGCGAAGCTCTGGCTGCCAAGGAATTTGCGATGAGGCGCGCGGGTGTTGGCACTGTCGGCGGTGGCAAGACTGACGGCCGTTGAGCCGGTGCCGATTGACCAGTGGAGCAGTGTCGGCGTGGTGGCCACCGCCGCACCCATGTTGTTGGCATCGATTTCGATGCCGGTGACGATCAGGTTCTTGCCCGGCACGCCGGCTGCCGGCGCGGGCACCTGATAGGCGAACAGTGCGTAGTCGGTTTCGGCTCCGGCCACCGCGGCGAATTGGAAATTGCCGCCCGGAAGGGTGTAGCCAGCAGCGGTGTTAGCGAGGGTAGCCGAGGTCGGCGCAACCGAGTTGGCGATGTTGTCGAGCAGCGCCACGACCTGGCTGTCGGGATTGGACAGAAGATGATCGCCAAGGCCCGTCCGCGCCGCCCCCCACGAGCGGTTGAAATTGCCGTCGCCCACGGTCACAGCCCAGCGGGCGATATTGAGTTTTTGCGCGCCAGTGGTGGCGGCGGCGTTGAAGAGCCGGGCGAACAGGTTGCCGCTCTGGTTCTGCGACATGGCGCCAACGGTGTTGGCGGTCGAGCGCAGCACGGTGCCGATGAGTGCGCCGTCCATATAGAGTTCGATGCGGTCCGAGTGACAGACGATCTCGCCGTGATAGACCCTGTTGGCGGTCCAGGTGAATGCAATGGCGCCGGACGTCGTGGCGACGCCGTTGTAGTTGGCCACCAGCTGTAGCGCGCCGGAGGTATCGATCAGCATATAGACGCCGTCCGTCGGCGGGCTGGCATTGCTGGCATTCGGGATGCCGAGACCGATCTCGATGATGTTCTGGGCCTGGGGCACCAAGGCCAGCGAGAACCAGAAATCAACCGCTGTCGGATAGTTGCCCAGAACCGGGAAGGTCCGGTAGGTGCGGTGACTGACGGCGGCGCCGGAGGCCAGCGAGGCACCGGCGTTAAAGGTCAGGAAGCCGCTGGCCACCGCCGCCGTCATGGTGGTGGCGCTGTTCGAGTACTTGCGGGAGTTGAGCACGGAGTGATGGAACACATCGTCCCACAGCAGCGAGTCCAAGCCAACGCCCAGCCGCTTCTCGGGACTGATATATGTCGAGCGGCGCAGCGCGGGCAGGCCAGTGGAACCGTCATGATTTTCGCCGACAAGCGCGGCATAGCCGGCATTGCCGAGGATCTTGGCGAGCGCGACCTGCAATTCGCTGTTGGTGTTAACGAACGCCGAATTGGCGCCAGAGACGTCTTGAAGCGTGGCCATGTTCTCTACTCATCCTACCAGGTAGTTGACTTTGTATTTGCCGCTGACCCGTCCTGTCAGGCAGGCGGCGAAAAGCGTGAAGCTGCCCGCGCCGGGAACCGCGCGCAGGTGCAGAAAATCCATCTCGTTTTCGTCGGCCGCCCGGCCGGTCGCCGCCTTGCCGGACTGGTCAACGACGATCTTGGAAGTGGCCAGCACGCCGGCATTGGCGATGGTGAAGCGCTTGGACTGCACCGCCGCGCCGCCGAAATCGATCTCCACCTCGATGACGCTTCGGGCGTCTACATACTGTTTGGTGGCGATGCCGAGCCCCGAGGCCGGATCGCCGAACACCGTGGCGAGCGCGCTGGTCGCGTTGATGTTGATCGCTTCTTTCCAAGTCGTGCCATCGGGGCTGACCTTGAAATGGTAGCTGTCATCACCGGTCAGCCCGGTCTCGGCTCGGCCGGAGAAATTGGTCTGGTAGAGAATGCTGGCGGTGTCGGTGATCGCGTTCTTGTTGAACTTGGCCTGGATGCCGTTGCCAATGTTGTTGAACAGGACAGCGGAGCTGGCCACGGCCAGCTTGTTGGTGACATCGGCGGTGGCGTTGACGCCGAGCAGGGCGGTGTTTTGCAGCGTGCCGCCGGACGACGCTGCTTTGCCGGCCAGCCCGGTATCGACATAGGCGGTCGATGCGATCTGGGTGCTGTTGGTGCCCGCCGTCGCGGTCGGGGCGGTGGGCGTGCCCGTCAGCGCTGGCGATGCGAGCGGGGCGGCGCCGGACACATCGGCGACGGCGAGCGCCAGCAGCGTCTTGACCTGGGCCGCGGTCAAATCGGCTGAATTGGCGGTCGACCCGGTATTGTTGCCCTTGAGTGTGTTCGCCGCCATTTGCGCGAGCTTGGCGTTGGTCACCGCGTTGGCCGTGATCGATAGCGTCAGGCTGCCGGTGGTATTGGTGACGTCGCCGGTGTGGGCCGGCTCCTGGGCTGCCTGCAACGTCCCGGTGGCTTGCGTTGTGAGGTTGACGGACGAGGCTGTTGCTAGTGCGCCGAGCCCGGAGACATCGGCCGAACCGATCGCCAGCAACGTCTTGACCTGGGCGGCCGTCAGATCGGCCGCATTGGCCGTCGCGCCAGTGCTGTTGCCCTTGAGCGTCACGGCGGCCATCTGCGCCGCCTTGGCATTGGTCACCGCGTTGGCGGCGATGGTGATCGCCCCGGTCGCGGCATTGATGGCTGCATCGCCGCCGGCGGTGAAGCCGGCGAGCGCGCCAGCATTGTTGTACTGGATCTGGCCGTTGGTGCCGCCGGGCATCGAGGTTCCCGAATGCGAGTCGACATATTGCTTGGTGGCGATGCCGAGCGCCGCCGCCGGGTCGCCGAACACCGTGGCGAGTCCGCTGGTGGCGTCGATCTTCAGAGCCTCCTTCCACGTCGCGCCATCTGGGCTGACCTTGAAGTGGTAGCCGTCATCGCCGGTCAGCCCGGTCTCGGCCCTGCCGGAGAAGTTGTCCTGGTAGAGAACGCTGGCCGTGTCAGCCGCCGCGTGTTTGTTGAGCTTGAGCTGGACGGAGTTGCCGATGTTGTTGAGCAGAACCGCCGAGCTGGCCACCGACAGCTTGTTGGTGGCATCGGCAGCGGTGTTGATGCCGAACTGGGGAATGGTGGTTGGCAAGCCGAAGACCTGCCAGAGAGTACCCGTCCAATTGACAGTGGTGCCCTCGTCCACGATCCAGGCGAGCCAGCCCGTCTTAGGGAGGTAGAACACCCACAGCCCGTCCTGCCAAGCCGCCACCGTTCCCGCCGCCTGGCCGGTCCACGCGCCCGTTCCGGTGGCGGCCAGGATGTAGCACGCACCATCGGCTGGGGTGGTCGGAGCCGCCGACAGCGCGCGAGTGACAATCGCGGTTTGGACCAACGCATCGAGACCGCGAATGGCCTCGTTGTGCGTCACATGCTTCTGGGCCTGCGCGGCGTCGATATAGGGCAGGCCGAGATTGGGCGTGGTCGTCATGACATGACCTCAAACCGTGGCGGCGCGGGGCGTGCCGCGACCGAAACTCTGGGAAATCTGGTAGACCTTGACCGGCACGGCCGCCTGGGCCGCGCCGAAATCAGCGGTCTGCTGGGCGGCGGTGTAGGTGACGGCCGGGCTGGTGGCACTCAGTGTGCGCACCACGCTGGCGCCCGACAACACGTCGATCTGATAGGCCTCGCTGTCCTCGGCCAGCGGCACCTCGATCTGGCTCCAGCTGTCGCCGCCGATGCGTGTGCGGCGTTTCCAGCTGATGGCGAGATCGCCGCCGCTGCGCGCGCCCCGCACATGCGAGGGGCTGAGTGGCCGGCGGCCGATGCCCGTGAAGGTTCGCGTGTCGGTGCGGTAGGCGAGGTTGCCGATCGGACGGTTGGCGGGGCCGTAGCGCCATTGCTGGGCGAGTCCCATCTGGTCGGCGGTCTCATCCAGCAAGGCTACCGCGCCGTCCAAAAGGACGAAACGCGCGCCTGCCGACAGTGTGGGCACCATCGCCGCCTCGGTGCCTGCCTGGCCGCGCAGCAGCGTGCCCAGGCGGTAGGTCTGCGAGCTGACCAAATCGGCGCTGACGAACTGGATCACCTCGAACACGCCGGGCGTGGTCTCGATGGCCGCGATGTTCGCGCCGGCCAGCACCGCCGTCGGGCTTTGAGTGCCGAGCGTGCCAGAATTCAGTTGCACCAACAGCGCGTTGGCCCTGTCCCAGCGGCCGACTGGACCGGCCGGTAACATCGAAGCGGTGACCCCGAGGGTCGCCTGCCGGCTCGCCGTGGTGTTGAGCGTGAAAGCGATGCCGTCGGTCGAACGGTAGAACGCAACACCGCCCGGCCAGGGCGCCTGGGTCGCGGCCACGCGCGGGGCGGTCGGCGGCTCGTCGCCGCGCAGCAGCGGCAGATCCATGAAGGCCACCGCCGGCTGGCCGAAGGCGGCGGCGCTGACGACGTTCGGCGAGCGGTCCGCGGCGGCGGCTGCTCCGTACACCGCCCGCTGGATGGAGAGCGAGTCGACGGCCCGGCCCAGACCATCGGTCAGCGCCGTGATCCGCAATTCCTGGGTGCGGCCGGGCAGCAGCAGATCGACCACATCGCTTGGCTCCAACGCCAGCAGCCGCGCGGGCAAACTGAAGGTCGCCTGCTGGCGTGAGGCCCAGGCATCCTGCAACAAGCTGTCGGCGATGGCCTGGGCGGTGGGCGCGCGCATCACCAGCGGCAAGTCGGCGTTGGAAATCCGCGACGAGCGACCGGCCAGCCGGCGCGACTCGGCGGCGGCCGAGCGATAGCCTTGATCCGCATCGAGAAAGCCCAGCCGGGCGACATGCGGCAAGTCCGTGTCCTGCTTGCGCACCAGATGATAGGGTTCGGCGCCCGGTCTGAGTTCGACCAGATCGTCCGGCGAGAGTTGCGCCACCGGACCGCGCGCGCCGCGTTGGGCGAACGCGAGGTGATCGCCGCTTTCGTAGCTGTCGAAGAAATAGGCCAATTCCAGCGGCTGGATGGCGCCGCGCGCGCTCATCACCCGGTCGATCACGTATCCCTCGACCAGCCCCACCAGCCCGGAGGCCGAATAGGCCGAAAAGCCGTAGTCGGTTAGAATCGCCGCGACCACCTTGTCGAGCGCGGCGGCGGCGATGCGGCCGGTGATCCAATGCCCGCGCTGCCAGTTGACGCCGTCGCTCCACACGCCCGTGGCGTAGGGAAATGCCGGATACGGACGGGCGTCCCAGGTATAGACCACCATCCGCGCCGGATCGACCATCGGCGCGCCATAGACATTCGAGATCGGGTTGGCGGCGGTGCCGATGCCGTTGGCGAAAACGCCGAGGATCGCCTGCAGATACCGCCGCTGCATGAAGTCGTCGCGCTGGCCGCTGGAGAAATAGGGCAGCTTCGATTCCGCGCTTTTGGCATCAACGAAGACGTTGGGCTGGTTGGCGCCCTTGTCCACCGCCGGACAGCCGACCTCGGTGAACCAGATCGGCTTGCCCTGTGGCACCCAGGCGGTGGCGGTCGTGGACTCAATGCCGCCCGGCCGGTCGAAATGCTGGTGCGACCACCAATTTGCGATGTCCTTGAAGCGGAACACCCACGGCTTTCCCGCCCCGTCAGTGATCGGCGTGCGCGATTGGGCGGTACGCGCTGCATCGCTGGCGTAGTACCAGTCATAGCCCTCGCCAGCAGAGACATTGGCGGAGAGATAGTTCAGATCGTAAAGGGACGATGCGCCGGCAAGGGCATCAAGATGGGTCGCGCCATCACGCCAATCGGCCAGCGGCCAGTAGACATCGATGCCCACCGCGTCGATGGCGCTGGAGGCCCACAGCGGGTCAAGGTGAAAGCGTACATCGCCCGAACCATCCGTCGGCTGGTGACCGAAATACTCCGACCAGTCAGCGGCATAGGTCACCTTGGTGCCGGTGCCGAGCACGGATTTGACGTCGGCGGCCAGCGCCGCGAGGGCGGCCACGAACGGGTAGGTGCCGGCCGCCGAGCGGGCAGTCGTCAGCCCACGCAGCTCCGAGCCGATGAGGAATGCGTCAACCCCGCCGGCCGCCTTGCACAGGAACGCATAGTGCAAGATCATCCGCCGGTAGGACCACTCGGCCGGCCCCGAATAACTGACGTTACCGCCGGAAATGGCGAAATTGGCGGGCGTCACCGTACCCATGAAGATGGCGAGCTGTGCGGCAGCGGCGGCGGTCTTGTCGACGGTCCCCGGCTGCCCGGCGGCCGGCGAAACGGTGATCCGTCCGCGCCAGGGGTAGGCGGCTTGAGCAGCCGCGCCATAGGGATCGGGCAGCCCGTTGCCGGCCGGAATGTCCATCAAGACAAAGGGGTAGAACGTGGTCTTCAGCCCGCGCGCCGAAAGATCCTGGATCGCCGCGGTGACGCTGTGGTCCGATGGCGTGCCGCCAAAGGCCGGAGCCCCGGCACTGGTGGACACAACGTTGGCTGACGGCCGTGTGACGCCCGCGACGCTCCAGGCCAGCGGATTGGTGGATTTGGTGGCGTTGTCGACGGCCGGACGCAGCAGGCAATTGGCCGCTCTCAGATCATTGCCGAACCAGCTCACCACCAGCGACAGATTGCCGGCGTTGGGCAGGGCGTCCTGCAGCTGATCGATCGCAACTGCCCAGTCGGTTTTGCCGGCCAGCGTGTGCGTGTTCTCGGGCGCCCAGGCGCCGCCGCCAAGGTCGCGCTGCACCTCGGCCGTGTCATAGACGAACTCGCCGGCACCCGGCGTCACCGTCACCGCCTTGATCGCCTGCTCGAAGCCGTCGACCGAGCGGAACACCTCAAAAGCCAGCTGCGGCAAGCGGTTACCGAACTTGGCCAGCGCCATCCGCTCGAACACCACATAGGCGATGCCGCGATAGGCCGGCGCCAGGCCCGCGCCCTCCTTGGCTTGGATCAGGCTGTCGGGGAGCTGCTGCTCGGAGCCGGTGTAGAGTCGATGGGTGTAGGCTGACAGATCCAGTACCTTGCCGTCCGCCCACACCGTACCTATGCGAGTAATCGGCCCCTCGCACAGCCCGACCGCGAAATTGGCGAAGTAGGAATAAGTGGTCTGCGTTGTGCTCGGGCCGCCGCCACCGCCCAGACCCTTGCCTCCACCGCCGCTGGTCGTGGTCGAGGCGACCTCCTCAAAGTTCGTCGCCCAGATCACCTCGCCGGCGATCCGTGCACGTCCATAGAGGCGGGGCATCGGCGCACCATCGCGCGAGGCCATCACATGAAGCGAGGCCAGGCGCGGCCCGTCGACAACCCGGCCCTGACCGCTGGCGCCGAACAACGCCTGGTCGATATACGACCCCGCCAGCCCCCCGATCGCCCGGCCCACCGCCGCGCCCGTCAGCGTGGCGCCAAGAATGGACACGGACGGCAGCAGGGCGCCGCCGATGGCCGCACCGGCGATCCCGAGAGCGAGAGTTGCCATGAAAAACGGACTCTTTGTTTGCACCCGGCGACTCCGCTTCGCGGAGCCGGCCGCCGGGCGCTGGTAAATCCAATGGAGCGGCAGCCGCGGCTACCTCTTGCCTACCCACCACCCTCATCCTGAGGAGCGCCCGTTTGGGCGCATCTCGAAGGAGGCGGGTGGTGGACTGGGGCGCTACTCCTCGACCCCAGGCAGCGCGAACACGCCTGCGATCCGGCGGCGCCACCAAGGACCGAGCGCGACTTCGCTCACCGGCACGCCCTCTTGCGCGTGGATCATATGGGTTGGACTGATCAATATCGCGGCGTGCTTGGCCACCGCCTCCTGACGCAGGCGGAACACCACCACGTCTCCAGGCCGCGCGCCGGCGATGTGGACCGGCTGCAGATGCCGCGTGGCGGCCTCGAGCAGCGCCTCGTTGCCAGTGGCCTCGGCCCAATCGCCGGTGTAAGGGCCGGGGGCCTCCGGCTCGGTGCCGTAAAGCTCGCGCCAGAGGCCGGAAATTAGCCCGATGCAATCGCAGCCTGCCCCCTTGATACTGGCGCGATGATGATAGGGCGTACCCAGCCAGCCGCGCGCCAATGCAATGATGCGTGTGCGCGCCACGGTCATAGGAACCGGCTCCCGCCATTGTTGCCGCCGTCACCCGAATTGGGGTACGAGGTGATGAAGTCGTTGCCTGGAATATGCGGGCATCCCCGAAAGTTATCGCCGTTGGCGAACTTTGCCCGGCAGGTGACGAACTGCTTGTCGCAACCCGCCGTTGCCGTGAAGGCATCGCCAGCCGAAATGGGGTAGCTGGCGTCTTGCCAGATTTCCAGGGTGATGCCAGCAGTCCCAAACCAGTGGCGCTTGATTTCGACGGCGCGCCCCGCATTGGCGCCACCGGTCCAGGTCAACAGCCCACGCCCGAACCAACCTTCGGTGAAGGCCGAGAGGCCCGTGACGGCGACACTTCGCGCGTCCACGATGGCAGCCACCGCGCCGACAGCCGTGAACTGCGGCATGGCGAGCGCTATTCCGCAGCGCGCGTCGCCGAGGTCGGCATCGCACGAGAACTGGTAGACGCGGCCGCGCTCCTGCTGCAGGGAATCGGCCAGCCCACGCACCTCGGCGGCAAATACCGTGGTGCCGCGCTTGACCTCGCCGATGGTGCCCTTGCGCATCAGCAGACGCTGGTCCGGCGACGCCCAGTTGACCCGGAAGATCTCGATGCCCGCATTGTCGTAGAGGCCGGCAGCAAGATCATCTGCATTGAGACGGTCGGATCGCAATGCGCCGGACACCTCGAGATTGGCGACCGCGAGCCCCACTTCGGAGTGCATCTCGGTGGCGGTGAGGCCGGTGGCGGCCTCGAAGGTGGTCCCGTCAAAAGCCACGTCGCGGTCGTGATCGGTGAAGCCGAGCCGCGCGCCGTCGTTGCGGGTGATGCGCCAGCACCAGGCGAGCGTGGTCACGCCGGTGTTCAGATGGGCCTGCAAATTAACGTCAATCTGCCTCACAGCCGCACCTCGACGATCGGAATATGGGGGATCGAGCCGGCGGCCAGGCTCTGCAGGTTGACCTCGATCTGGTCGGTGTCAAAGCGGACCGGCACGTCGAATTCGTAGCCCGCCGTGATGGCCGCGCTGGCGGCGGGCACCGAACCCGCGAGAAACGTCACGAGGCCGGTCGTATAGTCCGCGACATAGGTCGCCCCCTCGGTCTTGAGCGTGCCGGCCACCGCGATCCTCAGTGTGCCTTGCACCGGCTTTCTGATTGTCCGCGCATAGGGTGCATAGAGATTGCCATAGGTCTTGATCAGCTGGAACGTGGCGGTCGTGCCGTCGCCGGTGCCGATCGGCTGGTCGGCCGCCGCTGGCGGAACGGACGGCGGGCCGGAGCGGAAATCGGCGTGATCCTTCCAGCGGAAGGCATAGAGCTTGCCGCGCCGTTCCTCGAAAAAGCCGATGACCGCGTGCAGATCGTCGATTCCGCGAAGGCCATAGCCGGCGTTGTAGCTGCGTCGCGAATCGGCCCAGCGGCTGTTACGCTCCTCGAAGCCGGAGGCGAGCGTCACCACGTCGGTGCGCCGCTCTGGCCCGCCCGCTGCCCCCCTCGAGATGGCGGTCGGGAAGCGGATATCGTGGAAGATCATCACCCAACCTCCGTGCGCTCAGAGATTTCTCTGACCGGCCGCCAACCCGCGCTGGAGCAAGGCGGCGATCTGCGTTTGCGACCGCTGGAAGCCGGCGACATCGGGTGTACTGATGTTGAAGGTGATGTTGCCGCCACCCCCGCCACCCGAGCGGACACCCAACTGGCCGTCGGGGCCGCGGGTCAGCGGCAGGATGGCTTCGGCACCCTGTTCGCCGGCGATGGCGGCGCGGCCGTCGCCGAGCGGGAAACTCACCGGTGACGAGATGACACCCCCGGCCGCGAACGGCTGCGGCAGCGCGCTCGCCGATTGACCCCCACCCGTCAGACTGGAATTCAGGCCACCGAGCAGCTGGCTGAAGATACTGCCGAGCCCGCTCTCCAGCGGCTTCAGGGCGGCCTTCAAGGCAAGGTCAGCGAAACTCACGGCGAGCGATTTCACAGTCGCATCAAGGCTCTTGCCCTTGACCGCCACCTGGTCGAAGGCGTTGACGAGTTTGCTGGCGAACTGGTCGCCAAGCGAACCGATGCCCTGCAGCGAACTCTTGAGCTGATCGGTGCTGGCGGCGATTTCCGCCGTGGCGGTGTGAATGCCATGCGTCATGCGCTTTGCTCCGTTGAAGGATCGTCTGGAAACAGCGCCATCATCGCAACGAGCTCGGCGCGGCTCGGCGCACCGGCGCGGCGGCCGTGGTGGCCTGCCAGGGCGGCTTCAAGCTCGCGCGGCGTCATGGCCCAGAAGACGGCCGGTGGCAGCTTCAATACTCCGAGCCCGAAAGCCATGGCATCGGTCCAGGCGAATGGCTCGCGCCGGGCGGATGGGCCGGTCACGCGGCACCGAAGGTCGCGCACAGCAGCCGGGCGACGATGTCGACAAAGCCGGCCGCTCCGCCGTCTACCCGCATGTCGCCGACGGCCGCGTCCTCGATCATGGCACCACCCGCGCGCAACCCCGCGCCGATGATCCGGATGGCGTCACGCGCCGCGATCCTCCCGCTCGAAAATCTCTGAGCCAGCGCCAGCATGTCCTCGGCGCCGAACGCCGATTCGAGATCGGCCAATGCACCGAGCGTGAGGCACAGCCGGTACGGCACACCGTCGAGGACGGCCTCGATCTCGCCCCTATGAAGGTTGACCATGGCAATACTCCCTGATCGCCGATCTACGCGAATGTCAGCGCCCCGGCCGACTCCAGCGTGATGTCGAAGGTGACCTCGCCATTATACTGGCCGGCATAGTCGAGGGCACTGATCTGGAACAGTCCCTGTACGGTGCCAAAGGCGGGAATGATCACCTGCCAGTTGCGGATCGTCTGGTTAAGGAATGTATCGCGCACCAGCGCGTCGGTGGTGCTTGAGGTGAAGATGCCGTTGCCGGTGATGCGGGCGTTCCTCACACCGGCACCGGCCAGCAGTTCACGCCACGGCCCGGCCGAGTCGGCGTTGGTGGTGTCGACGGTCGCGGCGTTGAAGGCGAGCGTCCGTGTCCGCAGGCCAGCAACGGTGACGAAGCTCCCGGCGCCGGTCTGGTCGATCTTGAGTAGCAGATCGCGGCCTTTCTGGGCTGCCATATGTCTCTGTCCTTGTTGAAGATTATCAGGCCGGCTGGGTCACCGCGCGGTAGCGCAGCAGGCCGTGGATGGTGATGCCATCGGCCTCGCGCCGGACATCGGAGAACTGCTGACGCAGGTTGACCAGCGTGTGGCCCGCGAGTGTCAGCGGCGCGTTGTGCAGAGCATCGCGAACGGTGCCCATGATGGCCTGGGCCTCGCTTCGTCCGCCGTAGGACGACCAGACGTGAAGCGTCACGATATGCTCCTCGCCGTCCTCGGTGCCGGTGCCATAGTCGGTGGAGGTGGTCTGGCCCATCGACACGAACGGATAGGCCGCCGCATGTGGAATGTCGTCATAGACGCGAGCACCGCCCAGCAGGGCCGTCAGCGCGGTGCTGGAACTCAGCGTCGCGTAGACCGCCTGTTGCAGCTGCCAGCTCGCCGATCCGCTCATAGCAATCGCTCCTCGGCCTGGATGCGCATGAACGGGTCTTGGCCGTCGCGATCAAGGACCGCCCAGATGACGAAGATCCTGGCGCCGTAGCGTAGTCGGGCCGCGGGCGACACATCCATCCGCCTGCGAATGGTAATCTCGTGCGTGACCTTGCCCTGCAGCCCCTCGGCGACGATGACTTCGGCGCCCGACAGGCTTTTCAGTTCCGCCCACAAGGTCGCGACCGTTGTCCAGCCAATCGCCGCGCCACCTCCGCCATCAGGCACGCGCGCCGGGACCTCCAGCGTCACCCGCCGCCGCAGGGCGCCGATCGCCGGCGCGCTCATAGCCGCCTCACGCGATAGGGGCCGATCAGATCACGCACCATCTCGGGCAGCCCAGTGTCCGGCGGTCCGCCCGGCTGGGCGAGCTGCCGGTGTTCGTACCAGTGGCCGACCAGGATCAGGATCGCGATCCGCAGGGCCGCTGGAACGTCCGTTGGCTGTGTGCCATGACCGGCGGTGAAGTCGATGGCGATGCCGTTGCCTGGCCGCACCGGCGCCAGCCAGGGTAGCGTGCCACGCCGGATCATGCGCGGCGGCGAGCCAAGGCCGTCAAGCAGATAGGACGCTGCCGGGAGAACCGCGAACGTGTCGTCAAGTGCATAAATGCGCACCTGATCAATGGTTTGCACCGGCGCCACCGGCAGCGGCAGCGCGAACCCCCTTGGCCAGGCATCCAAATAATAGGTGTAGGACTGGGTGATGAATGCGCGGCCGAGTCCACGTTCGAGCTCCGACCGGGCACCAGTGATGAGGCGTGTAATGAGCGTATCGTCGTCGGTGACGTCGACGCGCAGATGCGCCTTGGCGTCGGCGAGCGACACCGGCTCTTGCACCGGTGGGGAGGTGAGCACGATGGACATCGAGGAGCCTCGTGGGTTCGCATGGAGTGGAAGGCGGCCACCGGCGCGGGGAGCGCGCGCGGGCGACCGCCGGAGGCGCGGCGGCGAGGGGGTCGGCGCCGCCGCGCGCAACTCATCAGCTCACGTCGAACTTCAGCAGCTTGATGGCATCGAAGTCCTGCACGCCGCCACCGACCCGCTTGGTGGTGTAGAACAGCACATAGGGCTTGACCGAGAACGGATCGCGCAGGATGCGCATCCCGACCCGGTCGACGACCAGATAGCCCGATCCGAAGTCGCCGAATGCGATCGACATGCTGGCGGTGGCGATCACCGGCATGTCCTCGCTCTCGAGGATGGGGAAACCCATCAACGCCGGCGAGCCGCCCGGCTGCACCGCCGGCTGCCAGAGGTAGTTGTTGGTGGTGTCCTTCAGCTTACGGATGACCGCCTGGGTCGATCGGCTCATGGCAAAGCGCGCGTTGGGCCGGTATTGGGCCTTCATCGTGTAAATGAGGTCGAACAGCTTGTCGCTGGGGGTGGTGGCCGGCAGCGCGCCGGCTACGCCGGTGGCCACATAGCCAATGTTGCCCCAGGTCCATGATGCCTGCGGAACGTTTGTATACGACAGAAATCCCTTGGGCTTGGTGGTGCCATCGCCGGTCACGAAGGCGCTGCCTTCCTGCTGTGCGAAGGTCAGCTTCACCTCGTCGGCAACCCATTGATCGATATTGATAATCGAATCATCCAGCAGCGCCGTGGTGGCGGCGGGCATGGCGTAGATCTCGAAGGTGGGGAAGCTGAGATTGGCCAGCGCGGTGTTGCCGGTCTGGGGCCGCGCCGCCGTTTCGGCCGCCCATCCGGCCGCGAACCCGGTGGTCGAGAACGGCTTGTTGTAGATGTTGCCGGAGATCTGCCGTACACTGGCAACCGCCCGAACCGGAGAAATGTCGCGCACCGCCAGCGTCACGGCGTGCTCCAGCTCCGGTGGCACCAGATAGCCGCCGTCTGGATTGGAGCCGACCGACAAGGCCTTGGCTTCCAGCGTGGCGAGCGAGGCCGTTTCGCCCTTGCGCACGTAGCTGTCGAAGGCCGCCTTGTGCTGCAGCTGCAGGCTGGAGCGGGGACCCGGGCCGCCGATGGCGGGGCGGGATTGCTTCAACATCAGCGTATCGATCAGCCCACGCTGCTCATCGAGCGCGGCGTTGATGCGGTTGACCTTGTCCTCGCTGACCACATCGGCCGAGCCGCGGCGCTCGATCTCGCCAATGCGCTGGTCGTTCTCGATCTTGAACGTCTCGAAGCCGCGCATGAATTGGTCATAGGCGGCGCGCGCCTCGGGCCCCAATGTCTTGGTCTCGGGG
>Ga0075021_10000203_pt1 | contig 33234 bp, 34 predicted proteins | sample ColStrG_CSR_2012_FD_72749 | JGI IMG/M metagenome (GOLD analysis project Ga0075021, IMG submission 72749) | Freshwater sediment microbial communities in response to fracking from Pennsylvania, USA - Cold Stream Run_MetaG_CSR_2012 | ecosystem: Environmental > Aquatic > Freshwater > Creek >...
GCCCGGTATAGTGGTCATTTTCCTTCTGCAAAAGGTCGATTTCCTGGCCCAGGCTTTGGTATTCACCGCGTTTCTGACGATAGACCACCATGCCGTTGGCACCAAACATTACGTGAAGGAATAACCACACGGTGACCACGGCCACTCCGGAGGTGGCGACGCGCCGCCGGGCGCCATAGATCCAGGTGAAGGCGGGGCGCAGCCGCTCGGTCAGGCGATCGCTGAAGGCTTCAGCCTGCGGGGCGTGCTCGACCAGAGCGCTCAAGCCGCGATGGGCGCGGGGCATGATCCGGATTTCTGGTCGGCTTATTCGAAGATCCATTGCCTGGCCGCGGTTCTTCTCTGCTGCGACCTCTGGGACCGTACGGCTCATGAGATCGCTGGGTTCTTTTCTGGAACATTCCAGTGAACTTCTCATTGCCTCCTGCGTCAAGGGGAAGTTCGCTCGGAGACGATACGGGGAACCAACTTCGGCAAATGGTTGGCGCAGAATGGTGCCGAAACAGGATTGCGGTTGCGAGGTTTTCTCCGCAATTGGAGCTGCTGTCGGACCGCCAGCCGTAAAATGAGAGCCGGCAAATCACGATGGAACGGTGACTCTATATGACAGACAAGATACTCGTCCTCACGACGGCAGGCTCAAAAGATGAGGCCCATAAGATTGGACGCGCGTTAGTGGAACGGCTTCTGGCAGCCTGCGTGAACATCGTGCCTCAGATTGGGTCCATTTACCGCTGGGAAGGCGAGGTCGAGGAAGCAGAGGAGTGGCTGCTGATCGTCAAGACGACACAGGCCGCATTTGAAAGGGTGCGGGATGCGATTTGCGAATTGCATTCCTACGATGTCCCGGAATGCGTTGGGGTGGCGATCGATGAAGGAAACGTTGGATATCTTAGCTGGATTGGGCAATCGGTGAAGTGAATGTGCCAGGACTCGTCTTGCAAGCAAGGATTCGCAGGGCTGGTGAAAACGCAGGCATATGCGGATCGCTCCATGCTCATGACCTTCGTTAAGGTTGATCCCGAATTCGACAGCTTGCGCTCGGACCCGCGTTTCGAGGATTTGCTCCGCCGCGCTGGCCTGCCACAGTGAACGATTAACCTCACCAACTTCAACCTCCCGGCAGGCTGGTAAAGCTGCCGTTCGTCGTCTCCTCGCATGAGTTTTTTATCAGCCGCCCACGGCCGTTTGCGAAGGCGGGATGCCCTCGCCACAATCGGTGAGCTTTGTCTTGAGCGAAGTCGAGCGGATGTCGGCGCTTTTTAATCGTGGTGGTCGTGGTGAAGGTCGCGGCGATCATAGCGGACATCACGACGGTCGTGGCGGATGTCATGGCGGTCCTCATGAATGTCGCGGCGGTCGGCGTGCAGGTCGCGATGATCTTTATGTAAGTCCCGGCGGTCGTGGGCGATGTCGGCTCGTTCTCTCGCCGCACCTGCCGTGTTGCCGGTTCGCTCATCGTGGTGCAGTTCGCGCCGGTCTTTGGCAATATCCGCCTGATCGTGGTGGATGTCGCGGATATCCCTGTTCCGGTCGACGCGGTCATGATTCAAATCCCGGTGGTCTTGCCGCAGGTCGCGATGATCCTGATGAAGATCCCGCCGATCCTGGCTCACATCGCTCTGCCCCGCGGCAAACAGTGCGCCCGCGATTACGAACATGCTCAGCCATAGACTTCGTCGCATATTTTCTTCCCCGTCGAATAATTTAAGCTGCTGACTGTTGAACCCTTGATATCGCGGGAAGTTGCTGCCGGGCAAGCCAATCCGCGGGCCTGCCGGTGACCTTCGTAAGTAACCTCTCTGGATGAGTTACCTCGGCGGCTGGCGGGATCGAGTTTACGGTTTTCTCGCGCTGAGGTTGAGCCGCCAATAGTCCAACATAAAAGGAGGATCGTCAGCGGCGGCCTGGTCGGCCAGGTCGGAGACATATTGCGCGCGCAGATCGGGTTCGGGGATGCGTTCGAGGTGGGTGCGCACGATCACAGTGTTCACAAATTCCATGTAGTGCCGGCGATCGTCGAGGAGTGTGGGGGCGGCTTCGAGGTTGGTTTGGACATCTACGAATCCGGCGCGCAGCAATGTTTTTGCCGCGTCTTCAGCGTTCTGGAAGAGCCAGGGCGAGGGAAAGCTCGCCAGGAACGGTGCAAATTTTGGCGAGAGCGCAAGCGTGGCCATACGCTCTCGCAGGCGAGCCAGGTTGACACCACCTCCGCACTGCGCCTGCAACCAGCCTCCTGGACGGAGCGACTGAAACAGGCCGCGAAACAGGCGGTCGTGATCAAGCACCCAGTGGAACGCAGCGGTGCTGACGACCCCGTCGAACACCGGGGCGAACGGGAGGTCCAGCAGGTTGGCGGTGACCACCTGAGCTTGCTGGCCGAATTGAGGCTGCAGGTATTCACGGGCGGACTGCGACATGTTTTGCGAGATGTCGAGCGCAACCACGCGTCCGCGGGGCAAAGCCTGCAGTAACTCGGCGGTGAGGCGGCCGGTGCCGCAGCCGGCGTCGAGCAGCAATTCGTCGCCGCGCAAAGTCAGCCGCGACAGTACCTTCTTGCCCCAACTGACCTGGGGTTGAGAAAGACGGTGGTACTCCGAGGAATTCCACTCGCGGGCGGAATTTGGAGACACGGTCATGATTTATGAAGACGCCGCCGAATTCGTGGGGTGCCCGGTTTGGCGTCATTTTCAGGCGTGCCTACAGCACGCGCATCGTTTCGTCCGCTTACCCGCCACTGAAGTGGCGGGCTACTCTCAGAAGTCCCTCCGGGACCGCCCTGCACTTCTGCCTGTAGGTACGAGGGCATCCTGCTGCAACCAGAACCGCAGCCGGGAACTGGGACTCCATCTCTTAGATTGCGGCCAGTGCGCCGTCGAGATCGTCCATGATGTCTTCTACGTTTTCGATTCCCACCGAGATGCGCACCAAGCCATCCGTAATTCCGATTTCCCTTCTTCCCTTCGCTCCCAGCGCGGCGTGGGTCATAGTGGCGGGATGCGAGATCAATGTCTCCACTCCTCCCAGCGACTCCGCCAGCGAGCACACGCGCACCTTCTTTAACATCTTTTTCGCATTGGTGAGCGATCCGGTCTCGAATGTGATCATGGAGCCGAAGCCCGTCATCTGGCGCTGCGCTAGTTCATGTTGGGGATGTCCGGGAAGTCCGGGATAGAAAACTTTTTTCACTTTCTTGTGCCGGGCCAAAAACCCGGCGATAAGACGGCCGCTGCGATCGTGTTGTTCCATGCGCACGGCCAGGGTCTTCACTCCGCGCAGCACCAGCCAGCACTCGAACGGAGAAAGAATCGCTCCTGCGGCCTTCTGCACGAAGGCCAGCTTTTCGGCCTGCTCTTTGTTGGTGCAAACTACGACGCCGCCGAGGCCGTCACTGTGTCCATTCAGAAATTTTGTGGTGGAGTGCACCACCATGCCAGCTCCCAACAGAATCGGCTGCTGAAAGTATGGCGACATAAAAGTGTTGTCCACGACCAGCTCCACTTTTTTGCGCCGGCAAACCTGGCTCACCGCTTCGATGTCGGTGAGCGACATGAGGGGGTTGGTGGGCGTCTCCACGTAGACCATGCGGGTATTTTTTTGTATAGCACGGTCTACATTTTTCGCGTTGGAAGTGTCGACGTAGCTGAACTCCATTCCGAAATTGGCCAGTACCTGATTGAAGAGGCGGGGGACGCCTCCGTAGAGATCGTTGCCACACACCACGTGATCCCCGGACTTGTACATGGTGCAGATGGCGTTGATCGCCGCCATCCCGCTGGCGAAGACGCGGGAGGCGACGCCGCCTTCGAGGGCCGCCAGATTTTCTTCCAGGCGGGTACGAGTCGGATTGGACACGCGCGCGTATTCGTAACCTTTGTTCTTGCCCAGTTCCTGCTGGACGAAGGTGGAGGTTGGATAGATGGGAACCGTTACGGCGCCGGTTTCGGGGTCGGGCGCCTGACCGGTGTGAATGGCTTGGGTGGCGAAACCTGGTTGTTTGTTCTTGGGCATGGGGTGAAGCTCTCAGCGCTCAGCTTTCAGCTATCAGCTATCGGCTATCGGCTATCGGCTATCAGATCTCAAATCTCAAATCTCAAATTTTCTTCGGATCTCGGATACCAGAGATCAGACATCGGATAGATTTGTTTCTGGTTCGTCAGTTTTCAGTTTCTAGTTCTCAGTTCTCAGGGCCGAGACTTTGCTGAGAGCTGACGGCTGAAAGCTGACAGCTTCTTCCATCAAATTCCACCTTCAAAGATTTTCTTAGAGAGATAGCGTTCGGCTGAATCCGGGATCATGGTTACCACCCGTTTGCCTGGTCCCAGGCGGCGGGCTACCTGTAGGGATGCGAACACGTTGGCACCGCCGCTCGAACCGGACAGCACGCCCTCGCGGGCGGCGAGTTCCTTGACCATGGCGAAAGCGTCCACGTCGGTGACCATGATGACGTCGTCACACACGGAACGGTCGAAGTTGCCTGGTATGAAGCTGGCGCCGATGCCTTCCACTTTATGTGGTCCGGGCTTGCCTCCGCCCAGGACCGATCCCTGGGTTTCCACGGCATAGGCCAGCACTTCAGGAAGGCGCTCCTTCAGAAAACGAGCCAGGCCGGTGAACGTGCCTGCTGTCCCGGAGCCAATGACCAGCGCATCGACGCGGCCTTCCATTTGTTCGAAAATCTCCGGCGCAGTAGTTTCGTAGTGATAGTCGGGATTGGCGGGGTTGTCGAACTGGGCTGCCATAAACGCGCCGGGAATACGCGCCACGAATTCATTGGCGCGGCGGATTGCGCCTTGCATGCCTTCCGTGTCCGGGGTGCGGGTCACGTCGGCACCGAGGGCTCGCATGATTATGACTTTTTCTTCGGAAAAACGTTCCGGCACGAAGAGGGCGACCTTGTAGCCACGCTGAACCCCGATGAGCGCCAGACCGATCCCGGTGTTCCCAGCGGTGGCTTCGACGATGGTGCCTCCGGACTTAAGCCGGCCCTCTTTTTCCGCGCGCAGAATAATTCCGCTGGCAGCGCGATCTTTCACGCTGCCGCCGGGATTGAGGTATTCCAGCTTGGCATAGATGCCCGCGACATCGCCGGACGCCAGTTTTTTCAGTTGCAGGATGGGAGTCGCGCCGACCAGTTGGGAAATGTCGTCGGTGACGCGCAGGCGAGAGGCTTCGATGGTTTTTGTCCTCACCCTACAGGGTACGAAAGCGGGGGCAGAGCGTCAATTGAAGAGAACCAGCATTTGGCACTCAGCAATTGGCATTTAGCTAGAGCTCTGGCCAAATGCCAATTGCTAAGTGCCAAATGCTTTCTAATTTCCGCCGGCGGCTTGCTCCTGGCCTGCGTAGTAGCCGCTGCGGGTTCTGACTGTGAGCTTGCTGTATCCGTGAGCGCGGGCGTCGACCCGGATGGTGCGATATCCGCCGACGCTCTTGGGTGTGGTGGGTTTGTAGCCAATGGTGTACTGATTGCGGATGTCGCGGGCGACAGCGCTGCTGATGGCATCAACCTCATCCAGGGTGCGGGGAAAGAAAGCGATCCCTCCGGTGCGCTCGGACATGGTTTGCAGCGCGCGCTTTGCCCGCCTTTGCCTTTCGTCGCTCAGTAATCCGATGGTGTACACGGTGGGTCCATTCTCTTCCTGCAGCCTTCGAACCGCCTGCTCCAGCGATTCCCTGCTGGCATCGTCCTCACCGTCGGTCACTACGAACAGAATTTTCTTCTGGAGTTTGCCGTGCCGTTTCAGCTCGTCAGCCGAAGCCACGACGGCGTCGTACAAAGCAGTTCCGCCCCGGGTCTCATATTTTTCCAGAGCTTCCTGCAGAAGGTTGATCTTGCTGGTGAAGGGCTGATCGAGGAAATACTCGTCGCTGAAGTTGACCACAAAAACTTCGTCCTGCGGGTTGCTGGCGCGTACCAAATTGACCGCAGCTTTGGCCACTTTGGCACGCTTTTCGCGCATCGAACCCGAGTTGTCGATCACGATGCCGAGCGAGATGGGAATGTCCTCGTGTCGAAACGACTTGATGACCTGGGGCTTGCCGTCCTCAAAAACGGTGAACGCGGTTTTGTCCAGGTTTGTGATCATGCGCTGCTTGTCGTCGATGACCGTGGCATGCAACAGAACTTCCTGCACATCGGCGCGAAAAACGAAGGTGCCGGAATCGGTGCCCGGTTCCTGGCCGGACGAGGGCTCCTGGGGAGCGGGCTGAGAGGCTGGGGCGGCCTGGGTGGGCGGCGCTGCCGGCTGTGAACTGCGGGGCGGAGAAGCGGGTGGTGCGTTACTTTGAGCCCAGACTCCTATGCTGAAGAAAAATAAGGTGATCAGCCGAAACCCAACACGACTATTCGGTAGGAGCATAGTAACCCGTCTTGGCATAGACACGCAGCGGCGGCAAACCTTTTGGCGGAATAAGCTTCACCTTTATTTTACGCCATTTGCCGTCATGTGCTGGATTCTTTGGACGGTATCCGAGCACATATTGGTTGCGTAGCTCGATCCCTATTTTTGTAGAGACGTCGGCCAAGTCATTCGGGTTATCTATGGTGAAAGCCCGCCCCCCAGTGAGTTCGGTAAGATCACTGAGCAGGGCCGGGCCTAACTGCTCCTCGGGCGTGGACATGTAGCGGTCGTAAATACCAATGGCGTAGATCAGTAGATCCGCTTCCTTCACAACGGATTTGATCTCGCCCTCGGTGTAGCGGCTATGATTGTCGCCGCCGTCCGAGATGACGAGCAGAGCCTTCTTGGGATACTTCGCCTGCCTCATTTTGCTGACGCCCAGGTAGATCGCGTCCAGCAGGGCGGTGCGTCCCTTGGGAACCGTGTACACCAGCTTTCCTTGAATCTCTTCGATCGACTGAGTAAAGTCGGAAATCTCTTCCGGCTTATCGGCGAAGGTGACCATGAAAAATTCGTCTTGCGGGTTTGCCGTCTTGAAGAACTCGATCACGGCTTCACGGGCGCGCTCGATCTTGCTGCTCATGCTGCCGCTCATGTCGAAGATTACGCCCAGAGAAACAGGAGCATCCTCACTGGAAAAGTGCCGGATGTCCTGCTGATCTTTGCCTTCGAAAAGGGCAAAATTTTCCTTGTCCAGTCCGGTGACCAGGCGGTTCATGGGATCGGTGATGGTGACTGGAACCAGTACCAGGTCGACGTCCACCTTCATGGGCTTGGTGTGAGTCCTCAAAGAGGGGTCGATGATTGCCTTTTCAGGCGGCGGTGGTGGCTGGATTCGAGGACTGACGTGCACATCGTCCACCGGGCTTTGCGCCCGGGCGGCGGGGACCACGCAGAAAACCATAGCCAGCAACGTACCCAGTAACAGGGAAAGCGAGTGGGAAACGATGAAGCAATGTTCATCGGGCAACATAAGGGTTCTCAGGGTCCAGGGCAGGGCCGAGTGGGGCTTACAAATTTGGCTCGATGGGCGGCGGGATGGTCCGCGCCCATGTAGGCGGGCCATAATTACCTCATTGCTGGTGATACTAACATAGCTCACCGACCGATTTGTAAACGTTCTGTCAAGGTTTTCTCGCGCCACCTGCGATGATGCAAGTGCGCAAAGGTTTGCCTGATTTCGAAGCGGCAAGCCGACTGCTGCGGGCCGCCGGAAAAGCCTTTAACCGCAAAGGTCGCAGAGGAAGACGCAAAGATCGCGAAGAAATGACGCGCAGTCGAGCGTCCACGCGTAGGCGGAAGCTCTTGTACAATTTCAAGTTCACTCGGTTCTTCAATCTCTATGGCCCACATTGAGCCCTTTCGCGCCCTCCGTTATGACCCGACCCGGGTTGCGCTTCCGCAAGTCGTGACCCAGCCGTATGACAAAATTACCCCGACAATGCAGGACGGCTACTACGCGGCCAGCCCCTACAACCTGGTACGTGTCATTCTGGGGAAAGAGCACGCAACCGACCACAGCGGGGAAAACAGGTACTCTCGTGCGTCGCAATTTTTCCGGGACTGGCGACGCCAGGGCATCTTCTTACAGGACCCGCAGCCAGCGCTGTACCTTTATGTTCAGCGGTTTACCGTGCTCGGTGGAAGGACCGAACTGGAGCGGCGGGGGATCATTGCTTTGGGCCGAGTTGAGGATTACTCGGCGGGGGTGGTGTTTCGCCACGAGCAGACCCTGGCCAAGCCCAAGGCTGATCGCCTGGAACTGTTACGGGCCACGCGGGCCCATTTTGGGCAACTTTTTATGCTATACAGCGATCCGGCTGCCGAAATTGAGGGCTTGCTGGCCCCTAGCGGGAGCCCGGACCTTGAAACGCAAGACGAATACGGGGTTTCGCACCGGGTATGGAGAATTGCAGATCCTGGTCTGATCAACCTGGTGCGGGGCAAGATGCGCGACAAGAAACTGGTAATCGCCGATGGTCATCATCGCTACGAAACCGCGCTCAACTTCCGCAACGAGCAGCGAGCCACGAGCGCGGCAGGGCGACCGGGCGCAGCCCCGCGGGAAAGGTCCTCAGAAAAAAACGCGGGCCAGGCCTTCGAATCCGGGGCTGCACCCTACGAACTGGTCATGATGACCCTGGTCAATATGGATAGCCCCGGCCTGGTGATTCTGCCCACCCATCGCGTGGTCCACGGGCTGCAGTCTTTTTCTCCCGCCAGCTTTCGCGAGGGGGCCAGCCAGTACTTCAGCGTGGAAGAGGTTGACCCTTCGGTGGACGCGGCCCGGGCCGCCGTCATCCTGCGCGAAGCCGGACGTATGGGCACGGCTCTGCTGGTGGTTATGGCCGATCGGGTCTTTCTTCTTGACCGGGCGAAGCTGATTACCTCCAACATTTTCGAGGGTTTCTCATTGCGCCAGCAGGCGCTGGACGTGGTGCAACTGCACAAGCTTTTGCTGGAAGGAGTGCTGGGCATTTCCGAGGAAGCCATCCGCGACCAAACTAACGTCCGTTACATACGCGACATCGACGATGCCATGGCCCAGGTGCGCAGCGGCGCTGCCAATTGCGCCTTTCTGATGAACCCAGCTCGCATGGCACAGGTGCGGGACATTGCCTTTGCCGGCGAAGTCATGCCGCAGAAGTCTACCGATTTTTATCCCAAGCTGCTCACTGGATTGACGATTTACGCGTTGGAGTAGGCCGGTTGTGTGGCGCGGGCGCCCTCGCCCGCGACGGCGCTAAGTCAAAGTCAAGAGCCGCGGGCGCCGCCCTCGCCGGCGACGGAGCTGATTCAAAGTCAAGAGCCGCGGGCGCCGCCCTCGCCCGCGACGGCGCTGATTCAAGTCAAAAGCCGCGGGCGCCGCCCTCACCCGCGACGGAGCTGATTCAAAGTCAAAAGCCGCGGGCGCCGCCCTCGCCCGCGACGGAACTGATTCAAAGTCAAGAGCCGCGGGCGAGGGCGCCCGCGCCACACAACCTTTGCGACGTGCAAGCCAAAACGTTCTGCAATTCGCCTGGCTCGCTGCAATTCTGCTCGCCGTCGCTATCACTGTTTCCGGCGCGCCTGAGGCCAAACGTCTCTCGATTTATTCCGCCAACGCCAACTACTCCATTCCGGTCACGGAACAGAATGGCAGCGATTATGTTGGCCTGCTCGACCTTTTCCAGGCGCTGGGGTCTACGAACGTCAAAGTGGATGGCCGGGTCTGGCGGGTCCGTTACAACAGTGTGGATGGTGTTTTCACGGACGGGAAGACGCGGGTCAAGGTACAGGGACAGGATTTCGATCTACCGGCTGCCTTCCTGATGGAAAACGGGCGCGGGCTGGTTCCCGTGGGTTCGCTGCCGACGCTCATGCAGCGTTTTCTGGGCGCTCCGGTAAATTTTCACGAGAGCTCGCGCCGGTTGTTTATCGGGGACGTTGCCGTGCACTTCACCGCCCAGGTAAACAAGACCAATCCTCCAACCCTGGTCATGTATTTCAGCTCACCGGTCAACCCGATGATCGCCACCGAGCCGGGAAAACTGCGCATGGTTTTCACTCACGAACCGCTGGTTCCGCCGGGATCGCAGACCCTGACCTTTGACAGCCCGGCGATCCCTTCCGCCACATTTCAGGAAAATAATGGCGCGGCCGAAATCGCGGTGGCGGGGCCGGCTCCGCTATTTGCCAGTTTCAGCAACGACGGCCGCACCATCACCATTGCGCCGGCTCCGCAAACCGCAGCTCGTCCGGCGCAAATGCCTTCCCTGCCGCCCGCGGTTCCTCCGGTGAACCCGATTTCTGCGATTCAACCTCTCCCGCCAACCGCGGCAGCCAACAATGCGGGGCAATACTTTGTGGTGGTGGATGCGAGTCATGGCGGAGATGAGCGCGGAGCGGCGCTTAGCGACCAACTGGCGGAGAAAGACGTCACGCTGGCGTTCGCGCGACGCCTGCGGCAGGAACTTCAGGCGCACGGCCTCACTGCGCTGGTGTTGCGCGATGGAGATGCCACTCTCAGCCTGGACCAGCGCGCGAATTGGACCAATGTGGCCCGTCCCACGATTTACATTTGCGTGCACGCCACATCTCAGGGGGCGGGCGTGCGGCTCTATACCGCGCTGCTGCCATCGGGAGGCGAGAACCATGGCGCATTTTTGGACTGGGATACGGCGCAGTCGGGATTTCGCAATCTCAGTCAGACGGTGGAGTCGAGCCTGGCCGCCGAGTTCACGAAACGGCAAGTGCCAGTTCGTTCCCAGCGTGCGCCTTTGCGTCCTCTAAACAACGTTACCGCAGCCGCGGTTGCGATCGAGATTGCGCCTCCAGGCAGCAAGCTGGCCGATCTGAATTCACCCGGGTACCAGCAACTTGTGGCCGAATCGGTGACTGCGGGGATCGAAGCGGCGCGCGATAAATTGGCGGCGGCGCAGGCGGTCACAAAATGATCCCACGCCATCTGATGATCGGCGTCGCTGCCATGCTCGCGCTTGCGTTGGGCATGAGCGTGTACGTCTGGCACATGCGCGGCCGGGTGCGGCAGGCTGAGACCCAGCCCGAATTCAGCCACCCGGTGGCGGCGCCGGTACAGGGGCCAACTGAACAGGTCACACTCTTCGTCGCCAACGATGACCCCGGCGTGCTGCGGGCGCAGGCGGCGAGTATTCCGCTGCCGGCGGGCCGCCAGGAGCGCGCACAGGAATTGCTTCGCGCGCTGCTGGCACTTTATCTGGATAAATCCTCGTCCCACCCGCTGGGCCCGGGATCTGAGGTTCGCGAGGTATATCTGGTCGATCCCGGACTGGCGGTGATTGACCTCAACGACGCCTTCGCCGATGGTCATCGTTCCGGGGTTCTGATCGAAGAACTCACCGTGGCGTCGCTGGTGCAGACTCTGGCGTCGAACATTCCCGGAATTAGCCGGGTAAAAATTCTGGTAGGCGGGAAAGACCGCGAGACCCTGGCCGGGCATGCGGATTTGTCGTGCACTTATGATGTTTCGGCGGTGAGCCAGATGGTGACGGAGATGCAGTGAGGGAGGCTGCTGGCTCTTAGCTCTTACGCAATGGCGGGTTTACGTAGCGCTGGCGGCCCGCCTTGGACAAGTGCCCAGTGCCGTTCTTCCTGCTGCTAGAATCCTTCCATGTTCTATCGTTCTGACAATCGTTCGCCTGACCAGATGCGTCCGGTCAATATCGTCCCCAATTTCATTAATACAGCGGAAGGCTCGGTGCTGATCGAAGTGGGCAACACCCGCGTAATCTGTACCGCTTCGATCGAGGAAACCGTGCCCCAATTCATGCGCAACCGCGGTAAAGGATGGATTTCCAGCGAGTACAGCATGCTGCCCCGGGCCACCTTGACGCGCACGCCGCGCGAGGTGAACAAGGGACGTCCCAGCGGACGTACGCATGAGATCCAGCGCCTGATTGGGCGTTCTCTGCGCGCGGTTGTAGATCTGGAACGGCTGGGCGAGCGCACCATCTGGATCGATTGCGACGTGATTCAGGCAGACGGAGGGACGCGCACTGCTTCCATCACGGGTGCGTTTGTTGCCCTGGGGCTGGCGCTGGAAAAGTTGGTGGACGCGGGAACTTTGACTTCAGTTCCCTTCCGCGATTTTGTGGCGGCGGTGAGCGTGGGCATCGTGGATGGAGAAATCCTGCTCGATCTTTGCTACGAAGAAGATTCCCGCGCTGATGTGGATATGAACTTCGTCATGACGGCGGGGAAAAAGTTTGTCGAGGTGCAGGCCACGGCGGAGCATCAGGTGTTTGACGAGGAACAGATGGGAAAGATGATCGGCCTGGCGAGTCAGGGAGTGCAGGGGTTGATTGCCAAGCAGCAGGCGGTGCTGGGCACGCTGACGCTAAGGCAGTAGGGATACGATAGGAGCATCGCGGCCCACCCTGCGCTGCGCGCTAGGGTGGGGCACCCTCGGTGACTGGTCAGGGGTTGGGTTGCGGGGGGTTCTGGGTGGTCTTGCCTTTTGCTATGGCGGTGAACAGGGGGGCGCCCCAGGTGCTGATTGCGAGCAGGGCGCCGAACAGGATGATGGCGTCGAAGCTGGAGCGTCCTTCGCGAACGAAGTACACATCCTTCAGGTTCAGCCACAAGGCAAATTCATCGAGCGTCAGCGCTGCGCCGAGTCCGTAGAGCAGCGACATCAGGCGGCTGGCAAAGATGGATGACGAATCGCTGCCGTTGCCAATCTCGCACAGCCAGCAGTATCCCACCGCCAGCAGGATCAGGATGCCGAATACCAGATGATGGATGTGACGGCCATCCATGATGACGTAATGAAAAGGCGGAATGTGATGCGTGATTGCAAACACCATGCCGCGCACCGTGGCAAAAGTCAGAAAAAAACTCACGGAGGCGATGAACAGCCTGCGTTGAGGGCGGTCCACGATGTGCTCGCGGAGAAGCGGGCCCAGGCGGGTGCGACGCATGAGCACAAGCAAGAGCGCAACGATGGCCAGCAGAAGCGGAATGAGGATCCAATCGCTATGCAGATACATAGGCCATTCAGCCTCGATGGTTTCTGAGTTTTGGCCAGTTCTCTGCGTTCTTTCGAGCTTCTTTGCGTCCTTTGCGGTTAGAAGCTTTTGACCGCAGAGGTCGCAGAGTCAAAGCCAGAGATCGCGAAGAAAATCTGCCTGCCATGCACTGCTGGCCACTGGGAGGGAAAGTTATCACCGCAAGTGCGGAATTGTAAATTTCTGGCTGGCATCAAGGCACAAGGGCAAGGCGGTATAGTATCTGCGCTATGTGGAGACTTGCGCTGCTGTCGCTTTGCCTGATGGCTTCGGGATTCGCCGTGGAAAAGAAGTCTGCGCCGGAGCTGATCGATCTTGCGAAATCCAACCCTGCGGGTCTGCGGGATGCGATTTCCGCCAGCTTTGACCCTAAGAATCTCAAGGAGGGGACGGCCTGGAGCGGGCACGGTCCGGACTTCTTCTTCGCCATTGAAACAACATCGCAGCCGACGCTGATGATCGACGGCGGCTCCGGCCCAGCGCTGCAGCGGTTGGCGGGCTCGGATTACTGGCATGCCGCGGCGCACATCGAACCTGTGGGCAGACTGCATTCGTTCTATTACGTGATCAACGGTGCCAGGTTTGGCGGCCGTCTTGATCTGCCTGCGTTCGGACCGCTTTCCTATCTGCAGCCCGGAGTGGCGTCGGGCACGCTGTCAGAAAAAATAGTGCATACCAGCAAGATTTATGACGGCATGAAGAGCGAATACTGGGTTTATGTGCCCGCGCAGTATGATGCCAAGGTTCCCGCCGCGCTGATGGTCTTTCAGGACGGCGGCGGGTACATCGACCGAGATGGCAACAATCCAACGCTCAACGTTATCGACAACCTGATTGCCCAGAAAAAGATTCCGGTGACGATCTGCGTGTTCATCAACCCCGGGGACATCAGCGACTCGCCGGGGACTCCCACCTACAACTTCGTGAAAGCTTATTCGGACAAGTGGCATCGCACACTGAAGGACTCGATGCGCAGTACGCTGTACGACACGGTCAGCGACCGCTACGGACGTTTTCTGCGGGATGAAGTTTTGGCCGAGGTCGAGACCAGGTACAACGTCCGCAAGGATGCCTATAGCCGGGCCATCACCGGCCTGTCGTCGGGCGGGATCTGTTCTTTCAATGCGGCCTGGCAATTGCCGGATCAGTTCAGCCGGGTCATCACCTGGATCGGCAGCTTCACCAGCATCCAGTGGAAGGAAGATGCCAAGGTACCGGATGGCGGGCAGGACTATCCCGAAAAAGTCTTGCGTGAGGCCAAGCGGAACCTTCGGGTGTGGGTGCAGGACGGGTCGGAAGACCAGGAAAATGAACGCTACGGAAGCTGGCCGCTGGCCAATCTTCGGCTGGCGAATGCGCTCAAGCTGAAGGACTACGATTTTCACTTCAGTTTTGGCAAGGGGACGCACAATTCAGGTCAAGGGGCGGCCGAATTTCCGGAGGAGATGATCTGGTTGTGGAGAGATTACGATCCGGGGAAAACCACGCAGGCTTACGAGATGGAGGCTTCGGAGAAGGCTAAGCCTTTGTTTCGGGTTTCGGTTGTGAATCGGGATGCGGAATAGACAGTCAAGAGCTCTTAACCGCAAAGGGCGCAGAGAAATCGCAAAGGACGCAAAGAAAACCACTCGTGGTCTGGAGTGGTTTACAATTAAATCGGTTTCTTGAACTTATTGGAGGACTTCATGAAAATCACACCGGGAAAACTGGACGGACTCAAGAGGGTATCGAACGACCGCGGGGTCATTGCGGCGGCTGCCATGGATCAGCGCGGGTCACTGCAGAAATCGCTGGCCAAGGAAAAGGGCGGCGAAGTGAACGATGCCATGATGGAAGAATTCAAAATTCTTGTCGCGGAAGTACTTACTCCGCACGCTAGCGCTATATTGCTTGATCCGGAGTGGGGATTACCCGCTTCCAAGCGCCGCGCCAAGAATGCAGGATTGCTGCTGGCTTATGAGAAGACCGGGTACGACAAGACTGGGCCGGGCCGCCTGGGCGATCTGCTTGATCTGTGGTCGGCGCGGCGACTGAAGGAAGCGGGCGCGGACTGCGTGAAGATTCTGCTTTACTACACGCCATTCGATCCCAAAGACACTAACGACAAGAAGCATGCCTGGGTGGAACGCATCGGGGACGAATGCCGCGCCAACGACATTCCCTTCTTCCTTGAATTTGTCGGCTACGAAGAGGGCGCGGACGAGAAAGGCCTCGCCTACGCCAAGAAAAAGCCACAGATCGTGGCCGAGAGCATGAGGGAATTCAGCAAGGATCGCTACGGCGTGGACGTGTTGAAGGTGGAAATCCCGGTCAACATGAAGTTCGTCGAAGGCGCCAAGGCTTATTCAGGACAGAAAGCCTACAGCCGCGCGGAAGCTGCCAGCCTGTTCCTGAAAGCTGCGACCGCCACCACCAAGCCATTCATTTATCTTTCCGCGGGCGTGAGCAATGCGGAGTTCACGGAAGGGCTTGAACTGGCTGCGGAATCGGGAGTGAAGTTCAACGGCGTGTTGTGCGGGCGCGCAACCTGGAAGGACGGCATCCCGATTTATGCCAAACAGGGCGCGGATGCCTTCCGCAAGTGGCTGCAGTCCGAAGGCGTGAAGAATATCAATAATGTGAACGACCGGTTGAAGGCGGCGACATCATGGCACTCGATCTACGGATTAGAGCCGGCCATGGTGGGCGCATAGTTCTCAGGATCGGCCAATGGGCGAGGTGGCCATTGGCCGATGCTTTGATTTGCCGGTTCTTTGGAGGAGCGTCGTGGGTCCCTCCACATTCAGTTTGCTGGCAGTGCTCGTCTTTTTTTCGTCTGCGTTTTCGTCTGCCCTTTCGTCGGCCGCCGTCCCGAATGCCGTCGTACCAAACTTTTCCGATCTTAAAATCAAGACGCGCCACTCTGGAACCTCCAGCTCCTTCATCGAGACGGTGTATCTGAAAGGAGCGAGACAGCGGCACGAATATGTCTACGACAAACCTTTCAACCTGAGGCCTGCCAGCATCACCCGCTGCGACGACAGAAAAAGAATTGACCTGAATCCTGACACCAAACTCTATGCCGAACTTCCCATCACAGACTGGTCCGAACAACGCAAGGGAGCCCGGCCCACCTCGCCGACTGAGATGACCGGCGCGGACGTTACCATTACGACCGACTCGGTGGACACGGGAGAGCGCCGGCACCTGGGAACCTATACGGCCCGGCACGTCAGAATTGCGATCACTGTGGACGCCGGACCGGGCGCTGCCATGCCGTCTTCGGTTGAAGAACGCGACGGCTGGTACATCGATCTGCCCGGAATCGGCTGCCGGGATTCAGGCATGAAGGTCGGATTCGTCTACGCCAGCTTGAGACCCGCACAGCGCCGGCAAGATCGCATGCATTTCAGGCGGCTGGGCACGGCACCAGCCGGTTTTCCCGTCGAGGAGACGATCCGACGGACCGAGCAGGGAAACACAACGGTTAGCAAGGTTGAGCTGGTGGAGTTCTCCGAAGCTCCTATCGATGACGCGCTTTTCAACGTGCCCGTGGGCTATGCTCCGGCGCTGCACACGCCGCGCGGCGGGTTTGACATGATGAAGCCGGATACGCTGGTCAATCGCGTGCAGGTCTATTGGGCTGAGCTGCAGAATTGGACCAGCCAATGGTTTCGATGAGTCGTTGAAGTTGCCAGGTGGGGTCTCGTTCGGATGCTGCCGGTTGCGCACCTTGCGACACCCGTTCTCTGGTCGTGCAAAATACCCATCGTACTCACTGCCATGAGCCCGACAGGAAACGGGCCCAGCGGTCGAAGATAGCAGCCGGCCCCGCGAACAGGTAAGATCGTGGGTCTATGGCCGAACTGCTCGTTCTTTACAACACTCCGGCTGACCCTGCCGCCTTTGATCGCTACTATCAACAGACACATATTCCGCTCGCTAAGAAGATACCCGGTCTGCGTTCGTATGTGATCAGCAACGGTCCGGTACAGGCTCTCGCCGGGATCGCGCCGCATCTGATCGCGATCTTGCGCTTCGACTCAATAGCTGACCTGAACGCGGCGCTTGCATCCCCGGAATCAAAGGCTGCGGCGGCCGATCTGTCGAACTTCGCATCCGCGGGCGCCACCCTGCTAATCCAAGACACCAAGGCACTCTGAATACAGAGCGATATGGTTTTCCCCTTGGAATCATCATCGGTGTGATTGTCGCGGTGAAAATGGCTTCGAACTAACATGCTTCCGCTAAATCTCACCTGCTAATCTTGAATCGCGGACGGGGCCAGCGGCGTCCGAATAATGTCCGAATAATTAAAGAGCGGCACAATGAAGGACACTACTTTGACGGCATTGATCACCGGCGCCTCCGGGGGAATCGGATACGAACTGGCCAAACTTTTCGCCAAGGACCATCACAACCTTGTGCTGGTCGCGCGCAACGGGCCTAGGCTGACGCAGATCGCCGACGAAATGCAGCGCCAGTTCGGGGTGTCGATCAAGACGGTGGCGCTCGATTTGGTTGCTTCGGGCGCTCCGCAGAGTCTCTTCGACGAATTGAAGCGCGAAGGTATCGGTGTCGACATTCTGGTCAACAACGCCGGTTACGGCAAGCTTGGAGAATTTGCAGCGGTCGCGGTGGAAGAGAGCCTGGGGCAGATTCAGCTTAACGTCACGGCGCTTACCTATCTCACCCGGCTTTTCCTCGGGCCGATGCTCGAGAGGCACTCGGGCCGGATCATGAATGTTGCTTCTACCGCCGGCTTCCAGCCCGGACCGCTTATGGCGGTCTACTACGCCACCAAGGCCTACGTGATTTCGTTCTCAGAGGCGCTCGCCAATGAACTGGCCGGCAAGGGAATAACGGTGACCTGCCTTTGTCCCGGCGCGACCGAGACTGGGTTCGCCAGCCGCGCTGGAAACGACAAGTCGCGATTGTTCAAACAACTCGCACCGATGGACGCCAAGACGGTCGCTCTGAAGGGCTATCGCGGCCTGATGGCGGGCAAAACGCTGGTCATTCCCGGGTTGAAGAACTGGCTGTTGGCCGAGTCGCTGCGCGTCAGCCCGCGAAAGCTCGTAACGGCGATATCGCGGCGGTTGATGGATGAGGTGAAGTAGGGCGGGCGTCGGACCCCGGGCGTCAGACCTCGAGCGTCAGGCGTCGGGGTTAGACGCGGGCTTTGCTCGTCAGTGAAAGTCGACGTGTTGGGAGCGTCGAGAATCGCGTGGGGACAGCCGCCCTCGGCTGTCCAGCGGAGCAACGCTCCGCAGTTTGAAAGTTGGCGGGACAGAACAAGACTGTCGAGCTGCGCTCGACCAGACAGCCGGGGCGGCTGTCTCCACGTGGTTTGTGCTGATTATCGCGGGTTTGCCCATCCGCTGTCGGGTGGCGCGAGCGCATTTGCTTCTGGCGGACCCCAGGTTCCTGGGTCATACGGGTGCACTGGGGTGGCGTTGTCGAGGACCGGATCTACGATCCGCCACGCCTCTTCGACATAATCCTGACGGGCAAAGTGCATCTGGTTGCCGTGCATGGCGTCGTCGAGCAGTTCCTCGTAGGCTTCCATTTCCTGCACATCGGACGAATCGTGGGCCATCAGCTCAGTCAGTTTGCCGCGGAATTCGTCCCCTGACGCTTTGACCTGTGCCGCGGCGGCGATCTCAAGATTCGGGGTCACGCGAAACCTGTAGTAATTGTTGGGCGGCGGAGTCTCGGAAAAGACCGCCGGCGTTTGCCGCAGGTTGACCACGACTTCGGTCACGGTCACGGGCAACGACTTGCCGGCGCGAATGTAGAAAGGCACGCCTCGCCATCGCCATGAGTCGATACACAAGCGCAGGGCGACATATGTCTCTACCTGCGAATCGGCTTTGACTCCGGGCTCGTTGCGATAGCCGGCGAACTGGCCGCGAACCACATTGCCGGGACTCAGGGCTTGAATGCTCCGGAGAACCTTGACCTTCTCGTCGCGCACTCTCTCGATCTCCATGTTGGGAGGAGGTTCCATGGCGATGTTGCTGAGCAACTGCAGCAGATGATTCTGAACCACGTCGCGGATCGCGCCGGCCTGCTCATAGAACCCGCCCCGCCCCTGCACCCCGAAGTCTTCGGCCATCGTGATCTGGACATTTTCCACCGATTGACGGTTCCAGACCGGCTCCAGGAAGGAATTAGCGAAGCGGAAGAACAGAACGTTCTGGACAGCATTTTTTCCCAGGTAATGATCGATGCGAAAGATATTGGATTCAGCGAACTCCTGGTGCAGGGTCCGGTTCAACTGTTGCGCCGAGGCCAAGTCTCTTCCAAAAGGCTTCTCGACAACCACGCGGGCGCCGGTCGTACAAGATGACGATTTGAGCTGCTTCACCACTTCGGGGAAGAGATCGGGCGGAATTGCCAGATAGTGAATCGGGTGTTGTGCTTTGCCCAACTGCTGCCGTACCTGCTGAAAAGTCTTTGGATCCGAATAATCACCGTCAATGTAATGCAGCACGTTCATCAGCTTCTGGAATCCGTCAGGATCCAGACCGCCGTAGTGTTCCACGCTGTCTTTGGCACGCTGTTTCAGCTGGTCGAGATTCCAACCGGATTTCGCCACGCCGATGACGGGGATATCGAGCCGTCCGCGCTTCGCCAGCCTCTGGAGGGCGGGAAAAATCTTTTTATGGGCCAGGTCGCCAGTGGCTCCGAAGAATACGAATGCGTCCGATACGATTGCACTCACAGGTCACCTCGTCAGGTGTGTAGCCAGTGGTCTCTGAGGATATCGTTTTTTCGTGCTTTCCGTTTCTCTGCCGGGCTTCGCCCGGCTGGGCGGACGAGGATGTCCGCCCCTACGTGGTCTTAGCTGTTACTCCCACTCGATGGTTCCTGGGGGCTTGGACGTGATGTCGTAGACCACCCGGTTCACACCTTTTACTTCGTTTACGATCCGGCTGGAGACGGTTTTCAGCAACTCGTGGGGCAACGGTACCCAGTCAGCGGTCATGCCGTCTTCGGAATGCACGGCGCGGATGGCGCAAGTGTAGGCGTAGGTTCGCTGGTCGCCCATCACGCCCACCGACATCACCGGCAACAGCACCGCGAACGACTGCCAGATCTTGATGTAAAGGCCGGCCTTCTTGATTTCCGTAACGACGATGTCGTCGCATTCGCGCAAAATCTTCAGGCGCTCGGGCGTTACCTCGCCCAGAATGCGCACAGCCAGGCCGGGACCGGGAAAGGGCTGGCGCTGGAGAACTTCCGCGGGCATGCCCAGGTCGCGGCCGATGTTTCGCACTTCATCTTTAAACAGATCTTTCAGCGGCTCGATGAGTTTGAGCTTCATCTTTTCGGGGAGGCCGCCGACGTTATGGTGGGTCTTGATGGTCTGCGACGGCCCGCGCACCGAGCGCGACTCGATCACATCGGGATAGAGCGTGCCCTGCACCAGCCAGTCTACGCTCCCTTCCGCCTGCTCAATGCGATTGGCCTCCTCGTCGAAGACCGCGATAAATTCGTTTCCGATGATCTTGCGCTTGGTTTCGGGATCGGTGACTCCGGCGAGCTTATTCAGGAAGCGATCGGTGGCGTCGACCGCGATCAGGCGCAGGCCCAGATGGTCACGCAGACCCTGCTGCACCTTTTCAAATTCATTCTTGCGCAGCACGCCGTTATTGACGAACACGCATGTCAGACGAGAAGGGCCCTTGCCGTCGCGCAGGGCGCGGTCGACCAGGGTGGCGGCCACGGCCGAATCTACGCCGCCGGAGAGGGCGCAGATGGCGCGTCCTTCGCCCACGGTCTGGCGCACGCTGGCGATGGTGGCGTCGATGAAATGCTGCGCCGTCCAGGTAGGCTTCGCGCCGCAGATGTCCAGAGCAAAGTTGCGAAGAATGTCGCTGCCGGACTGGGTGTGACGGACTTCCGGATGAAACTGCACCGCCCACATCTTGCGCTCGGGGGCTTCAATGGCGGCAACCGCATTGGGGGAACTGGCCACCAGATGAAAGCCGGCGGGCAGTTCTACCGCTTCGTCCCCGTGCGACATCCAGACGGAGAGTCTTGCGGGCAAGCCACGAAAAAGACGAGAGTCGTGCTGGACTTCGACGTCAGCATGGCCATACTCGCGTTTCTCCGCAGCGCGCACCTTTCCGCCTAGCGTGTGCACCATGAACTGGAGTCCATAGCAGATGCCGAGCACGGGCAAACCCAATTGAAGGACGCGCGGATCCGCGGGCGGAGCATCGGCGTCGTACACCGAGCTGGGGCCGCCGGAAAGAATGATGCCCAAGGGAGAATAGCTGCGAATCTCTTCCAGGCTCGCGGTACACGGCAGTACCACCGAAAATACGTTTTGTTCACGGATGCGGCGCGCGATCAGTTGCGAATATTGGGCGCCGAAGTCGAGGACGACGATGGATTGGGTTTCCACGGACGAGTTTCTCAGATTGCAGGTGGACTGTAAAGGCTGATGTTGACGGCCTGCTACTTCAAAACCACAAACGCGACCTGGGGACACTATCGATTGATTGCCTACATCGGTAATTGTTTACACCGTAATTGTTTACACCGGTAATTATTCACACCACTAGTTGTTCACACCAGTTGGCAGTTTGCTGTTCTCAGTTCCCAGTGATTCAGGCTCCGACCAACCCAGGGATGTCGCTGAGAATGTCGTCGTCTGCGGGCACCACCTGAATGGCTGGGACTTCCAGCATGGACACGTAGGCTGCCAGGCGGCCGATGTAAAGGAAATCCACCGCGGCGAAGTACAAGAGCGTGACCAGCAGCAGACCGCCCAGAATGACGCCGGCGGGCAGCACTTCGGCAAAGGCCAAGGGAACAGCGGCTGCGGAAGTGGCCACCACGAACGCCAGAGCGTGAGCCAGTCCAAACCAGATTGCGGCTGCGGTCACGGACAGGGGGCGCGTCCAGCAGAGATCCGCGGCGGCCCGCAAGGCGCCGAAGGTCTCCTGTCCACGGCCGACGATGAAGATGGCGGCCAGGGAGAGGAACCAGTTCAAGACAACCCAGGCCAATCCTATAAACAGCATCAGCATGTAGAAGATCAGCAGCACACTTCCCGGCGAAGGATCGGTATTTGAGGAGGCGGCCGCGGACAGGAACAGCGCACCGAACGAAGCAGCCAGGGCAGCAATAGTGACGGCTGCACGAAGGAAATTCAGGTGTACCAGCGAGCCTGGACGACTAGTCCCGGGTTTGCCAGATCTTTCCTGGAAGTACTCGAAGAGCGTCTTGAGGATCGCAGACCGGCCTACCGAAGCGAGCAGTATCCAGGCTAACGTGAGGCCCAGCAGCAGCACGATCAGCGCGGCCACGGCCCGGGGAGCGCTTCCTTCCAGGATACGGGAGAGGGCCTGCAGGATGAGGGCCGGCTGCCGGGTGCGCAGCAAGAACATTTCTCTTGCGGTGACCGGGAGAGTGGCCAGGTATTCGCGCAAAGAGAGTGTAAGCAGGGCCCCCACCGCCAGACCGAAACTCCATCGCCAGGCAATCTCCGCCAGACCGAGCGACGGCAGGCGAAACATGATCTGGAAACCTTCCAGCGTGGGGGAATGACGCTTCATTGCTGGCTAGGATAACTCAATCCGGCCTCCGACCGGCAGCCAGCCTCGGCTCGGACAAGATGCACTCCCGTAACTCCGGCTAAGCTTGAGACTTAAGAGAAAAGACCGTAGCGCCGATATAGTGCATTGTATTGGCTGAGCTTTCCCGATGCAGTGACTCTTAAATGGAGGTTTTCTCTTGAAAACGACAACGGTACTGCTGGTGGAAGACAGCAAGTTTCAAAAGCTGGCGAATGAACGAATGCTCAGCAAGGCGGGATACACCGTGCTGAACGCCTCCGATGGCGAGGAAGCTCTGCGCCTGGCGCGCGAGAAGATTCCCGACATCGTCCTGCTGGACATGTTGCTGCCAAAGCTAGGCGGCCGCGAAGTCATCCGCGCGCTGCGGGATGACGCCCCTACAGCGAACATCCCAGTACTGGTGTTCAGCAGTCTTTCGCAGGCCAATGAACTGAAACTGACGGATGAAGGGGCCGCGGGCTACTTCTCGAAATCGCGACTGGCGGAGCACCCGGCAACGGGAGAGAAAGAACTGATTCAGTTGATGGAGAAGCTGATCCGGAGCTCGCGAGATCGCGCTGTTGGGGCTGCGAAAACCGGATCCGCTAAAGCCGCGAAGGCTACTTAGTGAGCCACGAAATCACGCCCTTGCTCTCTTTCCCTCTTCGGTGTCTGCGGTGAGGTCGTCTGCGCGCTTCCCCAGGTGCAATCCTCAGCGTACGACGATATTCACCAACTTGTTGGGGACCACGATCACCTTAACAATCTGCTTGCCGTCGAGCGTCGCCTTTATCCTGGCTTCGGCCAAAGCGCTCTCGCGGACAACATTCTCCGGCGCGTCGGCGGACACGACTACACGCCCGCGCAGCTTGCCGTTGATCTGCACAGGGATTTCGATTTCTTCTTCTTTAGCCAGCGCAGGATCGTACTTAGGCCAGGGAGCACGCAGCAGACTTCCCTTTTCACCCAGCATCTCCCAGAGCTCGTGAGCGAGGTAGGGAGCGAAGGGGGCGAGCAGAATGGCGAGGGTGCGCTGCACTTCTGCAAGCACACTCAAGGGGATTTCATATCCTTCAACTGGCTCTCCGGTCACGGGGTTTCGAATGGACGGGCTTCCCAAAACCCACCGGCCGGCCTCATTCAGCAGTTCCATGATCGCCGAGACACAGGTGTTGAAATGCCAGCGCCCCTGGAAATCATCAGTCACGCGCTTGATGGTCTGGTGAAGCTTGCGCTGAACGCGCCGAGCGTGCTCATCCAGCTTCGCTGCCGACGGAGTGTGCCAATCGGGGTGCCCTGGCTTCGCATTGTTCTTGACGAACCGGTAGACGCGGCCCAGAAAACGCTCGATGCCTTCGACGCCTTCGTCCTGCCAATCCAGTTCCCGATCGGGAGAGGTGGCGAACAGCGTGTACATACGGGTGCTGTCAGCGCCGTAGCGTTCGATCATCTCATCGGGAGAAACCACGTTGCCCAGGCTCTTGGACATTTTGGCTCCGCCCTTGATGATCATGCCCTGGGTGAACAGGCGCTCGACGGGTTCGTCGTTCCGGATCAGTCCCATGTCGCGCATGAATTTGGTCCAGAAACGGGAGTAGATCAGGTGCAGGATGGCGTGCTCGACGCCGCCGATGTACTGGTCGATGCCGCGATCCCCGAACCAGTAGCCGGCTTTCTCGTGATCGAATGGGGCCTGATCGTTGCGCGCGTCGGTGTAGCGGTAGAAGTACCAGGACGAATCCACGAACGTGTCCATGGTGTCGGTTTCGCGGCGGGCTGGGCCTCCGCACTTGGGGCAGGTGGCGTTGACGAACTCGGGCACGCGGCTGAGCGGCGAGCCACCGGTCAAGGTGATGTCGACATTTTCCGGCAAAATGACGGGCAGCTCTTTTTCGGACACGGCTACGATGCCATCCTTTTCGCAATACAACATGGGGATGGGCGTGCCCCAGTAGCGCTGGCGCGAGATGCCCCAGTCCTTCAGGCGATAGGTGACGGTGGCTTTGCCGAAGCCATTCTTTTCGGCGTGGTCGGACATTGCCTTGATCGCGGCTGCGCAGTCCATGCCGCTGAAGGGGCCCGAGTTCACCAGCATGCCCTGCATGGTGGTGAAGGGCAATTTCGGTTCGACCGCGGTTTCCTCGGGATCCTGAGCCAGGGGCAGGATCACCAGGCGAATCTCCAGCTTGTACTTCTTGGCGAACTCGTAGTCGCGCTCGTCGTGGGCGGGCACGCTCATGATGGCGCCGGTGCCGTAGTCCATCAGAATGTAGTTCGCCACCCAGATCGGAATTTTTTCGCCGTTGTAGGGATTAATGGCAAAGCGGCCGGTGTTGACGCCATGCTTCTCGATCTCGCCGATGTCGCCCACTTCCCGGGCCTTCTTTTGCTCGGCGATCAACCGGTCAACTTCGGAGCGCAGCAGATCGTTATGCCTGGTCAAACGCGCGACCAGGGGATGCTGGGGCGCGAGCTGCACCGAGGTTGCGCCGAAAATCGTGTCCACTCGTGTAGTGAAGACGGTAATGGTGGAAGCGGCGGGGTCAGCGGCTCCGTCCAGCTTGAAATCCACCAGCGTGCCTTCGCTGCGCCCGATCCAGTTGCGCTGCATGGTGCGCACTTTTTCCGGCCAGGCGGGGAGACGATCCAGATCGCGCAGCAACTCGTCGGAGTAGTTGGTGATGCGCAAAAACCATTGCTCGAGTTCACGCTGCTCGACCAGGGTATCTTCGTGACGCCAGCAGCGGCCGTCCACCACCTGCTCGTTAGCCAGGACGGTGCAGCATTTCGGACACCAGTTGACCAGGCTCTTCTTGCGATAGGCCAGCCCCTTCTCGAACAGCTTGATAAAGAACCACTGGTTCCATTTGTAATATTCGGGCAAGCAAGTCGTGACTTCGCGCGACCAGTCGTAACCGAAGCCCAGGCGTTTCATCTGCGCCTTCATGGCGGCGATGTTTTGCAGGGTCCACTGCCGCGGCGGCGTATTGTTCTGGATGGCCGCGTTTTCCGCCGGCAGGCCAAACGAATCCCAGCCCATGGGATGGAGCACGTTGTAGCCATTCATCCACATGTAGCGGGCAAGCGCGTCGCCGATGGCGTAGTTGCGCACGTGTCCCATGTGCAGGGCGCCCGAGGGGTAAGGCAGCATCTCGAGGACGTAATATTTCTGCTTCAGGGAGTGAGGTTCAGCGGCGTAAAGCGAGGGATCGTTCTGCCAGCGCTCGAACCATTTGGTCTCGATGCGATGGGCGTCGTAGCGGTCGTCAGGTTGGCCGTCGCGAATGCGACTGTCGTGCGTGACAGAGGCTTGTTCTTCCTGGGGCATAGAAGAGACCGCGGAGTGCTGGACAGCCTCTGATTTTACAACGAGAGGACAGTTAGGCGTTCCGGCCGACCTTCTAAGAAGCCGAACTACTCCGCTGAGCCATTCTCAGCGGTAAACGTTCTTGCGATGACCTACCCTGAGCACCAATACGGTGATTCTTTCGTCCTGAATGTCACAGATCAGGCGACAGTCTCCCACACGATACCGCCACAATCCTCCCTTGTCGCCGTGGAGAGGCTTGCCCCATTGGCGAGGATTGCCGGCAGGTTGCACGCGGTCACGCAGAAAACTGAGGATGTACTGTTGCGCCTGACGGTCAAGCTTTTTGATCTGTTTTTCGGCGGTGCGGGTGATTTCAATCGCCCAGGTTTTACTTGGTGAAACCAAGCCGCCGCTCCAACTCTTCGAGAGTGATGGTTGGTTCGCGCCGCTCCAGCGCGGCAATGCCCTTCAGGTAATCCTCACGATCCTCCAGGTATTGCCGGATGGCCTCGCGGGCATAGTAGCTTTTGCTGCGGCCAGTCTCTTTGGCGAGAGACTCCAGCTTTTCTTCCAGTTCGGGTTCGAGTCGAATGCCTAGCATGGTGTTAAACATGTTTAACATAGCAGGTTCGGGTGAGTCGTGCAAGACAGGTCATTGGTAGTCCCGCAAGCTTTTGCCGAGCGAGGCTCGGCCAGCACGGGTCGGAGACCCGTGCTACGCGGTTCATTTGAGTACTCAACCCTAGAGCTAGAGGGAAGCTTTTTGGACTGCGGCCTTCAGGCCTGGGTTCCGCTGTTTGCGAAGTTCTGCCTGGAAGGTTTCAGGAGTGAGTTCGGCCCGTCTTCGGAAGAGTTCCAGCAAAGGATCTTCCGATCCATTCCGTGCTTTCTGCGTTTCGAGTTCGGCTGGCGATTCAGTACTGTCCAGACCTTCGGGCTCGACCATCAATTCGGGGAGAACGCCCTTGCTGTTGGTGAGGGCGTGAATGAATTTCTCCAGGTGTTCGCGTTGCGGTTCGGTGGTTCGGGTGAACTCGACGCCCATGCCAAGATCCGGATGCATCACCAGCACCATGCCTCCGGTTCGGAACTGACCTCCGGCAACCTGCATGGAGAGAGTGATGCGGGTGTGGACCGGAAATGGCGAACCCGTTTCCAGATAACAGCCCCCCAGGCTAAGGTCGGTGAGCTTGCAGGGAGCGGGTGGATCGTCTTCTTCAAACTCAGGGCCGCGACTCTCCAGCCAAGCTTTGAGACGGTCGCTCATTTCGGGGGCCAAGTCAACGAAGCGCAAACCGAGCTGGCGGCCGGGATTTTCCCAAGCCACCTGGCCAACGCATTCGATATTGTCCGTCGTCCCAGGCAAAGAAAACTGGATGGTCACCGAGCCCAAGTTTTTTGGGCGATGAGCCAGTTGGATGGCCATGCCGCCTTCTCCCAGGTCGGTGGTCACGGCGCGCAACTGGCCGGCTCCGTCGTTGACCTGAACGGTGACCGGAGTCTCGATCGGGATGCGGGCATTGCGGCGGCGTTCCCGCTTCATCAAGGCACGCACGGCCCGAAAACTGGTCTTGGCGCGTTCCGGAGAGAGCGGCTGGTAAAGAACGAAATGGGCGCCCAGGTCGAAAGCGCCGCCCAGGCCGGTCTGGCCGCTGACGATAGCGACGGCCACGGCGCGCTTGTTGCAGGGAGCGGTTCGTGCGCTGCGCAGGACGCGCGAGGCGGTGCGCTGGTCTGCACAGTCCACAATGACTGCCTCAAACCTCCGGCGGGTCAGTTTGTGAATGGCGGATTCGGCATCGGTGCACTGCTCCATGCCGATTTCCAATTCACTCAGCACCCTCCGCAGCACCCGCACGACCTTCTCATCTGCACAGAAAACGAGCGCTTGTAGGCTCATAGGACGCTTCCAACTCTGAGAAATCTGAGTATCTCAACCTCGGGCAGCGGCTCCTTCGGCTTCTTCGTGCTCGTCATCGAGCAGGTGAGCCACACCGCGGAGTTGTTCCGCCGCAGTCTGCAGAGCTTCAATCTGCTTTCCTAGTTGCGCCTGCTCCGCCTGTTTCTTACGCAACACCTCGTAGATATCCCTCACGGTTTTGGCCTCCTTATCGCACTCTAGGTAGGTAGGTTGCGCCCGTCAATGACCGGTCATCGAGGAACCATTACGGGGGTAACCGAGGGGAGGCGAAACGGGCCTGGGAATGAAAGCGGCTGGCTCGTGAACAGGGCTCTATCTTGTGAGAGGGTGAAGGGGGTCGACTGTAAACGATTCCATTACGGTCTGGGTTCGGCCGACCATGCGCCACAATAGTACCGCAAGTCATTAATTTTCTATAATATAGCTTGAAATCCGAGACGCGAGGGGCGATTATTGCGGTTGACTTGCGGAGCCAAATGTCCTAGAATCACCATCTTCCGGGGATTGCAGGGACCATCGGAGTACACCTTTTTGATGCAGACCGAGCAATTTGGCGTGAATCTTCCCTGGGGTAGTGCGAATCTAAGTTTTCATAGGCAGCTTTTGCAGTCTTAATTCCTGAGCGCGAGGCAATTTTTTATGGGAAAGCGACGCGGAAATCCCAACTGGGGCAAGCCCGAGCCGATCGGACCGATTACACCGACCATTACGGAGTTCGAGCAAGTGGTTCGGGAGTATAAGCTTTCTCCTGATCAGTACCTGCGCTCCACCCGGCTACGAGAGTGGGCGCGACGTAATAAGAACTCCAAGTACATTCCCGAGCCCCTGCTGGAAGCCTGGGGATTCGAAATCGAGTCCACGCTGTAAGTTGAGTCGATAAGCTTAGAGGCCGCCAAACTGGCGGCCTTTTTGGTTTAGGCCCACAAAAGATTTGCCTTTACCTTGGGGGCTTGCGGATTATCCTACTCGGGATGAAGTTTTCCGGAGACCAGATCATCGCGGCGGTGGTGGCGACCAGTTTCGCCGCCGGACTGAATGTTTACGCCACCGTGGCTACCCTGGGGCTGCTGGCGCGTGCAGAAGTGTTGTCGTTGCCGCCGTCCCTGGACATACTCGGCAGCTGGTGGGTGATCGGGATCAGCGGGGCGCTGTTTGCGGTCGAGTTTTTCGCGGATAAAATTCCAGCCTTCGATCTGGTGTGGAACACGCTGCACACATTCATCCGGGTTCCGGTGGCGGCCCTTCTGGCATACAAGGCAACGGCAGCGCTTTCCCCCACCCAGCAACTGCTGGCGACGGCGGCGGGCGGCTTGATTGCGTTTGCGGCCCATGGGGGAAAGACGGCTGCCCGGGCCGCGGTAACTGCTTCTCCAGAGCCCTTTTCCAACGCGGCTTTGAGCCTGGGAGAAGACGGGTTCGCCATCTTTCTGACCTGGTTTGCCACCCGCCATCCTTATTCGGCTGCGGCCATCGTGGCCGTACTTCTCCTGATCATAGTGTTGCTGGCGCGCTGGGTCTGGCGGTCGCTACGGGCGCTGTTTCGAGGGGCGGAAGAGGTCGTGGTGCGTTGAAGCTCGGCTAGAAAAGCTGCGGAGCTTCGCTCCGCCGGACGGCCGGGGGCGGCCGTCCCCACGTGGTTTCCGGAATGACTGCACCACGTGATTTCCGAAGTGACTGCACTGGTTTTGCTACAATTTGTGGCTTATGACTTCGCCATCGCAATTTACCGACGTGCCTACTGCGATTGAGGAAATCCGCGCCGGGCGGATGGTGGTAGTGGTGGATGACGAAGACCGTGAAAACGAAGGCGACCTGACGCTGGCGGCGGAGAAGGTTACGCCGGAAGCCATCAATTTCATGGCCAAGTTCGGACGCGGCCTGGTCTGCCTGGCCATGACCGAGGAACGCCTGGACCACCTGCGGCTGGGTCCGATGTCGGTGGAGAACACTTCGAATTACGGTACGGCGTTCTGCGAAGCGATCGACGCCCGCGATGGAGTGACCACAGGAATCTCGGCTTATGATCGCGCTCGCACCGTCAAAGTTGCTATCGATCCAGCCACCCGGCCGGCGGATCTGGCGAGACCGGGGCATGTGTTTCCGTTGCGGGCACGTAAAGGCGGAGTGCTGGTTCGGGCCGGACAAACGGAAGCTTCGGTGGACCTGGCGCGGTTGGCGGGACTGGTGCCGGCAGGCGTGATCTGCGAGATCATGCGCGACGATGGGACCATGGCTCGCGTCCCCGATCTCATCGAATTCTGCGCCACTCACAACATGAAGCTGCTGACTGTGGCAGAACTGATTCGCTATCGCCTGCAGCATGAGCGCCATGTGCATCGTGTCGGAGAGGCGCTGATTGATACGCACCACGGAGAATTTCGCCTGATTGCTTACGAGACTGAAGTGGATGGCGGCGAATCGCACATGGCGCTGGTGCGCGGCGATATTGAGAGCGGCGACGAGCCGGTGCTGGTGCGCATGCACTCGCATTGCCTGATGGGTGATGTGTTTGGATCTACAGGGTGCGACTGCCATGCCACGATCGAAGGCTCGATGCAGAGGATTGCACAGGAAGGGCGCGGCGCGCTCATCTATCTGCACCAGACTTCGAAAGGCTTTTCGGTGGAGAAGCTGGCGGAACGGACCGCACTTACCTTCCATCGGGACAAACGTCTGCCATCGTTACCGGACAGTGAACGTAAGACGCAGCGTGAGATCGGCATCGGAGCGCAAATTCTTTCCGACCTGAATCTGCGGCGGATCCGACTGCTGACCAACCATCCCCGGAAAGTCGCGGGGCTGGAGGGATTCGGGATCGAGATTGTGGAGCAGATTCCGGTGGCGCTGGAGCGGGCGGGAAGCAAGGGTCGTTAGTCCCTGGGCTCGCTTTTCGGTCAAGAACTTTAGGAGCTTTTAACCGCAAAGGTCGCTGAGATTAGCGCAAAGATCGCAAAGAAAAACTTGCCTGAAGTAATCTCTCCCTCAATGAAGAACAGCTCTCCGGCTGGCGGCAAATCGACCTACGTAGCTTTGCTACGCGGGATCAATCTGGGCGGGCACAAGATCGTCAAGATGGACCAGCTTCGGAAAATGTTCGAGGAGATGGGATTTGCGGAAGTGAGGACCTACATTCAGAGCGGAAACGTGGTGTTCAACGCGACGGCGCGAGATCCTGTGAGTCTGGCGAAAAGAATTGAAGAAAAAATCGTTCGCCAGTTTGGCTTTCCGGTAGCGGTGGTGGTGAAGACGGCGGTGGAAGTTGGGGACGTTATCAAGAATAATCCGCTGGTGAAGGAAAAGGACATCGAGGTTTCCAAACTCCACGTTACGTTTTTGTCGTCTGCCCCGGAGAAGAGTGTGCTGAAAATGCTGGATGGGGTTGACGTGGAAGAGGATCGATTTTGCTGCGCGGGTGAGGCTGTCTATCTCTACTGTCCGAATGGCTACCACGCGACCAAGTTAGGCAATAACGTTTTGGAGAAGATGCTCAAGGTCGGCACGACGACGCGAAATTGGAGAACCGCAAACCAGTTGTACCAGATGACGCTGGGCCAGGCGTGAGGAGAAACAGAGAACCGCAGCGGCTAAAGCCGGCCTAGTTTTCAGAGCTTTTCGGCACGACTGAAGTCGTGCCCTTCCCAAAGTCGTGAGCTTCCCGAGTCCGGGTCATTCCCGAGCCCGGGTCATTCCCGAGCCCGGGTCATTCCCAGTCCGGGTTATTCCCAGTCCGTGGCTTCCCGAGTCCGGACAATTCTGGGTCCGTGGGATTCCCGAATTCGTGTCCTTCCTGAATTCCTGGCCCTCCCGAATTTCTCTAATCTTGTGGGCTGAATACGTACGGTAATCTTGAATCTGCGGCTGAATGCTCACACTCGCAATCCGACTTAGCTGGGCTTGCGGATCACGATGTCGTTGTCATTGATGAAGAATTGCACCGAGCACTGATCGGAGCCGCAGATCACGGGCAGCAGGCCGGCGAGCTGTTTACGCGTGATCAGGCCGAGGGTGCCGCAGTCGGGACAGGAGAGCACGGCCCAGTAGGGATCTTCTTTCTCTCCCACGTGGCCAGCGTTCTCGAGCACGAAGATGGTGCCCGGGTGCATCTGCTCGGGAATCCACTCATTCAGGACGTTCAGTTCTCCAACCATCGCTCCTCCCCAGGGGCCAAACTTTTTGGAGCCAAACTTTCCTGCTTATGAAGCTTTTCTGCTACGGCGCGGCAATCGCGACGTTGCCGGTTCACTGGCGCTCAGTTTTTTTTCGGCGTTGCGGATCACGGCGCGCACCTGGCGTACGGTGTCGCTAAGACAAATCGCCAGCATGGGCTGGCGGGAATTCTTGAGAATGTCCACGATCTGCCGCGCCGAGGTTTCCAGGTAGAGAGTGTGGCCGTCGGTGAGGAGATGGTAGTCCGACGATCCACTTACGGTTTCGGACAGCCGTTTGCCGAACTCGCGCTGCAGAAAGCGCATCACTTTGCGTACCCGCTGCAAGGAGAAGCCACGGCGGCGCAGTTCGCAGATCACCGCGACCTCGGCGAGGTCTTCGGTAGAGTACAGACGGCGGTGCCCTTCGCGGGCGGGAACCACGATGCGGCGTTCGTCCCACCACTGCAACTGGCGCAGAGTGATGCCGGTCAGCGCCACGACTTCGCGAGATGTGAAGCGTGTGTGCATCCTGAAGACGGAAATGTTTCAAACATTTGAAATAAAAAATGTTTGAGACATTTTAGGCGTGGACGGGCGGGTGTCAATGGCAGATTTGGGGAGTGAGGTGACTAGAGGAGTTCCCGGGGTAGGCTTTTGTCGCTGGCGGCGCTTCGGCTTCGCTCAGGACGGGCCCCGCACTGAGGGCGGGACGCCGGCGCTACGAGATCCCTCCCCCTACGAAGTGGACGATTTCCAGGTGGTCGCCCTCGATCAGATTGGTTTCAGACCATTGGTTTCGCGGAACGATGTTGCGGTTTAACTCTATGGCGACGCGGTCCTGCTTCATGCCCAGGTGTTCGACCAGGCCAGCCAGGGTGAGGGGCGCGAAGTCCTGCTCCTGGCCGTTGATTGTGAGCTTCATGGCAGATCGATTCTCGCAAGGAATGAGGGTGGGGGCAAGCGGAGACGCTCCGCGCTGGGGCAACAAAGCGTACCTCAGCGGCTGAAGCCGCTCACGTCTGGCGTGCTGGCGGCACGGCTGAAGCCGTGCCCTTCCCGGAACCTAGACACCTTGCGCATGGCTCACGCCGTGTCCTTTCCGGAGTCTGGACGTTGCGGCACGGCTGAGGCTTTGCCCTTCCGGGGTCTGGACCTTGCGGCACGGCTGAGGCTTTGCCCTTCCGGGGTCTGGACCTTGCGGCACGGCTGAAGGCGTGCCCTTGCCGGAGCGGGCGTTCTGTCGAGCTGCGCTCGACTGGACAGATGGGGACATCTGTCCCTACGCAAGGCTTCTGTCCCTACGCAAGGCTTCTGTCCCTACGCAAGGCTTCTGTCCCTACGCAAGGCTTCTGTCCCTACGCAAGGCTTCTGTC
>Ga0075021_10000205_pt1 | contig 33188 bp, 27 predicted proteins | sample ColStrG_CSR_2012_FD_72749 | JGI IMG/M metagenome (GOLD analysis project Ga0075021, IMG submission 72749) | Freshwater sediment microbial communities in response to fracking from Pennsylvania, USA - Cold Stream Run_MetaG_CSR_2012 | ecosystem: Environmental > Aquatic > Freshwater > Creek >...
GGCGTACTCAAGCATTTGCGTATGGGGGTTCAACAGCAGGACGTCGGCGGCGTCGACATGCAGCTGAGAAATGACGAGATCGAGGAACTTTTCGAGCGTTACCCGGAGATCCAGGCTCGCATTAATGATCATATCGATTGCATGAAGCGTCGTGAGATGCTCAAGACGGTAGCGGGCCTGTTCTTCCGCTGTCTGCCGCCTTGAGATATCTCGGAAAATACCCTGCAGCAGCTTTTTGCCGCCGAGCTCCACAATGCTTGCACTGAGCTCCACCGGGATCTCGCGGCCTCCATGATGAGCAATGCAGAGATCGTTGGCAAGCGTCTTTTTGTTCCGGATCACGTCCTGAAGGATCTCTTGGCAACGAGCCCGCTTATTCTGCGGATACAGTTCCGCCATGTTCATGCCGATGATGGTTTCCGCGGGCAGGCCGATGAGGTCTTCCATTTTTTGGTTGACCTCCAGGATCGCGCCGGTCTCGGCATCGGCGATGATGATGCCGTCGTTTGCGCCCAACAGCAGCAGACGGTATTTTTCCTCGGATACACGCCACGCGGTTTCCGTCTGTTCTCGGAACTTGAATTCGCGCCTCATGAAGAGGGAGAGGAGCAATGCGCTCACGGCGACAAACAGCCATCCCTCATAATCATGGAGCAGCGCCAGTTTTTGGGTATTCGTGACGAACAGTTTGAGAATATAGTCTGATGCCGAAATCCAGATACCGCCGAGGAGGAGGTAGGAAATAATTATTCGAAATACCGAGTATGTCGTATGTTGTTTCATGATTTGCAGAATCGGAATCCGCGGTACGATATTGTCTGTATTGTAGCACGTTAATGCATGAAAGAGAACCCCGTCCCCGCAGCGGCAGCACCATGGTATTACAAGCTATTGCTGTATGTTGGTTTTGATCTCGAATTGCGGTGGGTTCATAATGGTTTTCTTTACCGCGCACTGGTCTGCAACTTTCAGAAGGGCCTTATGGTACTTTTCCGGAAAATCAGGCGGCACATTGATATCGAGCAGGATCTTGCTCAATATTGATTTACCGTCTTCCGTTGTTGTGTATTCCAGACGCTCCAGAAGCGTGATTTTATCGGTCGGAATGCCACGCTCCTGGCAAAAGCTGAGAACATAAATCCCGGCGCAGGTGCCGATGGAGGCGAGAAAATGGACAAAGGGACTTGGTGCTGTTCCTTCACCACCCTGCAGTTTCGGCTGGTCCGTAGTGATGACCATCCCGTTCACCTCCGCGTCCACTTTCTTTCCGCCGGGAAACGTGACCATTATTTCCATCAAATGCTCCTTGTTCGCAGCACGTGCGTAACGTACGCACTTTATTGGCTGCTCTGTCGTTGTTAGGTCAGATATTAATCGCGCGTATACGACGCCCTTTGCTCGCGGCTACTCACTGTCGTTGTAATTGTTAAACGATCTTGACGAGCTCGAAATCGAAGATCAGCTCTTTACCGGCCAGAGGGTGATTTGCATCGATAGTCAGCGTCGATTCGTTGATGCTGGTGACGGTGACTAACAGGACCTTATTATCGGTTTGCGTGATCTCGAGCCGTTGGCCCTGTTGCGGGTCCAATCCCGGCGGCAATTGGCTGCGGCTCATGGTTACGACCATATCCTCGCGTCGAGGACCGTACGCAAGCGCAACGGGAATTTTCGTAGTTTTGGATTCACCTATGTTCATCCCAAGGATGGCCTGTTCAAACCCTGTAATCACCTGCTCCCTGCCGATGGTAAACTGTACCGGCCCACGCTTACGCGAAGAATCAAACACGGTGCCGTCTTCCAGCTTTCCGGTGTAATGTACTTGGACCGTATCTCCCTGCTTTGCCTCTGACATGATGCTCTCCTTATAGAATAAAATACTGCTTCGATTTTCCGTCGCAGCCGTACGCGAATGCAGTGTAACTCTTATTTAAGCGCTCTGCAACCGTAAAATGGTATTGTCCGAACGGCGACGCGCCTGCAGTCATCAAAACGGCATGCGATTCTATGGTCGTGGCAAGACAACAAGACATATGCCCGCTGTCTTGACAAGATGGTCGCCTTGCGATATTGTATATCCGTGCATGAGGAGGCTGTATGGCGAAACCCATTGTCATCGAGTATTGCTATAAGTTTAGAGACAATTCAACCAAAACCTTTACACTCAGTCTTGACAGAGACACGCTCAGTCTCCAGGTAGATCGGACGCCGAACCCGCCTGTGTGGTCGCTCCTGACGCATAAGCAGTGTCAAATTGCCCTCTCGACGTGAAGCAGCATCCGTATTGTCCGGTTGCGCGGAATTTTGTTGAGATCGCCGAACAGTTTCGGGATATGGTGTCGCACGAGGGCGTGGCAGTCACCGTAACCACCGAGGAGCGGATGTATACTAAAGACACGACTATTCAGCAAGGATTGAGTCCCCTCATCGGCATTATCATGACGACCAGCGGGTGTCCTATCATGGAGCATTTGAAACCCATGGTGCGGTTCCATCTGCCGTTCGCGTCCTTGGACGAAACGGTGTTCAGAATGGTTGCGATGCACCTTATGGTGCAGTATTACCGGAACCAGGAGGGAAAACAGGCGGAATGGGGGCTGGACGGCCTGACTCGCGTGTATGCGCAAGTCGGCATCGTGAATCGGGATTTTGCGAACAGGCTGCGCGATGCCGCTAAGAAAGACGCGAACATCAACGCTTTGGTGAACCTCGATTGCTTTGCCTCGATGGTGCCGCTTGTGGCGGACGACACGCTGAAGGCGATCAGACCCTATTTTTCGGCCTACTTCTGAACGGCCGCGCGAGGTTATTTCTTTTGAGTCTTGCCGCCGGACGCTTTCCACGCCGTGATGCCGCCCTCGATGTAATGGGCGTTGATATTTTTGTCCTGCAAACGGTCGACGACCTGGTTGCTTACCGTGCCCCCTCGTACGCAGTAGACGACCACTTCTTTGTCAGCAGGAAGATCCTTGCTCCACTCGTCTACCTTTTCCGGATCCCGCCACTCAGCGCCGGGCACGGCTTCTTGGTCCGCATCGTAATCTGCTTTGCGCCTGACATCGATGATCGTCACTTCTTTTCGAGGCCCTAAGCGTTCTTTCAGTTCCTGTGGTGTTACGGTTTTGCCCATGGAACACACCTTCTGTTAAACAGCGTTGTAATCAACAACTACACGGCTCTCAACTACTTTTTTGACAAACCCTGCGGCCGCCACATGCTCGGGATGTTTCTGGTATATATCGAGGTCCTGTACGGACACGAATTCAGAATAAAGCGCAACGTCATAGGCAGCATCGGACGGAACGATATTTATCCCGACCTCGATATGCTTGATCTGGGGGATTTTTGTTTTCAACGCCTCGATCGTTGTTTTGATTTTTGCCGCATTCTGTTCTTTGCTCGCCCCTTCTGCAGAAGCCTTCAACTTCCAGATGACAATGTGTTTAACCATAACGCCCCTTTCTTGGAGAGAGAAATTATTTTTCCGCTTGCTCTCTTTTTTAATTGTTTGTATTATAGCATTACTTCTTTCTATTTGAAATAATTATTTCATGATGCGCTGCGAATTACGAGGGCAGATAAGATGTTGAAGCGATTGTTATATTGTTTTTTCTGCATGCTGCTGCTGTCTTCCTGCGGAGCAAAAAAACCGAGTGGAACGAAGTCGCTTGATTCGCAGCCGCGGACAAAGGCCTCTCAAAAGCCGTATTCGGTGTATGGACAGCGGTACGAACCGCTTCAGAACCACAACGGTTTTGTTCAGGCGGGAATGGCGAGTTGGTACGGCAAGGATTTTCATGGCAAGAAAACGAGCAACGGCGAAAAATACGACATGTATGCCATGACCGCGGCGCATAAGACCTTGCCGCTCGGTGTTTATGTAAAGGTGAAAAATAGAAATAACGGGCGCGAAGCCGTGGTGCGCGTAAACGACCGCGGACCGTTCGTAAAGGGAAGGATCATTGATCTTTCGTACGCGGCGGCAAAGAAGCTCGGCGTGGACATTGCCGGCACGGCGCCGGTTCGAATCGAGGCATTGGGATACCAGGGGAGCGCTCCGGATCGATATAAGGCGCCGGAAACGTATGATGCGGGCAGCTATACCGTGCAGGTCGGCTCTTTTAAGGAGCAAAGCAATGCACAGCGCTTGTCAATGGAAATGAGAAAGCAATCCGGGTTCTCGGAAGTCCGCAGGACGGATATAAACGGCGAGATTTTTTATCGCGTATACTCGGGAAAGTTTTCGTCGTTGAACGCGGCGGAAACAGCGGAGCAGGAGCTTTCCGAGCATGGGTATCCGGGGTGCTTCGCGGTTGCGCTGGAATAGCCGATTGGAGTAAGCGCCGCGCAATTCATACCTGTTGTTTACGTCATCCCACAGAAGATACGTCGAGCGATAGATATTTCTCGAATTTTTTCTTCACATAGGGGAGCTGGTCAGCCAGCCAAATCAACTGCTTTGAATTTTCAACCGTGACATTGTCCCGGTCTTCTCCAATCGACAGCGCAGCGCTTTTCAAGAGACTATTGGTATTTCGCAGCTTCAGGCCCCGCGCGTAAATTTCATTGATATAGTCGGCGACGTCTTTCTCGAAAAGAAAATTGCTTTCGTGCGTTTTGGAACGGAACGACAGCAATTCTTCGCTTGAGATATCCCCATCCCGGGTAATCAGGGTCAAGATCCGCACTACTTCATTGTAAATGCCGAGGCGCTTTTCCCGGATCCCGGCCTTTGATTTGTCTTTATTCGCTTGATACAGCAGATGGGCTATATAGGCGGTAAAGACGGTTATCAGCAGCAACAGAATAGTTCTAATTATTTCCAAGAACGTGAGCATGGCAGTGTTTGTCCCTCGTATTAATCGAGCGGCATGGGGTTACAGAGGTTCTTGTTGGAGTCGGCGACCCTGCCGCAGTTGAAGCAAATGAACTTAGGATTTTTCGTGAGCTTCTTTATTTCCTCGAACATGTCCTTGGTCGCCAGGATGCATAGATGGCACGCGTGGTCTCCGCTGCAAATATTCTTTTTCATGTGGCCCTCCTGTTGTTTTTAGAACGAACGTCTTCAAGACCGTTCTTATACTAGCGTATCAAAGATGCCTTGATTTGACAAGGTACTACTGAAAACCCTGCGTTTGTGCGCTAGGATACGGTTTTTTCGCACCACTCCCGCGCGTTCTGGAACATTCTAAGCCAGGGAGAGGCAGCAAGGGATGATTTGAGATCTTCGGGCATCCATCCCCATTGCCAGGTGAGCACAGAGCGCTCTGGGTGCGGCATCATAGCGAGATGGCGGCCGTCAGGCGAGCAGAGGGCGGCGATTCCCGCGGGCGAACCATTGGGGTTGAAGGGATACGCCTCGGTGATTTTCGCGTCATCGTCCACATAACGGATCGGCGCAAGGCCGTACTCGGATTCATTGTAAATCTTCTTATCCGGGAAATGAGCCAGACCCTCGCCGTGGGCCACCCAGATGCCGAGGACCGAATTTTCCATTCCCGAAAGCATAAGAGCGGGGCTCTTCAGAATTTTCACGGTCGAGAAGCGCGACTCGAAGCGGCCGGACCGGTTATGGATAAAGCGTGGTTGGAGTTCGTCCGCAATCCCGCGCCAGGGCACCCAGCCGAGAAGCGCCGCAAGCTGGCACCCGTTGCACACGCCGAGGCTGAACGTATCTGGGCGGTGATAGAATTTCTCGAATTGGTCCCAGACCTTTTTATTGAACCGGATGGACGCAGCCCAACCTTTTGCCGAGTCAAGCACGTCGGCATAGCTGAACCCGCCGACAAAAACGACGCCCCTGAATTGGTCGAGGGTGATGCGGCCCAGAAGCAGGTCGGTCATGGTCACGTCCCATGGCTCGAAGCCGGCAAGGTAGAAGGCTGAAACCATCTCCCGGTCCCCGTTGCTCCCCTCTTCGCGGATGATTGCGACCTTTGGCTTGGAAGCGCGTGAGAGAATCTTTTCATGCGTAGGTGTAGGTGTAAAAGGAATGACATACGAGGGACCTTTGCGGTCGAAGATATTTTTTCGTTCCTCGCGGATGTTTTCCGGGTTGCGCTGCATCAGGTCCAGCTGATGGCTGGTCTCTTCCCACAGGTCCCGGAGAACACGCATGTCTTCGGACAGAACTCGCGTCTCGCTCACGGTGATGGTAATCTTCTTCTCGGCAAGACTTTTCCCGATAACCTGATATGGCACTTCGGCCTTGTCGAGAACGGAGAAGATAGTTGCTTCCTCGGACGGGAGGTATTCGATCACAAGTCCAAGCTCTTCGGAGAAGAGTGTTGCAATGGCGCTGTCCTTCTGTTTGCCGAGATCAACAGTAAGGCCGCAGTTTCCTGCAAAGGCCATCTCCAAGAGTGTGGTCACAAGACCGCCGTCGGAACGGTCATGGCCTGCCAGAATCAAATCATCAGCGACGAGTTTCTGGACAGCGTTAAAAGTTCTGAGCATCAGGTTCGGATCATCAAGATCGGGAGATATGTCTCCGACCTGGCCGAAGACCTGTGCCAGGGCCGAAGCGCCCAAACGGTTTTGACCGCTACTAAGGTCGATAAAAAGAATTTTGCTTTTGCCCGGCGCCTTGAGGTCCGGGGTCACGGTTTTGTTGATGTCCGGGCAGGTCACGTAGGCGGAGATCACGAGCGTGCCGGGTGACTTCACGGTTTCGCTCGTGCCGTCGGGGTTTGTGACCTTCGCGGCCATGGACAGGCTGTCCTTGCCGCCGTCTATTGCAATGCCGAGTTTTATCATGAGGTCGCGCATAGCGACTGCCGCATCGTACAGTCTTGCGCCTTCGCCCGGCAGCTTCGGCGCCCACATCCAGTTGGCTGAGCAGCGGATATCGCCGAGGGCGCTTACGTGTGCCCAGACAAGGTTCGTGAGCGCCTCACCCACGCTCATGCGTGCCATGGCAGCAGGATCAATGAGTTCTTTAATCGGCTGTTCACCGATGGCGATCGCCGCTCCGGTCAGGCCGAAATGAGACTGGGCAATCACTGCAACGTCGGACACGGTAAGCTGGAGCGGGCCGCAGCACTGCTGGCGCGCGATCAGTCCCGTGACCGAGCGGTCTGCTTTGTTGGTGAGGAATCGCTTGGAGCCCACGGAGAGAAGCCGGAGCACGCGATCGAGCGCAGCGCGCACCGTAAGGTCGTGCGACAAGTCAAGCGGCGTGAGCGATGTTTTTTTCCGGTTAAGGTTGTAAATCTTCTGAGGCATGTCGCCGAGGACCTTGGCGAGTTCGAGGTTTTCCGGCGTTGATCCGTCGATGTCGTCTGAGAGCACGATGTAGCCGTCGCCGGTGACCGTGCCGATAACGGCCATGGGCACCTTCTCGCGGTCGCAGAGCGAGCGGAACAGGCCGGCCTGTCCGGGGCGGAGCAGCAGCGCGTTCTGTTCCTGATATTCGGCGCCCCAGATCTCGAGCACCGAGAGGGAGTTGTCCCCGACCTGGACCTTACGTATGTCGATCTTCGCGCCCGCTGGATGCACGATCTCTTTCACGACGTTACAATTGCCGCCCGCGCCCTGATCATGAATGCTCTGGATCGGATTTTTATCTCCCAGCTCAACGCAGGCCCGGATCACGCGGTTCAGCTTCTGCTCCATTTCCGCGTCCCCGCGCTGCACGGCATTGAAGTCGAGCTCGGCGAGATTCTCGCCCTGGATCATGGACGAGGCAGCGCCGCCGCCCATGCCGATGCGGTAGGCCGGGCCGCCGACCTTGACCACCAGCATGCCTTTTTCGGGCTCGGATTTTTTCGTGTGGCGCGCATCCATCTGGCCGATGCCGGCGCTGAACATGATGGGTTTGATCCATTCCCGGCGCTCATTGTCAGGCAGACGGAGACCGAAGGAGCGCGTAAAGCCCTGGATAACAGGCTCGCCGAATTTATTGCCGTAATCGGACGCGCCGTTGCTCGCCTCCACTTCGATCCGGAGGGGTGTTGCAAGATTATTTGGATACGAATATGATGCGTCTTCCCAGGGGAGTTTATATCCGGGAATCCGGAGATTGCCGACGCAATATGCCGCGGTGCCGGCAACGACGAGCCCACCGGTTCCCGTGGCCTGCACGTCGCGGATGCGTCCGCCGGTCCCGGTCTCAGCGCCGGGGAACGGCGCTACGCCCGAGGGAAAATTGTGCGTCTCCGCGGTCAGGATGATGTGATAGGTTCGCTTCGTTTTATGGAAGGCCGCTGGCGCACCCGGATTTGCAGGGACGAGGGTAGTGATGTCGTATCCCTTGATGGCGCTTGAGTTGTCGCTGAAGGCGATGACGCTGTTGTTTCTGTTCGCCTCATAGGTGGCCTTTACGATTTTCATCAGCGTCTCGGGGATTTCCTTCCCGTCCACGACGAGTTTCCCGCGGAAGAACCAGTGGCGCGAGTGCTCGCTGTTCGACTGGGAAAGGTCGAAGCACTCGACATTTGTCGGATTTCGCTTGATGCCTTTTGTGAAGAGATCGGTGTAATAATCCAGATCCCAGGCATCGAGCCCCAGCCCCATCTCCTGGTTGATTGTTTCGAGTGCCGCCTTTCCCTGCTCCAAGAGCGGGACGATGCGCATGGGCTCGGGTTTCATGCCGATCTCGAAGGTCGTGAGAGGCGCTGGATAGGGACACTCGGTCATCCGGTCATGGACGAGAGACAAAAAACCAGCTTGCAGCTCGCTGCTCATGGCTGACGGATCATCAAGCAGGAGCCGGTAGCGTCGCGAACGTTCAATGCGCGTTATTTTGGTGAGGCCGCAGGCGTGGCAGACGGAGACCGCGTTCGTTGACCAGGCAGTGGTGAAATTCATGCGGGGGCCGACTTCTAAGATCAGGGGCCGGGGGCCAGGGGCCAGGGAGCTTTTGTCGGAGAACTGTTCCGGCTCGAACGTCTCAGCGAGGAGCCAGCGGAGCAGGCGCATCTCGTCTTGAGTGAGCGGAGCAGCCGCGGCGACGTTAAAACAGAACTCAGTTTCGATTCCGCGGATAACGGGAGAGACCTTTTCCCGTGCCGTTGCAAGCAGGTCGGCAGTCTGGTATGCGGAGAGCGCCGGGGTGCGGTAACAATGAAAAAGGGCCATATTCGTATTATTATCTATATCCCAACGTTATTGAATTAAGGAAAACGAGTAAACGGAGAAGCGGCGGGGCTGGTATGAGTACACCCCCCAATTCTCCGCATGCCGTTTGCTTACCTGTATGTCGGTTCGAGGCTTAATCGATTGGGCTTACCGGTCTGTCAGCGACACAACTTTCTGCTCCGCGGCCTTTTTCTCGCCGGCCATCTCGCATTTGCCGTCGAAGGTCACGCCCTCTTCGATGATGAGCTTCGGCGTCTTGATCGTGCCCTGGATGTTGCCGGGCGCGAGGATGTGCACCTTCTGTGACGCGTTGATATTGCCCACGATCTTGCCGCTCGAAATGATCGTGCCCACGGTGATCTCGCCCTGGAGGAACGCGCCGTCTCCGGCGATCAGGGTGTCCTTGGATATGACCTCGCCGTCGACTTTGCCGTCAACGCGGATCGTGCCTTCGAAACTGAGCACGCCTTTGAACTCCGTGCCCTTTCCCAGGAACGCGGTGATCTCCGACTGCTCCGGTGTGCCAGAACCTTTTTTTAACATGAATGAAACCTCCTTACATAAATTCAAATACGTTTGCCAGCCACGCAGGATGCTTTAAGCATATAGTTATCCTGAGTCGCTCTAACAGATCTTCTCCAGTATCCTGTCCAACTCCTCAACAGAATAATACTCTATCACGATCCTTCCGCCCTTGGCTTTGGACGCGATGCTCACCTTGGTGCCGAGCGACTTTCTGAGTTTCTCTTCCACGGCCTTGAGCTCGTGGCTCTGCCGCGACTTTTTCTCTTTGGGCGGGTTCTTAAGCGCCTGGGCAAGCGCCTCTGCCTCGCGCACCGACAGGCCCTTCTTCACGATCAGCGCCGCGGCCTGTATCTGCTCGCGGACCCGCTCAAGCGACAGGAGCGCCTTGGCATGGCCCATGCTGAGCGCGCCCGAGACGAGTTCTTGCTTCACTTCCTTGGGCAAACCGAGGAGGCGCAGAAAGTTCGTTACGGTGGAACGCTCTTTGCCGACCCGTTTGGCGAGGTCGTCCTGGGTGAGTTTGAATTCATCCTGAAGCCGCTTGTACGCCTCGGCTGCTTCGAGGGGGTTCAGGTCTTCGCGCTGGATGTTTTCGATCAGCGCCATTTCGAGGAGCTCGCGCTTGGTCGCTTCCTTGACAAGCGCGGGAATGGTCTTGAGCCCGGCGAGCCGCGAGGCGCGCCAACGCCGTTCGCCGGCAATCAGCTGAAAGCCGCCGCCTGCCCGGTGCACGATGATGGGTTGAATGACGCCTTGCTCCTTGATTGAGGTGGCGAGTTCTTTCAGCTTGGTTTCATCAAATACTTTTCGCGGCTGATACTCGTTCGGAACGATCTTGTCCAGTTCGAGCTCAAGGATGCCGAGCGCTTTGCGTTCTTTATCATCAAGCACAGAGAGATCGGGGATGAGCGCGCCGAGGCCCTTACCGAGCGCCATTTTTTGCATGGGTCAGGACCTCCTTTGCAAGCTCCAGATAGCTTTGTGCGCCCCGGGACCGGATGTCGTACAGCAGCACCGGCTTGCCGTGGCTCGGCGCTTCGGAGAGCGCCACGTTCCGATGGATGATGGTGGTGTATACTTTGTTCCCGAAAAATTTACGTACTTCCTGCGCCACCTGATCGGCCAGATTGTTTCTGCTGTCGTACATAGTAAGGAGCACGCCTTCGATAACGAGATCCGGGTTCAGGTCCTGCTTGATGAGCTTGACGGTGTTCATGAGCGCCGTCAGCCCTTCGAGCGCATAGTACTCGCACTGCACCGGGATCAGCACGCTGTTGGACGCGGTGAGCGCGTTGACGGTGAGCAGGCCGAGAGACGGCGGGCAGTCTATGAAGATATAATCGTAATCCTGGACAAAGCTTGCCAGCGCTTTTTTGAGCACTCGTTCGCGGGCGATCATCTGGATGAGTTCCACCTCAACTCCCACCAGGTCGATCTTCGCAGGAACCACGTCGAGCCAGGGGAAATGGGTGGTTTTTTTGATCTCCGCGAGCGTTTTCTTGCCGGTAAACAGGTCGTAGGTGGTGCCGTTTATTTCATTCCGGTCGATTCCCATGCCGCTCGTAGAATTGCCCTGCGGGTCCGAGTCGATAAGCAGCACTTTCTTTTCAGCAGCAGCAAGCGACGCCGCGATGTTTACGGTCGTCGTGGTTTTTCCCACGCCGCCCTTCTGGTTCGCTATCGCAATTACCCTGCCCATGCCTTGTCGCTTCCTCCGGATACTTCTTGGTCAAAACTCCTCTACTTTACCATAGGTTTGTGAGAAAAGGAAGAAAAAAACTCAATAATACCGCAGAGCTCGCAGGGAAGCGAAGGATAAGTTCAAATCCCAAAGTACAAATGTCAAATCAAAAAACAATGATAGAAGATCAAGGTATTTAAAGCCTGCACTTTTGTCTTTGATTTGAGCTTTGGGTTTTGACATTTGTCATTTATGATCCCAGACCCGCGCAAAGCATTTTCAAGGGTTTTCTCGTTCGTCCCCGTATGCGCGGATGTTCCACGTGGAACCCCGCAACAGATAATCATTGACGATGACTCGCATACTATCGGATTTTACCTTTGTAGGGAATATGGTAGGCTTACGGAATAACTGTTGCGGGGTGGAACATCAAACGTCCGCCTGCCCGAGCTCTTTACCGGCCGGGCTTACGCGCAAAGAGCCGAACGAGAGATGCCGCACTCCTGATACATCCCGAATTGGAGTGATTACCCTTACGGACAGCTCTTTTAGGTCGACGCTTCTCAGGATGCCAAGGCCGAGGCACAGGTTTCGGTCGTCGTTCAATCCCACCAGCAGATGATCTATCTCGGAGCTTTTCAGGACAATGACTTCTCGTACACGATACTGCTCCTTGGCAGTGAAAAGCTCATCTTCCGCGTAGTCACCATCGACAAAAATAAACAGCCTGTCCGCGGCAAGTTCGGCATGGATTACGATGCCTCGAAGAATCTTCGAAAGCTTGTTGATGTCCCGGAACCCCAGCCGCTCGCCGGTGTTGATGCCTGGTCCGTGGACACCCACGTCATGGAGCGAAATCTCATGAAAATCCGCGCCCCGGAAATATTCCTTAAACCGCTGCTCACGCGCGGCTTGGCGCGCCTCGCGGGTCAAGGTCTTTGCGTCAGGCGAGACAGGAAGACGATGAATGAGCAAGCCGGCGCGGTGCGAGTGAGGGGCGAGTAGGTGTTCTACTTCGCTCCCCTTCTGCAAGGCAACTGCATAGCGAGGTGAAAGCATGTCGATTTCGTTGAATTTGAGCTCCCGGGCAGCTCCGCCGTCCACGAGGCCGCAGGTATTGATCAGAACAAGATCCGGCTTGAGCGAGGCCGTGAGCGCATACAGTTTCTGGAGACCGGAAACCATCTCGAGCAAGCGTCCCACGGGCGAGGTATTTCCGACAAAATACATGATCCCGGGGTTTTTTCTTTTGAGCAGGTCTGCTGCCTCAACATACGGGGTGAGCGAGATTACCGCGGGAGGACCGATAAACGGCTGGCCGGGGTCAGCATCGATCCAAGCAACGTGTCTGTTGGCACGGCAGAAACGTCCAGCCAGATAGAGACAGAACGTGGTCTTGCCCGAACCCGGCGCCCCGATGACCAGCACCGGCCCGCCCTGGGCCTCGATTTCATCAACAGCCTCCCGCCATTCCAGCGGTATTTTCAGTGCGCCTTCTAGCATAAGTTTATTAGCCGAGAATCCCCGATTAAATCACGCGTGTAAATCTGTGTCCTTCGATAAGGTTATAAAGTTTTCAATTTCGCATTCCTAAAGCTACAATCCGCAATTGAGTGTTCCACGTGGAACATGCGAATCTTATTCGTGTCAATTCGTGAAATTCGTGGCTAAACTGTCTTTCTAAATACCCAGATCGCCCTTTTATAATCAGAATGCGGGAGCGTCAGCAGAATCCTTTTTTCCAGGGAGACTCCGGCAGAGGCCAGTTCCCGCTCGCTGATGGTTTCCTCCGGTCCCCTGCTCAGGACCATGAGGCCGTTGGGTTTGAGAAAGGGCAGTCCTGCTGAGAGCGCTGATTTCATGTCCGCAAAGGCCCGGGCCGTGACCACATCGAAGGCTGCGTGATGCGGGTCCGAAAGTTCTTCAATCCTTTTATCGACAACATAAACGTTTTCCAGTTTGAGCGTCCTGATAATGTGCCGAAGGAAGGAAGCCTTTTTCTTCACGGATTCGACCAGGGTGACCGTAATCTCCGGATGAACAATCTTGATAGGCAGGGCCGGAAAACCCGCGCCCGAACCCATGTCCAACAGTTTCAACCCCTGGGCGGAGCTAAAGCCTGTTATATAGGAAAGTGAATCGAGACCATGCTTGATTACCATATCCCGTTCTTCCCGGATAGTCGTGAGATTTATTTTTTGGTTCCATTTAGTGAGCTCGGCAAAGTAGATGAAAAAGGAATTAGCCTGTTCGATCGACAGAGCAATACCAAGTTCTTGAGCGCCGGTTATGAATAATTCACGTGGATTCATACTATTTTTTCTGACGATGCAGGGAAGAGCCCCCTCACCTCAGTCCTCTCCCCGAGGGGCGAGGAGGCTTTTTAAATCACGCCGCAATTCCTACGCCTTTCCCCGCTTCCTTTTCTCAAGCGCCACGATAATGAGCGATATGGCGGCCGGGGTAACGCCTGAAATTCGCGATGCCTGGCCAAGCGAGATCGGCCGGACCTGGTTGAGTTTCTGGCGCACCTCGGCGCCGAGTCCGGTCAGGGAGTCGAAATCCATATCCACAGGGATGCTCTTCTGTTCCAAGGATGCAAAGCGTTCCACCTGCTGGAGTTGGCGCTGGATGTAGCCTTCGTATTTCACTTGGATCTCGACTTGTTCCGCGGCTCCGTTAGGCATCGCAGTTGGGGCGGGGCTTATCTTTGCAATATCGGCATATCCGAGTTCAGGCCGCTTGAGGAGCTGTTCGAGCGACGCCTCTCCCGAGAGCTCAGCTGATCCGCGCTGCGCGAGTACGGCATTAATCTCTGGTGAAGGCTTGACCCAGGTTTTCTTAAGCCGTTCTGTCTCGCGAGCAATGTTCTCTTTCTTGTCGAGAAACGTCTTGTAGATTTCTTCTGACACGAGGCCGATTTCTCGCCCCTTCTGCCGAAGCCGCAGATCCGCATTGTCCTCACGTAGGATGAGCCGATACTCCGCCCGCGATGTGAACATGCGGTAAGGCTCATTCGTCCCGAGCGTGACCAGGTCGTCTATCAGCACGCCGATGTAAGCCTCTGCGCGACTAAGAATCAGCGGCGTTCTTTTCTGTATCTTGAGCGCGGCATTGATGCCGGCCATCAAACCTTGAGCCGCTGCCTCTTCATAACCCGACGTGCCGTTGATTTGGCCGGCGAAATAGAGCCCAACAATCCGTTTTGTCTCGAGCGTGTGGGTTATCTGGGTCGGCGGAGCATAATCATATTCAATCGCATACGCCGGGCGCATGATTTCCGCTTCCTCGAGTCCGGATATGGATTGGTACATCCGGACCTGAACATCAAAGGGCAGGCTCGTGGATACGCCGTTTGCATAATACTCTTGGGTATCCAAACCCTCCGGCTCAAGGAATACCTGATGCCGCTCCCGCTCAGAAAACCGCATCACCTTGTCCTCAATGGACGGACAATAACGCGGACCGACGCCCTTTATTACTCCGGCGTAGAGTGGGGAGCGGTCAAGGTTATTTCTGATAATCTCATGGGTGGTCGTATTCGTATATGTGAGATAACAGGGCAATTGTGGGAGTGGGTGCACATTTTCCGTGAACGAGAAGAAAGGAGCCGGATCGTCGCCGTATTGCGGCTTCATTCGTGAGAAATCAATAGTCCTTCCATTGAGACGTGCGGGAGTGCCGGTCTTAAGTCTCTGGATCTCGAAGCCGAGAGAGCCGAGGCTGTCTGAGAGGCCGATTGAAGGAAACTCTCCTGCCCTGCCCGAGGGATAGTGCGTGAGCCCGATATGGATCAGGCCTTTTAAGAACGTTCCCGTGGTTATGATTACCGATGATGATAAATACTGAACGCCGATGTTCGTCTCGATGCCGACAACGCTTTCGTCCTCAACAAGTATTTTTTCAACCAGCCCCTGCTGCACATCAAGCATGGGCTGCTTTTCCACGGATTCCTTCATGGCGGCGCGGTAGCGAGCTTTGTCTGCCTGGGCCCGGGTGCCGTGTACTGCCGGACCTTTGCTTTGGTTGAGGACCCTGAACTGGATGCCGGTCCTGTCGATGATCTTCGCCATCTCGCCGCCGAGCGCGTCGATTTCTCTAACCAGGTGGCCCTTGGCCAGACCGCCGATGGCCGGGTTGCAGGACATGTGCGCGATGGTGTCCAGGTTCATGGTAAGCATGAGCGTGGAGCAGCCCAAGCGCGCGGAAGCCAGAGCGGCCTCGCACCCGGCATGGCCGGCGCCGATGACGATGACGTCGTATTTTTTAAAAGAAGACATGCAGGCTACCTCAAAGAAAACCATATCCACGATAAAATCGTTCGAGGATGACACCATACGAAAAAGGAAATATTGTCATTCCCGAGGGTTAAATCGGGAATACGGTTTCAGAATTAACCATATATTCGTATTATCATTACTACTTCCCGATGCAAAAATCGTTGAAGATCCGATCGAGAATGTCTGTCGTGTACGTCGCGCCGATGATAAGCCCAAGGCTGTCGAGCGCTCCCCGGAGATCCATGGCGATGAATTCCTGGGAAAGGCCGGCCGCGGCCGCCTCGTGCGCCTTGAGCAAGCTTGCGTTTGTCTGTTCGAGCGCTGTCTGGTGCCGCTGGTTCACGGCCCAGGCATGCTCGCGTGCATTGACGGTCCCCTGCCTCACGATATCTGAAATTGCCCCTCTCAAATTATCCAGCCCGCTACCGGTCCGGCACGATATCGAAACCCTCGTCATGGACTGATCGAGTCGGCCTATTTTTTCCGGCAGGTCGGACTTGTTGATTACCATGATAGTGTTCTTTCCCTTCACCTCGTCCAGCACCCGCTGGTCCTCGGGCGTGAGCAACTGCGACCCGTCAAGCACCACCAGCACGATGTCCGCGGACCCGATGGCGACAAGGCTCCGGCGTACGCCCTCTTTCTCCACCACGTCATGAGAATGCCTGATGCCGGCGGTATCCACGATCCGTAACGGAACACCGGCGATGTTCAGATATTCTTCGAGCACATCCCTCGTCGTACCTGGGATTTCGGACACGATTGCCCGGTCCTGCTTAAGCAATGCATTCAGGAGCGAAGACTTTCCCACATTCGGCCTGCCCACGATCGCGGTAGCGAACCCGTCACGAAGAATCCTGCCAAAAACGCAGCTCGCAAGCAACCGGTCAACTCCGGCAATCACCAATGACACGTCATCCGCAAGCGCCCTTTCCGATCCCGTCTCAAGCTCCTCCTCGGGGAAATCGATTCCCGCTTCCACCGAAGCGATGAGCGACAGCAGCTGGTCACGCAACGCGGAAATTTCAGTAGAAAGTCCGCCGCGCAGTTGTTCCTGTGCCGCCCGAAGAGCCAGGTCTGTTTTCGACGCGATGATGTCCATCACCGCTTCCGCCTGGGCAAGGTCGATTCTCTTGTTCAGGAAGGCCCGTTTTGTAAACTCGCCGGGTCCGGCCTGTCGCGCGCCAACGGCGATGAGCAGCGCCATGGTGCGTTGAAGCGGCATCATGCCGCCGTGGCAGTTTATTTCGACAACGTCTTCACGCGTGTAGGTTGCCGGCGCGCGCATCACGCTCACGAGTGTTTCATCCACGGTCTCGTTAGAGGCCGGGTCCACGACATGGCCGTAGTGAAGGGTGTGGGTAGCCGCTGAAACAAACTGCTTGTCCTTGTGCGGTCTGAAAATTTTAGAAACGATCGTTATCGCATTCTTGCCGCTGATGCGGATGATGCCGATGCCGCCTTCACCCGGAGGCGTCGAGACCGCGCATATGGTGTCGTGCTCGTACATGGACGGTATATTACCACAAAGAACATTGTCTAAAAACATCTTTTTAGGACGCAGCTAGCCGGAGAGGGAACGAAAAAAGGTTTTTTCTCATTCCGCTCATTTTGTGATAGAATAATTTCGAGATAAGATAATCCTATGAATCGTCCATGAACTGCGTTCACAAAAGGGGATGAAAATTGGCATTTACTCGGCAGCCTGACCATCACCCTCCCCAACCCCTCCCATTGAGGGAGGGGCTACGATGCTTCCTCTCACCTCTGTGGGAGAGGGCTGGGGTGAGGGGGATTTACAGATGAAAACCCAGGATTTAAAAAAGCTGACCGAAAAATACTCAGCAGAACAGATCACGTCCTGCATCCAACAGCAGCTTGCAAAAGGCGAGAATGCTTGCGAGGTTGTCGATGAGGCGGATGAGGTAATCACGGCGTTGAGCAAGGCCGAGGTGGTGCGGGAGCTGATGGATGAGGGCAGGACCTTTTCCGATGCGCTCCGGGAGCTCGGCCGGAGGATCCGGGCGGTGTATGGGAAGGATGAAGAGGAGATAAAAGAAAAAAAATCTTAGACACGGATAATGGCGGATTTTGTCATGAAACATCGGGATCACGTTGTTGATGTATCCGCCTTGATCGTAGCTTTAATCGGATCTTATCTGTGTCAAAGGTTTATTTTTTGGTTGCGGCAGGAGGCCGCGCGATGATCTCTCGACTAAAAAGGATAAAACCATGAACAACAAAGCTCTCTGGGAACGATATAAAAAATACTTCTGGGCAAGCCCCTCGCTCGGCCTCACGCTCGACATCAGCAGGATGAATTTCAGCGACGATTATCTGGACCGCATGGAGCCCGAGTTGCAGAAAGCCTATAAGGCCATGGACGCGCTCGAAGCCGGAGCTATAGCCAACCCTGACGAGAACCGCATGGTCGGACACTACTGGCTTCGGGCTGCCAAGCTTGCGCCGACGCAGGAGATTCTGCAAGAGATCGAGGGGACGATCAAGGCAATAAAAGATTTTACGTTCTCAGTGCATGCGGGGAAGATCATGCCTCGCAAACGAGCGCGCTTTACGCGATTTTTAAGTATCGGCATCGGCGGCTCTGCCCTCGGACCGGAGTTTATTGCCGACGCACTCGGCTCCCGTACAGACATAATGAAGCCCCATTTTCTGGACAATACGGACCCGGAAGGGATAGGCCGCGTGCTTGCCGAGATTGGGAATGATTTGCAGGACACGCTTACTATTGTAATATCCAAAAGCGGCGGCACTATTGAAACGAGAAACGGTATGCTCGAAGTGGCCGCAGCCTACCGGAAAGCCAATCTCATATTTGAAAGACATGCAGTGGCTGTTACTGGAGTGGGAAGCAAGCTCTATGAAACCGCAACAAAAGGCGGCTGGCTCGCTAAATTTCCGATGTGGGATTGGATAGGTGGGAGAACATCAGTGATGTCGGCTGTCGGACTTCTCCCGGCAGCGCTCCAGGGAATAAATATGGAAGAATTATTAAAAGGCGCTGCGCTGTGTGATGAGGCAACCCGAAGCAAAGATACCCGCTCGAACCCTGCGGCCCTTCTTGCCCTTGCCTGGTTCCATGCAACGGGCGGCGCAGGCCGTAAGGACATGGTGGTCCTGCCTTATAAAGACCGGCTTCAGCTCTTCTCAAAATATCTCCAACAGCTTGTGATGGAGTCCCTCGGCAAGGAGAAAGATTTGAACGGCAACGTCGTGCATCAGGGCATCTCGGTCTACGGCAACAAGGGCACAACGGACCAGCACGCGTATGTCCAGCAGCTCCGGGACGGCGTGAATAACTTCTTCGCTACGTTTATCGGAGTGCTTCATGATCATGATGCGCCGTCTCTCGAAGTTGAGCCCAACGTCACCAGCGGAGATTATTTGAGCGCTTATCTGCAAGGAACGCGGAATGCTCTGCATGAAAACGGTCGGGAGTCCATTACGATCACGATCGAGAAGCTTGATGCACAAGCCCTCGGCGCGCTCATCGCATTGTATGAACGGGCTGTCGGTTTCTATGCGACGCTGGTGAATGTCAATGCCTACCATCAGCCCGGCGTTGAGGCAGGCAAAAAAATGGCCGGCGCGGTGATCCAACTTCAGACCAAGGTTCTTGGTTATCTCGGGAAGAACGCAGGCAAATCATTTACCGTGGAAGAGCTTGCTAACGCCATTGGACAAGAAGATGCCGCCGAGTCGATTTTCAAAATCCTTCAGCACGCGAGCGCGAACAGCGATCGTAAGGTGAAGAAGACGACAGGGGAAAATATTCTTGAAGCGAAGTATGAAGTGATCACAGGCTAAAGAGTATTATAATAGGCATCAGCAAAACCGTTCTTCCAGGCTTATCAGGACCAAAAGTTCATTTCCTGCTCTCGCGCGATTAGCATCGCTATGAACTATTTCATATCTATACCGAATGGCATGGCAACACACCCCGCAGTAATTATACAGTATTTCACAGAACCTGCCTAAAGACCGATAGCTTTTGCCATACTCGTCCCTTGATCTGCTCAACCCCCGCGGCATATGCATTATCAGTAATATCAACACACTTCCGTTATCTCGCCATGATGGCATCTTGCTTGCTTTATGTAAAAGTAAATCCGGGCATCCAGACGTGCGTAAACAGCGCATCAACGCGGATCGGACACGATGAACCTTACAAAAAAAGAGACATCATGTGTCTCATATTCTAAAAGGAGGAAGTTAAAAATGGATTATATGCTTGCATTGAACGTGGTATTTTGCACGGTTATTGTTATCTTGGGTTTCAGGCTATACGGTAAATTAGGTGTCAGGGCCTTTGCGTTTATTGCTGTTGCTTATATTTTGTTCGGCTTCTCGCATTTTTCTCTGCTTATGGGATGGACTGCATTGAAACCGATCCTCACGGCGCTAAGAGCTGGCGGCTACATCCTCATGATCATCGGATTGCTCGTGTAACAGCATCTCGACAGACCCGCCCAGCTGCAGCAGATGGTATTGCCAGTGTCTCTAAAGTGGTCTATAATAAGGCCTTAAGCGGATACCATCTGCCATGAAGTATATTGAGATTCTAAACATGCTTAACAATCGAATCCTCTACCGGTTCCTCACTGTTGTTTTGCTGTTCCTGCCGCTCCTTCTTGCTGTATCCGCCCACGGCGAAGGTCTCTCCCGTGAGGGAAAAGTCATCGTTGTCGGCGGCAATAAAGATTATCCTCCCTATGAGTTTCTCGACAAGGATGGGAACGCGGTCGGTTACAATGTTGAACTTACCAAGGCCATAGCGGATGTCATGGGAATGAAGGTTGAGTTTCGGTTGGGCGCCTGGGTTGATGTACGAAAAGCCCTTGATACAGGAGAGGTCAATGTGCTGCAAGGCATGTCGTACTCCGAAGGCAGGGCTAAAGTCGTTGATTTTTCCAATCCCCACACCATCGTGAACCATTCCGTCTACGCAAGAAAAGGTTCGCTCCTCATGACGGCCCTGGAAGGACTCGAAGGCAAAGAGGTCGCTTTTCATAATCGCGGCTTTATCCACGACTTCATTATCGAGAAAGGCCTGCACGCGAAGCTGGTGCTGACCGATACCCAGGCCAGCGCCTTGCGGTTGGTGGCCGCGGGCAAGGTGGATTATGCCGTTGTTGCCAGTCTTCCCGCAACCTATCTTATAAAAGAGTATCAGCTTACCAATGTCGTGCCTGTTGCGCGAAGTATCGCGACCGTGAAGTACTGCTATGCTGTTAAAAAAGGCAACACGGAACTCCTGGCCAAATTCAACGAAGGTCTCGCAATCCTGAAACAAACAGGACAGTATCAGGCAATATACGATAAATGGCTCGGCATTCTTGAGCCCCAAGGCATTGCCCGGGCCAGAATCGTTCAATACGCGTCCCTGGTTGCGATCGTGTTCCTTCTCGCGCTTGGTGGAGCGTTGCTCTGGTCGAGGACCCTCAAAAAGCAAGTGGCAATGAGAACAGTGGATCTTGAACATGAGGTCCAGGAGCGAAAACGCTCGGTGGAAGAGCTTCAGCTTCGGCAGCAGCAGTTGGTTCAGGCCGACAAGATGGCTTCCCTGGGAATCCTGGTGTCCGGGGTTGCCCACGAAATCAACAATCCCAATGCCCTGATCCTTCTCAACGCGCCGCTGGTCATCGATTATGTTAAGGACATTCAACCGATCGTGGAGGCTTACTATCAAGAGCATGGCGATTTTACCACGGCAGGGCTGCCCTATTCACGGATGCGCGCCAAGGTGGCGTTAAAGCTTCTGGAAATGCAGGATGGAGCGAAAAAGATCAAGCGCATTGTGGACGACTTGAAGGGTTTTGCCCGCCGCGACGAAACAGGGTACGCCTGTTCGTTGGATCTTAACGTCGCAGCGCAAACAGCCGTGCGGCTCGCGGAGAATACAATACGAAAATCGACAAGCCGTTTCAACGAAGCGTATGCGAACGACCTTCCAAAAATCAAAGGGAACGCCCAGCGCATCGAACAGGTTATCGTAAATCTGATTTTAAACGCGTGTCAAGCCCTCCGGAATACAGATGAGGGGATATCTCTTTCCACAACCTATGACCGGGACCGAGGCGAGGTCGTTTTGAAAATCCACGACGAGGGGGGAGGAATTGCCCCCGAAGTCTTACAACATCTGACCGACCCCTTCTTTACCACCAAACGAGAACAGGGCGGCACCGGGCTCGGACTTTCAGTTTCGGATGGCATCGTCAAGGAGCACCACGGTACTCTTGAATTCACATCAATTCTGGGGCAGGGCACGACGGCAACCCTTCGTATCCCGGCTGCCCGTGAAGAGGTGAGCGCATGAGTGAGAGAGCGTACCCGACATTCGGTGTCTTGCTGGTGGATGACGAACCGAACTGGCTGGATGCCCTGAGCATGTCTCTCGAACGGAACGCGGGCATCACGAATACCATGCTGTGCGAAGACAGCCGGCAGGTCATGGACATACTTGCCCGGCAAGAGGTCGGTCTTGTTCTGCTCGACCTTACGATGCCGCACCTTACGGGCCAGGAATTGTTGCGGCTGATCGCGGAACAGCATCCAGAAATAGTGGTGATCGTCCTTTCCGGCATGAACCAATTGGAAACCGCAATCAGTTGTATGAAGCTCGGCGCCTTTGATTACTATGTAAAAACCGTTGAAGAGGACCGTCTGGTGACGGGGGTGCTGCGCGCCATACGGATGATCGAGCTGAGACTCGAAAACAACGAAGTAAGCCGCAGGCTCCTCGCCGACTCGTTCGAACACCCGGATGCCTTCTCGGGCATCATATCCAGAAGCAAGGCCATGCGCTCTATCTTTCAGTACAGCGAGTCGATTGCAAGAAGCACTCAGCCCGTTCTCATTACCGGCGAAAGCGGTGTCGGCAAGGAGCTGGTGGCAAGAGCTATCCATACGTTGAGCAACAGACAGGGGCCGCTGGTATGCGTTAATGTCGCAGGGCTGGACGACACCATTTTTGCGGACACCCTCTTCGGCCATGTGAAGGGAGCGTTTACAGGCGCGGATAGTACCCGGCACGGAATGGTTGAAGAAGCCGCGCAGGGCACCCTGTTCCTTGACGAAATCGGCGATTTGAGCCTTCTCTCACAGGTCAAACTACTGCGGATCCTCCAGGAGGGGGAGTACTTTCCACTCGGCAGCGATAAGCCCAAGCGGTTGGCGGCAAAAATTATTGTTGCAACGAACCAAGACCTTCAGGCAAAGATGACTGTTGGCCAGTTCAGAAAAGACCTCTACTATCGCCTCCAGACCCATAACGTGCATATCCCGCCTCTCCGTGAACGAAAAGAAGATCTGCCGCTGCTTTTAGATACGTTCCTGGAAGATGCGGCCCGGGATCTCGGTAAGAAGAAGCCGACAGCGCCCAAGGAACTGGCGCAGCTCCTGGAGAGCTATATCTTTCCGGGCAATATTCGCGAATTGAGGTCCATGGTGTACGACGCGGTTTCTCATCACAAGGGGGGCGTTCTGTCCATGGCGCTTTTTTTAAAGGCGATGGACAAAAAGGAATTGCCTACACCAATCAAAGACGCCGCATCGGCCGGAGCAGGAAATATTTTTACCGGCCTCGACACCTTGCCGACGCCCGAACAAGCGTATCAGCTTCTCGTCGAGGAAGCAATGAAACGCGCAAAGGGCAACCAGTCTCAAGCCGCGCGTCTGCTGGGAATGTCCCAACCCGCCCTGAACAAACGGCTCAAGCGGAAGGCGAAAGGACCATAGTTAGATTAAGTAACAATTCCTCAAAATACGGCTACCCCATTCTCGCATCAGGTGCATCGGCGGACAACCTCTGGAAACAGGACTACCGCCATGTCTTTGGCGTTTACACTTCGGCAAGCCGATATACCCTGGGATTTTTTGAAATGCTTCTGACTCATGGCATCAAAAAGGCGGCGATTATTTCGACAGAGGATTCTTTTTCCATAGATACCGCCGCCGGCGCTAATAGATGGGCGAACCGGCAGGGACAAAAGATTGTTTTGCGCAAGACGTTATAAATAGCACGCAAAATCTCGACGAGATCGCTTTGCAGGTCATAAAATTCACGGACAAGGGCGAGGTGGTGTTTTCCGTCAGTACTGAATGGATAGTTGAAGACCATCGCCTAGCGTCGCTTTTTTGTCGGGGTCCTGAACAGGAGCGTCCACATGTCTTCTTCATTTGATCCGAATGCTGCCGCGAGTGCGGCGCTGCCGCCCTCCGACAGTTCTTATGTGTTCGCGGATTCCAGTGCGGAAGAGCGTGATCGATTGCGGCTGCTTGCCAGCCTGCTCGACCCCATTCACCGCAAGGCGCTCGAGGCGGCCGGGATAGCCTCGGGTCAAACCTGCATGGAGGTGGGGGCCGGGGTCGGGACCATCGCCGAATGGATGGCGCATCAGGTGTGCCCCGATGGTCACGTGGTGGCTTCCGACATCAATATTTCCTTCCTTGGTTACCTATCGGACAGCGCAAACCTGACCGTTCGCCGATTCGACGTCCTTGCCGATCCCTTGCCGGATTGCGCATTCGACATCATCACCGCTCGTGCGTTGCTGCATCATCTGCCGGCCTGGAAGACGGTTATCGCCCGGTTGGCCGCCGCCCTCAAGCCGGGCGGAGCACTGGTCCTGGTCGAGCCGGATGCGAATGTCGGCGTGGCCAACCCCGATGAGGTTCAGCGCCGCTTCTGGTCGGCGTGGTGTCAGTGGGGAGAGTCCGCCGGCGTGGACTTCCGTCTCGGCGGCAAGTTGCCGAAGAGCCTCGAGGCGGCCGGCCTCGAGGTGACCAGCGTCGGCATGGACGTTCCGTTCTACCCCGGCGGATCGCCGTGGGCCGACCTGTATCTGCGAACCCTGCGCGCCGCCAAACCACGCGTGAGCGCCTGGATGAATCCCGACCTGGTGTCCGCGTTCGAGACTGCCTACGCGGACCGCGCCAGCTGGACGTTCTCCCTCGGTTGGATGGCCGTGGTGGGTCAACGGGGTCCGCTTTGAGGCTCACGTGGATGAGCGCCCTGTCAGATGCGCCGGGCCGGCCAGGAGGGCATGATTGGGAGCGAACTCGGCCCACGACAGCGGTGCGGGCGAAGGGCAAGACCAAGGTGTCGATTGTCGGCGGCTCCGGCGGGGTGGGTTCCGCCCTGGCCCACAAGCTTGTCATCTCGTCCAGTCCTTACGAGATCGCGTTGCTGGGCCGTCGCCCCGAAGCCGTTGCCTGCCAATTGATGGACTTCGAGCTTCTCGCACCCTATGGACATGCATCTGCCATTCGCCAGGGCGGCATCGATGACTTCCCGGACTCCGACGTGATCGTGATCGCGGCATCCGTCCCCTTCTCGCCCAGAAAGAAGCGTGCCGACTTTCTTCATGGCAACGCCGAGATCCTGCGGCCCTACTTCCGTGAGATCGCGAAGCTTCCAGAACACTGGCCGGGGCACGTCATCATCGTGACCAACCCTATCGATGCGCTGTGCACCTGGCTGCTGGACCATGTGCAAATGCACCGTCGGCGCATCCTCGGATATTCATGGAACGACACCCTCCGTTTGAAGGTTGATGTGGCCCGGGCCCTGGGAGTCGCTCCATCGCAGGTAGAAGCGTGGGTGATCGGCGAGCACGGAGATCTCTGCATTCCGCTCTTCGACCGTGTTTTCGTCGCCGGCCGGAAGGTCACTCTCAGCCCAGCGCAACAGAGTGACATCCTGACCAGGATGCGCGACTGGTATCCGCGATGGGGCAGCCTGGGAATCGCCCGCACGACCGTATGGTCCACGGCGGAGGGCGTCTGTCGAATGATCGCCAGCATGAAGCAGGAGGGCACGGCTGACTGGGCCGCCTCTGTTTCCCTGGAGGGTGCCTACGGCATTCGCGACGTCAGTCTGGGAGTCCCCATTTCGATGGAACGAGGCATCCCGAGTGTTCGTGAATTTCCACTCAACGCGCTGGAGTACGATGTCCTGCTGCGGGCTTCAGCCATGGTGCGGCAGCAAGCGCAGGCCATCGGCGGGCTGTGATCCCGCCCTTTGCTTGATCTGGTTGCTATCCACCGAACACGTGACGTTGTGCTGCGCGGTCTATTGCGGCTATTCGGAAGGCCATCGACGAGCGGAATGCTTCCGGCCTTGACTGCTCCGCTCACACGTTGAAAGGCATGGTCGGCAATTTTGGAGCGCACACTGTCTTGGAAACGGCCTTGAAACTCGAAATGATGGGGAAAAACTCCGACCACGACGTCGGAGCGGCATCGTGAGCGCTCGATCGGCGAACGACGGGCCGCTGGCAACCTCGCTCGGGCCCGAGCTCGTACGACGCGACGACGTGTGGGTTCTCGACCTCGAACGGTTGCCCATGATCCACGGTCTCTCGGTGCTGGCACGGGCGCTTTCGGAAATGGTCGTTTTGCAGGCCAAGAGAGACCACATCGACATCAGCATCGTGCGGCGTCTGCGCGCGCGCGAGAACCCCGAGCTCATCGAGCAGCTCGGCGTTTCTTCGGTCAGGGTCACCGCCGAGCGCGCCGCGGTCGCAACTATCGCCGATCGTCCGGCAGCCCTCGAGCACCACCTGCGCGCCTTGCTCGGCAACCTGCAGCGCCAACACTATCGCGAGGCGCTGCTGCCAGCCGACGAAGCCGTGACCCCCACGGCGCTGGTCGCGGACTTCACCTGCGCGCGAACCGAGCCGGAGAGTCACCGGTTTCTGATGGAATTCGTGCGATCGGGGCACGACAGGCGGCGTGGGCTCTTGCGCATCACGATCGAAGACCCGCGTGGGCGGCACCTGGATCTTTCATCGATTCCGCACCTGGAAATCAAAAACTTCGAAGACCGGACCTTCATTACCGGATCGACCCGCATTGCCCAGACGTGGGCAGACCTGCTTCGACGCGAGGCAGAGCGCGGGCGACATTCGCTGGTCGAGCACAGAAGCTCGCACGAGCATTTGTTCGCTCAGCTCGAGCGCGGGGGACTCGGTCACATCGAACGCGTCGCGATACGATGGGGTGATGCGAGCGTGCCGTTCATCCTCGAAGGCGATCGCTCCGTACTCCATTGGCGCCTGAAACGAGTGCTCTTGGCCCTCGAGGACGGCAACGTCCGCGCCGTGCTCACGCGGCGCGAGGTGGTGCGTGTGGACGCCGAGGGCGACTCGGTCTTTTTCGACGTGTCACATCTGGGACGGGTTTTGAATCTGAGCCTGGGCGAGCGCCGGGAGCGTGCAGACATCGAGTCGTTTCTCCGACGCATGCCGGTGCTCGAGTCGGTCGTGACCCGCCAGAGCGACGCGTCACTGGCGGGCGTGCGCGTGTTTCTGGTGCACCACATCACTGCCGAGGTGCTCGGGCTCATCGCGGCACTGCGGCTGCTCGGCTGCTCGGACCTCACCGGTCTTTTCGTGGCCTACGCTGGCGAGGCGCCCGCCAGTTACCTCGACGCGCTCCTCAACCTCCCGAGCGACGAATTCCGCGGCATGGCTTTGGTCAACGTGCCGGGCGGCGACAGCGTCGAGGGCCATTACCTACTGTCGAAACAGTATTCGGTCCTTCCCGATGAAGACGCGATCGCAGCTGCCATCATGCCGCACCGGCAGTCGTTCTTCGATGCCATGCGTGCAGCCGGCGTGGTTGCTTTCTTGGCACAGCTCGACCGCGCCCGCGCGGCGGGTGAGCGGCTGCTTTTGGTCGAGGATGGCGGCTACCTCGCTCCTCTGTTGAACCAGGCGGTGCAACGCGGCGTCCGGGTGAACGATCTCTGCGCCGAGTACGGCCAGGTTTCCGCGGATGCGCGCCCGCTCGCCGATCTGCTCGCGGGCACGTGGATCGGATCCGTCGAGCACACCAAGAACGGTTACGACAGGCTACGCGCGGTCGAACGGGACGGACCGCTGTGCGCGCCGGCTTTCTCGATTGCCGTTTCGCGCCTTAAGGTCGACGTCGAAGCGAGCGAGGTCGCGGCGTCGGTGTTGAACGCAATCGAGAATGTGCTCAACGCCGAAGGACGAATTCTCAGTCGCCGAAACTCGCTCGTGATCGGCTCGCGCGGCGCGATCGGGTGCAGGCTCATGGCAGCGTTGCGTGCCCGGCTGACGCGCCCCGAGCAGCAGCTGTTCGGAATCGACCTGCAGGCGACAGGCGACCACGGCTCGGCCGAGGTGCGGCGTCTGGCAGACGCAGAGCCGAGTCGCTGGCATGGCACGGATCTGGTGGTCGGTGTGGCCGGCGAAAGTGTGCTCACGGGTGCCGAGCTCGAGGATTGGCTGCTGCACGCCCGCGTGTCCGAGCTCGCCCTGGCAAGCGGTTCGACCAAGACCGTCGAGTTTGCGGACGTGACGGCTTGGATCGATGCGCGCCTCGCTGATCGCGATCCGACGGTCGGCGGTCACCGCGTGACCCTCACGGCGATCCGCGTCGTCGACCCTCTCACCGGACGGACCTACGGTCAGCGCTATCGCATCGCTCCGGTCGACGAAACGGTGCCTTTCCGGACCAAAGAGGTGCTGCTACTCGCGCAACTCACACCGGTCAACTTCCTGTTCTACGGAGTGCCGACCGAGCTCATCGATGAGGTGCTCGGCCAGCTGCTCACAGTATCGCTTGGCCTCGTGCGTCGTTCCAGCGGTGGCGCGCTGCCCCTGCGGGTGTTGGCGGTCGACCGAGAGATCGACGAGAACGGCGAGCCGATCTGCTGAATCGTCGATCCGGCGTGCAGCTGCACGCGGCGGCACGAAACGCGGTCGAAATTGACAGCGGGTTTGTTTGGCGCGCTTTGTGCTTCACGGATCGCCGTGCCCATTCGTGCTCGGTCGCACCGCGTCTCAAGCCGCGCGTCTGCTGGGAATGTCCCAACCCGCCCTGAACAAACGGCTCAAGCGGATGGAGAAACGCCCATCCTCCGGCTCCGACCCAAAAGCCCTATGATTTTAGATATGCCTATGACATTCCGTATCACCTGCTACTCCGTCAGACTCATTCATCTTTCTACAAATTTTCCTCAATAATCCATAGCGTCTGTCATACCGGACAAGTCACGGCATTCAATCTCATCAGTACAAGTTTCGGCGCAATATCAACACGTTCTCAATAGTTCATCCGTTGGCATCCCCCTTGCAATTTAAGAAAGCGATATTTGTAACAAACGTAAATTCTATTAAAGTAAAAAGGGGGGTTCCTATGGATGGCTTAAATGGAGTTGTGTTAGAAGGTGCGCCAGAAAAGAGTATCTGGACAAAGATCATGGATTTAAAGGTAGGTCCTCTACCCCTGCCGCTCTATCTGGTATTGTTTGCCGTGATTTACGGCGCAGCCGTGGCAGGCAAGCTTCCGATCGACATGCTCGGGGGCTTCGCAGTAATCATGATTATGGGGTGGCTCCTGGGGGATATCGGAATGAACATTCCGGTGTTGAAAGACATCGGCGGCCCTGCCATATTGTCCGTGTTCGTTCCGTCGATAATGGTTTTCTACAATGTAATAAACCCGGACGCGTTGAAAGCGATTACCGCGGTAATGAAAACGGCCAATTTTTTGTATCTGTATATCGCTTGCCTGGTATGCGGAAGTATTCTCGGTATGCACCGAAAGATATTGATACAAGGCTTCGTGCGCATGTTTGTTCCCCTGGTCGTGGGGACCATAGCCGCTATAGCGGCCGGCGTGGGTGTGGGTTTGCTTTTTGGATATGACGTGCATCGCACCTTTTTTTATATAATCATCCCGATTATCGGAGGCGGCATCGGCGAAGGCATCCTGCCGTATTCCCTGGGCATGTCGGAAATTCTGGGGCAGCCGCAGTCGAACTTTATAGCCCAATTGATCCCCGCCGCCATGCTGGGCAATGTCATAGCCATTATGACCTGCGGATATTTAAAACGGTTCGGAGAAAAACATCCGCACTATAACGGCAATGGGTTGCTGGTCAAGACCGGAGAGGACAAGGAATTACTGGAGGAGATGAACAAAGAAAAGGCAATAGAGTTCCCGCTGATGGGGGCGGGTCTGATTCTGGCATGCAGCTTTTTCATCTTCGGCGGCTTTCTCAGTAAATATATCGGCATCCCCGGCGCGATCATCATGATTTTCTCCGCTGCACTCGTCAAATACGCGAAGATCATGCCGGCCAAAATGGAACAGGGCGCTTATCAAATGTACCGCTTCATTGCAACCAATCTTACCTGGCCTTTGCTTGTCGGCCTCGGGGTGCTGTACACGCCGTGGAAAGACGTGGTCGCTGCGATCACTCCGGCGTATATCGCCATCTGTGTTTCAACCGTGTTGGCAATGATAACGTCCGGATTTTTTATAGGGAAGCTGATGAATATGTACCCTGTAGAATCAGCCATCGTGACCGGGTGTCACAGCGGACTGGGCGGGACCGGCGACGTGGCCATACTTTCCGCAGCCAACCGCATGGGATTAATGCCGTTTGCCCAGGTATCAACCAGGATCGGCGGGGCAGCCATGATAGTAACAGCCATCATTCTGCTAAAATTGTGGCATTAATACGGACGAATTTCACCGTAGATATCTGATGTGACATGCGCCCCGGTCTTCTGCCGGGGCGCGTTTTTTGTGCCGACGCCTCATTTCGTCTTTCTCAAACCGATGTACGCTTCCTTCATTTTTCGCGTTAATGATTTCACGGCATATTCTTTTTTTAATGCATGAGACTTGCTCCGGCATGGTTCCTGGAAAATAACTTTAACCGGCCTACGGCTTCGGGTATAGCGAGAGGCAGTTCCTTCATTATGCTGTTGCACACGGCGCGACAGGTCATTCGTAATGCCGGTATAGTATGTCCCGTCCTTGCAATGTAAAATGTAAAGAAGCCAGCGACCTGTCTGCGTTTTCTGTGCGTTCATCTCCCGTGGATTCCATACAAGCGACCATGCAATATCAAGAAGAATCTGAAAAGGCTGTGACAGCCAAATGCCTCATCCACTGAAAAAATCTTGATATTCCAAAGCGAATCTGATAGGCTCATGCGCATCATTCGGTTCAACATCTAAGTTGGGCCACAAACATCTCATTTAATATAAGGGAGAATAAAAAATGAGAAAGTCCGTACCGGTCTCTTCCAGCCTCTGCCTGTTGTTTCTCTTGCTCTTACTTGGCTGTGGTGCGGGTGGGAGTGTGTCTTCAGGGACCACCCCATCCGCTCCTAGCGCTCCCGGCCTCATGGCAGGCAACGCACAGATTCAGGTGAGTTGGACGGCCGTCAGCGGCGCCACGGCATACGAAGTCTGGTACGGCTCTTCCAGCAGCAGCGGTTCAGCCGTCAAGTTCGGCAACGATGTGGCGGGCGCCGGCACGACAATCACTAGTTTGGCCAACGGCACGACGTACTACGTCTGGCTCAAGACCAAGAATGGCGTCGGAACGAGCGGGTTCAGCCCCTCAAGTTCCGCCACGCCCCAAGCACCGGCAACCAACTACTCTCTCACGCTCACCAATGGTGGTGGAGGAACCATCTCCTCATCTCCAACAGGCATCTCCTGCGGCAGCACCTGCAGCGCAAGCTACCCCTCCGGTACAAGCGTAACCCTCACCGAAACACCCAACTCAGGCTACACCTTCTCCGGCTGGGGTGGTGTGTGTTCGGGCGCGGGCGCTGCAACTACATGTGTGGTGAGCATGACTCAAGCGCAGAGTGTGACTGCGACATTTACGGTGGCGCCACCGCCACCTCCAGGCGCACCCCAAGTCTCCCTCGTCCCCACCCGCACCACCGGTGTCGCTCCACTTTCTGTCTTCTTCGATTCATCCGCAACTGTTTCAAGTGTTACCACTCGACCCTTCCACGACCTCGATTACCAGTGGAATTTTGGAGACAGTGGTGCGGGGAGTTGGTCTTTGACGGGCACAAGCAAGAACACAGACTATGGCCCAATCGCCGCTCATGTTTTTGAAATGCCTGGGACATATACCGTGACCCTCAACGTACTTGATGGAACGAATGTAACAACCAAGACCGTCCAGGTTACCGTGACCGATCCCAACACCGTTTTTTCGGGAACAAATACGATTTGTGTTTCAACTTCGGGGACCTTTACCAGTTGCCCATCGGGAGCACAACAAATCACCAGTTCGGACTTTGCCGCAACGATGCTTGCGTATGCAAAAACAGGGAAGCGTGTGCTCTTCCGTCGCGGTGAGTTGTTCGTTAATCCTACCGCTCCGACAATGAGCGCTGCCGGCCCTGTCGTGATCGGAGCGTATGGTACAGGAGCACTGCCTATCATCAAGATGACCTCTACTGATGCGTGGACAGCAACGTTCCAACTCGCTGATACTGCAACTGACTGGCGCATCATGGACCTTGAGCTCGACGGCAATAGTGCAGGTCCAGCGAGTGGGTTTACTGCAACAACGAGAGGTGTGCAGAGCGCATCAAGTCGCCTTACCTGTTTACGTTTGAATATCCACCATACATCAAACGGACTTATCACCGGAGGGGATGAGCAGTCTTTTGTCGACAATACAATCACGGACGGCGTGGGAACTGCGTATGGAGGATATATGGAGGTGCTCAATCAGTATTTCGCTTTTCTAGGAAATACTATCGATATTGACAACAACGGCGCCACCAACGGAGTACATGCGCTTCGTACTCCCTATCTGCGCAAGAGTATCATCAGCCACAACGACATGAAGCAAGCGGGCTTTGATGTGATCAAGATGCATGCACCCAGCGACCCGACGCTTGGTTGGCAGGGTCAGTACACCGAGCAGGTGGTTGTCGGAGATAATAAAATTTACGGCAGCGTATATTTGTCGCCGCAAAATAATGGACGCGATGAACGACTGAGGGATATTGTTTTTGAGCGGAATCAAGTGTTCGGAGGACCCCTCGAAGTTCACGCCGTCGAAGTCACGGTGCGGAATAATTTATTTCTTGGTCTCACCAATGACTACTTTGCATTTGCTGATATCGGGCAGCGAGGGATCGAGCCTCCGGCAACGAATGTGCGCGTGTACAATAACACGGCATATACTTCGACCAACCTCGGTTTCTCAATGGTCACGGTCGCCGCAGTGAATTCAAATGTGACGATCAAGAACAATCTTGCGTATGCGCCTAACGCAACGTGGAATATTTACCAGAACACCCATGCGCCAACGATGGTAGAAAACTTCAGCTCAAATAATATTGTTATCACAAATAACTCCACCAACGCACAAGTAAAAGGCACTCCCCCCAATTTTGTCGGTGGAACACCGTCGACCCCGGCAGACTTTAAGCTTGGCTCAGGAAGTTATGGCATTAATACGGGAGCCGTAGTGCCGGTCTTCTCGGATTACTTCGGTGTCATCAGACCACAGGGTGCCGCGATTGATATCGGTGCTTCGGAACAATAATTTGGCCAACGGCACGACGTACTACAACCCGGCAGCGCGTGTTTGAAAGCTAACGGGGAGAATACTCAATGAAAATATTTTACCACATGATACAAAACGCGCTCCGGTTTTCTGTCGGGGCGCGTTTTTTGTGCCGACGCCTCATTTCGTCTTTCTCGAACCGATGTACGCTTCCTTCATTTTTCGCGTTAATGATTTCACGGCATATTCTTTTTTTAATGCATGAGACTTGCTCCGGCATGGTTCCTGGA
>Ga0075021_10000206_pt1 | contig 33097 bp, 31 predicted proteins | sample ColStrG_CSR_2012_FD_72749 | JGI IMG/M metagenome (GOLD analysis project Ga0075021, IMG submission 72749) | Freshwater sediment microbial communities in response to fracking from Pennsylvania, USA - Cold Stream Run_MetaG_CSR_2012 | ecosystem: Environmental > Aquatic > Freshwater > Creek >...
GGGCCATGGGTGTTCCAACTCGGTGGCGTGTTCTGCCTGGGCCTGGCCATTCTGGCCATCGAAGCCGCCCGGACCCAACGCTGGCGCTGGTCGGACGCCGGGATCCTGGTCGCCGGGGTCGCCGGAGCATTCGGTATGGTCGCCTGCTACCTCGCGGGGATCCCGCTCTCGATCGACACCCCGTCGATCCATGTGGCGGATATCCAGTATGTGATCTTCCTGCTGCTCGCGCCGCTGTGGTTCTCGACGGCGCACGCTCTCGTCCGCCCGGCCATCCCGATCGCCGATCCGGTCGACCAGTCGGCGGTGGCGTGAGGCCGGTGCGATGCGCGACATCGTTCCGGACCGGCCTGGCCGGCCGGACCGGCCGGGCTATCTCGCCGAGGCCCTGGGTCCGGTCGTCCGGCTGGGCTGATCTTCAGCCGCCCGCCGAGCCTCCGCCAAGACCGGGTTCGGTCATCGTCGCCGGATCGAGGAGGCGGTCCAGTTCTGCCGGGTCCATCCCGCGCTCGGTCGCCAGTTCCCGGATCGTCCGCCCCGACTCCAAGGCGTCCTTGGCGAGCTTCGCCGCATCGTCGTAGCCGATCACCGGGGCGAGCGCCGTCGCAAGCATCAGCCCCCGCTCGACGAGCGCCGGCCCGCGCTCGGTCGCCGTCACGCCTTCGACGCAGCGGGCACTGAAGTTCTCGGTCGCGGCGGCCAGCAGCGTGATCGATTCGAGCATCGCGTCGGCGGTCACCGGCAACATGACGTTGAGTTCGAGGAAGCTGCCGGTCTGGCCGAAGGCCACGGTCGCGTCGTTGCCGACGATCCGCGCCACGACCATCGTCAGGCTCTCGATGATCACCGGGTTCACCTTGCCGGGCATGATGCTCGAGCCGGGTTGCGTCTCGGGGAGCGCGAGTTCGGCGAGACCGGCTCGCGGCCCCATCCCCATCAATCGCAGATCCGACGCGATCTTCCACAGGCTGAGGGCGATCGTCCGGATGGCCCCGTGGGCTGCGATCGCGACGTCGATCGTGGACTGTGCATGGAAGTGGTTGGTCGCCTCCCGGACCGTCAGCCCGGTCAACGCGGACAGCCGGGCGCACGTCCGGAACGCGTATTCCGGGTGCGCGTTGATCCCGGTCCCGACGGCGGTCCCCCCGAGGGGCACCTCGAGCAGCTCCGCCTGGGCGGCGCGCGCCCGACGGAGCGCGTTCTCGACCTGGCCGGCGTAGCCACGGAATTCCTGTCCGAGGCGGATCGGAGTGGCGTCCTGGAGATGCGTCCGGCCGGTCTTGACCACGGGCCAGAAGGCCTGCTCCTTTGCGGCGAGTGCCGTATGCAGCCGTTCGAGTGCCGACAACAGCTCCTCTTCGATGGCGATCGCGGCCGATAGCTGGAGCGCGGTCGGGATCGTGTCGTTCGAGCTCTGACAGCGGTTGACGTCGTCGTTCGGGTGGACCTTCCGGCCGGCGCCCAGTCGGACCGCGGCGAGATGAGCGACAACCTCGTTCATGTTGGTGTTGGTCGAGGTGCCCGAACCTGTCTGGTAGATGTCGATCGGGAACTGGTCGTCGTGGTCGCCGTCCGCCACCGATGCGGCGGCGGCGGCGATGGCACCGGCGACATCCGGATCGAGCAGCCCGAGCTCGCGGTTGGTCTCGGCGGCGGCGAGCTTGACGAGGGCCAGCGCACGAAGGAACCGACGCGGCATCCCCCGGCCGGAGATCGGGAAGTTCAGGACCGCGCGCTGGGTCGAGGCACCGTACAGGGCGCCCGAGGGGACCTCCATCTCGCCCATCGAGTCGCGCTCGATGCGGGTCGTCGGGTGGGCGTCCGTCTGATGCATGGATCGATTGTAGGGCGCGCCGGCGCAGCTCCACGGCACGCGCTCGGCTTCAGTGAGGCCGCGCCCCACGGCGAACTGTGCACAACGTGCGTCGGTGGACCGCACTCGCCGATCGGTCAGGTCGTCGTGGGCGCGGGTGACCGGGCCCGCGCTCGCTTCGTGGTCGAAAACGTCGGTGGACGGGTTCGTCGGTTCGCGAGATCGGCCATCGCGGTCCCGGGCTGCACGAACTGCCACCCGAGTCTTGCGACTGGCGGCGCTCATCGGACCGACGGCCCGGCACATCGAGTGCGCCGACGACGTGCCGGGCAAGCTGGAGCGGTAGCATCGCCGGACCATGCCGACGATCCGCGCCAACGACCTCGATATCGGTTACGAGATCCGCGGCGCCGGACCGCCGCTGGTCATCGCGCACGGCGCGGCGACGACCTCCACATACACGTTCGGCCGGCAGCTGGCCGGCATGGCCGCGGCGTTCCAGGTGATCATGCCGGACGCGCGCGGTCACGGCCGAACCCGCTGGGACGTCGCCGCAGGCTTCCACGCGGACTGGCTGGTGGACGACCTCGAGGCCTTCGTCGACGCCCTGGGTCTCGGCACCTTCCACCTGGTCGGCTACTCGATGGGCGGGATGACCGCGCTGGGGTTCGCGGCGCGCAACCCGACCAGGGTGCGAACACTGGTCGTCGCCGGCATCAGCACCGCTCGAGAGCCGCGTGCGTCGGTCGTGCGCCGTCTCATGGATCCGGCACGGATCGAGCGTGATGAGCCCGACTGGGCGGCGGACCTCGCCCGACTCGACCAGACCCAGGGCCCCGGTGCCTGGCGCAACCTCGTCACGGCGGTCGCCGCGGATGTCGCGACCCAGCCGCTCCTGTCGCCCGTCGAGGTGCACGGGATCACGGCGCCGACGCTGGTGATGTGTGGCGACCGCGACCCGCTCGTCCCGGTGGACCAGGCCGCCGACCTCGCTCGCACGGTCCGCGACGGGCGATTGTTCATCGCCCCGAGCGCCGGGCACGACCTCACCAACGACCGAGCGGAACTCTGCGCGACCGCCATGCTGGATTTCTATCGTTCGACCGAAGTCGTCGCGCGGGCCCGGGCCGGCGCCGTCGAGACCGCACGGGAGGGTTCCGAATGACCACGCTGTTGGCGCTCTTCCGTCGACCCGATGGCGGCCCGGGCGCCCAGGCGACCTTCGAGCGTCGCTATGCAGAGGAGCACCTGCCACTCGTCGCAGGGACGCCGGGGTTGCGCGAGACCCGCGTCCTCCGGGTCGTCGAGGCGCTCGGCACGGAGACGGACCTGATCGTCGCGACGACCATGCGCTTCGACGACCGCGCGGCGATGGATGCCGGGCTCGGATCGGATGCGATGCGCGCGGCCGGCCGGAATCTGCGGGAGATCGCACCGGGTCTGGCCACGCTCTATGTGCTGGAGGACATGCCGGATCAGTGGGCCGCGGCTTCCCACGGTGTGGATACTGTCTGAACGAAGTCGAGGAGCGTTCGTGACCGACACCGCGATGAGCGACACGCCGGGGAGCGGGGGCCGCGAGACCGTCAGGCGGCTCGTGGGCGTCGCATACCCGGCGCCGGCTCCCGCGTCGGCCGCCCCCGCGGTGACGCTCGGCGGCATCGCGCTCGTCACACTCGATCGGCCCGGCGCACTCAACGCGATCAGCTTCGACCTGCTCGATGAACTCGTGGATGCGCTCGAGACACTCGACCGCGACCCGACCTGCCGGGCCATCGTCATCACCGGATCAGGGACGCGTGCCTTCGCGGCAGGAGCGGACATCCGCGAACTCGAGACGCAGACCTCGGCCTCGCTCACCGCGGGCGGCAGGTTCCGTGCCTGGGACCGGCTCGCGGCGGTCGGGCTGCCGCTTATCGCGGCCGTGCGCGGGTACGCCCTCGGCGGTGGCTGCGAGCTCGCGATGGCCTGCGACATGGTCGTCGCCGCGGAGGATGCGTCGTTCGGCCAGCCGGAGATCCTGATCGGCGTCATGCCGGGAGCAGGCGGGACACAGCGTCTTACGCGGGCGATCGGCAAGGCCCGCGCGATGGAGATCATCCTCACCGGTGGCACGTTCACGGCCGCGGAGGCGCTGGCCCGCGGCCTGGTCACGCGCGTCGTGCCACCTGAAGCGACGGTCGACGCGGCCCTCGAGCTGGCGGCGACGATCGCCACGATGCCGCCTCGGGCGGTCCGCGCGGCGAAGGCCGCCGTCCTCGATGCCAGCGATCGACCCCTCGACGACGGCCTGGCCAGGGAACGAGCGGCGTTCTTCGGCCTGTTCGACACAGACGACCAGGCCGAGGGGATGGCCGCCTTCACCCAGAAACGCCCGCCCGTCTGGTCGGGTCACTGATCGCCGAGCGCGCAGCGAGGAGACAGCCGATGGAGCAAGACCCCCCGGGTGGGACGGACGCCGGGCTCGACCGCGAGCGCGACCTTGGCGACGAACCCGTACCGGCGATCCGTGACAGCGCACCCGATTACCTCGGCCAGATCGACGCCTCGGCGCCGGTCAGCGGCCACTCTCCTGCGCCCGAGGCGACGACGTCGCCCGCGGATTCTCCCGAACAGGATTGGGGCCATGCCCGCGACCTGCTCTACCCGGCGTTCCGGCCGGTCGGAACCCAGGGGCTGGCGATGGAGTCCATCGATCGTCAGCAACTTGCTGCGCACTCCGCCCAGAGTCATGCGCAGCCGCTCCTCGACGAGGGTCCGGCGGGCTTGCCCGTTGTCTACACGCTCGACGCCGGCGCATACGACATCGTCGTCAACGGAGATCACCTGCTCGCCTGGGGGGTCGAACCGTCCGAGGTCCAGGACGCTGCGCTCCGGAACCTCGCGGCCTGGTCTGCGACGGCCGCATGGACGGACGAGATCTCCGGCGAGCGTCGGCTGATCAGCTCGGACACGGGGAATGGCTGGGATGCTGCCCGGATCCTGCTGCCGGACGTGGTCGCCCACCTCGTGGCCGAGCTGGGGTCGATCGGACGGATCCTCATCGGGATCCCCGAACGACACCTGCTGACGGCCGCGTCCCTGCGGTCCGACGATCCGGACTTCGCGGCGCTCTTCGCCGATTTCGTCATCGAGCAGTCGGGCGGTGCGGACGAACCCATCGACCGCCGCGTGTTCGAACTCGTGGACGGCCGGCTCGTCGAATTCTCCGGGGTCTGACCGGCCCCGATGCCCGCCGACCAGGCCGCCGACCCGGTCCGTCCGTCGGTCCGATCCAAGATCGACGGTGGGATCGCGACGATCACCCTCGATCGGCCCGAGGCGCTGAATGCGCTGACGATCGAGATGAAGGAGGAGCTGCTGGCGGCGCTGGGGGCTGTCGCGCGCGACCGGGCCGTGCGCGCGGTCGTGCTGACCGGCGCCGGCCGGGCGTTCTGCGCGGGCCAGGACCTCAAGGAGCGGCTCGCGCCGACCCCGACCCCACTCGCGGTCGAGGTCCGCGAAAGGTTCAACCCGATCATCCGCGCGATGCGCACGATGCGGCAGCCGGTCGTCGGGGCGATCAACGGGGTCGCAGCAGGTGCTGGAGCGTCGCTGGCGTTCGCCTGCGATCTCAGGATCGCGGCCGAGGCGGCCAGCTTCGTGCTCGCCTTCGGACGGATCGGGCTGGTGCCCGACAGTGGGGCCACGTGGTTCCTGCCACGGCTCGTCGGACCGGCCAAGGCCGCGGAACTGGCGCTGCTCGGCTCGTCGTTGTCGGCCGCGGATGCCGAGCGGTTCGGCCTGGTCGTCACGGTCGTGCCGGCCGAGGCCCTGGCCGCAGAGGCGCGGGCGATCGCGACCCGGCTCGCCGAGCTGGCGCCACGGGCCCTGGCACACACGAAACGGGCGCTCGACCGAAGCTGGTCGGTCGGGCTCGATGACGCGCTCGAGGACGAAGCGTACCGGCAGGGGATCGTCGGCGCCACGGCGGATCACGCCGAAGGCCTCGCGGCGTTCATCGAGAAGCGGCCGCCGCGGTTCACCGGTGAGTAGCGACCGCATCTTGACGAGCGCTCGTCACGTCCGTAATCTCTGCCCCTAACAAGCGTTAGTTAGGGGCAGAGCCGGGATGGTCGAGACCAGCCGACGTCGCGAGATCGAGGATGCGGCGAGTTCGCTCTTTCACGAGCACGGCTACTCGGGCACGAGCGTCCGTGACATCGCTCGCGCCGTGGACATGCAGGGGGCAAGTCTGTATGCGCATGTCGCTTCGAAGCAGGAAGTCCTGTGGTCGATCGTCGAGCGCACCGCCACCCGCTTCGAGGCGGCCGCCGACCTGGTCGAGGCCGGTGACCCGGGCGCAGTCGTCTTCGGGCCGGGCGTCCACCTGATTTCGCTCGTCCGCGCGCACGTCGGCGTCGTCACGGACGACATCGGGCGGGCGAGTGTCTTCGTCCACGAGTGGCGCGCGCTCGACAAGGGCCGTCGAGACGAGATCGCGCGTCGGCGCGATGCCTATGAGGCGCGCTTCCGCGCCGCCATCGAGCAGGGCATCCGGGCGGGCTCGTTCGTCGCGGTCGATCCGGCAGTCACGGCCGCCTACATCCTCACCGCCCTCAACGGCCTCGTGACGTGGTACCGCCCGAAGGGGCGGCTCCCCGCTCGCGACATCGCCGAGGCGTATGCCGATCTGACGTTGCGCGCCGTCCAGGCGCACGGTGGACCGGGATGACCGATCCGCTCGCACTCGAGCCCATCCTCGGACCGAGCGACCGCGGCCGGCCGGGGTTCAACGAGGACCTGCCGCAGGACGAGCGCTTCGCGCTGTTCGAACAGCACATCGCCGCCGGCCTCAAGATCGAGTCGACCGACTGGATGCCCGACGAGTACCGGACGGCCGTCCTGCGCTTCGTCGAGATGCACGCCAACAGCGAACTGATGGGCGTGCTGCCGGAGCGCGAGTGGCTGATGCGCGCGCCGACCCTGCGGCGCAAGCTCGCCCTGACGGCCAAGGTCCAGGACGAGGTGGGCCACGCCCAACTGCTGTACCGCGTGGCCGAGGACCTCGGCAAGCCCCGCGAGGCGATGTTCGACGACCTGCTCGCGGGGAAGACGAAGTTCCACAACGTCTTCCACTACCCGACGGTCGGCTGGGCGGATGTCGGGATGATCGCGTGGCTCGTCGACGCCGCGGCGATCGTCGCCCAGCAGGCGCTCCGCGACAGCAGCTACGCGCCGTACGCCCGGACGATGCGCAAGATCTGCTGGGAGGAATCGGTTCACATCATGCATGGGCGCGATGTCGTCGTGACGATGGTCACCGGCTCGCCCGCGCAGCTCGCCGCGATCCAGGACGCGCTCGGTCGGTGGTGGGGGCCGCTCATGCAGATGCACGGTCCCCGCTCGCCGCGCGAGACCGACCGCGATATCCGTTGGAAGATCAAGGCCAAGACCTCCGAGGAGCTGCGCCAGGAGTTCCTGACCATCTACGTGCCACGGATCCGCGAGCTCGGGCTCGTGATCCCGGACCCGGAGCTGCGCTTCGACGAGGCCGCTGGGCAGTGGCTGTACGCTGATCCGGATTGGGCCGAGTTGCGCACTGTCGTCACCAACCACGGTCCCAAGTCGCAGGAACGACTCGAATTCCGGCGGCTCGCTCGCGAGGAGACACGCTGGGTCCGTGAGACGATCCTGGGCGTCGCGGCGGCCGCATGACCACTGACCGGCCCGTCGCCCAGGCCGCCGCGACGGTCGCCCCGGAACTCGAGGCCTGGGAGGTGTTTCGGCGCGAGAAGGACGGCGACCCGATGCGCCACGGCGGCAGCGTCATGGCCCCCGACGCTGAGCTCGCGATCCACTACGCCCGCGAGCTCTACGGCCGCCGCCAGGAGAGCATCCGGTTGTGGATCGTGCGGCGTGCCGACATCCTCGACCTCGACGATCCGGACCTGCTCCAGCCGCCGCTCGACCGCTCGTTCAAGAAGCCCGGTGGATACGTCATGCGCGACAAGCTGGCGGCCGCCCGCGAGCGATCCGGCCAGGCAAAGCCGAAGGCGCGCTCGACATGAGTGTCACGTCGAGCTCGCGCCACGGGGACTGCCAGTCCCCACCGACCTGCCGACGAACATCGCAGGATCCCGCTGGTGGCGCTCCGGGCGGGAACAGGGTCTGGCAATCCCCGATCCACGCCGAATGCCACCCAGCGACCAACCAGACGGTCGTCGGACAGCCCAGTGGGAACTCACGGTCCCCGGGCCGGCACAGATGACCTCGATCGCGGCCGCCATTCTGCCGACGACCGCCCTCGCGGACCTCCTGCTGTCGATGGCCGACGACGAGTTCGTCATCGGCTTCTCCGATTCCGAGTGGACGGGGATCGCGCCGCTCCTCGAGGAGGACGTGGCGATGAGCTCGCTGGCCCAGGATGAGATCGGTCACGCGGCGGCGCTGTACGGCCTGCTGGCCGAGCTGACCGGCACCGACCCGGACGCCCTCGCCTATGACCGCGAGCCCGACGCCTACCGCCACTGCCGGCTGCTCGACCACGGCCGTGGCGATTGGGCGATGACGATCGCCCGGCGCTTCCTGTACGACACGGCCGATGCGGTTCGCCTCGATGCGCTGGCGGCCGGCTCGTGGGCGCCACTCGCCGACCTGACCGCCAAGCTCATCCGCGAGGAGCGCTATCACCGGATGCACGCGGGCACCTGGCTCGACCGACTGGCCCGGACCGATGGCGAGCCGCGCGACCGGCTGCTTGCCGCGCTTGCCGAACTGGCCCCGGACGCGGCGACCGTCTTCACGCCGCTCCCCGATGAACCCGCACTCCTCGCCGCCGGGATCCTCGCCGTCGACTCCGCAGAGCTCGAGAACCGCTGGCGCGCCGCCATCGCGCCCACCTTCGAGCGCCTTCGGATGCCGATGCCGCCGTTCGCCCGCGATCCGCTCCGCGGCCGGCTCGATCACGGCGAGGCGTTCCGCTGGCTGTGGAGCGAATTCACGATGGTTCGCCGGTCGGACCCGGGGGCGATTTGGTGAGCGAGGCGGGCACTCAGATCGGAATCGCGCGGGCCTGTGCCGGGATCGTCGCGGCGCCCCAGCCTCCGGACGAGACAGCGATCCGCGCGGCTCTGGCGGAGGTTCCGGACCCCGAACTGCCGATGTTGTCCGTCGTGGATCTCGGGATCGTCCACCGTGTCGAGATCGCGCCCGCCGACGGTTCCATCCGGGTCGAGATCCTGCCGACCTTCGTCGGCTGCCCGGCGCTCGATGTCATCACCTCGGCCATGGTGACCCGCCTCGGCGCCTTCGGACGCCCAGTGACCGTGGCGGCCACGTTCGAGGTGCCGTGGACGAGCGAGCGCATCAGCGACCGTGGCCGTGCCGCGCTCCTTGCCGCCGGGATCGCCCCGCCCGGCCACGATGACGCGACGGCGTCCAACCCGAGCACTCTCATCGAGCTCGAACCGCGCGTCCCGTGCCCACTCTGCGGTTCGCGCCGGACGGTCCTGGAGAACGCCTTCGGGCCGACCCAGTGCCGGACCATCCGCTACTGCGCCGACTGCCGCCAGCCGTTCGAGGCGATCAAGGCCATCTAGCACGTATGGTATCGTGGGTGGCATGGAGAAGACGACCGTCTACCTGAGTAGCGTCCAGAAGCGATCGCTCGCGCGCGCGGCACAGGCGGAGGGGCGGAGCGAGGCGGACCTCATCCGCGAAGGCATCGACACCGTGACAGCTCGTCAACGAGTCGCGGAGCCGACGATCCCCCTCTTCGATAGCGCCTCGATGGACCTTGCCGAGCGGACGGACGAGTACCTGGACGGCTTCGGCGAGCGGTGATCCTCCTCGACACCAGCGGCGTCATCAGCGCCCTGGACGCATCGGATCGACAGCACGCCGCGTCGGCTCGAGCCTTGCTTGACGCGGCAACACCAAGGTTGCTGTCCCCATACGTCCTCGCCGAACTCGACTACCTGCTGGCTACCCGGGTGTCGACCCGGATCCAGCGAGCGTTCCTGGGCGACGTTGCCGCGGGCGCCTATCGACTCGAAACCTTCGACAACGACGACATCGCCGAAGCCACCGACGTCCTCGATCGATATCCGGACCTTTCGCTCGGCATCGCCGACGCATCGCTGGTCGTACTGGCCCGGCGACACGACGCGACCGACATCCTCACGCTCGACGAGCGCCACTTCCGAGCCGTCAGGGCGATCGACCATCGACCGTTCCGGATCCTCCCGGCCGACGCGTCGATCGGTCGATGATCCGGCGCGTCGACCCGGTCGGCGTGGTCGGTGCCGGCACGATGGGCGCCGGGATCGCGCAACTGGCGCTCGAGGCGGGTCACCCGGTCTGGATCCACGATGTGGACGCAGCCGCCATCGAGCGCGGCAGGATGCGGATCCGGAGCGGCCTCGAGCGGCGTGCCGCCCGGCTCGATCTGGATCCGGATTCCGCGACGACCTGGGTCGACGAGCGGCTGGCGAGGTTCCACGAGGCGCCGACCCTGGACGACCTCGTTGCCGCTGGTCCCGACCTCGTCATCGAAGCGGCGCTCGAGGACCTCGAGGCCAAGCAAGCGATCTTCCGAGCGCTCGACGCGACCACGCCGACGACGGCGATCCTCGGGACGAACACCAGCGCGCTGTCGGTCGGTGCCATCGCCGCCCGGACCCGACATCCGGAGCGGGTCCTTGGGCTCCACTTCTTCAACCCGGCCCCGGTCATGCCGCTGGTCGAGGTGGTCGCGACGGCCGCCGCAGATGGATCCGTCCTCGATCGAGCGACGGTGCTGATGACAGCGTGGGGAAAGGTTCCCGTGCGCTGCCGTGACACGCCGGGCTTCATCGTCAACCGGGTCAACCGGCCGTTCACGCTCGAGGCCCTCGACATGCTCGACCGCGGCAACGCGTCGGTCGAGGGGATCGACGCGGCGATGCGCGCCGACGGCTACCCGATGGGCCCGTTCGAACTCATGGACTTCGTCGGCCTCGACATCAATCTTGCGGCGGCGCGCGGCCTCTTCGCCGGATCGGTGGCGGCCGGCGACCCGGTCGCCGAGCGATTCCGCCCCTCGCCGACCCAGGAACGCCTGGTCGCGATCGGCCGGCTCGGTCGCAAGACCGATGCGGGCTTCTACGTCTACGACGAGGGGGGCCGCCGGACGGGGCCCGCCGCGGGGTTCGAGCGACCGTCGGGCGAGGACGAGCGACTCGAGGGTGACGCGATCGCCGTGCAGATCTGCCTCGCCATCGTGAACGAGGCCTACCGGGCCGCCGGCGACGGTGTCGCAACCCCTGCCGACATCGACCTCGCGATGCGCCTGGGCGCCAACCACCCGAGCGGTCCGTTCGAGCGAGCGAAGTCGCTCGGTGGAGCCTTCGCTGTGCTCTCAGCCCTTCGCGCACGACCGTTCCGCGGTCCGCGCTTCGACCCGGCCCCCTCGCTGCTCGCCGCTCACTAGCCGCTACCATCAGGACATGACCCGAGACACCCACCGGACGTTGCGCGACGCGTGGATCGTCGAGGCGGTCCGCACGCCCATCGGCCGCTATGGCGGGGCCCTCGCGAGCGTCCGGCCGGACGATCTCGCCGCGGCCGTCCTGCGCGCGGTCGTCGATCGCGCCGGCGTCGACCCGGCGCTCGTCGAGGACGTCATCCTCGGCTGCGCCAACCAGGCCGGCGAGGACAATCGCGACGTCGCGCGGATGGCCCTGCTGCTCGCGGACTTCCCCGTCGAGGTCGGCGGGTTGACCGTCAACCGGCTGTGCGGATCGGGGCTCCAGGCGATCAATTCCGCCGCGCACGCGATCGCTGTCGGCGACGGCGACGTGTTCATCGGCGGCGGCGTCGAATCGATGACCCGCGCGCCATACGTCCAGCTCAAGGCGGAAGGTTCGTACGACCGTGGCAGCCGCGAGATGGCGGACACGACCCTCGGCTGGCGGTTCGTCAACCCCCGCCTCGCTGAGCGGCATCACCCGTACTCGATGGGCGAGACCGCCGAGATCGTGGCCGAGCGGTGGGGCGTCCCGCGCGAGCGCCAGGACGCGTTCGCGCTCGAGAGCCACCAGCGTGCGATGGCCGCCATCGACGCCGGCCGGTTCGCCGACCAGGTCGTCCCGATCAGTGTTCCGCAGCGGAAGGGCGAGCCGCTCGTCATCGACCGCGACGAGCATCCGCGCGCCGACACGACCATCGACGCGCTGGCACGGCTGCGGCCCGCGTTCCGAGCCGAGGGCGGCACTGTGACGGCCGGCAACAGCTCCGGCATCAACGACGGCGCGTCGGCGGTCCTGCTGGTCGAGGCGGACCGTGCCCGCGAACTCGGCCTGCGGCCGATGGCCCGCGTGGTCTCGACAGCCGTCGCCGGGGTCGATCCGGCGGTCATGGGCGTCGGCCCTGTCCCGGCCACACGCAAGGCGCTGGAGCGTGCCGGACTCCTGGTCGGTGACCTCGACCTCATCGAACTCAACGAGGCGTTCGCGTCGCAATCGCTCGTGTGCATGGATGAGCTCGGGCTCGATCCGGCGCGGGTCAACGTCAACGGCGGCGCCATCGCGCTCGGTCATCCCCTCGGGATGAGCGGCGGCCGCCTCATCACGATGCTGACCCACGAACTGCGTCGGACCGGCGGCCGCTATGGCCTCGCCACGATGTGCATCGGGGTCGGGCAGGGGATCGCGACGATCGTCGAGCGCCTAGAGGGCTAGCCCCGGACGCTCGCTCGGGTCGCCGGATCAGTCTCCCGCCGCCGCGCCGGTCGACGCGGCGCCACTCGGCGTGCCACGGGCGACGAGATCCGCGAATGAGGCCCCGGCCAGTCCGGCCATGAACCCGTCGCGGCTCGTCGAAAAGGCGAGGTGGACACGGCACTCGCCAGACACACCGCACGGCCCGCCACGCAGGACGCAGGTCCGCCCGCCGCCATCGCCCTCGACCGCCTCGATCACGTCAAGGATCGACACGCTCGTGGCCGGTCGGGCGAGCAGGTAGCCACCGGACCGGCCGGCGACCGAGTGGATGAGTCCGGCACGCACGAGATCCGACATGATCCGCCGCAGGAACTGGCTCGGGATGTCCTGGTCGGCCGCGATCCGCCGGACACTGAGCCGCTCGTCCTCACCGGCCTGGGCGAGAGCGAGCATGGCGCGTATCGCGTAGTCGGCCCGTTTCGTCAGGTCGAGGTTCATCGTGCTCCGCGTCCCTGGCCGTGGGTTCAGTTCTTCGGATCGCCGTCACCCGCCTTGAACAGCCCGATGGCGCCCTTGCCGACGAAGTTGAAGGCATGGGTCACCATCGGATACATCCCGTCTTCCTGCGGGCTGAATTCGATGATGGCACCTTGCGCCGGTGACAGGTCGACGGCCTGGCTTCCCCAACCGCCGGCATTGCCCTTGACGAGCTGGACGCCTTCTTTCGTCACGGTATCGAAGATCGTCCCGACGACGTGGAATGAGCTGTCGAGGTTGGGTCCGACATCGAGGACGAAGACCCGCACGCGACCCTTCGACGGGACGGCGATCGGATTGTCCTTGTACTGGTTGGCGACGCCATTGAAGACGACGAAGTCCGGTGCCGGCGCGGCGGCGTTGGCCTTCGCGTAGTCGACCGGTTCCCTCTGGCCGCCCAGGTACCACTCGCTTTGGACGATCGCGACCTCCTTGTCGACCTTGGGCAGGCCGCCCTTCGGTTCGACGATGACCACGCCGAACATCCCGTTGGCGATGTGGTGGAGGGCTGGCGCGGTGCCACAGTGGTACATCCACACGCCGGCGTAGTCGGCGGTGAACGTGTACGTGAAGGTGGCGCCCGGCTTGATCTCGACCATCTGGTCGTTCATCGCGGTCTGGCTCGCATGGAAGTCGATCGAATGGCTCATGGTCGAGGTGTTCGTGAGGTGGACGCGGACCATGTCACCGAGATGGACGCGGATGGTCGGCCCCGGAACCTGTCCACCGAATGTCCAGACGTGAACGACATAGCCGTCGGCGACCGTCATGTCCTTCTCGATGATCGGCATGTCGATGTCGTGGACCGTGCCCTGCATGATGGTCGGGGCCGTCGCGTCGACAAGGGTGTACTTCGGCGCATTCGGGTCCGGCCGTGGGGTCGCGGCCGCCGCTGCCGCCACGGGCGCGCTCGATGGTGAGCTGCCCATGCCGGCCATCATCGACCCGCCGGCGACCGAGATCGCGCCGGTCATGCCTGCGGCCGCATGACCCGGGATCGAACACAGGAATGTGATCCCGGCTGCCGGGACGTTCACCGTGCCCGTCGCGGTCGCGCCGCCTTCGGCACCGATCGTCGTGCCATCCGCGAACGTCAGGTCGTGGAGGGTGCTGCCATCGTTGACGAACATGACGCTGACGGGACCCGCGGCTGCGACCGTGAGCCGGGCCGGCCTGTAGCCAAGATCGAACGCGTGGATCTCGACGGTCTCGCCTGAGGTCGCCTGGCCGGCCGCTGCAGAGGTCGTGGGTGTGGCGCCCACGTGCGCGGACGCAGCCTGTGACCCGGCCGGCCGGGGTGCCAGCGCAGCGGGGCCGAAGGTCCAGGTGGGACCTGCGGTCGAACTGCAGCCGGCAAGTGCTGCGACGACGACGAACGTGGTGAAGAGACGGCCCATCCGTGCGCCCATGAGTGTCACTCCTGCTCGACTGGAATCTGTGACTAGATTAGTCAGAGATTAAGCCGGCCGGGCCGGGGCCCTGACAGTGCCGAATGGCCCGATTCGCCGCCGGTCCAAGAGTTTCGGCGCGGGTGCTTGTCGAAACCCGTTGCGGTGCGTACGATGAGGGTGCACCGGTGCTCCGGGGCCATCGACATCGCACACATCCACGCACCTCCGGAGGGTCCAGCCCGTGATCGACCAGCAGCCGACGACCGTGGTCCAGACGCCCGCGGTCCCGACGACCGTGGTCACGCTGACCGATGCCGCCGTCTCAAAGCTCAGCGAGCTGACCAGGGAAGAGACCAACCCAGCCATCGGACTGCGCGTCTACGTCTACTCCGGTGGTTGCTCGGGCTTCCGCTACGGGATGATGCTCGAGGACGCTCCGACTCCGGAGGACAACATCCTCGACGTGAGTGGCATCAAGGTCTACGTGGACGGCCAGAGCGTTGACCTGCTCAAGGGTTCGCAGATCGACTACGTCGACACGCTCATGGGTGCCGGCTTCACCGTCAACAACCCGAACGCGGTCGCTGCCTGCGGCTGCGGCTCCAGCTTCCGGACCGCCGACGATAGCGGCGCGCCGAAGGGCTGCGCACACTGACCGACTGAGCGTCACGTCGGCCGGGGGGGCCGGGTCGCAAGAACACGAGCCGCCGGGCGACGGGCGGCTTCGTCGTCTTCACGGCCCGTCTTTCCACGGCCGGCTACGTCCTCCGCACGACCATCGGCGCCGAGTGACCGGTACGGCGGGGCCATGGGCGGTCTCGCGCGCTCTGGAGGAGCCTGAAGCGGTCACCCGACACCGCTGGGGTCCCTTCTGCTTCACGACCGATGAACATCCCGAACCGACCGCGCGTTCCGCTCTGGATGGCCTACCTCGCCATCGGGGCGCTCCTGCTCGCGGTCCATCGGATGCTCGAGACGGGGATCCTGCCGCAGAGCCTGCTGTACGACGTCATCGGTGGCTCGGCGGTCGCGACTGTGCTGTTCGGGGTCTGGTGGAACAAGCCGGATCGACCAGCCCCATGGATCCTCATGGCCGTCGGCCAGGGCCTGTTCGTGGCGGGCGACCTCTTGTGGAATTGGTACGAGATCATCGGCGAGAATCCATTCCCGTCGATGGCCGACGTCCTGTATCTCGCGGGCTACCCGTTCATCGCGGCCGGGCTGTTCATGATGATCCGCCGGCGAGTCGGCGACGGCGACCGGGGTGGCCTGCTGGACGCGGCGATCCTGACGACCGCCGCAGCCATCCTGTCATGGACATTCCTCATCCAGCCACAGCTGGTGAAGAGCGACCTCGACGGGCTGTCGCTTGCGATCACGCTCGCCTACCCCCTGGCCGACCTCATCCTGATCGGGGTCGCCATGGGACTGCTGACCACGCCGGGCGTGCGGACGGCCTCATTCAGACTCCTCGGGGCGAGCCTGGCGCTGCTCCTCATCGCGGACCAGATCTACGCGATCCAGAACCTCGATGGGACCTATGTGAGCGGCGGCCCGCTCGACAGCCTGTATCTCGTCTCGTACATGCTGTTCGGGGCAGCCGCTCTGCATCCGTCGATGGGCCGGCTGACCGAACCGCATCCGGTCGCGGTGACGTGGCTCGGTCCGGTCCGGATGGCGGGACTCGCCCTGGCGATGGTGACCGGCCCGATCCTCGTCACGATCGGTCCGAACGCGGACGGGACCCTGGCCGTGATCGCCGCCGGAACGGCCATCCTGTCGCTCCTCGTTCTCGCCAGACTGGCTGGATTGGTCGGGATGCTCGCCCGCGACGTCGCCAAGCGTCGTGCGCTCGAGGCGCAACTGAGCTTCCAGGCCTTCCACGACCCGCTCACCGGCCTGACCAATCGTCGCCGCTTCGTGGACGCCGCTGAGGCCGCCCTCGCGTCGCGGACCACGCCTGGAACCATGGCCGTCCTGTTCCTCGACCTCGACGACTTCAAGACGGTCAACGACAGCCTCGGACACGCCGCCGGCGACGCGCTGCTGATCGGCGTCTCGGCTCGCCTCCGCGGCGACCTTCGCGCGACCGACGTTGCTGCCCGGATCGGTGGCGACGAGTTCGGGATCCTTCTCACCGACATCGCCGGCCCCGAGTTCGCGGTCACGGTCGCCGAGCGTCTGCTGGCACGGCTGAGCGAGCCGATAGAGATCGCCGGGATGACCGTCGAGGTCGGGGCGAGCATCGGCATCGCCGTCGACTCGGCCTCGATGCGCAGTGTCGACGATCTGCTCGGTGATGCGGACATCGCGATGTACCAGGCCAAGGCGCTCGGCAAGGGCCGCCACCACGTCTTCGATGCGGCGAGCACGGAGGATCGCGCCGACCGGACTCGCGCGTGGGTCGAACGTGGACCGACCGTCCGACGCCCGTCCACGAGCGTGCCGCTCGGTGTCGCACGGCTGGAGCCCGGGGCGGGCTAGACTCCCGGAGCGATGGAGATCCCGCTCTTCCCGCTCCACACGGTCCTGTGCCCGGGCATCGTCCTGCCGCTTCATATCTTCGAGGACCGTTACAGGGCACTGACGCGCCACTGCCTCGACACCGGTGAGCCGTTCGGCGTCGTCTTGATCCGCGAGGGTGCGGAGTCCGGGGCGCCACGACGACCATTGGCGCTGGCGGGGGTCGGCGCGCTCGTCGAGATCCGCGAGGCCGGGCGCTATCCGGACGGCCGCTACGACCTCCTGGCGGCGGCCACCGGCCGGTTCACGATCCAGACGGTCGATCCGGGCCGCGAGCCGTACCTGGTCGCGGACGTCACGCCGCTGGAGGACGAGGTCGGTGACGAGACCCGGGCGGAACGCTTGTCGGCATCGGCGATACGTCGGTTCGTGCGCTATCTCGAGCTGATGAGGGCGCGCGACGGCGAGACGAGCGAGGTGCTCGACATCCGGGTCGAGGTGGACAGTGGCGACGGCACGGAGACGGCGACCGATCTCGACGTCGAGGACGAGAACGCGACCGACATCGATGCTGCCGAACCCGCCGCCGCGACCGACCGAGGTGCCGCCGCGACGGAGGATCCGCCGGTCGACCGTCGGCGCGACCTGGTGATCCCGGATGACCCGACCGTCCTGTCCTACCTGCTGTCAGGCATCGTCCAGCTCGAGCTCCCTCGACGGCAGGCTCTGCTCGAAGCGGCCACCACGGTCATCCGGCTCGAGGCGCTCATCCGCCTGCTCGACCGCGAGGTCCTCCTCCTCGGCCACCGACTGCGCCTGTTTTCGCCCGACCATGGGTCGCTGCGCGGGCCCCGCCGGAGCTGAGCCGCGAGACTACTCGCTGAATCGCTCTTCCTTCCAGGGGTCGGCGTCATTGTTGTAGCCGTAGCGTTCCCAGAAGCCGAGCTGGTCGTGGTCAAGGAACTCGAGGCCGCGGATCCATTTGCTGCTCTTCCAGAAGTAGCGCTTCGGGATCAGCAGGCGGAGCGGGTAGCCGTGCTCGAGTTCGAGCGGGGCGCCACCGAAGGTGTCGGCCAGCAGGACGTCGTCGTCATCGAGGACCGCTAACGGCACGTTCGCCGTGTAGCCCTGCTCGGCGTGCGAGACGACGTGGGTCGCGCTCGGACGGACGCCGGCCAGCTCGAGGATCGTCTGGATGGCCACTCCCTCCCAGGTCGTATCGAGCTTGGTCCAGCGGGTCACACAGTGGATGTCCGTGTCGACGGTCTTGCGCGGCAGGTCCTTGAACTGGGCCCAGCTGAGCGTGAACGGCGAGTCAAGCTCACCCCAGACCCTGAAGTCCCAGGTCGCCAGATCCGTGTGCGGGACCGAGCCATAGTGCAGGACCGGGAACTTGTCGGTCTTGTACTGGCCGGGCGGGATCCGAACCGCCGTCGAGGGATCCTGCTCCTTGGTGCCGAAGAGTCGTTCGAACATGCGGCTGTGTCCTCGATGCTGGCTGCTGGCCGCATCGTCTCACACGCCGGTGACGGTTCTGTTTCACGCACGGCCCCGGCTCGCCCAAGGGCCAGATGGCGTGGTGTGCATGGGCGGACCGCCATGGCCGAACCAACGACGTTCAATGTCCCGGTCCGGCGCCAGTCGCATCCGCCTCACGCTCGACTCGGCACGAGCGGGGCGTCGGATGCCTCCTCGACCGGCCCTTGAGGTCTCCCGGTGCACGTACTGCCACTACGTTCCGTGCCGTCGAGCCCGGGCCGTGGCGGCACTCACGTGCCGCGACGACGTGGTGACCGGCTCGACATCCGAACACCGAGGAGGTCGCGACAGCGGCGCCTGCATGGCCAGTCCGCTCCGCTGCGGTACCCTTCGCGCGTGCCACTCCTCGACCCGACCGCCGCGAGCCCACAAGTCGTCATCGTCATGCCTGCCTACAACGCCGCGCGGACGCTCGAGCGGACCTACGCCGATATCCCGCACGACCTGGTCCACAAGATCATCCTTGTGGACGACGTGTCGCGCGACGACACCGTGCAGGTCGCGCGTCAGCTCGGACTCGACGTGATCATCCACAGCCAGAACCGTGGCTACGGCGGCAACCAGAAGACCTGCTACGACGCGGCGCTGGCTGCCGGCGCCGACATCGTCGTGATGCTCCACCCCGACTACCAGTACGACGCCACGCGGATCCCGGCACTGATCGCGCCGATCGCCGACGGGTCGCGCGACCTGATGCTCGGCAGTCGGTTCCTGGGCGATCCGCTGGCCGGCGGGATGCCGCGCTGGAAGTACGTCAGCAACCGGGCCCTGACCGGCCTCGAGAACCTCGCCTTCCGGCTTCACCTGTCCGAATACCACACCGGGTTGCGGGCGTACAGCCGGCACCTCCTCGAGACGATCCCGTACAAGCTCAACAGCGACGACTTCGTGTTCGATCAGGAACTCATCGCCCAGGTCGTGGCCGCCGGGATGGCCGGGCGGATCGGCGAGGTCGCCGTCCCGACGCGCTACTTCGAGGAGGCGTCATCGGTCGGGTTCCGGCGGAGCGTCGTCTACGGGCTGTCCACGTTGCGGGTCGTCGCCCGATATCTGCTCCATCGGATGCGTGTTCGCCACTCTCCGAAGCTCGATGCTCGCCGCCGACGGGACTGACCGTCGCATGCGGATCAGCCGGGGCGCGCTCCTCCGCGGGACGCTCGGGATCGCCATCAGCGTCTTCGCGATCTGGGTCCTCGTGCGCTCCGTCGACCTGCAGGCCGCGTGGGAGGTGCTGCGGACCGCCTCGCCGGCGTGGATCGGTGTGATGCTGGTCACGGCGACCGTCGACATGGCAGCGCGCGGCGCCCGCTGGCGGGCCCTGCTCGCCCCGATCGCGCCGCTGCCATACCGCCGGGTGCTCGGCTACACGTACATCGGCTACCTCGCCAACAACGTGCTTCCGGCACGTCTCGGCGAGCTATATCGGAGTCACGCCCTGGGCGACGGTGAGGGCATCAGCCGGACGACGGTCCTCGGCACCGTCGTCGTCGAGCGGGTCGTGGATACGGTCATGGTCGTCGCCATCGCCTCGTTGGCGGTCTTCGTCCTGAGTGCCCGCGGCGTGATGACGAGCGCGGTATTGCTCGGGGCCGCGTTCGTGGCGTTGCTGGTCATCGCGCTGGGCCTCGGCATGGCGGCCCACAGGCTGCCGGGTGCGGAACGGGTGGGGGCCATCATCGCCCGTCGTCCACGCCTGCACGAATTGGCTCTGCGACTCCGCGAGGGGCTGGCCGTGGCCGGCCGTCCACGCGTGGTCGGCGTGGCCATCGCTTTCAGTGCGATGGCATGGGCAGCCTCGATCACGACGTTCCTGGCGGCGGGTCAGGCTGTCGGGGTGGAGCTGACGATCGCGCAGGCGGCACTGCTGACGAGCGGCGTCGCACTCGTGACCATCGTGCCGTCGGGACCGGGCTATCTGGGCACCTTCGAGCTGACGGTCGTCGGTATCGCATCCGGGTTCGGTATCGCACGGAACGACGCGTTCGCGATGGGCCTGCTCGTGCATCTGATGATCCTCGCGACCACGTCGATCGGTGGCGTCATCGCGCTGCTGGCGGTCCGCCGCCGACGGTCGGAGAGTACGGGGTCGGTCGTTCCGGACGCCACGGCGTGACCACCGACTTTCCCAACGTCTTCGAACCGCTCCAGCTCCGGCATCGCACACTCCGCAGTCGGATCAATTTCGGCGCGCACACCGCGAACATGGCGGAGGGCGGTCTGCCCGGGGAGCGCCACATCGGCTACTACCGCGAGCGAGCGCTCGGTGGCGCCGGGATGATCGTCGTGGAGCCGGTACCGATCCACCGGACCGGCGTCCTGACCCGCGGCAACTTCCGGCACGACGACGACGCGATCGTGCCGGCCTTCCGGCGTGTCACCGACGCCTGCCGCGAGGCGAATCCGGACGTCGTGCTCGTCCTCCAGCTCTACCACGTCGGCCAGCACGGCGATGCCGACAACTCGTTCGCGCCCAACTGGTCGCCGTCGGGTCTGCCGTCGTACCACGATGCCGACGGCAGCCACGCGATGAGCGAGGCCGAGATCCTTGGACTCGTCGACGGCTTCGTCGCGGCCGCACGCCGTGCCCACGCCAGCGGGTTCGACGGCGTGGAGATCTTCGCCGCATACCACGCTGTCGTGGACCAGTTCTGGGGGTCGTGGTCCAACCGGCGCGCGGACGGCTGGGGCGGCTCGTTCGAGGGCCGGATGCGGTTCTCGGCGACGATCCTGAGCGGGATCCGCGAGGCCTGTGGGGAGGACTTCATCATCGGGCTGGCGGTCAGCGCGCATCCCGAGTCGCCGGCGATGCCGACGGTCGCGCAGCTTGCGGAGATCGTCGCCTGGCACGACGAGCGTCGCCTGATGGACTACGTCACCTGCGGGACCGGCTCGTATTTCGACTTCCACCGGATCATCCCGCCGTCGCTCTACGACCAGCGCCTCGGCGAGCCATTCGCGGCCGCGCTCAAGGCGGTCGTTCGTCATGCGCTCGTCCAGGCGGAGAGCCACATCCGGACGCCGGCCGCAGCTGAGGCGGTCATCGCCGCCGGGCACGCCGACATGGTCAGCATCGTGCGCGGCCAGATCGCCGACCCGCACATGGTCGCCAAGGCCCGTGCCGGGCGCGCGGACGATGTCCGGCCGTGCATCTCGTGCAACCAGCTGTGTTGGGGTCGCCGCTCGCGCGACTACTGGATCTCGTGCCTCGTCAATCCGTCGGCCGGGCGTGAATTCGAATGGGGCGGAGACCGCTTCGAGCGGTCGGCGATCGTCCGTCGACTGCTGGTCGTTGGCGGCGGGCCGGCCGGGCTGGAAACGGCGCGGGTCGCGGCCGAGCGCGGGCACGCCGTCACGCTCTGGGAGCGGAGCGATGCGCTCGGCGGGCAGTTCCGACTGGCCGGCGTGCAGCCGTCGCGTGGACAGATCGCGGACCTGATCGCGTGGCAGGCCTGGCAGATGGCGGCGCTCGGGGTCGAGGTCCGTCTTGGCGTGGACGCGACGGCGGACGATGTCGTTGCGTTCGGGGCGGACGAGGTTGTCGTGGCGACCGGGTCGCGTCCCGCGCGGGCCGGGTTCCAGCGAGCCCTGCCGCTCGTCGACCGCCTCCCCGGAGTGGACCGGGAGGACGTCGTCGCCATCCACGACGTGCTCGACGGCACGGCGTCGGCCCGTCTCGGCCGCCGGGTCGTCGTGCTCGACGATGTCAACGATTGGCGTGGTCTCGGGACCGCGCTCCTCCTCGCCGAGAACGGCCACCATGTGACGATCGTGACCGGCGCGCCAGTGGTTGCCGCTGGTCTGTTCCACAGCGCCGCCGACGGTCCGCTTCGTACGCGCTATGCACTCGCCGGAGGCTGGTCGATGGCATCGGCCTGCATCACGGACTGGCAGCACGGGATCGCGACGGTCCGCTCGACGCAGACGGGCAAGCTGTCCGAGGTGCCCGCCGACACGCTCGTCATCGCCGAGACACCCGTCTCCGAGACCGCCCTCGCCACCGACCTTGTGGCACGCAGCACCCCATTCCACCTCATCGGCGACGCCGTCGCGCCGCGTCGCGCGAGCATCGCCTTCTTCGAGGGACGCGAACTCGCGCGTCGTCTCTGACGCGGCCGTTGCCGCCGGCCGCCGTACCATTGGGGACGGCACGACCTCGCGCAACGGCGCATGCATCCCGAGGAGACACGATGGCTGTCCCGGACCTCGAACACCCAAGCGTCCGGCGGGGCCGGGCCGCGCGCCAGACCGAGCGCCTGGCACGCCATATGGACACGCTGCCGTACCTGACCCGCACGCTCGCGCCCGTCGAGGTCATGTCGACCGAGGGTCTCGAGCAGATCGAGGCCAACGCCGACACCCTCCTCGCCGAGGTCGGCATCGAGATCGTCAACTTCCCCGAGGCGACCGAGATCTTCCGCGGCGCCGGTGCCGACGTGACCGGTCAGCGGGTCCGCTTCCCGCGCGGCATGTGCCGGACCCTGGTCCAGGCGACCGCGCCAGGGATCTTCACGCAGCTCGCCCGCAACCCCGCCCGCAGCGTCCAGATCGGCGACCCGTACATGGTCCTCGTGCCGACCTACGGCTCGCCGTTCATCCACAACCTCGACGACGGCCGGCGCTACGCCACCATCGAGGACTTCCGCAACTTCGTGAAGCTGACGTACTCCAGCCGGACGCTGCATCACGGCGGCGGCACGCTGTGCGAGCCGGTCGACCTGCCGGTCAACAAGCGCCACTTCGAGATGGTCTATAGCCACATCCGTTACTCGGACCGGGCGTTCATGGGCTCGGTGACGCAACCGAGCCGTGCCCAGGATTCGGTGGACATGGCGCGCATCGTGTTCGGTGCCGAGACCATGGAACGCGAGCACGTGATCATGGGCCTGGCCAACGCGAATTCGCCCATGTCCTGGGACTTCAACATGCTCGGCTCGGCCAAGGTCTATGCCGAGAACAACCAGATCATGCTCATCACGCCGTTCATCCTGGGCGGGGCGATGGCCCCGGTGACCGTCGCGGCGCAGGCCACCCAGACCCTCGCGGAGGCCCTGGCCGGGATGTCCTTCTGCCAGATCGTCCGGCCTGGCGCGCCGGTCATCTTCGGCTCGTTCGCGTCGTCGATGTCGATGCAGTCGGGAGCGCCGACGTTCGGCACCCCTGAGCCGCAGCTGGTGCTGTTCGTGCTTGCCGCACTGTCGCGCCGGCTGGGCGTGCCGTTCCGGAGCGGCGGCAACTTCACGGCCTCCAAGCTGCCCGACTACCAGGCCGCCTACGAGAGCGCGATCAGCTACATGGCCACGATGCAGGCCGGCGTCAACTTCAACCTCCACACCGCGGGATGGCTGGAGGGCGGGCTCGCCATCGGCTACGAGAAGTTCATGCTCGACGAGGACCAGGCGTCGATGACCGAGGCCTATATCAAGGGCGTTGACGTCACCGACAACGGCTACGCCCTCGATGCGATGCTCGCCGGCGGGCCCGGCCAGCATTTCCTTGGCTCGCCGCACACCCTCGCCAACTTCGAGAACGCGTTCTGGCGGTCCGAACTGTCGAACAACGACAGCTTCGAGCAGTGGGAGATCGACGGCGGGCTCGACGCCGCCCAGCGGGCGAACCTCCGCTGGAAGAAGCGCCTGGCCGAATACGAGCGACCGCCGCTCGACGAGGCGGTCCACGACGAACTCGTCGACTGGATGGACCGGCGCAAGTCGAGCTTCCCGGACTCCGACGTCTAGCTGCCAGGCAGCGTGATCACGGTGCCCCTGACGCCCCAGTCGCGCGTCGAACGCCATCGTGAGCGCCGCTCGATGCGTGACCGGGGTCCGGCACACACGCATCGGCGCCGAAAGGGCTTGCAACGGAGTCCCAGACGGCTTTCGACGTCCCGGTGGGACCTGACGGGTACCCAGGTGTCGGTCCGATGACCTCGGTCGACCCGCTGCTCCAGCCGTTCCAGCTCAAGCACCTCACGTTCCGGAACCGGATCATGAGCACGGCCCACGAGCCGGCATACGCCGAGGACGCCAAGCCGAAGCTTCGCTACCAGCTCTACCAGGAGGAGAAGGCGAAGGGCGGCATCGCCCTGTCGATGTTCGGCGGATCGACGAACGTCGCGCCGGATTCGCCGCCGATCTTCGGCCAGCTGTACGCGGGCGACGACGACATCATCCCGTGGTTCCAGCAGCTTGCCGACCGGATGCACGCTCATGGCGCGGCGACCATGATCCAGCTGACCCACCTCGGCCGACGAACCGTCTGGGATGACGGCGACTGGCTGCCGACGATCTCGTCGTCGTCCGTCCGCGAGCCGGCCCACCGATCATTCCCGAAGGCGATGGAGCTGGCCGACATCCGGCGGGTCGTCTCCTCATACGCGGAGGCGGCGCGGCGGTGCAGGGAGGGCGGACTCGACGGGCTCGAGCTCGAGGCGTACGGGCACCTGATCGACCAGTTCTGGTCGCCTCTCGTCAACAGGCGCTCGGATCGCTACGGCGGGTCGCTGGCCAACCGGATGCGCTTCTCGATCGAGGTGCTCGAGGCCATCCGGGCCAAGGTCGGGCCGGACTTCATCGTCGGCATCCGGATGACCGGTGGCGAGGACGTGCCGGGCGGGCTGACCGAACCCGACGGGATCGAGATCGCCCGAACGTTGGCGAGCACCGGGACGATCGACTTCATCAACATCATCAAGGGCTCGATCGCGACCGACGAGGCGATCTCGCATGTGATCCCGGGCCTGGGCACGCCATTCGGGCCGGCGCTCCAGTTCGCCGGCCGGTTTCGCGAGCGCGTGAACCTGCCGATCTTCCACGCCAACCGGATCCCGGACCTGGCGACAGCCCGCTACGCCATCAGCGAAGGACTGGTCGACATGGTCGGGATGACCCGGGCTCACATGGCCGACCCGCACATCGTCCGGAAGCTCGAGGCCGGCGAGGTCGACCGGATCCGGCCGTGCGTCGGGGCGTCGATGTGCATCAACCGTCTGTATCTCGGGATGGAGGCACTGTGCATCCACAACCCGGCGACCGGGCGGGAGGAGACGATCCCACACATCGTCGGGCGATCTGGGGGGCCGCAGCGGCGGGTCGTGGTCGTCGGCGCCGGACCGGGCGGGCTGGAAGCGGCGCGAGTCGCGGCGGAGCGCGGTCATGCCGTGGTCGTGATGGAGGCGGCGGACCAGCCGGGCGGGCAGGTCGTGCTCGCGGCGAGGGCGACCCAGAGGCGCGGCGACCTGATCGGGATCGTGGAGTGGCTGGTGGGGGAGTGCCGAGTGCTTGGAGTGGACCTGCGCCTCGGGGTCGTGGCGGACGAAGAGGCCGTCGCGGACTTGGAGCCGGACGTCGTGGTCGTCGCGACCGGCGGGCGGCCGCGGTTGCCGGCGCTGACGGAAGGCGACGACCTCGTCGTCTCGACCTGGGACATCGTCGGCGGGGCGATCACCCCGTCGCGCGGCGAGGTGCTGCTGTTCGACGACCACGGCACGGAGGACGGACTGTCGTGCGCGGAGCGCCTGGTGGCCGCGGGGTCGTCACTGGAGATCGTCACACCGGACAGGCATGTCGGGCACGAGGTCACCGGGACGGCATACCCGGCGTACCTCACGACGCTCTACGCGGCCGGCGTCCGGATGACGCCCGACCACCGTCTGCGTGCGGTCCGGCGGACGGCCGACCGACGGCTCGAGGTGGACCTCTGGAGCGACTACACGCGGACGACGACGCAACGGGTCGTGGATCAGGTGGTCGTCGAGTACGGGACGCTGCCCAACGACGAGCTCTACATCGGACTGAGGGGCGGCTCGTCGAACGGCGGCGAAGTGGACCTCGAGGCGTACCTCACGGGGCGGCCACAGGGGCTCGTCGCCAATCCCGCTGGCGCCTACCAGCTCTTCCGGATCGGCGACGCCGTCTCGAGTCGGAGCATCCACGCCGCGATCTACGACGCGCGGCGGATCGCGATGACGCTGTGAAGCCCTACGCTCTTGATGACTCCGAATCAGGGTGCGCGATCGCGATGACCTCGAGGCGGTCGATCCCCGTGAAGTCGTGCGGGTTGCAGGTGTAGAGCGGCAGCTCATTGGCGATCGCCACGGCCGCGATCATCGCGTCGTACGCTCGGGCCGAGGACTTGCGACCGGCTCGCCTCAACGCCGCCGCGACCTGGCCGAATGCGCGCGCGGCGTCTGCGTCGAACGGGAGCGCCTCGAAGTCGGCCTCGGCTTGCTGAAGATGCGCGACCCGGGCCGCTCGTTCCGCGTCGCTCCGGGCGACGAGCGGACCGACCGATAGCTCCGCGAGCGTGATCGCCGAGATGAGAGGCGCATCGGGCAGTGCCTCGGGATCGCGAAGGCGGGAGAGGAGGATGACCGTGCTCGTGTCAAGGAGGCCGACGGGATGCGAACTCACAGTCGCGGATCGAGAACATCGTCGACGTCACGGCGGAATCGCTCCAGGTCGACGACGGGAAGCCGCCGCCATCGACGCAGGAGCATCGTGGCCGACAACGGCGTGGACCGGCACGGTCGGAGCTCGGCGACCGGTCGACCATCGCGAGTCACGGTGAAATGTTCACCCGCCGCGACGCGGTCGACGACATCGCCGCCTCGATTACGCAACTCCCGGATCGTGACGTCTGCCATGGGCGCACTGTATCACGCGTGATACAGTGCGCCAAGAGACACGTCCCGGGACGCTCAGTCCGCGTCGAAGGCCGGGTCTGCGAGCTCCGTCGGCGCGTCCTCGCGGGGCGGCGGCGCCTTGCGCTGGAGCGTCCGCAACTCCTCGATGGGGATGTGGCAGGACATCAGGTGGCCCGGCTCGACCTCGACCAATGGCGGCTCGGTGACCTCGCACACGCCCCGGATGACGCGCGGACAGCGCGTGTTGAACACGCATCCGGACGGCGGATCGGCCGGGCTCGGGATCTCGCCCTCGAGCAGGATCCGCTTCTGCTCCCCGCCGTCCACGGTGGGCACAGCGGATAGCAACGCCTCCGTGTACGGATGGTTCGGTCCGCGGAAGACCGTCTCCGAGTCGCCGACCTCCATGATCCGCCCGAGGTACAGCACGGCGATCCGGTCGGCGAGGTAGCGCACCACGCCCAGGTCGTGCGAGATGAGCAGGTAGCTCGTCTTGCTCTTGAGCTGGAGCTCGGACAGCAGGTTCAGGATGGCCGCCTGGACCGAGACGTCCAGGGCGCTGGTCGGCTCGTCGGCGACGACGATCTTCGGGTCTCCGGCGAAGGCCCGCGCGATAGCCAGGCGCTGCTTCAGCCCGCCTGACAGCTGGCGCGGCTTGAGGTCGAGATGGCGCTGCGTCAGCCGAAGGTCGGCCGCCAGCTTGTCCACCCGCTCGTCGACGGCCTTGCCCTTCAACCCGGTCAGCTTCGAGACCGATCTCTGGAGGATGTGTCGCGCCGTCCAGCCGCGGTTCAAGGCCGAGTCGGGGTTCTGGAAGACCATCTGGATCGAGCGCTTGTCGTCGGTCGGCCGATCGATCGAACGGGCGGCCAGGGAATGCTCACTCAGCTCCATCATGCCGCCGGCATCCGGGCTTTCGATGCCGAGGATGGTCCGGGCCAGCGTGGACTTGCCGGACCCGGACTCGCCGACCAGCCCGAGCGTCTCGCCGTCAAACAGCTCGAGATCCACCTTGACCAGTGCCGGGACATCGTGGCCGCTCTGGTGGAATGTCTTTGAGACCCCATCGACGGCCAGCACCTGGCTGCCGTGGACCGTGTCCTGACCGACGATCGCCGCCGGCTCAAGGATCTCGGCGATGCGGTCGCGATGATGGCAGCGTGTCCAGCGACCCGGCATGACCTCGACGACGGGCGGCACGACCGTCCGGCACATCTCATCGGCCAGGGGGCAGCGATCGACGAACACGCAGGTCGGCAGGTCCGTCCCGATCTGCGGCAGGTTGCCGGGGATCGTCGCCAGCGCGCGTTGAGACTTGCGGATCCCGTGCCGCGGCAGCGACCGCAGGAGGCCCAGCGTGTACGGGTGCTCCGGATGCTCGAAGACGGCCTTGGCGTCGCCCTCCTCGACGATCTTGCCGGCGTACATCACGCCGACCCGGTCGCACATGGTCCGGATGACGCCGAGGTTGTGCGCGATGAGCAGGACCGCGGCGTTCGTCTCCGCCTGCAGGCCGCGGACGAGGTCGAGCACGCTCGCCTCGACGGTCGCGTCGAGGCCGGTCGTCGGCTCGTCGAGGACCAGGAGCTTCGGGTTCGATGCGAGCGCGATGGCGATGACGACCCGCTGCTGCATCCCGCCCGATAGCTGGTATGGGTAGCGCTGCGAGACCCCGCCCGGATCCGCGATCTGGACGCGTTTGAGTGCCGCCAGGGCGCTGGCCTCCGCCTCAGCCTTGCCCTGGCCGAGGATCGTGAACGCCTCGGCGACCTGGGGGCCCACCTTGGTCGTCGGGTTGAGGGCCGCCCCCGGGTCCTGGTAGACCATAGACGCGTGGTGGATCCGGAACTGGCGGACCTGCTCGTCGGACATCTTGGTGATGTCCTCGCCGCTGACGAGGATCCGGCCGCCGGTGATGACGCCGTTGCGCGGGAGGTAGCGGACGGCCGCATAGGCCGTCGTGGATTTGCCGCAGCCGGATTCCCCGACGAGGCCGTACGACTCGCCCGGCCGCACCTCGAACGACACGCCGCGCAGGACCGGCCGCTGGATCCCGCGCACGACGTAGGCCAGCGACAGGTCCTCGACCTTGAGCGCGGCCGACGTGTCGCTGTTCGACGGCGGTGGAGGCGGGGAGGCGGGCGCCGGAGGCGTCTCGATCGTCATTCGGACAGGACCGACTGGAGAGAGTCGGCGATGAGGTTGACCGCGATGACCGTGCTGGCGATGGCGAGGGCCGGGAAGAGCGTCGGCCACCACACCCCCGCGATCATGTTGTTGTACTCCTCGCTCACCGTCAGGCCCCAGTCCGGGGATGGTGGCTGGAGGCCGACCCCGAGGAAAGACAGCGTCGCGACCGTGAAGATCGCGTATCCGAAGCGGACGGTCATCTCGACGACGGTCGGCCCGAGGACGTTCGGGAAGATCTCTCGCGACAGGATGAACGGCCCCGATTCGCCGCGCAGCTTCGCCGCCGTCACGTAGTCGAGCTGCCTCTCCGAGAGCACGGCCGAGCGCACGGTCCGGGCGACGATCGGCGTGAACAGGATGCCCACCACGCACACGACGACGAGTGGCGACGAACCGAGCACGACCAGGGTCAGCAACGCGATCAGCACGACCGGCAGGGCGAGGAATGCCTCCACGATCCGGCTCAGGACATCGTCGACGGTGCCACGGTAATAACCCATCACGAGCCCGAGCAGGGTCCCGGCGATGACCCCGAGCATGGCCGCCAGTGGGGCGATGATGAGGACGTCGCGCGAGCCGACCATGACCCGTGACAGGACGTCGCGGCCGAGTCGATCCGTGCCCATCAGGTGAGCCGGGCTGGGCGGCTCGTGCCCGATGAAGAATTGGTTGAACGGGTCGTACGGCGTGATCCGCTGGCCGAGGACGGCGGTGATGATCCAGCCGATGACGACGATGTTGCCGATGATGAACGCCGGCCGGCGGATGAGCAGGCGGACCGTCTCGCGGCGCGCCTGCGAGCGCTCCGACGATGCCGGGCTGACGACCGGACCGATCGGGGTCGGTTCGGCGATGACGTCGACCATCAGTGCTCCGTGTCCAGTCTGATCCGCGGGTTCATCCAGGCCATGGTCATGTCGGCGGCCAGCGTCGCGAGCATGTACACGATGCCGATGATGATCGCGCCGGCGGTGAGCATCGGGATGTCCTTGCGCTGGGCCGCGAACAGCATCGTCTGGCCCATCCCGTTGTAGTTGAAGATCTTCTCGACGGCGATGATCCCGCCGAACAGGTAGCCGACCTGGACCGCGATGACCGCCACGGTCGGGATGAGGGCATTCCGAAGCACGTGCTTGCGCATCACCTGCCCGGTCGTCAGCCCCTTCATCGTCGCGGTCCGCGTGTAGTCGGACTGGAGGACGTCGATGGTGCCGGCCCGGGTCATGCGGGCGATGTAGCCGAAGTAGACGATGGCCATCGCGGTGGCCGGCATCAGGAGGTAGCGGATCTGCGTCGGGATGTCGGCGTTCGGCGGCGGCGTCGCGAGGACCGGCAACAACTTGAGCTGGACGCCGACGACGACCACGAGGATCGTGCCCGTCACGAACTCGGGGATGGACGAGGAGGTCACGCCGAGCAGGACGACCCCTCGATCGGCCAGCCGGTCACGTCTGCGAGCCGCGAAGATGCCCGCGGCGATGGCGATCGGGATGGTCAGGAACAGGGCGAGCCCGGCGAGCTTGGCGGAGCGGGCCATCGCGGCCGCCAGCTGCGGCAGGACGGGCTGGCCGGTCACATAGGAGTCACCGTAATCGAAGGTGAAGACACGGCGCATCGAATCCGCGTACTGGACGATCAGTGGCCGGTCCGTCCCCAGTTTCTGGTTGAGCGCGTCGACGCTTTCCTGGGGCGCGAACGGGCCGAGGATGGTCCGTCCCACGTCGTTCGGAAGGACATTGGCGATGATGAAGACGATCGTTGCGAGCAGCCACAACGTGACCAGCGAGAGGACAAGCCTGCGCGAGATGTATCGGGCCATCGGCTACCTCGCGCCGTGACGTGGAGGAGCGTCGAAGCGGGTCGTCGATGGGGGGCGGTGGCCGGCGCCAACGCCCCCCGAAGACGGGTCAGGCCGTTGCTGCCGCCGAGAAGAACATCTGCCCGAGGGCACTCGAGTACACGCCGGTGAACTTCTTCGAGTTGCCCGCGAGGTAGTTGTAGAAGTATGGGAGGCCGATCGGCACGTCATCGTTGAGGATCGTCTCGATCTTCGTGCAGGCGGCCTTCTGGGCGTCCACGCCGACTGAGGTCTGGAACTCCTTGAACGCGGCGTCGAACGCCGGCGAGTTGTACTGGGACGAGTTCCAGATGCCCTTCGACTTGAGTGCAGCGTTGAGGTAGACGTCCGGGGTCGCCCGGTGGCCGTAGTCGACGATGCCGAGCTCGGCTGCGCCGGAGCACGGCGGATCCTTCGGGGCGGCGGGGCACCACTGAGCACCGTAGAACGTGTCGAGGCTTTCGACCGCCACGTTCAGGGTGATCCCGGCCTGCGCGGCCTGGCTCTTGAGCAGCGTCGCGAGGTCAGGGATCTCGAGCAGCTGGCCGCAATGGAGGGTGGCGGTCAGGTTCGACACGCCGGCGTCGGACAGGAGCTGCTTGGCCTTGGCGGTGTCCTGGGCTCGCTGCGGGACGGACGAGTCGAAGTACGGATACCCCTGCCAGATGACATGGTCGTTTCCGAGCTGCGCCTTGCCCTTGAACAGCTGCTGGATGAGGGCCGGCCGGTCGAACGTGAAGGCAAGCGCCTGGCGGACCCGCTTGTCGGCGAACTGGCCCTTGTCCGTGCGCATCCAGATCTGGCGATGGAGCGCCGCCTCGGTGGCGATGATGCTGAAGTTCGGATCGTTGAACAGCGATGCGCCCGACAGGACGTCGAACTGGACGATGGCGTCCACTTGAGCGCCCTGGTAGGCGGTGACCATCGGACCCGTCGCGTCGAAGAAGATGAACTCCGTGCCGTCGAGCGGCGTCGGGCCGCCCCACCAGTCGGGGTTCCGCTCGAACGTGGCGCCGGTCTGGGCGTTATAGGTCTTCAGCTTCCAGGCGCCGGTGCCTGCCGGGACCTTGTCGAGGGTCGTGCCCGCGACGTAGGCCTTCGGCGTGATCAGCGTCTGGGCATTGAAGACCGAGACGAGGTACGGGAAGTTGCCGTTGCCGCCGACGAGTGTGAAGACGACGGTGTTGGCATCCTTGGCGACCGCGCCGCCCGGGCCGAGGACGCCCTTCAGGCCGGAGTTGCCGGCCGCGACCAGGCGCTCCATCGTGGCGACGACGTCGTCCGCGGTGAACGGCGAGCCGTCGTGCCACTTCACGTTCTGGCGGAGGTCGAAGGTCCAGACGGTGCCATCGGAGTTCGGCGTCCATTTGAGCGCCAATCCGGGGGCGATATTCGAGCCGCCCTTGTCGAGCGTGCACAGGAACTCGAATGACTGGGCGGTGATGCCGTAGCCGCCGAGGTCCTGCATCGCGACCGGATCGACCGAGACGGGCTTCTGGCTTGCGATGCGGATCACACCACCGGTGGCCGCCGCCGAGGGGGCGGTCGATGCACCGACGCTGGCCGCCGCGGAGGGGGCGGTCGATGCACCGACGCTGGCCGCCGCCGAGGGGCTGCTCGAGCTCGAACTACAGGCGGCGATGACCATGCCGATCGCGCCGGTCGACAGGCCGAGCACGGTGGCTCGTTGGATGAACTCACGTCGGCTCAGGCGTCCGGCCGCAAAGGCCTCGATCGTATCGAGCTGCAGCGGGACAGCGGAACCCCGAACCTCGTCCAACTTTCGATAGTCCATTGGTCTGGATCCTCCGGCAGGCGGCTGGGGCGACGAGCTGTTGGCACGGCTTCGTTCGCGAGGCACCACGGCGCCCGGCTGCTTGTCCTCCGGCCGGGGCACCGGTGTGTCGGAACGGTACTGGCGGCCCACCCCACTGTCAACGCACATCGAGGTTGCGGGTCGTGCGCGATACTGCCTCCGTGCGCATCACTGGCATCCGCCTGGAT
>Ga0075021_10000207_pt1 | contig 33079 bp, 27 predicted proteins | sample ColStrG_CSR_2012_FD_72749 | JGI IMG/M metagenome (GOLD analysis project Ga0075021, IMG submission 72749) | Freshwater sediment microbial communities in response to fracking from Pennsylvania, USA - Cold Stream Run_MetaG_CSR_2012 | ecosystem: Environmental > Aquatic > Freshwater > Creek >...
ATTGTTCGCAAGCCGACTCAGACTGAATCTCAATCGTCCGCCCTGTTCCTCACTCGACTCTATACCAAGGCCAACATCAGAATCCTGTTAGCAGATTCAATTGCCGACCTGCATCCGGAACGGAGCTTGACGGCGCTGGCTGACGGAGAGGACATCGACCTGGGAGCGGCCTTCGGTACGGTTTTCAACGTTACGGGCGCACCCGGGGGCAAGACTGCCGCTGGGCTCGGGGACAATAGCGTAGATCCTAATTGGAATGCACCGCTTCCCGCTGCCAACACAGCTGTTTTCCCCTTGAACACCGGTTTCCTGCGCGTGGAGTACCAGGACGCAGCGGGAGCCTGGCATGGCGTCACCAGCGAATGGTTGGGCCTTGGCTTTGCTCGTAACGTATGGCCTGTGCCCACTACCGCAAATCCGGACCCCATCAACCCAAAAGCGATCTTACATTTGCAAGAGTTTGCGGATCGTTCCTGTCCGGCAGCAAAACCACTTTGCGGCCCCACAAAGGCTGCGATCAATGACACGCCGAACTTTGCGATTTCTGCCGCATCTGTGATCGTGCCAACCAATTTCCTTCCCATCAATTTCTACGATGCGCGCGAAGGTGAGGTCCGCGATAACCCGAGGACTGGGGTTGCGAGTGTGCTCGGGACTACGAACGGGATCATGAATGCGATCGAACTCGATGAAGGCAACCTCAAAGCTTGGCTGAACGGCACCACCGGCGCCAACGGCACCAAGGTGGATCCGTCTAAACCCAACGGTTATCTGCTCTATTTCTCGGATCGCCGCGGTATGCAACCCGATCCCCACTCTATTCCGGTGGTCAACAAGCTCTCCGGCAAGTATGGGTTTGAAGATGTTGTGAATAACGCGACTTCCACGGTCGGTACGCCCGATGGACTCATGGATGTGGGCGAGGACCTGGATTCCAACGGCCACATCCTGGATACCTGGGGTGCCACCGACGTGGGCAACGGATTCCGTCTCGCCACCAATGTCCTCCCCTACGACCCTTACCAACTCCTCAACTGCGTCAGCGCGGGTCGAATGAACAAGGTAACGGGGGCGCGGCATGTTCTGCGCTTGACGAACGCTAGCCGCGGCAATCTGCCCTTCGTGACCAACACGGACGGCACCATCGGCGGATTCACTGTGGCTTCCGAGAATCCCGTGTACGTGTTGGGCGACTATAATGCCAGCCTGGCAGACGGCGCATTTGTCGATGGGGGTCACGTTCCCGCGGCCATCATTGCGGACGCTGTAACGTTGCTGTCGAATCCTCCCACCGCGAACCCAATTTTGACTGCAAACACACCCGGATGGGACGACGAGATCGCTATGATCAACCCATCCGGCCGTGCGCAACGAAAAGCCCGTGAAACCTACTACCGAATGGCAATTGCCGCGGGCAAGAGTCTCACGTTCTTCAACTCCTTTGCCGCGCCAGCCAACGCCAAAGACTGGGGTACCGACGGCGGTGTCCATAATTTCCTGCGCTACCTGGAGGACTGGGGCTGGGGCGGCGGCGTGAAACTCCATTACACGGGGTCGCTGGTCAGTCTCTACTACTCGCAATACGCGACCGGCAGCTTTAAGTGCTGCAACACCGTGTACGGAGCGCCGAACCGGCAATACGCGTTCGACCAGCTCTTCCTGGATCCGACCAAACTGCCTCCCGGGACGCCCGAGTTCCAGGACGTCGTGAACTTGACTTACCGGCAAGACTTCACGCCGCAGTAAATCTAGGGATTATGCCCCGAGCCCGCTCAGCGGGCTCGGGGCTTTTCTCTTTGCCCGGCCTACGCGAACCCAATCCGAGATTTGAGTATTCTTCGCCCACCCTCTAGAATCGTGCAGCGCCGTAGAAGCTTTTTGAAGATATTAGATTGTCATTCCGAACGCCGTTCTTTGGCGTGAGGAATCTGCTATTTGCTGGCCTTTTTCAGAAGAGCAGATTTCCCGCTACGCTCGAAATGACAAACTGCAGAAGTTTTTCAACAACCTCGTAGAGTTCTCGCACGGAGACACTTCACACTATGATTCGCACGCTATTTTGGGATATTGGTGGCGTTCTTCTTACCAACGCGTGGGATCGCACGCAACGCGACGCGGCCATGGCTAAGTTTCAACTGGATCCCATCGAGTTTCAGGATCGCCACGAGATGGTGGTTTCTTCGTTTGAGCGCGGAAAAATTTCTATCGACGAGTACCTCGATCGCACCGTTTTCTATCGAGCCCGTTCGTTCACTCGCGACGCCATGAAGATGTACATGTATTCCCTGTCGCAGCCGCTCTCCGAAACGCTTGATTTGGCGCGGCAATTGGCGGCTTCCGGCAAGTATCAGATGGCGACCATCAACAACGAGTCGCGGGAAATGAATCTGTATCGCATTGAGACATATGGCCTGCGTGAGATTTTTGAGTTCTTCATAAGCTCGTGTTTCGTCGGTCTGCGGAAACCGGAGCGGGATATTTATCGCCTCGCTCTGGAGATATGTCAGCGTCAGCCGGACGAATGCTGTTTCCTGGACGACCGGTCTTTGAATCTTGAATGCGCCCAACATCTGGGAATGCGTACCATCCAGGTGCAGAACGCCGGGCAGGTGCGCGAGGAGCTGGGGAATTTAGGGGTACAGATCTAGCGCGATAAGCACATGCCCCGAGGAAATCTCTGAATAAGTCGTGATCCTAAAGCTCTGTCATTCTGAGCGCAGCGAAGAATCCCTCGACTCTCGGTTCTAGAACAACCCTTTCTAACTTTCTGGCCACAACTCTCAACCCAGAAAGCTGGCCTGCATCAAAGATAAGACCGACACTTTGGGGATTCTTCGCTTCACTCAGAATGACAACAATTTGGAATTTGTGGCTTGTTCAGAGGCGTCCCAACAGAAAAGCGGCGGAGTTGTCTCCGCCGCCACTTCACTCAGCTCGTTATGAATAACGCTTAGTCCTTCGTCGAATCGTCACGGCGCTTCAGGGTTGGACGATCGTCCGAAGGCGTACCGTCCTTGTTCTTGTCCTTGTCGGTGGACGCGCGGCGCAGCGTCGGCTTCCCTGTATCCTTCTCATCCGTTACCTTGCGACGATTTTCCAGAGCGGCCAACCGAGACTTTACGTCGTCAAATTCCGACGTGGTGACCGTGTACTGCTGACGGGCAGGAAGAATCTTCGCAATTTCCTCTTGCGACTTTTCGATGCGATCCGGAGTTTGCGGATGGGTTGAAAATGCGCGGGCGATCGTACCCGGTTTCTTCTTTTCCTTGGCTTGCAGCTTTTCGAACATCGTTACGAAAGCCTGCGGATCGTAGCCCGTCTTATACATGTATTGCACGCCCAGGTAGTCGGCCTCCGCTTCGAATGTGCGCGAGAAGCTGACAAACGTCAGAGGCAAAGCCAGCGAAGCTGCCGAGCGCAGGCCATACCCGATGCCGCCGCCCATGAAGATCAACGGAATACTTCCAATATTCAGCCAGTTTCCACGAGTCATTTCGCGCGCAATGTGGTGTGCGGCGACATGCCCGATTTCGTGCGCCATTACGCCAGCCAGTTCTGCTTCTTCGTCAGCCGCCAGAATCAGGCCAGAATTTACGTAAAAGTAGCCGCCGGGAAGCGCGAAAGCATTAACTTCATCAGAATCAACAACTTTGATCGTAAAGGGGACTTTCGCGTCCGAGTTACGCACCAGATTCTGGCCGATGCGATTCACATACTCGTTCACAACAGGATCTTGTACCAGTTTGATCGTGGCTTCCGTCTGTTGGGCAAACTCTTTGCCCATGCGGATTTCGCCTTCCAGGGAATACCAGTTCCCGAGCCCGCGCTTGCCGATCTCGCGGTTGCCGATGGCATCCACGTCGTCCCGGCTACCTTTCTTCACATCGACGCTTTCCTTCATGGGTACCGCGTCGGGAATCGCCTCGGTCTGGGCCGGAGCGGCATCTGCAGCCTTATCCGTTGGAGTCTTGGCGTCCGTCTTGCTGGTGTCGGTCTTGCTCGTGTCCGTCTTGGTATCGGCCGGCTTCGCGTCGGCGGGCCTGGAATCCGCAGGCTTCGAATCTACGGGCGGCGCGCTGTCCTGGGCCAGAACCAAAGGTACGGTAAACAGGCCAACAGCAAATATCAGAGTTGCGGCGGTAAGGCGAACTTTCATAATGCACCCCGATCTCTCATCTCAACTTCTATTTCTGACCCGTGCAAGCGCTCTTGGAGGGAATTATACGCCGATGCGAAACGGAGCTATCCCCAGAAGATATGCTGTGTGGTTGGACGCAAAAACGTGGAGTCGGGTTATCCGGAAGGTGCGCGGGAAGTACAACGGTTACTTAGAGATCAGGTTCATTCGAGGCCCAAGCGGGAACACCTGGACCTCGACGATGGATAGTTGGCCTTGTCTTAGTCGTAGTACTCCAGCCCCAGGTGCGTAATCAACTCCTCGCCGCGCAAGTGCCGCAGGGTGTTCTTCAGCTTCATGAGCTGGATGAACAGATCGTGCTCTGGATAGAGCCCGGGAGCTGTCATAGGCGACTTCAGGTAGAAGCTGAGCCATTCCTGGACCCCGAGGCCTTGCAGTTCCGAACAGCGCTTGGCAAGGTCAAGGAACAGAATCAAGTCGAGGACGATCGGAGCAGCCAGAATTGAGTCGCGGCAGAGGAAATCGACCTTGATCTGCATGGGATAGCCGAGCCAGCCGAAGATGTCGATGTTGTCCCAACCCTCTTTGTTATCACCACGTGGCGGGTAATAGTTAATGGTAACTTTGTGATAAATATTGCCGTATAGCTCTGGGTACAGGTCGGGCTGCAGGATGTGCTCGAGTACGCTCAGCTTGGACTCTTCTTTGGTTTTGAACGAACCCGGGTCGTTCAGGACCTCGCCGTCGCGGTTGCCCAGTATGTTGGTGGAATACCAGCCACTTACGCCCAGCAGGCGGGCCTTGAATCCCGGCGCCAGGATCGTCTTCATCAGCGTCTGGCCGGTCTTAAAATCCTTGCCGCAGATGGGGGCGTTGTTCTTCTTAGACAGGTAATGCATGACCGGAAGGTCGACCGTCAGGTTCGGGGCGCCGTTAGCGAACGGCACGCCTTCCATGAGCGAGGCATAGGCGTAAATCATTGAAGGCGCTATGTTTTTGTCGCTTTCCCGCAGGCCCTTTTCGAACGATTCCAAGGTCTGATGCACCTTGCTGGGCTTCAGGAAAACTTCCGTCGATCCGCACCAGATAGTGACCAGGCGGCTTGCGCCGGAGGACTTCTTGAAGTTGCGGATGTCCTCGCGCAATTGCTCCGCGAGTTCCATCTTGTTCTTGCCCTTCTTGACGTTCGGACCGTCCAGCATTTTCACATAATTGCGGTCAAAAACGGCCTTTTGGGGCTTGATCTTGGAGAGAAAAGGCTTGATCTTGTTGAGCAAATTCTGGTCGAGAACGCCTGCCTTGCTGGCGGCGGTGTACATGTCGTCTTCAAAAATATCCCAGCCGGTGAAGACGAGATCGTTGAGGCCCGCCAACGGAACAAAATCCTTAATCTTGGGCGAACGGCCGTCGGTCCGCTTGCCGAGGCGGATGGTACCCATCTGGGTGAGCGATCCAATCGGAGCAGACAGCCCTTTGCGGATGGCTTCCACGCCCGCTACAAACGTCGTGGCGACTGCCCCCATACCCACGATCATGACGCCGAGTTTCCCTTTGGCGGGATGGATGGTACCTGAATCGCCGGAACTGCCTGCGGACTGTATGACTTCGGCTAGGGCTGGCTGTGTTTTCTTCGTGACGGTGCGAGAAGACTTCGGGCGTGTCGCCATTTCGGGGGATTCCTTTAGGACCGCGATCTAGTTGGGCCAGTTGGATTTAAGCAAACAGATATGATCTCGCATTGGCGAGAGGAATTGCAACCGCAGTTACGCTGAAGCGTTGCAGAGAATGGGTCAACACCGCAAATTCGTCAGCGAATGGAATCGGCAGTGCGGACGATCGGCCTATTTCGCACTGAGATCCACGCTCTTGATGGGCACATCCCAGTGAGCGAGAAGAATCTCAAAGCGTCGTTGTTCTTCTTTCAGGTAAGTCTCCTGATCGGGATAAAGCTGCTTCTTGATTCCTTCCTCGTCGAAGGGATCGTTTGCAGCGGAGGAGTTCTTAAAAACGATCGTGACGCGATAATCCCAGCGTCCGTCTTCAGTCGAGTGGTACCGGGGCACATCCATCCAGACCTTCAACATGCGTCCCATTTCGACTTGCTTCTTCAGCAACGGGTAGTGGTTCTTCTTAAACAGACGGAGGAACTCGTCGGCCGCCCCCCACTTGGCTTTGTAATAGTACTCGACCGTGAAGGGTTGGTCGGAGGCCGATTGGGCTTGGGCGAGAGGAACCGCGGCGAGCATACCGCTGGCCAGAACGAGCAACAGTAGGAATCGTTTCATGAATCCTCACAGGAATACGAGAGTTTGATCTGGGACGAATGTTCGATTTGGGGCGAGCCATCGCGGCTCGCCCCGAGGAGAAGATATCCTACTGCAGGTTCACGGACTGCTTCAGTTGCAGGTCACGCGACGAGGAACCCGCCATGAACGTGTATTCGCCCGGAAGCTGCTGCCAAGCGTCTTTCTCGGCATTGAAGATGGAGAGATAAAGAGGATCGATGTCGACGGTGACCTCTTTGCTTTCGCCGGCATTGAGCTTCACCTTGCTCCAGCCTACAAGGCGTTTCGGAGGCTCACCAGCGCTCGCTGGCAACGCGGCATAAACCTCCGCCACTTCCGCTCCGGCGCGCTGGCCCGTATTCGCCACCGTGAAGGTGACGCTCACCTTGCCTCCGGGCGTAACCTTCAGACCCGAGTAGGCAAAGGTGGTATAGGAAAGACCATAGCCAAAGGGAAATAGCGGCTGCTTCCCTTCTGCGTCGTACCACTTGTATCCGACCTTAAGCCCCTCGTCGTAGGTGGTCTGAAACGCGGGCAGGCCAGCAGCAATCTTCTTCCAGGCGTCGGGTTCGCCGCCAGTGGTGGACTCCGCGGGAGGCTTCACAATGCTGGCGTGGGGAAGGTCTGCATCCGTCTTCGGGAAGGTGACGGGCAGTTTTGCGCTCGGATTGGCGTCGCCGAAGATCAGGTTCGCTAGCGCTTCGGCGCCGCGGCTGCCCGCATACCAAGCTTCGAAAATGCCTTGCACGCGATCGGCCCAAGGCATGGTCACGGCGCATCCAGTCTCCAAAACCACGATTGTGTGCGGATTGGCCGCCGCCACTGCGGCGATAAGGTCATCCTGGTGGTCGGTGAGAGAGAGAGTGTCGAGGTCCATACCTTCGCTTTCCCAAACCGAGGCGAAGACAATGGCGACATCTGAATTCTTGGCCAAGGCCGCAGCGATAGCGGGGTCCGTCCCTGCATCGTAGCGAATGTTTGCCGCGGGGGACTTGGCGCGGATCGTCTTAAGCGGCGAAGTGCGGAACCATATGGCTTCCTGCCAGTGTGTCGCTCCCTTGCCGGGAGGCATGATCGCGTTGCCGCCAGTAGGGTCGACTTGCGCGGAACCACCACCAGACAACATTCCAACATCGGAATGCGCGCCAATGATAGCAATGGATTGTGTCTTCGAAGGGTCAAGGGGCAGGATTCCGTGGTCGTTTTTCAGCAGAACGATGCTACCCTCTGCAATCTTCTGGGCGATCTCCAGATTGGCTGGGATATCAATTACGCCTTTTTGCGGCGGATCGTCAACGACACCGGATGCGAACATTGAACGCAAAATGCGCTGCACGTGGTCGTTCAGTTCGGCCTCGGAGACTTTGTGCGATTCAACGGCTTTCTTCATGGCCTCGCCGTAAAATATCTCGCCGGGTTGCTCATGATCGAGCCCGGCTGCCGATGCCTTGACCGTTGAATGCGCTCCCTGCCAATCGGAAAGAACAAAGCCCGGGAATTGCCATTCCTTTTTCAGTACGTCGGTGAGCAAATACTTGTTTTCGCAGGCATAGTCGCCGTTGACGCGATTGTAGGAGCACATCACGGCCGCGGGGCGAGCGTCCCGGATACCGATCTGGAAGGCCAGTAAGTCGGTTTCCCGCATAGAGCGCTTATCGATGTGCACGTTGACGGCATTGCGCCCGCTTTCCTGATCGTTGACCGCATAGTGCTTGATGTCTCCGATCACGTGCTGCGCCTGTTCGCCCTTCATCAACTGTCCGACCATCGTCCCTGCGAGGACCGGGTCCTCACCCATGTATTCGAAATTGCGGCCATTGCGTAGCTCGCGAGCGATGTTCACGCCGCCGCCGAGCGTCATGTTGTAGCCCTGTGCGCGTAACTCGCGGCCGATCAATGCGCCGTAGGCGTAGGCGGCTTCTGGATCCCAACTGGCTGCACCGGCGATATTTGCCGGCAGAGCCGTGGAGTAGCGCCCGTTCTCTCCACTGTTACGAACTCCGTACGCGGCATCGGTCATCTGAATATCGGGAATCCCGAGCCGGGGCACGCCCACGACATAGCCAGCTCCACCATTCGAATGAACCGCCAGGGGGCTCATCGGGCTGAGTCCCCGCATGCCCGTCCCATGCAACATCGAAATCTTTTCGTCCAGCGTCATTTGCTTCAGCACGAGAGCTGCGCGTTCATCTGGCGAAAGACTCTGGTTCATCCAGGGCGCGTTCGAGGATTCTTTGGAGGAAGGACTTGGCGATGGCTGCTTGGGGCTCTTCGCCCAAAGTTGCGGGAACGCCAAACAAACAACTGCGAGAATCAGCACGGTGTTCCGAAACTTGGTTGCAGGGAGACTCATCGTTTGTCCTCTAGAAAATTGATATTCTTGGGCACAACGAGAACGATCATACTCGCTCTTAGCTGTGCATGGGTATAGAAACAGGTTCTCGAGGGAATGTCTAGACTACCCATAAGTACAGCTAGCCAGCGACCCGAATTCGGTGTTGCCAATGGGAGTAAATAAAGTAGGCAAGGCCCGAGAGAAGCAGAACACCGATCACAGCGTCAAAACGATGGAAATACTGGCTGAGGCTGCGCCAGTTCTCTCCCAACTTCATTCCCAGATAGGCGAGGCCGAAACACCAGGGCCAGGATCCCAGGAATGTATAGAAATGGAACTTCCCGCGCGGCATGCGGGCGATTCCTGCGGGCAGGGCAATAAAGGTGCGGATCACTGGCAGCAGGCGGCCGACGAATACGGCAGCCTGGCCCCAGCGCAGGAAGAAGCTATCGGCCCAGTCGAGTTCGCGGCGGCCCATGAGGATGTAGGAGCCGAACTTTTCGACCAAGGGACGTCCCCCGTAGCAGCCGATTTCATAGGCCACGAGCGAGCCCAGGTTGCAGCCAATCGCGCCAGCGGTGGCGACCCAGAAGAGGCTCAGCTTGCCTTGAAATACCAGATACCCCGCAAAAGGCATGATCAGTTCGGAAGGTAACGGAATGCAGGCCGATTCGATGGCCATGAGCAACGCAATTCCCGCGTAGCTTGTCGTGGCAATGATGCCGCTGATGAAAGTGAAGAGGACAGCGAGGATTTTCTCGGTCATGAATGGGGGAAAACGCTATGGAGTCACGGGCGTCCTCGCCCGTGCAGTCTGAAAATTCAACGCTATTCGTTCTGGGTAAAAGTATATCCGGGTAGCGTGCAGCCGTCGGCTTCTTTGACGACCTTGATCTTGACCGTCGGCGCGTCCGGCGCGTTGAGTTCGGCCATGCGCAAGATGGCGAATTGCGAGAAGACTTCGTTATAGACGCGCGTGATGAGGTAGTTTTGCCCATCCTCGTCACGCCGCCAGACCTGTCCGAGACGTAAGGTTTTGACTGCCATAGTTGCCTTTAGACTACGGCGAGACCGCCGCATCGTCAATGACAAGGCAGGCACGAAAGGGCTTTGTTAGGATGGCCTTTGCCCGTGTGGAGAGGACGCTCTGGTCCGCTTGCCGGGAAGAACCAGTCAGATCGAGGAAAACATGGCACGCGGAAAGATTACACGGCAACCGTCCAAAAGCGGCAAACAGGCGGGGAGCGGTAAACAGGCGGGTGCGCGGCGAACGCCGCTGGCAAAGCTGGCAGTCAAGAGACAGGTTGTGCCGCAGCGGGCTCCAGTGGCTAAGAAAATGCCATCAAAGAAGTCGCCAACAGGCACTGGCCTTAAGACTGCGAACCTTAAGGCTGCGAAGGGCTATAACCCACTCGCACCGCAACGCATAGGCGAAATCCTGACTCGGCTGGATACCCTCTATCAAAACGTCGTCTGCGCGCTGCACCACAAAAGCGCCTGGGAACTCGTTGTCGCTACGATCCTCTCCGCACAATGCACCGACGTGCGCGTAAATATGGTGACGCCGGGACTGTTTGCGAAGTATCCGACTCCAGCCGCGTTTGCGGCGATTGAGCCGGAGGAACTTGAGCCACAAATCCGCTCGACGGGCTTCTTCCGGAATAAGGCAAAGTCGGTGGTGGGCGCGGCCCGGAAGCTGATGCAGGATTTCGGCGGCGTCGTTCCTGACGAAATGGACAAGCTGCTCACTCTGCCGGGGGTTGCGCGCAAGACCGCGAACGTTGTGTTGGGCAGCTGGTTTGGCAAGGCTGTCGGCGTAGTTGTGGATACGCACGTCCACCGCATCTCGCGGCGGCTCGAGCTGACGACGAACGACGAGCCGGTGAAGATCGAGCAGGACCTTATGAAGGTCATTCCACAGGAGAAATGGATTCTGTTCTCGCATCAGATCATTCACCACGGTCGAGGCTTGTGCATTGCCCGCAAGCCGAAGTGCGTCGAGTGCCCGCTGGAAGATATTTGCCATGCGGGAGACAAGACGTGGTCCACGGTGGAAATGCATGAGGCTGCAAAAGTGTGAGCGCTGCTTGCGGCGCTACACTTCCCTGTCTTCCAATTTCCATTCTTCTAATTTCGATTCTTCCAATTTCGATGTAAGGATTCATCATGCGAACGAATATTGCGTCGTACTTTGCTATCGTGATTTTTATGAGCACTCTGACCATTTCCCAAACGCTTCCAGCCCCACAGTTCGTCAGCGACCCGAAACTGGTTGCCGGCAAATCGAATCTCAACGTCGGCAAGCTTTCCATTGAGAAGTTGTACATGACACGCGCGATCGGCGGCAGTTCGTGGTCCCCTGACGGAAAGACGGTTGCATTCATTTCCAACATTAGCGGGCGCAACAATCTTTGGACGGTGCCCGCCGAGGGCGGTTGGCCGGTTCAATTGACGGTGAGCGATCAGCGGCAGACGTCGCCGGCATGGTCTCCGGATGGGCACTGGATCGCCTATATGTCGGATTATGACGGCGACGAGCAGTGGGATATTTTCATGGTAAATGTCGAGACGGGCGACGTGGTGAACCTGACCAAGACGCGCGAGATTGCGGAGATTGCGCCGCACTGGTCGCCGGATGGCGCGAAGCTGGCCTACGAAGTGAAGCCGAAGACATCCTCGACATGGGAGATCGACGTTTTCGACATGGCTTACCGCAAGGCGACGCATCTCACGATAAACACGCCGCCGGAATTGAGCAATTTCGGAATCATTTGGTCGTACGACGGGAAGTCGATTGCCTACTCGCAGCGTCATGCCGCCGGGAAAGATTCGAACATTTTCATTGCGGATGTTGCGACAGGCAGCTCCACAAAGTTGACCGAGCACACGGGTGAGCAGCACTACACTGCGACGGCATTTTCTCCGGACGGCAAACACCTTTTGATCACCTCGGACGCCGCGAATGGCTATGCCAACGTAGGCTTGCTCGATGTTGCCTCGAAGAAGATCATCTGGCTCACCAACGACAAGTGGGAGATTGATGGAGGCCAGTTCACGCCCGACGGTAAGTCTGTCACATGGGTCGCGAATGTGGATGGCAACTCCGAGATCTTCTTTCACGAACTCGCGACTGGGAAAACGCATTCTCTGCCCTTGCCGAAAGGCGTGAACTCCCTCGGAGGCGCGCAATCGGCATTCACGAAAGATGGGGCACGAATGCTCTACTACCACAATGGTCCGAACGCACCGAATGATTTGTGGACTTACAACGTGGCTTCCGGCAAGTCGCGGCAGGTGACGCATTCCCTGGTGGCGGGTGCGAGAAGTGAGGACATGGTCGAGCCGCAACTGGTGCGGTATCCAAGTCGCGATGGCAAGTGGCAGATCTCGGCCTTTGTGTATGTGCCGTTCAATACACCGCGCGACAACAAGAATCCAGCCATCGTGTACGTGCACGGCGGGCCGACTTCGCAAACCGTGAATTCGTTCAACCGCATTGTGCAGTACATGGTGAATCAGGGATATCTCGTGATTGCGCCGAACTATCGTGGGTCGACCGGGTACGGCAAAAGGTTCCAGGAAGCGAACTTCAAAGATATGGGCGGCGGCGACCTGCAAGATACTTTGGCCGCTGCGGATTGGATTCAGAAGACCGGATATGTCGATCCGAAAAAGCTGATCATCATGGGTGCCAGCTACGGCGGCTACATGAGCATGATGGCTGTGACGAAGGCTCCTGAAGTCTGGGCGGCAGGTGTGCCGATTGTGCCATTCGTGAACTGGTTTACCGAAATCGAGAACGAAGACCCATCGCTACAGCAGTGGGACTTGGCGACGATGGGCGATCCGAAAAACGAGAAAGATAAGGAACTGCTGACGGATCGGTCGCCGATCTTCTTTGTCGATAAGATCAAAGCGCCGCTGATGCTGCTGGCGGGCGGACATGATCCGCGCTGTCCCAAGTCAGAGGCGCAGCAGGTGGCGGATGCGGTGAAGAAGAATGGCGGCTTCGCGGAACTGCACATCTACGAAAACGAGGGCCACGGCTTTGCACGCGTGGAGAATCAGATTGATGCTTATAAACGGGTCGCGGAATTCTTGAAGGCTAAGGTGCCGCCTGCGGATTGCTTTTGTAAGGTGGAGCCGTAAGATTGTGTAGCGCGGGCGCCTTCGCCCGCGTTTGCACAGTTCACTGTGGTTCGCCAAGAACAATCGTGTCGCCCTCCAACAGGGTGAACGACCCAGAATTACTGTGGCAAACCAAAGTATTGGTTTCGGATTTCGAGAAGTAATATACCGCCTCATCGTGACCATCGAGGTCCACCACTTTGATCAAAGTCCTGGCGGTCTGGTACGGACTTGGTGGATCAGGGGTTGCCCAATCGTATTGAATGGCAATGCTGTTTTCGTTCACCACCATTCGGTCGGGCCGGTGACAACACTTGGGCGGCGCCACTCCAAACGACTTCACGACCTCGCCCGAGGAGTTCACGACTGAGATCGTGCCTGGGTCATCCGCTGTCGCAATATAGACATTACCATCCGGGCCGCGCGCCAGAAGCAGTCTCGGATCGGAACCCGCATTCCCGCTCTTTTTCCGTGGCAGGGCTACATTTTTCAGAAGAGTCCCATCCGGCCTCAAAACAGCTACGAGAGTCTCTTCCTGTTGTGCACCATTAATGTGCTGCCCTGCGAGTAGTAGCTCCCCGGAATCAAATTGCTGGTATTGCCAGCCCAAATGAGTTTGCACTCGGATCCTGCCCCTGATTGTTCCGTCGTCGCTGTAAGAAATAAGCCGCCGCTGACCATCTCTGGTTTGGGTGACGCGTACCACCTGACCGTCTCTCCCTAGGGCAAACTCGTGCGGTTCCACTACCGCGTCATTTTTAGAAATGTTGTAGGTGGCTATCAGCGTTCCCTTGGGGCTGAACTTGTAAAGAGGCAGAATCTGGTCATGTTCGAGTTTGCTCCAGACTTTGCCATACAGGTTGCCGTCGGCATCGCAAAGCCAGGGCGGCTCCGTGGCGGTGCCATATTTTTTCAATGTTCCAATGTCAGTAAGCTTGAGTCGATGGGTTTCGGTGCTCGATGTCGGGGTTGCTGGCGCTTGAGCAACCATTGGGGAAACCATGACAGCAAAAAGGACGAGTCGAGTTGCGAAGGTATTCACGCGATCCTCCGAATTCTGAAATCAGGCCAACCGCTTGCGACTCTCGCAATCATGTCCCAAATTCCACATCCTAGCAACACCCCGTGCCGAATTCATCAAACATTTACATACGGCTGTGCCATCGGCCGCATTCTATTCTTCGGGCTAGCGGCCTACTCAAGCGTTCTTTTGCCTTGAATGGGCGGTTTGATTGCTGGAACGTTGTCCGCTCCATTGCCGGCTCTCTTGGCTCTTGACTTGTGGTATATACTATAGATATATCACACGAGGGCAAAACCCATGGCCAAACCAGGCATCGCCAAACTCTTTCAAAACGGCCGCAGCCAGGCTGTCCGCTTGCCGCGCGAGTTTCGCTTTGAAGGCGACAGCGTCCGCATCCGCCGCGTAGCGGAGGGGGTGCTGCTGGAACCGGTCGGCACTGACGTTGCCCAGTGGTTTGACGATCTCGACGAATTCGGCGAAACGCCCTTCCTCGACAAGGGCCGCAAGCAGCCCATCACGCCGAAGCGCAAAGTTTTCTAGTGGACTACTTACTCGACACGAACGCCTGCATCGCCCTTATCAATGGTGAACCCGAGCGGGTGCGCAAACGCTTTGAGCAAGCCACAGCAGCAGGTTCTCAAATCTTTGTATCTTCGGTGGTGACGTTCGAACTATGGTACGGAGTGGCCAAGAGCACACGCGAAGAGTTCAACACACGCCGTCTGCGAACGTTCCTGTCCGGCCCCGTGTCTGTACTTTCGCTCGAAGAAACGGACGCTCGCGCCGCTGGTACGGTGCGGGCTGCGTTGGAGGTTTCGGGCAAGCCCATCGGCGCCTATGACGTTCTAATTGCCGGACAGGCGATCCATCGGCAACTAACGCTGGTGACGGCGAACGTCGCTGAGTTTTCGCGCGTGAAGGGACTCGTTTGGCAGGACTGGGCGAAACCCTAAGAAACCTCTGATTAAGTTAAATTTTGTCATCCCGACCGGAGCAGAATCGCCGATCTTCCGGCGATTCTCCGAAGTGGAGGGACCTGCCCTTGATTGGAGGAAGACGTAATCAGAGTTTCCCTTAGCAAGAGCACGCGGGCGAGGCGCCCGCGGCCACGTTACCCTTGCCCTACCTCAGGGTTTCAGGCGCTGCACGGCTTTCGCGAGTCCCGGAATCGTGAACTGCTTTGCCTCCACATGAACCGGCAAGCCCAGTTCCCGCAAAGTGGCTGACGTGATGGAACCGATCGACGCCAGGCGAAGCCCGTGCTTTACAGCCGTTTGTGCGGTCTTCGAACCAACGAGTGCAACGAAATTTCGAGCCATTGAGGAACTGGTGAACGTGGCAATGGTTGGCCGCCGCTTGGGCTCGCTAAAGGCCTTTTGCAGCCGGTCGCGCGATGATTTGGGGACCACAGTTTCGTAGGCCTCAACGACATCCACCTTCGCGCCGAATGCCCGCAGTTCACGAGGGATCACGTCCCGGGCAACGCGTGCGCGTGCCAGTAGAACCCTCTTGCCTTTCACTCGTCCGTTCAGACTCTTCACTACGGATTCCGCGACATACTGTTTTGGAACAACATGCACTTTGCAGCCGCGATCTTCGACAGCCTTCTTGGTAGCCGGTCCGATAGCGGCGATTTTCAGATGTTTCAGTTTGGCTGGCGCTAGACGCAGTTTTTGGAGGCGCTCCCAGACCGCTTCAACGCCGTTGACGCTCGTGAGTATGAGCCAATCGTAGTTTTGAATGTTCATCAAAGCTTCATCGAGTGGGCGATAAGAACGTGGCTTGCGAATTTCAATGAAGGGAATCTCGAGAACCTGTGCACCAAGTTTCTTGACCTGCACCGAGAGTGCACTGGCTTGATGCTTGGCGCGACCGATGAGGATTCGTTGTCCTGCCAGCGGCAAACGCTTGGCATTGCTAAGTTTGCGCTGGTTCACTTCAGATTGGTTCACGTGCGGATACTTCCCGTGCCATACACAGCTTCAAGAATGGCATCCCCACCGCGCTCCAGCAGCATTCTGCCGACGGCTTCGCCGAGTTGAACGGCGTTGTCGCCACTCCGGGACTCGCGCAGGACTTTGCTGCCATCGGGATGAGCTACAACGGCCTGCAAATGGAGGGTCTTGTCTCGAACTTCGGCGAACGCCCCAATAGGAACCTGGCAGCCGCCTCCCATCGCATTCAACAGCGCGCGTTCGCATGTTACCGTCGCCCGAGCGCTTACATCATCGAGAAACCCGAGGTGTTCACGCATTGCGACATCGTTTTCTCGAATTTCGATCGCAAGCGCTCCCTGCCCTGCGGCTGGGCACATCGTTGCGACGGGAATTACTTGCTTCACATGCTTGGTCAAACCGAGCCGGTTCAATCCAGCCGCCGCCAGGATGATGGCTCCATACTCGCCTTCTTCGAGCTTGCGTAGTCGCGTGTCGACGTTGCCGCGCAAGGGATGAATGTCGAGATCGGGGCGAAATGCTTTGATTTGCGCCTGACGGCGCAAACTGCTCGTGCCGACGCGCGCGCCTTGCGGCAGATCCGCGATGTCGGCGAACTGGAGGGATAAAAAGGCATCGAGCGGGCTCTCGCGTCTTGGGATGGCGGCAATCTCGAAGCCGGGTGGCAGTTCGGTTGGCAAATCCTTCAAGGAGTGCACCGCCAAATCAACCTGATTCGCGGCCAGCGCTTCTTCAATCTCCTTCGTAAACATTCCCTTCGTGCCGACTTTTGCAAGAGCTACATCGGTGATCTTGTCGCCGGTCGTGTGAATGATTTGGATTTCCACGGAATGTCCGCGTTCGCGGAGGAGCGCTGAGATGTGGTTGGATTGCCAGAGCGCCAACTGCGAACCACGCGATCCGATACGGAGATGCGCCATTAACGCGGCTCTCCCGATTTGGTTGTTTCGGTTGTTGGGGCGTCTGTCTCCGACTCTTCACGGAGCTTAAACATTTTGCGCACAAGTTCCACCATGGTTGTCGATTGGGGATCGCGTGCAGCTGTCTTCAGCGTGCTGATGGGCATGTGGAGAATCTTATTCACAATTCCGTTCGTAAGGGCTTCCAGCGCGTGCTCCTGATCGGAAGACAACTTACCAAGCCGCCCGCGGACGCGGTCGATTTCGGCCTGGCGGATGGTCTCGAACTGATCTTGCAGGCTCACAATCACTGGCACTACGTCGAGTGTTTGCAGGCGCTGCAGATAGCGGTCAACTTCAGTCTCAACGATTTGTTCCGCGTGTTCGGCTTCCTTGCGACGATCGGCAACGTGTGCAGCAACGGCCTGCTGCAGGTCGTCAATGTCGTAGACGAAAATCCCATCGAGTTTGTTGAGTTCCGGATCGACGTCGCGTGGAACGGCGATGTCGATGAAGAACATGGGGCGGTTCTTGCGCTTGGCCAGAAACTTCTCGCCATGCTCGCGCCGGAAGATCGTATGCGGCGCACCGGTTGAGCTGATGATGATGTCCGCTCGATCCGCCGTGTCGTAAAGATCTTCGAATCGCATTGCTGTGCCATTAAATTTTTGCGCGATCTGGACGGCGCGGTCGTAAGTACGGTTGGCGACGAAAATCGTGCCTGCCCCGTGCGCTAACAGATGGCGTGCGGCGAGCTCCGTCATTTTGCCGGCACCAACGAGGTAGACGGTCTTACCGCGCAGCGAGCCGAAAATCTTCTTGGCCAATTCCACGGCCACTGATGCGATGGAGACCGATGAGCTTCCGACAGCGGTTTCCGTGCGAACCTTCTTGGCCACGGCAAAGGCCCGGGAAATCAGCGGATCCAGGTTCCCTTGCACCGCGCCAACACCGCGAGCAACGGCATAGGCCTCTTTTACCTGGCCGAGAATCTGCGGTTCGCCGACCACCATTGAATCCAGGCTGCAAGCAACGCGGAACAGATGCCGTATGGCAGCGCGCTCATGAAACTCGTAAAGATGCGGTTCGAACTCGGCCGCATTGACGTGAAAGTAGTCGCGCACAAATCCGCGCAGGTCGGCGGTCGCGCCGGGCGTTGCCGCCAGCAACTCGACTCGATTGCAGGTGGAGATGATCAGGGCTTCTTGAATGCCGGGATAGCGAGCCAATCGTTGGCAAGCTTCGGGCAAGCGGGCTTCGGGAATCGCCAACCGCTCCCGGATTTCCACCGGCGCGCTGTTGTGGTTAATCCCGATGAGGTGCAGATTCATGATTGTACGAACCTGTGCATCCCACTAAAGAAATTCGCGGCCCAGGCAACTATCGCGACAACAAAGGCCGCACTTGCCAAATACGCCGCCCGCCGACCCCTCCAGCCCGCGCTCCAGCGGGTGTAGAGCAGGATCAGGTACACCGCCCACATCAACAGCGACAGCAAAACCTTGGAGTCCGTGAAATAAGATGGGCCAAACTTGGCTTGCGCGACCACCGATCCCGCGATCAAGCCCAAAGTCATGAATGGAAAGCCCAGCAACAGCGAGCGGTAGCCGATTTCGTCGATCGTGCCGAGCGGAGGCAGGCTCGTCAGGATCCGGATCTGGTTCTTTGATTTCAGCGCTCGTTCCTGCAACAAATAGAGCAGGCTGGCGCCAAAACTGAGGAACAGGGCGGCGTAGCCAGTAAAAATTAACCCAATATGCGCGAGAAGCCAGCCGGTACGCAGTCCGCCAGAGGTATCCAGGAAGGGCTGCTGCCCTAGAGCCGACACAAACGTCAAAAGAAAAACGATGGGGAACGCAACGATTCCAGGCGAAACCGTCCGGTAAAACGCGTACACCAGCATGAAAACAACCATCACCACAAACGCCAGCAGCGACTCGGAATTGTGGATCGAGGCGGTCAGCAGCTGTCTGCTCAGCAATCCCTCTTCGGCGAGGGCGACGAATTGAAAAACCATGCCCAGGCTCATGGCCGGCAGGGCGATCTTGCGCAGCAACTCGTGCCCACGCGAGACCGCGACCAGGGCGTACATCAATCCGACGGCGTAAAACAGAACCGCAACTCGTAACCAGAGAACTGGCATATTTACCGTCAGTTACAGGCGCCGGACGCCCTGTTGAGGCCACGTCGCGACAACGAAATTATAGTCTGAATCACGCCGCCGCCTTAGGAAAGATGCACACTCACAGGTGCTTGTGACGAAAATCACAACGTGGTCCCTACCCGTTTTACGGTCGAACTAGAGCTCGGCCTCAATCCGCCATAGCTCCGCGCAACTGCTCCGCCGCCGTCTCCGAACTAACCGGGGAAAAGTACACTTCCTTGAAGGTGTAGGACTTCGCCGTCGACTTAATGACCGGCAAAATCTCGATATGCCAGTGGTAGTCGTCGTCAATCGTCTTCCAATAGCCCAGTGTGCCGGAGGTGTGGAGCGTGTTCGGTGCGGTGTGCAGCACCATATGAAACTGGTCGGTGATCGTCCGGACACGCCGCAACGTGCGTTTGAGCAGAGCTGCCAAATCCATCATGCCCGATGTCCGCGAAAGAGCGGCTCGTTCGAACGCGGAATCGTGAATCCGCGGCAGTATCCAGGTTTCATAGGGTACGCGGGGGGCGTAGGGACAGAACGCAACATAGTCCCCACGAATCTCTACGATGCGCTGCTTTTGCCGTAGCTCCTGCGAGAGAATGTCGCAGAAGACGCATCGCTCTTTCGATGCGAAATATTCGCGTCCTGCACGCAACTCATAGAGAACACGCCTCGGCACAAACGTCGTCGCCGTCAGCTGCGAATGCGGATGCTCGAACTCCTGAGACGCTCCAGAGCCATGATTCTTGAAGACGCTGGTGTACTTAAAACGCTGGTCGCCTTTGAGATCCTGGATCCGCTGGCCGGTCAGAACCAGGAAGCGCTCCACCTCCACATCTCTCGCGTTCCAAAGGTGCCCGTCGTGTCGCGGATTCTCCACAAGAACCTCATGCGCGCCAGTCGGCGACATGCGGTCGTAGATGCCGTCCCCTCGCCGGGTGGGCTCTCCTTCGATGCGGTACAGCGGATGCGGATGGACGAACGATCTCGCGGAGAATGGAGCACCGTCAAATCCTGGTAGCGATGAAATGACCTGCGTCGAGGCAGGCGCATCCGGACAAAATCGGCAAAATGGCTCGGGGCGGGGCCCCATATCGGGAACGTCGTCGCCTGTGATGACCCATGATCGAGTGAGAGGATCTTTCCGCAATTCCATGCTGTCTAGAAAAGCACCTCGCAGGCAGAGGAGTCAACCAGCTTGGCTGATATAATCCGCGTTCTGCAATGAATGAACCCTCCACGCCGCTGATGCGGCAATATGCCGCCGTTAAGAAGGAGCACCCCACCGCTCTCCTCTTCTTTCGCCTCGGCGATTTCTACGAAATGTTTTACGACGACGCCATCGTCGCAGCGAAGGAATTGCAGATTACCCTGACTTCCCGCAACAAGGAGAAGGGCGCTGCCATTCCCATGTGTGGCGTCCCCTTCCATGCGGCAGAAGGGTATATCGCCAAGCTGATTCGCAAGGGTTTCAAAGTCGCTCTTTGCGAACAGATGGAAGAACCGCAAGCGGCCAAAAAATTAGTGCGGCGCGAAGTCACCCGCGTGATCACCCCGGGCACAGCTGCAGAGTTGGCGGGATCCGCAGCGGAGAACAACTTCCTGGCAGCCGTGGCTGAGACACAAGGTGCGATAGGGTTTGCTGCCCTCGACCTCTCGACCGGGGAGTTTCGGGCTGCGGAGTTTCGTGGTGACGACGCTGCTAGTCGCGCATGGGAGGAACTACAGCAACTAAGACCGAAGGAGTTGCTGTTTGCGGCGTCGACGGAGCTGTTTGGTCGCACCGTGATTGCGTCTTCTGTTCTGAAGCCGAATCCAGCTTCGCAGCCTTCCGGAAAGTTCGCCGATTTCGAACGCCCATCTTGGACCGATACGCCGTTGGACGATTGGATCTTCACCCCAGACCATGCGGTTCCCCTTCTGGAGACTCATTTTGGCGTCTTATCCCTCGAAGGATTCGGGCTGGCGGATCGCCCTGGTGCCTGCGCGGCCGCAGGCGCAATTCTGCATTATGTTCGCTCCACGCAACGAGGCACGCTCGAACACGTCGACAAGATTGGGTTCTTCGAGCGCCAGGACTGCCTCATTCTGGATAGCGTGACCGTGCGGAATTTGGAACTCGTCGAACCACTTTTCAGCGGTACGGATGATGGCATCACGCTCTTTCGTTCGCTGGATGCTACTGCGACGCCGATGGGCAAGCGTTTGCTACGTTCGTGGATGCTGCGGCCATCGATCAGCGGAGAGGAGATTCTGGAACGTCTGGACGCCGTTGAAGCTTTTCTACGCGATACAGTCACGCGTGAAGACTTACGCCGGACGCTCGACAAAATCGTCGATCTCGAACGCCTGCTGAGCAAAGTGACACTGGAGACGGCGAATCCGCGCGACTTGCTCAATCTGGCTGCCTCTCTGGCACAACTACCACCGGTCCGCGTGTGCCTCTCCAAGCTGAAAGCTAAACGCATCAATGCCTTGCACGCCAACATCGACGAACTGGCAGATTTGCGCCAGACGATTCAATCGACACTTTCCGAAGAGCCCCCAATTGCGCTCACCGACGGCGGCGTTGTTCGTCATGGTTTCGACCCACAGCTCGACGAGTTGCGCGACCTTCGCCACAACAGCCGCCAATATATTGCACAGGTTGAAACCCGCGAGCGTGAGCGTACCAAGATTGGTTCCCTCAAAGTAAAATTCAACAATATTTTTGGCTTCTACATTGAAATTTCCAAGGCGAACTTACATCTCGCGCCTACGGATTACGAACGCAAGCAAACACTCGTAAACGCCGAGCGATTTACTACGCCCGAATTGAAAGAGTACGAATCTAAAGTCCTCGATGCTCAGGAACGAATCCTGGAAATCGAGCGGCGAATTTTTCAAGAACTGCGCACTGCAATTGCCGCAGAGTCCAAACGGATCCGCCAAACGGCACGGGCGCTGGCGGAAGTCGATGTGCTCGCCTCATTCGCGCATGTCGCCGCCGTCAGAGGCTACGCCCGTCCGCAGTTTGATGACTCAGGCGACCTCGAAGTGCGCCAGGGACGCCATCCTGTGATCGAGCAGGAGTCCTCCATTGGTGGCCGCTTCGTCCCGAATGACCTATTTCTGAATCGCACGACCCACACGATTCTTGTTCTGACTGGCCCCAACATGGGCGGCAAGAGCACCTATCTCAGACAGACGGCCTTGCTCGTGATTCTCGCCCAAATGGGATCGTTCGTACCGGCACAGGCGATGCGCCTGACTCTGGTCGACCGAATCTTTACACGCATCGGAGCCAGTGACAACCTCGCTCGCGGCCGTTCTACGTTTATGGTCGAGATGACGGAAACTGCCGCCATTCTTCACACGGCAACGCCGCGCTCGCTAATCTTGCTAGATGAAGTCGGTCGCGGCACTTCTACTTACGACGGCCTAGCCATTGCGTGGGCAGCGGTGGAATACTTGCATCAGCGAACGCGCGCAAAAACTTTGTTCGCCACGCACTACTTTGAATTGACGGAGTTGGCGGAGACTCTGTCTGGCGTGAAGAACTTTCACGTCGCAGTTAAGGAGACTGGCGGCGACGTGGTCTTCCTCCGCAAAGTGGAGCCCGGCGCTGCGGACCAAAGCTACGGAATTGAAGTAGCGAAGCTCGCTGGACTGCCGGGAGAAGTGATCTTGCGCGCGAGAGAGGTTCTTGCCGAACATGAGAGTGCCGAACGGGAAGCCACGGGAAGACTCGGGAGTGGAGATGTCACGCCAGTACCACGCCAACTGACGATATTCACTTCGCTCTCCAACGACGTTGTCGATCGGCTGCGGGGTTTGGATTTAGACCGGCTGACACCGCTGGAAGCGTTGAATTTGCTGTCAGAGTTGCAGAAGCAAATCGATTGAATCACCAGATTTCATGAAAACCAATATTGGCAGTCATTTCATCATCGGATTCGAAGGCACGGCAATGTCGGCCGCGCTCAAGGCGCTCCTAGCTCGCGTTCAGCCCGCTGGCGTGGTTTTGTTCAAGCGCAACGTCGTCAGCGCAGAGCAGACCTGGGATTTGCTTCGCGAATGCCAGCGCTACGTTTCAGTGCCCTTATTCACCTGCGTGGACATGGAAGGCGGCACCGTGGACCGGCTGCGCGATGTATTCGGTCCCTCGCCTTCGGCGGCCGATGTGTTCGCAACTGGCGATCGGGGCCTGTTTCGTCTGCATGGGAAAACAATTGGCGCAATTTGCCACGCGGTAGGTTTCAACGTCGATTGGGCTCCTACTCTGGATCTCGCCCTCCTTCCCGCCTTGCCCGTAATGACATCGCGTGTTGTCTCTGCAGACCCGCTCGAAGTCATGGCTTACGCGCGTGCGTTCTTGCGCGGGCTTTCGGATGCTGGCGTTCTCGGCTGTGGCAAGCACTTTCCGGGGCTCGGCGAGGTTCCACTTGATACTCACAAAGATCTGCCAAGGGTCGAGAAGTCGCTGCGGCGACTTCTGGCAGAGGATATTGAACCTTACCGGATCCTTCGCCGCGATTTGCCCTTTGTCATGGTGTGTCACGCCATTTACAACGGTGCCAGCAAAGACGGCCTCCCCGCTTCCCTGTCGAAAAAATGGATGACCGACGTTCTGCGCAAGAAACTGAGTTATGCCGGACTTGTGGTTACCGACGACATGGAAATGGGAGCGCTGCAAGCTGCCGCGCCGATGGAGCAGGCGTCCGTTCGATCACTCAAGGCTGGCGCGGACTTGCTGCTCATCTGCCGCCAGGAAGACCAAGTGGTCCGCGCATTCGAGTCGGTCACGAAGGAGGCGGAGCGCGATAGTCGGTTCGCCGCGAAATTGGAGGAATCTTCCAAGCGCATTGCACGCTCGAAGAAGAAATTTGCGAAGACGCTGGATCTCCGGAGGCTGGCCCGCCCATCCCACGCGAAAGTTGAAAAGCTATCCCGGGAGGTCTGGGAACTGGGAGAGCGCGTTCGACTGGAGAAGGCTGCGGGCGAGGACATGCCATGATCGTCGCAGGCATCATGAGTGGCACGTCAGCGGACGGCATCAACGTGGCACTTGTGCGGCTATCCGGCAAGAAGCCGTTGCGGCTGATTGGCCACGCAGAGTTTCCCTACCCCAGAAATGTGCGGAAGGTTGTGCTTGGGGCGATGAATTCAGCCTCTGCGAGTGTTCCGGATCTTGCACGCCTGAATTCCCTATTGGGAGAGCTTTACGCGGATGCGGTGCTCGCCGCGCAGAAACAGTTCAGCAAGAAAGCGGAGCTCGTCGGATGTCACGGACAGACTCTCTACCACCAGGGAACGCCACAACCGTTTCTTGGCCGGAAGATCGTTACAACCTGGCAAACCGGCGAAGCCGCCGTTCTCGCTCAGCGCTTAGGTATTCCCATCGTTTCTGATTTCAGGCCAGCCGACATGGCAGCGGGGGGCAAAGGGGCCCCCCTGGTTCCGTTTCTTGACTTCCAATTTTTCCGGCACGCGACGGTGGGCCGAGTTGTGCAGAATATCGGTGGGATTGCGAACCTGACCGCGATCCCAGCCGGCGCATCCGCGAAAGATGTAATAGCGTTTGATACGGGACCGGGAAACATGGTCATCGACGCGCTGGCACAGAGATTTCTCGGTAAGCCGTACGACCGCGATGGGGCCTGCGCAGGATCTGGAATGGTCTTAGAGAGGGTTCTCCGCCAGCAATTGAAGGCGAGGTTTTTCGCCGAAAAGCCACCCAAGACAGCTGGTCGGGAAGAGTTTGGGCGCGAGTTTGTTGCGGCATTTCTTCAGGCTTGTGGTCGGGCGCGCAAGAACGACATCCTGGCAACCGCAACTTCACTTACGGCCCAGTCGATCGCTAACGCTGTTCAACGTTTTGTCTTATCCAGGAGAGCCGCAAACTACAAAGAACTGATCGTCTCTGGCGGAGGATTCAGGAACGCTACTCTAATGGCAATGCTCTCGAATGCGGTAGCGCCGCTGGGGCTGGCCCTGCGCTCCTCGGACGAACTCGGCTTGCCGTCCGAAGCCAAGGAAGCGACGGCATTCGCATTGTTGGCTTACGAGACCTGGCATCGGCGCCCGTCGAACATCCCGAGCGCCACAGGAGCGACGCGACCCGTCGTGCTGGGGAAGATTTCCTATGCGTAGTGTTTTTCCGCGAGCCCTACACGTACGACTCGTTGGCCTTGTGGCCACCGCCGCGATCGCCGTGACCGGCCTTTCCTGCGCTCAGCGCCCTGATCCCAACACGCTGGTGATGATCATCGAGAGCAGCCCCCTGAATCTTGATCCGCGCGTGGGGCTCGATTCACAATCGGAACGCATTGACGAACTCATTTTCGATGCGCTCCTCCGGCGTGACGAGCATTTCAATCTGATCCCCGGCCTCGCCGAGAGCTGGGAAACGCCCGATTCACTGACCTATGCGTTCCATTTGCGGCACGGGGTTCGTTTCCATGACGGTCGCGCGCTCACGTCGCGCGATGTGAAATGGACCGTCGATTCCCTGTTGCAAAACAAGATTCGCAGCGCCAAGGCGGGCACCTACAAGTACGTCGCGAGCGTCGATGCGCCAAACGATTTCACCGTTGTGTTTCATATGAAAGAGCCGTCGGCGACATTGCCGTGGAATTTATCGGAAGGAGCCATCGGCATCGTTCCCTACGGCAGTGGCAGCGAAGTGAGCACTAAGCCTATCGGTTCCGGGCCCTTTCGATTCGTAAGCGCTGCTCTCGATCAGGACGTGGTCATCGAACGTAACCCCGATTACTGGGGCGAGAAGCCGAAGCTGGCGGCGGTTCGCTTTCTGGTTGTCCCGGACGCAACCACTCGCGCCCTCGAACTCAGGAAAGGCAGCGCGGACATCGCGACGAATGCCTTCTCGGCCGATATGGCTGCCACCCTCGTCAAGGAAAGCAACCTGGAAATTCTACAAGCGCCAGGTTCAATCTACGCATACCTAGCGTTCAATTTACGCGACCCAATTTTGAAGGACGTACGTGTGCGCCAAGCGCTAGCCTACGCCATCGACCGCAAACCCCTGATCGAGTCGTTGTGGCGAGGAGATGTTCGGCCGGCGGATAGCATCTTGCCGCCGCAGAGCTGGGCCTACACCGATCAAGTCGCCCACTATGAGCACGATCCCGAACACGCCAGGAAATTGCTCGACGCGGCAGGTTACCCGTTGCATAACGGTACTCGATTTACGATCACGATGAAGACCTCCACCGAGGAGAGCACCCGTCTGCTTGCCGCAACCCTCCAGCAGCAGTTGGCTGAGGTTGAAATAGACATGGAAATTCGTTCCTTCGAACCCGCCACATTTCTTTCCGATGTCGCCAAGGGATCTTTTCAGTTCTATTCCCTTCGCTGGATTGGCGGCAATCAGGATCCCGACATATTTGAACTGTTTCATTCCTCTAAATTTCCGCCTAACGGTGCCAACCGCGGTTTTTACTCGAACCCTCGCGTGGACGCACTCATTGACGAAGGACGTCGCACGATTGATCCGGTTCGACGCAAAGCGATCTACGTCGAAATCCAACAAATTCTTGCGACGGATCTGCCCTACATCAACCTCTGGTATTTCGACAACCTCTTAGTGCACCGACGACGCGTTCTCGGACTCACGTTGAATCCCGCTGGCAACTACGATTTCCTGAAGACTGCTGAACTCGCGAAGTAGTTGCCGCCGAATCCCGCTCGGTACACCGCGTCTCGCGTGATACCATCGCAGTTTTGGAGATGCACTCTTTGAAGCTTCTATTTATCGGCGACATTTTCGGACGTCCCGGACGAAACATCGTTCGAAAATATCTAAAGCGACTCGTGGCAGATCACCAGATCGACCTCGCAATTGCAAATGGCGAGAACTCCGCCGCCGGGTTCGGAATCACCGGTGCGCTGGCCGAAGAACTCTTCGACCTCGGCATCGACGTAATCACAACCGGCAACCACATCTGGGATAAGCGCGAGATTCTCGAATACTTCGAAATGGCGGATGGCAATCCCCACAGCCCCGCGCGCAGGGTTCTGCGCCCCGGAAACTTTCCTCCCAAAATGCCCGGATGGGGTGTCTATGAAGGCGCGACGCGCGCAGGCATCCCCTACGCCGTAATGAACTTGCAGGGGCGCGTCTTCATGACTTCGAACGACGATCCCTTCCGCAAGGCCGACGAACTGCTGCAGAAAATCTCAGCCAAAGTCATTCTCCTCGACTTTCACGCCGAGACGACTTCCGAGAAGGTCGCGATGGGCTGGTATCTGGATGGCCGCGTCACCGCCGTCCTGGGGACCCACACGCATATTCCGACGGCTGACGAACGCGTTCTAACGAAAGGCACGGCGTACCAAACTGACGTGGGCATGACCGGTCCTTACGACAGCGTAATCGGCGTGAAGAAAGAATTGATTATCGAGAAGTTTCTCAACAACATGCCGATTCGATTCGAGCCCGCCGAAGGAGACGTGAAGCTCTGTGGCGTAGTTATTGATTGCGACGAAGTCACGGGGCGCGCGCGCTCGATTCAGCGCATTATGCTGAGCGAGGACCAGCGGTTTGCGTAGCGACGGCCGCCTCGGCCGTCCGGGTTTGGACCTTCGCGCTTAGGAAGAAGACGACTTCGTTAGCCTTCATAGCGGAGGCCCGAGGTCTAACGCAGTCTCTTCGAGGTAAGGTTTTTAACATCACGAGAACTCGTCATGAACAAGTTCTAGTTGCCGTTCCCGTTCCGGTTACGAATCAAGGAAAGAAACTCGCCGCGCGTCTGCTCCGAGTCACGGAAACAACCGAACATCGCCGATGTCACGGTCGCCGAGTGCTGTTTTTCCACTCCCCGCATCATCATGCACAGGTGACGCGCTTCGATCACCACCCCTACTCCTTGTGGTTCTATAACTCGCTGGATGGTCTCTGCAATCTCGGTCGTCATACGTTCCTGGATCTGCAGTCGCCGCGAAAATACTTCCACCAGGCGCGGAATCTTGCTCAGGCCGAGTACCCGTCCTTTCGGAATGTAGGCGACATGCACTTTCCCGTAGAACGGAAGCATATGGTGTTCGCAGAGACTGAACATTTCAATGTCCTTTACGATCACCATTTCGTCGTACGTCACGGAAAACAGAGCGCCCTTTAGCAGCTTCTCCGGGCATTGCTTGTAGCCGCTGGTCAAATGCTCCATCGCGCGCTTCACGCGGTTCGGAGTTCTCTGCAATCCCTCGCGATCCGGGTTCTCTCCCAGGCGCACAAGCACCTCGCGCATCAGATCCTCAAACGTCGCGCTGGTTAGGCTGGTCTCGCTGCTTACGCTCATTGGTTCTAAAACCTTCCCGCGGCTATCGAAGCGCTGGGGCTTCGCCGCTGTACTCGAACGAATTCATCATCGTTTCTTCGATTCGCACTTTCTCTAGATGAGCCTTGTCGAACCCGCGATGCAGGATCCCATAAATTTCCACGCACAAGTTTTCAGTGGTGGGAACATTTGCGGCAAATTCTGGCAGGTGGTTCAAATCCTGATGATCGTAGCGCTCGAAAATGTTGTCCCGTACAAATCCATCCAGATCAGACAGATTGCAAACCATGCCGGTCTGCGGGTCCACCGGACCGCTCACGGTAACCTCCACGACGTAGTTGTGCCCGTGGCCAAATGGATTGTTGCATTTGCCATAGGTCGCCCGATTCTGCTCCGCCGACATCGATTCGTTATGAAGGCGGTGCGAGGCCGCGAATCCGTAGCGCCGGGTCAGATAAACCTTCATGCTTCACCGTAAAAATCGGCAAAGAGATCGGGTGTTTCGTAGATACGAACACGGTGAAGCTGCGCCGCCGTTAGCTTCGGCGCCAGCCGCTGCCAGCACACGAGAGCCAAATTCTCGGTCGTGGGAATCAGAGTGGAGAACTCCGGAATTTCTTTGTTCAAGAAGCGGTGATCCAGCGCATCCAAAACTTCCTGATGCATCAAGTCTTTGAGTTCCTTCAGATCGACCACAAACCCCGTCGTAGGATCCACCTGACCCTTCACCGTCACTTCCAGAACGTAATTGTGTCCGTGGCCGTTTGGGTTGTTGCACTTGCCAAAAATGCGCTTATTCTCTTCCGGCGAGAACTGCGGATTATCGTAAAGATGCGATGCGGAAAACTCCGCTTTCCGCGTTAAGTAAACAACACTGCTCATGATCCGTCTCAGCCTCACTTGAAGTCTGTCGAACAAAAAGCTTATCAGGGCGCCGTGCTCCCCGCGTAACTGCGGCCTTTCCATGCGATTCGGCCCCGCTTATGTGAGATGACGGAGCGGAGTAAAAGGCCGGAAAAAATCGGCAGCCCGAAAACGGCTAGCATTGTGGCATCCCAGGCAAAGCCTGCGCGAAGGACCCGGCGCAAGAACAGAAAGGCCAGTAGAACGAATACGGTCGCCATCCACCAAGCCAGTGGTGGGTTGCCCCTCAGTGCCGCCGTAGTCGCCACGAAGGCGCTTCCCACCAGCCCGACGAACTCCACGCTCCGAAGGACTGCCAACACGACTGGCTTTGCAAAAAGCAACGCCAGATTCTTCGTCCAGCCCTCCAACAACTGCCCCGCGCTGCGATACATCCGCGTACTCACCTGATCGCTACCCAACCGAAAAAAGATCGCTCGGCCCGATTGCTTGACCTGCCGCGCCAGCTCCACATCCTCCAGTAAGCTGCCCGCAACCGCCGCATGTCCGCCGACCGCATCGTAAGCGTCGCGCGAAATTAGAAGATATTGCCCATTGGCCGCGGCAACGTTACTCGAGGGATTGCTGACGTCTTCTGGACGGTATCGCGCCGCGAGCTCGGCGAAGATCACAGGCATAACAGCCTTCTCCAGGATGCTGTGTACTTCCTGTTCGGGAGAATACGAAAGCAGTGCAACCTTACGTTCCTGCGCCTCGCATAGCGCACGCGCCAGTGAGCCCGGCTTATGCGCGGTATCGGCATCCGTGAACAACAACCACGCGCCCGCCGCTACTCGCGCCCCACAAGCCAGGGCGTTGCACTTCCCTGTCCAACCGGGCGGGAGCGGATCGGCCTCGATCACTCGCACACCCTCGAACGACGCCGCGATCGCGCGTGTCCGATCCGTCGAGCGGTCGTCGACCACAATAATTTCGAAAACCACGTCCAATCCGGCATCCGCCTGCCCGAAACCGGCTTGCGCGACTAACGATTCCAGGCACCGTCCCAGACAATCTTCCTCATCGCGAGCAGGAATGATTACGGAAACGGTCGGAGATTTCGCCTCGGACGGGAGCACAGACATGGAAGGATTGTTTATTATATCTTTCGTGAAGCAAATCGCCCTGCCAGCGGCTCTTTCGTTCGCCCTCGTCCTTGCCGGATGCACCAGCGGTACGCCTCCGCCAAAAATTGGCACGGTCGCGCCGGATTTTACAGTGCAGGATCAGGACCGCAAAGTCACGTTGAGCCAGTTCCGCGGCAAGATTGTCGTTCTGAATTTCTGGGCCAGCTGGTGCGCTCCTTGCATTGCTGAGACCCCATCCCTAATCGCCATGCAGCACGCGCTGAAGGATCACGACGTCGTAGTTCTGGCAGTGAGTATCGACGACGACGACTCGGCCTACCACCGCTTCATCAAAGACCATCCCAGCGAAATGGTAACCGTGCGCGATGTCCCCCAGGCCAGCAATGCCCTCTACGGCACGTTTCGCTTTCCTGAAACCTACATCGTCGACCGCAACGGCGTCCTGCGGCGCAAGTTTATTGGCCAAGCCAACTGGATGGAAAAGGAAATCACGGACTACCTAACCAGGCTGTAGGCTGCATTTTTGGCGATGGAGGCACGGGCGTCCTCGCCCGTGCCGGGCCAATTCAGCTTTTTACAGCTTCGCATTCCGCAGTCGCAACGAGTTCGTGATCACCGACACCGAACTAAAGCTCATCGCCGCCGCCGCCAGAATCGGGCTGAGTAGCCATCCAAAAAATGGGTACAGCACGCCTGCCGCGATCGGCACTCCGAGCGCGTTATAAGCGAACGCAAAGAACAGATTCTGCCGGATGTTCTTCATCGTCGCCTGACTCAGCCTCCGGGCCCGAAGGATGCCCGCGAGATCTCCCTTCACGAGCGTGACACTCCCCGCCTTCATCGCAACATCGGTTCCTGTCCCCATTGCAATTCCCACCTGCGCCTGAGCCAAGGCGGGAGCATCGTTGATGCCATCGCCGGCCATTGCCACAATGTGCCCTGTGCCCTGCATCTGCTTGACCACTTCCGCCTTGCGATCGGGGAGCACTCGGGATTCAAACTGCGAAATGCCCAACGCGTCGGCTACGGCCTTCGCGGTCGCTGCATTATCTCCGGTCAGCATCACCACGTTCACGCCAGAATCCCGCAGTTCGCGAATCGACGCCGCAGCGCTCGGCTTGATGGCATCTCCCACAGCGATGCTTCCAGCCAATCGTCCAGCAACTGAAACCCGCAAAATCGTCGCGGCCGTTGCGTCCGGCGCATCTGGACGGATTTTCCCCAGCACGCCTCGCTCTTGCAGAAATTCATCGGTGCCGACCGCGACGGCTTGACCGTCAACTTCCCCAAGAACGCCCTTGCCCGTTTCGGATTGAAAATTCTGCACTGCGGTGAGTTCCACACCACGCCTTCGAGCCTCGGCCAACACCGCTGCGGCTAACGGATGTTCGCTGGACTGCTCGACGGCAGCCGCCCAACGTAAAACATCCTCTTCGGTGTGCCCCGGAAGCGCTGAAACCGAGAGCACGCGCGGTTTCCCTTCCGTCAGCGTTCCAGTCTTGTCGACGACCAGCGTGTCCACTTTCTCCAGAATCTCCAGCGCTTCCGCGTTCTTGATTAAGACGCCGGCGTGTGCTCCCCGCCCAGTCCCGACCATCACCGCCATCGGAGTCGCAAGACCCAGAGCACATGGACACGCAATGATCAGCACAGCCACCGCATTCACCAGAGCGTGCGCGAGCCGCGGCTGCGGCCCCAAAATGCTCCACGCGATAAACGTCAAGACGGCAATCGCCACAACCACCGGAACAAACACCGCAGAAACTTTATCCGCTAACCGCTGAATGGGCGCCCGGCTGCGCTGTGCCTGACCCACCATCTGCACAATCTGCGCGAGTAGCGTTTCCGACCCTACGCGTTGCGCTCGCATGACGAACGCCCCAGTCCCGTTCACCGTTCCGCCAATGATGCTAGCCCCAGAGGTTTTTTCCAACGGCACAGATTCGCCGGTCACCATCGCTTCGTCCACTGAGCTGGATCCTTCTTCGACCACGCCGTCTACCGGAACCTTTTCACCCGGCTTCACGCGCAGGCGATCCCCGGCGTGAACCTGGTCCAGCGCAACATCTTCCTCTTTACCGTCTCGCAGAATGTGCGCAGTAGGCGGCGCGAGACTCAGGAGCGCACGAATCGCTCCCGACGTCTGGCTGCGCGCCTTCAGTTCCAGAACCTGACCGAGCAGCACAAGCGTTACGATAGCCGCTGCCGCTTCGAAGTAGACACCAGGTTCGTCCCCCAGCATCCGGAAGCTGTCCAGTTCCCGCGAGGAAATCAACGTAGCAATTAAGCTGTAGAGGTAAGCCGCGCCAACGCCGAGTGCAATCAGGGTAAACATATTCGTGCTGCGGTTTACCAACGATGCCCAGCCGCGCTGGAAGAACGGCCAGCCGCACCACAACACTACCGGTGTCGCCAAGGCCAATTCGACCCAGGAGATCGCGCCGTGAATATCCACCCCCAGCATGGAGAGCATGGACACAAATAGCAGCGGCACCGTAAAAACCAGGCTCACCCAGAAGCGTCGCAGCATGTCGCGCAATTCAGGGTTGTCATCCATCGCCACAACCGTCCTTGGTTCGAGCGTCATCCCGCAAATGGGACAGTTCCCCGGCGCCGGCAAGTCAATTTGAGGATGCATCGGGCAGGTGTAACGAACCGAGGACGACAATTCGACCGATTCCCGTTCCAGGGCCATGCCGCAGCTCGGGCAAGCCCCCGGCCCCACCTGGCGAACCTCCGGACACATCGGGCAAACATAGATCTGTGACTTGTGATCGTGGGAAGTTGGGTCGTGAGCCGATATACCGTCACCATGCGCCGGTAGTCCGGCAGGCACGGGCACTTTGGGCGCGGTGGCAATTCCGCCGATCTGCACCATCTGCGGTTCGGGTCCGGATCCC